>Ga0066710_100004949_pt1 | contig 11976 bp, 9 predicted proteins | sample GraSoiAngelo_159_FD_79666 | JGI IMG/M metagenome (GOLD analysis project Ga0066710, IMG submission 79666) | Grasslands soil microbial communities from the Angelo Coastal Reserve, California, USA - 14_1009_16_40cm | ecosystem: Environmental > Terrestrial > Soil > Grasslands | place: USA... | reverse complement strand
TTCCGCAGTTGACTTGAAGTTCACTTCTCAAATTCTGAATCCCCTGGTTAACTCCCTTCTCAGTGTTTTCTTTCCGGTCACGTGTTCTTTGTGCCAAAGTGTCGTGGAAGACTTGTCTCTCGGTGTGATTTGTCAATCCTGCTGGCGAAGAGTGGGTCCATTCCGGGGCATCCTATGCACGCGGTGTGGATACGGATTCCCTTCCACTAATATTCAATCGGCGAGACCTCTGTGCGGAGGATGCAGACGCAGCCTATTCCTTTTTGATTTTGCGCGCGCTTATTCTCCATTTGAAGATCCACTTAAGGAGATCATCCACCAGTTTAAATACAGCTCCCACCCGAGCTTGGCTAAGCCACTGGCGCATTTGTTACTCTCTGTCTATCAATCGAACCCCCAGGAATTATCTGCCGATTTGATTATTCCTGTGCCACTGCACAGGTCACGGGAGAGGGAGCGTGGATTTAATCAAGCCTTTGAACTCTCCAGACAATTCAGCCGGCTCACTCGCATTCCTTTGCCAACCAGACTGCTAGTGCGGACCAGACCCACCAAAGTTCAAGCGGGTTTGTCTCGGCGGGAGCGGAGGATTAATCTGAGAGGAGCCTTTGAAGTCTCGCGAAGCCGAGTGCTAGAAGGCAAAACAGTCTTGCTGATTGATGACGTCTTCACAACCGGAGCTACCTTAAACGAATGTGCTAAAATCTTAAAAGAGCATGGAGCTCTGCGGATCAATGTGCTGACTTTGGCCCGTGTGATTAGAGGATAGAGGAATTCATATGGGTTGCAATAAGGCTGATCGCCCTTCCAGCGACATGAAAGAAAGAATAGCACTTTGTCTCTTTTTGGCTCTCTTCCTTCTCAGGTTGAAAGTATGTTACTCAGGGACCAATCCACAACGGCCGAGTTCCAAAGTTCAACCCCCGCTTGTAAGTTCTGGTGCAGGGTCAGGTCTGATCGTCACACCAGATTTTCTTCCCTTGAATCTGGGCAACCGCTGGATTTATTCAAAGACCGACAGCCGTTTCAAAAAGACAGAAATTATAAAAGTTGAAATTATTAGTACACCGATTCTCAAGTGGAAGACTTATTACGTTTTCAACCATCTTCCTTTTATCCCTGCTCTGGAGAATGCCCACAACGTACTGGTTAGGTACGACGAAGAGACAAAGCGCTTCCTGCGTCTAAGTCCAGAAGGTGAGACGCCACTCTTTCCTGTGGGTGAAGATGTTGATGCGAAGTTTGATGTTTCGGTTGACGAAAATGCAAAGCCGGTGGCCAATCGGATGAGTTACATGACGTGCTCGGATTGCCAGGATTCCGGAATTGAAATTGTTCTTGACAGGGGCATCGGGCCAGTGGCGATGGAGTTTACTTTTAGCTGGGGAACTGAGAATTATGAATTGAAATCGGCTGAAGTGAACCACAGGAATTTTGGTGAACGGATGGAAAGCGAAAGAGTGATCAAGAAAGAACCTAAATCCGGACCCGTCGTCAGCCGGGCTGATCCCAATCTAAGTTTGGAAGTCGAGAAAAAGGAGAATGGCGCTAGGCTCTCTTTCAAAGTGAAGAACCCCACAGAGAGCTTTCTTAGCTTCAACTTTACTTCCAGTCAGACTTATGATTTTGTCGTGCGGGAAAAAGCGAGCGGCTTCGAAATCTGGCGGTGGTCCAAGGGGAATTATTTCTCGCCGGTCTTGCGTAATCTCGCCTTACTTCCCGAAGCGGAGTGGAAATTCGAAGAAGTCTGGGACTTTAAGGACAACGAGAGAAATGACATCAAGCACGGCGCCTACGAAGCCATAGCCATTCTTACCACTAAAGAACCGCATGAATCCACCGCTGTAGAAATTGATTTTCCTTAAGTTCGCGTCCTTGCCAGGTTCCCGCTTAATCTGGCCTTGCAACCTTGTTTGCAGCAGGATAACGGCTCCAATTGAGTTTCGGCTCAGTTCTTTGCATCCCTTTCAAAATGAGACTCTTTATCAAGGTGAAAAAGAGGAGCCCAAAAAAGGGATAGTATTCCAGCGCCAAAAAGAAATGATTCTGTCGCCAAATTCCCAAGGTCCACCAATCAATCAAAACGTAGTAGGAAATGGCTGAAGTGAATGAAAACAGCATCCACGCCGGGTTAGGAAAGAAGCAGAGGAAAGGAATAATCCAAACCAAATACCACGGGAAGAGTGTTGGAACTAAGAGAAGGATGGCACCGACAACCCAGTAGAGCTGTCGCAGAAGATCGTCCAGCTTAATCAGACAAACAGTAATCAAAACTAGAATGACAACCGTGACGAGTCGCTCCACAGCAACTTCTGAAGAAAGTTTTCGTGTCAATACCTCAAAGAGAAAACCGTTGAAGCGCCACTTTTCTTTGTAATAAGACAAAGCAGAAAACAAACCCTGGCTTGCTTTAAGATAAGGAAGATAGCCAAGCAGGAGAGTGAGTGGAAGCCATAACCAGTGGCGATACTGAATTCTTCTGAAGAATAACGGAACCATCAAAAGGGGATATATCTTGGAGAGGATGGCACCAGCCAGGAGCAGGACCGATTTAATAGGTCGGTGGCTGAGGCATAGGACGGCCGACCAAAGGATCAATCCAACGGCCAACACATCACTGTGTCCACTACCCGCGATTTCCACTATGACCAAAGGATTCCAGGCATAAAAAATGATGTTACATAGATTATTGGAACGACGTTTCAGGAGCTTCAGGATTCCCCATATCACCATTCCATCCAAAATTATGAATGCGATCTTGAAACCCGAGATGGAGCTGGAGATTAAATAGATCAAGGCGTTTACAAACTGGCTCAAAGGAGGATAGATCGCTGCTACTTCTTTGTTGTTCACGAAATGCCAAATCTCATTGCGATAAGGCAGGAGTTGTGGTGCGCTTGGTGCATAAAGATAAGGATTAATCCCTCTTGTCTGGAGGTAACCTTCCCAAGCATAACGGTAAATGTCATCCGAGAGCGCGGGGACAGTGAACAGTAAAATCATGCGGAAGACAAAGGCAAAAAGAAGAATCGCAAAGAGCAAGCGACGGCTGCTGGTATGACTTGCGATATAGCTCGCCACCAGATAAAAAGGTGAGAGCATTAGAAAATAGAACAGGAATTGTGGGATCTGGCTTCTTAAGTCTCCTGTGCCAAGGATCTTCAAATAAGTCAGACTAGAGGCTAAGCCACAGCAGACCAGGCTGATAATTGGTAAGTGCGATCTAAAAATCAGTTGAAATTTTGCGAAGGCAAGGGTATAGTTTTTAAAGTTGGGAAACAGGGTGTACTTAGTGTCAAGCGTCTTCACTTTCTAATGACGTCATTAATCCTCTAGCCGGAACCTTCTCAAATTAACTTTCCAACAGCTCACGAGGGCGTGCCTTGTTGACCATACAATTAGTGGGAACCAGCCTACTGCAGGACCTGAAAGGGCTTCTCATTCCTTCCGGCCCTTACAAATACTTCCTTGATCACACTCGTGCCTATCACGTTCTTGACTCCTTTGATATTCTCATCTTAGTTCCTTATTTTGCAATTCTAATTATTCTTGCCATCTTTGGACTGCATCGATATCAACTCGTTTATCTTTATCTGAAAAATAAGAAGAGGCCAGGGACGCCTGCTACGTTTGAGCAGTTGCCAGTTGTCACCATTCAGCTGCCAATTTTTAATGAAATGTTTGTCGTCGAGAGATTGATCGAGTCTGTGGCAAGAATAAACTATCCCCGCGAATTAGTGGAGATTCAAGTTCTGGACGATTCCACCGACGAGACTCAGTACGTGGCACAAAAATGTGTCGAGACCTTTCGCAGCCAGGGATTTGACATTAATTATATCCACCGAGGCAATCGGGCCGGATTCAAGGCGGGAGCACTTGAGGAAGGGCTGAGAATAGCCAGAGGGCAGTACATCGCCATATTTGATGCTGACTTTATCCCGGACCCGGAATTCATAAACAAGACAATTCACCATTTCACGAATCCTAGGATAGGAATGATCCAGACCCGTTGGGGGCATATCAATAAAGACTATAGCCATCTCACCCAGGTCGAGGCAATGATTCTGGACGGCCACTTTGTCATGGAGCACGGCGCCCGCTATCGGTCCGGCCGATTTTTCAATTTTAACGGCACTGCAGGTATCTGGAGAAGAGAGACCATTGAAGATTCAGGAGGCTGGCAACACGACACTCTCACGGAAGACACAGATCTCAGCTACCGCTCTCAACTTAAAGGATGGCAATTTGTCTATTTGCCTGAGGTGGTGTGTCCGGCGGAGCTTCCAGTTGAAATGAATGCATTCAAAAGTCAGCAGTTTCGGTGGGCCAAGGGCTTGGTTCAAACCGGCATGAAATTGTTGCCTCAGATCTTCAGGAGTGACCTCCCGTGGAGAATTAAGATGGAGGCGGTTTTTCATCTAACGGCCAACTGCTCTTATCCATTGATGGTTTTATTTTCGTTTATTTTTCTCCCGGCAATGATTGTGCGCTTCTATCAGGGCTGGTTCCAAATGCTCTACATCGATCTACCCCTCTTCCTGTCAGCCACTATGTCTGTTTCGACCTTTTACATGATCTCTCAACGTGAGCTGTACCCAGATTCCTGGAGAAAGATGTACAAATATCTTCCTTTTATGATGTGCGTGGGGATTGGGCTCTCTGTGAGCAACTCGAGAGCCGTACTTGAGGCATTGTTTGGGATTAAGACTTCCTTTAAGCGAACACCCAAGTACTGTATCCAGTCTTCTAACGACAAGCTGGTGGAAAAAACCCAGTATCGCGGTAAAAGCGGCTACACTCCCTATTTCGAATTGATCCTGGGTGTCTATTTCGCATTAACGGTTTTGTATGCATTTTCCAATGAAAACTATCCTACACTCCCATTCCTTTTGCTCTTCGTGGTGGGGTTCCTCTACACGGGCCTGATGTCACTCTTCCAGAGTTATTTTCACCGATTCTTGGGATCCAAAGTTACCGATTGATTGTTCGATTTCGATCGCAATAATGAGTCCCGGAAGATGATTTCGTCTTCGTGGGTTTTTTATCAGGTTTTGACATCATTAAACTTAAATCTGTAGTAGGATTTTCTGGGAGGCATTCATGATTCCAGCAACCCAATTGAGAAGAGGTATGGTCATCAAGAAAGACGGGGAGTTGTTTTCGGTCTTTTCTGCTCAGCACAAAACCCCCGGTAATCTTCGTGGTTTCGTTCAGGCTAAGCTGAGAAACTTAAAGAATGGTTCTATGATAGATCATCGCTATCGTTCCGTAGATATGGTTGAAAAAGTGTCTTTGGAAGAACACGAAATGGAGTACCTCTACAAAGATGGGACTGACTATCATTTCATGAACACTGAGACGTATGAGCAGATTCATCTGAACGAAGCGATATTGGGGGAGAGCGTATTGTTTCTTACCCCGAATATCCGAATCAAGGTTGAGTTTTACGACGGTAGCCCTATTGGTATTGATCTTCCAGCCACCGTGGACATGGAGGTCATGGAGACCGAGCCAGGTTTAAGGAGCGCCACGGCCTCAAACGTCAGCAAGCCAGCCAAGATGGAAACGGGACTCATCGTTCAGGTTCCTCCCTTTATCGATACCGGCGAAAGGATTCGCATCGATACTCAGGAAGGGAAATACCTTGAGAGGGTTCGTTGAGAGGATTACGGATCGAACTCCTTAGGCTTACTGACTGAGTCCCACTTCGCCGGATGCGTTTTGCAACCCCCTCTTCAGCAGGGGTGGGTGGCCTCGCACGCACATTTTCCAAGCCGGACCAACCACAGGGATCGCGCTTACTGGATGGAATCCGACAGCTTCATCACTGCCTCCACTACTCGGGCATCATCTTCGGGAAAGACTGTGCGGAGGTCGATAAGAACAGAATCCTTTTCCACGCGGGTGAGAATAGGAAGTTCTGACATTCTTAGCTGATACTCTATTTTGGAGGCAGACAGTCGGAGAGAGCGGAGCGAGATGAGCTTGGTGTGAAGTCCGTAATTGGGGGTGGAGCCCCCACCGATCATGGAGAAGCCGTCAGTCATATGGCATGCCAGCTTTGAATCAAGGGCTGAAAACTTCTCCATAATCGCCTTGGCCCGTTTCTCAATGGACTCGGCAGAAAGATGAATCATTTGAATCAAAGGAATTTCCAGGGCTTGCCGGTTTTTGAGATAAGAGAGTAATGTTGCCTCTAAGGCTGCCAAAGTCAACTTGTCTACACGTAGCGCGCGGAATAACGGGTTGCGACGGATTTTTTGAACGAATTCAGCCTTGCCGGCAATGACTCCTGACTGAGGTCCACCTAGAAGTTTATCCCCACTGAAGCAGATCACCGCAACGCCTGCTTCAATACTTGTTTTGGGGTTAGGTTCATCCTCAATCCCGAAAGGGCTGAGATCAACCAGGCATCCGCTACCGAGATCCTCCACTAAAGGGATGGAAGAAGCTTCACACAAACGCAGAAGCTCAGCGAGGTTTGGCCTGGAAGAAAATCCCACGATACGAAAATTACTGGGATGAACCCTCAAGATCATTTTGGTTCTATCATTGATTGCTTCCTGGTAATCGAGCAACTTGGTCTTGTTAGTGGTGCCGACCTCTCGCAATACCGCGGCGCTTTTTCGCAAGATGTCAGGAATGCGAAACGAGTCCCCAATTTCGATCAGTTCTCCGCGGGAGATTAAGACCTCTCCATTTTCTGCCAAGCTGTTGAGGATCAGGAAAACGGCTGCGGCGTTGTTATTAACCACGATCGCTTCTTCGCATCCCAGAATTTGCTGGAGTAGCCGGTCTGCGTAAATGTCTCGCTTCCCCCTGATCCCCCGAGCTAAGTCGAATTCCAGATTCGAATAATGCGCTGCAATTTCGGTCAGATGTTTTTGCGCCTCATGGCTTAAAGGTGCTCTGCCAAAGTTTGTATGCAACAATACTCCTGTGGCATTGATGACTCGTCGCAGCAAAGGCTGAATCCGGTGACGGAACTCCTCACCCAATTTCTCCAAGATTAATGCTTGAATGTCTGAATCGGTGGATTCTTTCGCTATTCCATCGGTAAACTCTTGCCGAATATTATTAAGGACCTGCCGCACCAGGTTTAAAACAAAGGTGCGGCTGGACAAGGTGATAAGAGGCAGCACTTCATTGCTTTCTAGAATTTTATCGACTGATGGAATATTGCGGCGAAGATGTGACAGGGACTTGTTCATATAGGTTGCACAATTTCTAAAATTTCAACACACCGGAGACTTACAGTCAACATTTTGGTTGACCTCTCCGGAAGGCAACGATAGTATTCGAAGGAAATCATAAAGAGTTGGACAAGGTTCGAAAATGGATGTAGATCAGGAGCTCACAAGTCTTGAAGACGGGCTTCGGCGGTTGAAAATTGAATACGAAATTTTCTTTAATGGTGGTTCGCCCAGAATGCCCTTCGACCTGCGTTGGCGGGTGGAAACCCTAATCAAAAAGTATAATGACTTTGGCAAGATGACTTTTGCCCAGAGATTCCGCTATAACACTTTGGTGTCAAAATTTCACTCCTATAGCGATTTATGGCGCAGGATGATTAAGAGCAAAGAGGAGGGCAGACCGGCGTTTGCCACCTTGCCTGCCCCGGAAGTAGATAGACTTGGTCAGACTCCGAATTCCGGCGATCGTGTTATTTGCCAGCTCATTTGCAGCGACCCTGAAGCGGAAACAGAGAAGTTTAAGAACCTATTTAAGAGTTTGATCGAGGCCAAGCGGGAATGTGGTGAAAAGCCCGAGACCGTCCAGTTTCAATCCTTCCAGAAGTATTTGGTGGAAAAAACGTCAAAGCTTAAGGATCAGTTCAAATGCGACTCGGTTTGTTATATAGTTTCTATCGAGTCTGGCAAAGTTAGGTTTACAGCCAAGGGAGGGGCCTGAAACGACAGAAGGCATGAAGGCAAGCTAGGCTCTCCCGGTTTCAATCCGATCCGGTTGAATTTCCCTCCTTTCAATTCATGAGAAATCCTTCCGCTGCATGCAGGTTTCTAAAACGATGTTCAGGAATCTCTTTAGCTTTTCAGCTCGTATTCACATCCCTTGATTCTGCAGTCGAAAATCGCTCAAAGTCATCACTACAGCTCCAAGTCGTAGAAAGAGCTTCCTTCTTCTTGCCAATTTCGCTCCGAAAGATTCTCACCAGAAATCAGCAATGCATCGAAGAAGGAATGGACTCCTTCATGAGTGAGTCTTTTTTGTCTCCTGCGGGAAGAAGCAGGTTAGAGGAGAAGCTGATGCAAAAGATGAAAGCGACGGTTCAATCGCTTCGTTCTCGTCCGAGGTTCTCTGAAATGGCAAGTGATCTCGGCGTCGTAGCTCCCATGGTTTTGTGTCTGAATCTTCCCCAAGGCGAAAGCTTGAAGAAAGAGGATTTTCTTTTCCTTCTCAACTACATGACGCAAAACAGTTCGACCTTTCCTTTGGTGGTATATGATGTCTTCGATACTGCCGGGGGGCCGGATTTCTTGTCGGGCTTCATAATGGCCGTTCGCCTTCGCAGAGAAAATTTGTCTGCGAAGTTTGGTCAGATCTATCCGCAGGTCATGTCAGAAAATTCATCACAGGAAACCGGCCCCAGATCGGCGCTATTTGGGTTGTCGTCTTTGATGTATTCTCATACGATCAATGATGTCGCCAGAATATGGCTCTGGGCTTGGCAATCGGCCAATGGAGATATGGCTGGGAAACCGGCTGTGTTTTGCTAGTCGTGTCCCTTAACTTGCTATTCCTATCGGTGAGAGATTTCCTGAACCTCAGGTTGTGTTGCCAATTCCATGGAGGAGTAAAAAAAATTGAGTTTGGTTCGAACAGCGCTGGTTAGTGTTTCAAAAAGGGATGGGTTGGTAAGCTTTGTCAAGGGGCTTTGCGATTTAAACGTGGAAATTATCTCGACAGGAGGCACTGCCAGGTTTCTAAGAGATGCAGGCATCCTTGTTGAAGAGGTCTCTGAAATAACTGGATTTCCCGAGATCCTTGATGGGCGTGTAAAAACACTTCATCCCAAGGTCCATGCCGGGTTGCTGGCCATTCGCGAAAATCAGCAACACCAGCGTCAATTGCGTGAGAACAACATTACTCCAATTGATATGGTGGTGGTCAATCTCTATCCTTTTGCTGAAACGTCCGCCACGGTGGGCGCTTCTTTCCAAGAGGTCATCGAGAACATCGATATTGGTGGTCCATCCATGATTAGATCTGCCGCCAAGAACTTCCGCGATGTGGCCGTGGTGGTCTCCTCTGATGACTACGGATGGATCCTGAAGGAGATGGAGAAAGGGCAAGGCTGCCTTTCCCTCAGTTCTCAGTTCTTGCTTGCGCAAAAAGCGTTTAGTCTAACCGCTGGTTACGAAGCTGCGATCTCTTCATACCTCTCTCGAATTCTGGATTCGGAAGGAACGTTTCGGGTGACTGAGGAAGCATTTCCAAAGAAGCTTTATATTTCACTGGAAAAGGTTACCGACTTAAGATACGGAGAAAATCCTCATCAGGGCGCTGCCTTTTATCGGGAAGTTTCCGCCTTTGACGCCGTCTTGCCCGACTCGGTCCAACTGCAAGGAAAGGAACTTTCCTTCAATAACATCATCGACTTGAACGCCGCGTATCACCTCTTACAAGAGTTTCAGGCTCCCTGTGCGATTATTATTAAACACACGAATCCATGCGGGGTTGCTATTTCAAAGGAATCTCAAGTGGATGCCTATGTCAAAGCCAGAGCGTGCGATCCGGTTTCTGCTTTTGGATCCGTGTTGGGTTTCAATCGAATTTTGGAAAAGGAAACGGCTCAGGAAATTGCATTGACCTTTGTGGAGGCTATTACTGCACCGGGTTACAGTCCTGATGCATTGAATCTTCTTTCTGCTAAGAAGAGTTTGCGTCTGATCCAATATGCAGAGGCTTTGAAGCATTTACATCCCTGGGACTACAAAAGAGTTGAGGGGGGAGTATTGATCCAAGACGCGGATCGAATTGAGCTCAGGGAGACGGATTGGAGAGTCGCTACAAAACGAAGTCCTAACCAGAAAGAATGGCAGGCCCTGAAATTCGCCTGGCGAGTCGTCAAACATGTCAAATCCAATGCGATTGTTTATTCAAATGAAACGCAAACCGTGGGGATCGGAGCAGGTCAAATGAGTCGGGTAGACTCGGCCAGGATTGGTATCTCCAAAGCAGTATTGCCCACCCAGGGGTGCGTGATGGCTTCAGACGCTTTCTTCCCGTTCCGAGATGGAATTGATGTAGCTGCGGCGGCAGGAATCGGAGCGGTCGTTCAGCCCGGCGGCTCAGTCAGGGATGAGGAAGTGATTCAGGCTGCCAATGAACATGAGATGGCAATGGTGATTACTGGGATTCGGCACTTTAGGCATTAAGCGGCTGAATCCAAGGGTCCTTTTCCGACCGAGACATCCTCGACAGCCCGTGACTGCTACTCCCCTCCAAGGCGTGGCCCTGTACGAGCCAAATTGAAATCCTAGGGTAAGGGAGCGAGGCGCGACCTCCACGCTGGGTATTCGTTCAACACAGTTGTCCCGTTTCCCCCCGCGGCTAACACCAGACCGATCTGGAATCCGCTTCCAGCGTGGGCGAGAGGGAAAACGGGGAGTTGGAGCAGAGAAGAGTGTCACCGCAGCCATCCATTGCGCTGGGCATTTCGACGTCATGCGAAACTGACCAGATGCGAAATGCCTTGGCGTGGCGGGTGAATTAAGCGTTTCGGTGCTCAATAGCGTTCCCTTTACTCTACCGTTATTTGAACTACCGCCTTAGGACGGAGGTTTTGTTCGCGAACGCAATCTAATGGCCCTGTCTTAGCAGAAAGTACTTACGCGAAAGGAGGAGAACCATGCGTGTGACCCTCTGTGTCATTGTTGCTTTGTCTTTGCCTGTCGTCGCAGCACCCACTGTTCTCTCAGGTCCGTCAGTTAAGCTTTCCGGTCTAGCAGCATCCGCTTGGGTCGTCCGCGAAAACAATGGCATCACCCACATCATGGCCCAGAATGAACATGACCTGTACCTGTTGCAAGGTTACGTTCACGCCCAGGACCGGCTCTTTCAGATGGATGTGAGCCGCCGCGAGGCTAGCGGCAGGCTAGCTGAACTTGTGGGCCCGGCTGCGCTCTTCGCAAGACGTGCAGCTTCGCACCATTGGCCTGCGGAGGGCGGCGACCCGGTCGCTCCAGAAAATTTCGCCCCGGGCACGGTCCGCCCTTCATGCTTATGCGGACGGGGTGAACGCTTTCGTGGCGGCGAACCCGCTGCCAGCAGAATACGCCGTGCTGGAGTTGTCCAAGTTTGAGCTCTGGACCCCCACCGACAGCCTGGTCGTCCTCAAGCTGATCTCCTTTGGCTTTACCTTTGATCTCGATATCGATCCCACTGTCGCTCTTTTCAGCTACCAACAGGCCGGCAGCCTGCTTGGGTTTGACGGTACGAAACTCTTTTTCGAAGATCTCGACCGCTCTGCGCCGTTTGACCCGGCCTCGACAATTCCGAACGCCTCGGCGGTCCCTGGCATCTCCTCAGAACGTCGCTTAGCCAGGCTTGGGGTCTTCACAACTGCCTACCTGCATCCAGGGACCATTGAACTCGCCAAGCAGTACCTGGAGAAGGTGAAAGGTATGCCGGTGTTTCAACGGACCCGCGACTTCAGCCACCGCGGCGGTTCAAATGAATGGGTGATCAGCGGTGCACACTCCACCAGTGGTTTCCCCCTTCTGGCTAATGATCCCCACGCGCCCATTGGCACCCCATCAACTTTTTATCCTGTCCAGGTGGGATCCAGGGTCCACTGTCTCAAAACCGCCATCGGTGGGGATACCCGGCAGGGAGGGGTGAACCTAGCTACTTCTCAGTGCAAAAATAGCAGGGCCCGTCAACGGCATGGTGGAATACGCGCTTCGTCGCGCGTATTCCAGCGTACGCAGAGCGCCTGCTCCACCCTAAGCCGCC
>Ga0066710_100004948_pt1 | contig 11976 bp, 10 predicted proteins | sample GraSoiAngelo_159_FD_79666 | JGI IMG/M metagenome (GOLD analysis project Ga0066710, IMG submission 79666) | Grasslands soil microbial communities from the Angelo Coastal Reserve, California, USA - 14_1009_16_40cm | ecosystem: Environmental > Terrestrial > Soil > Grasslands | place: USA... | reverse complement strand
TGGAAGAAACGAAACGACGCAGATCCGCGACTCAGGAAAGTCTGCGCGAATCGATCCCTAGCTTTTTCATGCGTGAGATCAGAGTCGTACGCTTGAGACCCATGCGGGCGGCGGCGCCGTTAGGACCCGCAACCCGGCCGTTGCTGTCCTTTAAGATGCGCAGAATTCCGTCGCGATCACCGGCTTCACGCGTGCCTGGAATCGGAGTGGCTTTCCCGTTGTTCCCCAATTCACCGATGGGCACCTGGAGCGCGGGGCCGTGAGTCAGAATCACCGAGCGCTCGATGAAGTTCTCCAGCTCGCGAATGTTTCCCGGCCAGTGCCAGGAGGACAGCTTTTTCATGGCGGCAGCGGGGATGGATTCGATCTGTTTCTCCATGCGGCGGCCATATTTTTGCGCGAAGTAGCGCACGAGTAGTGGGATGTCTTCGGGGCGTTCGCGCAACGGCGGGATGCGAATGGGAAAGACGTTCAGTCGATAGTATAGGTCGCTGCGAAATTCGCGAGTCTCAATCATTTTCTCGAGGTCGCGGTTGGTTGCTGCCACCAATCGGACATCCACTTTCTTCGTGCGCGTGCTGCCCAGCCGTTCAAACTCCCGCTCTTGCAGCGCACGCAGCAGTTTCGGCTGAATCTCAAGCGGAATATCCCCGACTTCGTCCAGAAACAACGAGCCCTGATCGGCAAGCTCAAGCCGGCCAATCTTCTGAGAGATCGCGCCCGTGAATGCGCCTCGCTCGTGCCCGAAGAGCTCACTCTCCAGCAATCCCGTGGGAATGGCGGCACAATTGAGCTTCACAAAAGTCCGATCCTTACGGCGACTGCGATCGTGGATCACACGCGCAATCAATTCCTTGCCGGTCCCCGTTTCGCCCAACAGCAATACCGTCGAGTCGCTGGGAGCCACGGTTTCTACGAGGTTTAGGACGTGACGCAGAGCCGAACTTTGCCCCACAATTCCTTCAAAATCCATCTCACCGCGAATCTCCTCTTCGAGATATAACTTTTCCTGCGCGAGTCTATCCTTCAACTCAGCAATTTCGCGGTACGCAAGCGCATTCTCGACACCGATTGCCACTTGATTCGCAACTTGAATAAGGAAGGCGACCTCGTCTTCATCGAACGCGTTCTCCTCTCTACGCGCGACTGCCAAAACCCCAAGGGGCCGGTTCCTGCTGATCAACGGCACGTCGCAGAACGAGTTCAGACCTTCCCCGACCGCCTTCTTGTACATCTCCTGCGGGATCTCAGCCGGGTCAAGCCGGTTCACTATTATCGGCTTGCCGCTCTTGAATGAGTTACCGGGCAGGCTGCTGTTGATAGGGACCAGAGAACCTTCGGTGAATACTCCACGGCTCTCCGGATAATCAAGCGCGTGTACGCGCAAGTGTGTGCCCTCGGCTTCCACCAACATGACAGCCGCTGCATCACAGTGCATAACCTGACGCACGCTTGCCGAGGCAGCGCGAAGCAGTTCCTGAAACTCCAGGTTAGATACCACCTGGTTGTTAAGGTCTAAAATGAGCTTCAGTTGGTCCTGTACTCGCTGGGACACGCAAAAGTTCACGGCAGCATCAATCGCCAGGCCAATCTGATCGCCGACGAGGCCGAGAAAACGAACTTCTTCTTCATCAAACGCATTTGGATAAAACCGGCCCAGGCTCAGCACACCTAGCCGTCGCGATCCCCTGATCAATGGCAGCATGCACGTCGACGCGATACCGAGATTCGCAAGGAAGAGTGCATATTTCTCGAATCGGCTCTCCCGGCTCCAATCGGGTGTTAATAAATGTTGGCCGGAGCTGTGTACCCACTGAAAAGGAGAGTCCTCAAGGAAAAGATCGTCGGGCGCACTGTCTACTATTTCGCCGTTTGCCTCCAGCACGCTCCAGGTGGACGCGTTCGTGTCTTTGTCAAACGCAACCAGGTGCAAACAATCGAATGTAGTCACATCGCGCAGTGTCTTGATCAGAGTGTCGGATGCGGTGCTGCAATCGCTGCACGTCGCAATCGCGTTCGAGGCACGCAGTAACGCTAGGTAGCGCTCCTCTTCTACTCTTGGAACAATCGCCGGTGCTGTAACCATAAGAAGCTGTCTATCTGAAGCCGGTTCTACGGATCCTGTAGCGCCTGAACAACTCCCCGCCCATCGAAGAGAAGAAATGTACGTCTTATGTGATGCAAGGCCGATATAGAAAGCTTCGCAAAGTGTCGGGGCATTCGACATCTGTCGAAAAGCTTGTCGAAGTGCTCGACAATGCCGAGGCAGTCAGTCTCATGCACAAACTTTGAACTTCTGTCCTGTCAAGCGGATGGGGTGAAGAAACGATTTCGAAGCACGTTGGCCGGCTCATTGCTTGAGTTAAGACGAGTGCGGCGACCCATTTGGGATGAGCGCTGCAATCAAAGCCTACGAAAACATGGAGGGTGTAACAGTGCGGCAAATCGCAACCATCATTACAAGTTTCGCTCTGCTCGTGGGAGTCAGCGCGGTGGCGCAGGAATCTCGTTCGGAGATCAGCTTACAGGGGACAGGTTTTTTCACTAAAGACGCCTCAGGTCAGGGCGTAACTCAACGCAGCACGAACACCGGTGGCTTTCTCGTCGGCTACCGATATCACTTCAACCGCTGGCTCGCAGCCGAAGCGGTCTACGGCTATGATCGCAACACGCAGCAACTTTTTGCTCCTGCCGGATTCTCTAGAATTCAAGCCAATGTACACCAGGCAACAGGCGGCTTTGTGTTCCGTGTTCCAGCTCCTGCCAGGTTCAGGATTAGCCCGTACGTGCTGGCAGAAGGAGGTGCGCTGGTCTTCGATCCCACCGGCAACACATTCGGAACGGTTCCAGGCGCGCAACGTCAAACCACCGGTGTGTTCGCATACGGCGGCGGCGCCGATTTCCCGATTCTGAGACACGTCTCGCTGCGTGCCGAGTATCGGGGCCTCGTGTACAGCACTCCTGACTTCGGCCTGACCACACTCAACACCAACACGGTTACCCACACGGCACAGCCATCCGCCGGAATTGTGTTTCGATTCTGATCATGACGAGAAGGGCTAAAACGCCAGCGCGTTCTGCGCTGGCGTTTTAAAAGCAGGGGTACAAGATCACATGAAGCTGCTTGTCTTAGGGGCCACGGGTGGTACAGGACTGGAGATTGTTCGGCAGGCGACACAACGAGGTCATCACATCACGGCATTCGTTCGGTCTCCGGAGAAACTCAAGCCATTCAACGGTCGCATCAACCTCGAGCAAGGAAATCTTTTGGATAGTATCCAACTCGAAAAGGTCATTCAGGGTCATGACGCCGTTCTGTCAGCATTCGGACCGCGAGTGCCAGTGTCCAAAACTGATGCCCATCTTTTAGAGCAGTTCGCGACCGGGTTGACTCAGGCGATGCTGCACACCGCGGTCAGGCGTGTCGTGGTCGAATCGGTTGCCTTCCTTTTTAAAGAAGCGATCATCCCGCCTGCCTACTTTCTTGGAAGACTCTTTTTTCCCGGGATGGTTGCCGATGCATCCGCTATGGAGAACGTGTTTGAAGAGAGCGGCCTGGACTGGACCATGGCTCGCCCACCCGAACTCACGGACAAGCCTTACACCGGCAAATATCGCGTACGAGAGGGGCGCCTTCCGCTTTTTGGCTTCAGGATTTCCCGCGCCGATGTCGCTGACTTCATGCTCACAGCTGTTGAGGACCGCTGCTTGATCGGCAAGGTAATAGGACTCTGTAACTAGTCGAAATCGAGAAAAGATGCTACTTCTGTTTATTCGGCCTGTCCTTGGGTAGGTGATCTTCAGCGAGCTGCCTTAATGAACTCGCTAAGTTGGTCCAGATCCTGGGCGACGACTGTCCAGCGCCAGAGGAGTCACGCGGCTGTCGGCGTGCTGCAGCGCGCCACGCGTTCCGGCATACACTCTCTTCGCCTCGCGCTTCAGCGCCTCATTGACGAGTGCCCGGTCGATGCCACGATTCGCGCGGCAATGAGGATAGTCTTATTTTCGATATTCATACTCTTCTCCTTAGAAACTTCTGTTAACTGCGAGTTCGAGTGTTGCGGGCCAAGTGATCGCCGGCCCGCCCTAGCGCTTACGCGTGCTCCGCGGAACAATAGGTGGACGTGGATTCCCCTGGCTTCCGCGGGCTCCGGCGGCCAGTACGGCCTGTCCGCATCCAGCAAGCGGCCATCCTCGTAGTGATTGTGGTGACGGAGCCAGGCCATCGGAAAGTACAAGCCATCTTCATTTCGCCCCTTGGGACGAGATCGAGATAGTTGTTGCCCAGCTCTTCGTGTGAGCGCACACACTCTTAGAACCGACTAGAGATGCCCTTCTGTTTTGGCCAACGCGCTTTCTGTGCGACTCGGATATCGCAAGCCCTTGGCGGTCAATTGTCGCGCCGCGCCGCTTGGCGGTCTTTGATAGTGGATGGGCTCGCGTTCCTCTAGTGAGACACGGTTTCGTGAATCAAGGGCCTCGTCAGTAACATCCAACTGGCATTGTGGGTGGGGTTCAACGATGAATCTTCTTGTTCGCTACTCGAAACAATATTGGAATCTTGTGGTAGTCGCTCTTCTGTTAGCCGCGACGAACCAGATCTTTTCACTTCTTGATCCGCTGATTTTTCGCCATGTCATCGATGGATACGCAACCAAATATCATCAGTACAGTCAGGCGCAGTTCATTCGTGGTGCTGGCCTGCTGTTGCTCGCGGCAGTCGGCGTTGCCTTTGTTTCTCGCGTGGCCAAGAATTTCCAGGACTATTTTGTCAATGTAATCGTCCAGCGCCTCGGAGCGAAGATGTATTCCGACGGAATCCGCCACTCCTTGGATCTGCCGTACCAAGTCTTCGAAGACCAGCGCAGCGGAGAAACGCTAGGTAAGCTCCAAAAGGTGCGCAGTGACGTGGAACGGTTTATTACTGCAGCGGTGAACGTGCTTTTCACGTCGTTAATCGGTGTCGTATTTGTAATGCTTTACGCGTTCAAGGTCCATTGGGTCATTGCGCCGGCTTTTCTCACCACGGTTCCACTGCTGGGCGTGATCAGCTCAGTGCTCAGTCGCCGGATCAAGAAAATTCAGAAAACCATTGTTGCGGAGACCACCGCACTGGCCGGCTCCACTACTGAGTCCCTACGGAACATTGAATTGGTGAAGAGTCTCGGTCTCGCGCTGCAGGAAGTTCGGCGTCTCAACGGCACCACCGACAAGATTCTCCAACTCGAACTTAAGAAGGTTAAGTACCTCCGCAGTCTCAGCTTCATCCAGGGCACTTGTGTCAACGCATTGCGCACCAGCATCTTGTTTTTGATGCTGTACCTGATCTTTCGCCAGGAAATTACAATTGGCCAGTTCTTCTCGCTGATGATCTATTCCTTCTTTATCTTTACTCCCTTGCAGGAGCTGGGCAATATCATCAATATTTACCGGGAAACTGAGGTGTCGCTCCAGAACTTTCAGGACATCCTCGATACTCCGCGCGATCCGAGACCACAAAATCCGGTTCTTCTACAAGACCTGATGACCCTGCAGTTCGATCAAGTGAGCTTCCAGCATCACAGCGCGTCGACGCTTGCTCTCGATCGCATTACCTTTGGTGCCGCCCGTGGGGATACTATCGCTTTTGTTGGCCCATCTGGAGCGGGCAAGACCACGCTGGTCAAATTGCTCGTCGGTCTTTATACACCAAAGTCCGGAGAAATCCTGTATAACAGCACTCCTGCTAACCAGGTAGATTTGAATGGATTGCGCGAGAAGATCGGATTTGTAACCCAAGACACGCAACTCTTCGCAGGATCAATCCGCGAAAATTTGCTCTTTGTCAACCCCAACGCGACGGACGAGCAGTGCCTGGAAGTCTTGCACAAAGCCGCAGCCGACGGTCTGCTCGCCCGAGCTGATAAGGGTTTGAGCACTGTCATTGGCGAAGGCGGAGTGAAAGTTTCGGGCGGAGAGAAACAGCGCCTCTCAATTGCGCGCGCTTTACTAAGACGACCGCACTTGCTGGTCTTTGACGAAGCCACTTCCTCGCTTGACTCAATCACGGAAGAAGAAATCACACGCACCATGCGGGACGTGGCAAGCAATCAGGAAGCAATCACCATTCTCATTGCGCACCGTTTGTCCACAGTCATGCACGCCGACCGCATTTACGTCTTGGAGCGTGGGAAAATCGTTGAGTCCGGAAGGCACTCCGAATTGGTCGAGAGTAAAGGCTTGTACTATGCGATGTGGCGCCAGCAAGTCGGTGAGCAAGAAGGGTCCGAAACCGTAGCAAGAATGGGTGAAGCAGGCCGCGATCCTGCTCTTGCTCGTTAGAATCGCGATCCTAACCGAATGGTTGGGATGTTTTCTTTTTACCCCTTTTGCCGCCAAAACTGAATAAAAGGCGCGCGAGGTTGCCATGCGGATGCGCCGACGCAAACTACATCAGGCAGCTTTGGGACGGACCTCCTGCTCCGTGATCTCCTCTTCCGCGCAGAGCCCCCAGTCCTCGTTGGCGGCCACTCCCAAGGGCGGATATTCGGACCATCCGGCGCCATAAAGCCGATCTTTCTCTCCCTCAGTTGTACCGAAGTTGTACCGAGCGCTGGGTGCTTCAAGTAAGCGAGCGCGAGGTTATAGTGTCCGGAATAGGAACGAGGCTCAAGTTTGAGCGCCTGTTTGTAGTGCCTGATGGAATCCGCCGTCTGGCCACTGTGAAATTCAGTGAGCCCCAATAGCAGGTAAGCGTCGGTGCACTTCGGATCAGCCTTGATAGCCTGAAGCAGCTTGTGGACAGCGGAGTTCGAGTCCTGCGCAGAGAGAGCCCTCTGCGCGCGGGCGATCGCAAGTGGCGAGAAGCTGAGAAACGCATTACCACCGTGTCGCTTAAAGCCCCCTCGACCTGCGGCTCGCGTCAGGAAATTCGATCAGGACTTCACCTGCGCAGGTCTCGCGAAATCCGGCTTCGGGGGTGAGCAAATCGACTCGAACCATCGACTAATGTAGACCTGCGCATGCGCTTCTCCACAGAAGTGGCGAGCTCCGGCAGCATTCGCGGCTTCCAAATTCCACTTGAGCACAGTGAGTTTCGCGTCGCTGTATTCAATGACAAACCAGTGATCTGGGTTATTGGTGATTCGTCCGCAGATTTCGCATCGGAACTCCTGAAGAGTAGTCATGCAGTGCACCTTGCCTCGTAAGTTTCCACAAGACTGAGAATCATATTAGCGGTGCACACATCCCCAATCGCGGTAGTTCAAGATGCTGTGATAGATCGGCGGTCAGGCCATTCGGCATTAAAATATTTCTGAATGAAATCGGCGCGTTCACGGTTGACGTTATCCACCAGTTCTTCTGCTTCCTTTTCACTCTTGCCACGGCCAAGAAGCCTCCGGACTTTGTCTCCACTTGAAGCATAGGAAAGATCCCGCTCGGCTAAGCACTTCAGGTGGTGATTGAGAACCTCCGCCGTTGTTTCCAAGGATCTCCCACTAAGCAGTTCACTGCTTTGCCAGACCTGATTAGGCCATTAAAGGAGCGAAACGAATCTTTTAGACAAAGGTATCGCTCCCCCCCGCTTGCCGAGTTGCGCAGTAGGATTGCGAGTGTTGGGGCCAACGGCTGAGCTGAAAATGGTCCTAGTCTGTCTCTTTCATACAAGCCGACGGAGCCCAAGTTTTCGCTGTCTCCTGGTCGCTTGCGAGTTTCACATTGTTAGGACCACGCGGAACTCTGCCTTACCGCTCAGCATCCGTGCGTAGGCTTCGGCCGTCCTTTCGAGCGGATAGGTTTCAATCATGGGACGCACGCCAGTCAGTACGCAGAAATTCAGAGTGTCTTCTGAAGCAGCAGGCGTCCCCGCAGCCCATCCCTGGATCGTCTTGCTGCCAAAAATAAGCTGGGACGGCGTGACTTCAATGGGATCGGGTGCCGCACCAACCACAACGAGTTTGCCGTTCGGCCCGAGACCGTCAATCAACGCGGACATGGCTTTGGAGCTGGGGGCTGTGGCGAGAATGACACGCGCTCCCCCGAGTTTTTGCAACTCTTGGGCTGCATTCGTCGCCTGGCTGTCAATGTAGACGTGTGCTCCCAGCTTTTTCGCCAGCACCGCGTTTTCGGAACCGCGCCCGATGGCCGCCACGTTATAGCCAAATTTGTTAGCGAACTGGACGCCCAGGTGACCCAGGCCGCCGATGCCCTGCACGGCGACGAGATCGCCGGGCAACGCACCGCTGTGGCGAAGAGCGTTGTAGGTGGTAATTCCGGCGTCGAGCAGGGGCGCGGCTTCGACGTCACTGAGGCTATCCGGGATCGGCACCAGAGCTTCCACTGGGGCCAACATGTATTCCTGATATCCGCCGTCATAGCTGATGCCGGAGACCTTCACGCTCCGGCAATTGCGAAAATCTCCGCGCCGGCATTCGCGGCAGGTATTGTCGTGGCCGCCGTGCCAGCCGACGCCCACACGCTGACCTTTCTTCCAGGTAGAAACAGCAGCGCCCACTTCATCAACCACGCCCGCCACTTCGTGTCCGGGAACGCGAGGATACTCAATTCCCGGCCACAAGCCTTCTTTGACGAGCACGTCGCTGTGGCAGATGCCACAGGCCTTTACCTTAATGCGCACCTGCCCCGCATCGGGCTCAGGGATAGGACGCTCGACGATCTCGAAATCCGCTCCAGGTTTGGGAATCTGCGCCACCTTCATGGGCGCTAACTGTGGTTTCGGAACTACTTTCATGGTTGCCATAAATCCTCCGATGAATATCTATTAGCGAAGAGCGCAAGCTCGTTGGGATTAAATTCTTGTTGTATGTACTTGATCCTTGTTCTTTCCTTTTACGAAAACGGCTCCAGTTTGCCCAAAACGGTCGGGAGATATTCCGCAACCGTCGGATGAATATGCATTGCACGCTGGATGACCGTGTACGGCGCCTTCGCGTACATGACGTCGAGCAAGACGTGAATGACTTCGTCGCCTCCGGTGCCAAGAATCGCGGCGCCTAGAATCTGTTTTGTTTCCGCATCAACACAAATTTTCATGAAACCTTGTGTCTCACTTTTTTCGTAGGCCCGGCTGGCGATTGTCTTGCCCGCGTCCGCACAACCGCGCCGCCAGGGACGGGCCTGCCTGGCCCGTCGCGATGATGATAGCGTCGAAGGGCTTCATGCAGCTAGTGCGCCCTCGATGCGGAGTTTGCCCTCTTTGGCAGCCTCTTCGGGCGTCTTCCCGTTTTGGCGCGCCACGATGTAAGCGGCGTACCATCCCGACCAGTGGTGTTTCGGAGCAGTTGGCTCGTACTCGCCATGATGTTCCTCTGTTTCTCGCAACAGCTCCGTCATCGTCGCAACGTCAAAATTGCTGTCCACTCGTCCCGGCAGCCGCGCTGTAATTTCCTGCAACAGCCAGCCGTTGCCATCCGGATCATGGAAGGAGGCGAACGAGAAGTAACTTGTATGCGCAGGGTCCGGACCGTTGACCCGGAGACGCCCAAATAAGTAGGGCTCGTCAGAGCCAGTGTGCACGTTGCTACCGTGGAACACCTCGCTGACTTCGACGCCGCGACCGAGCAGTTCCTTCCGGGTGGTCTCAATGTCAGAGACGGCCAGATACAAGCCCTGAGCAGCACCCGGTGCTGCCGTGGTGACGTTCTTGCCGAAGATTACCGAGCACCCGGAGCCGGGCGGTGTGAACTGGACCCCCCGCCAGTCGTCACCAGCGGTGAAGTCGGCGTCGAGCCTCCACCCGAGCCTGGCGTAGAACTCTTTCGCGCGGTCGACATCCGAAACCGGGATGATGACCACCTCGAGTTTCATGTCGACTTTCGTGGCATTTGCGTTTGTGGTTGGTTCATTGTTGTGGACTACACTTAAAGTTGCCATTTTTCCTCCTATGTATTCTCCTAAATCGAAAGTTAAAGTTTTTTGAATACTCGTACTAGGCGGCTCTCGCGGCGCCGTTGCGGGCTTCGATAGCCTTGACGGAGTTCTTGAACGCCTTCTCCAGAACCCCCTTGCCGATGGTCCCGACCACCAAACCAAGCAGCCGCCCCTTGAGGTTCTTGCCGTCGCGTACGACGACCACATCAATGTCGGTCAAACCGTCGGGACGACGCGTGAAGGTGTAGGTGTGCCCGGACGCACCTCCCCAGATGTTGGAGTCGGTCGTCGTGAGGACAACATGGTTTGGATTAGACCAGTCGTAGTGCAGGCGCTCCCAGATACCACCCGAGCCTTCCGTAACGTCGGCTTGCGAGGGGCCGCGGTCATGCACTTTAAGGTAGTCGTCGGCACTGTTGCCAAAAAGCTTCGAGCGGCCAGGCCCGAAGTCGGTGAGCCCGGCGACGTACTGCTCGGGCGTCGAAGTGGTTGTTTGGTGGAGGTGGATTGTAGACATGCGTGCTCCTTTCTTGGGCGGTGTCACTAAAGTCTTGAGCTCACAACTCGAAAGTCAGATTTGTTGAATGCGAGCATCCGAAGACACTCAGGCTGCCTTTGCCGATGCGGTGAATGTCGCGCGCATTTTCCTGACGAACTCCTGCACGCTCAGCGGCCGTTGCCCCGTTAACGTGAGCACGTCGTCCGACATTCGGTCGAACTCGCACGGAATCACGATGAGCCTCGCAGAGGGCACAACCACAATCCATGCGACACTGAGCCCCTGGCTTGCCACATAAGATTCCAACCCTGTCTTCCAGGTGTCGTACTTCTACGATCTCACAACGGACTGGCATGCGCGATTAGATTACGCTTTGCGCGGGCGTCCAGCAAAAATACACTGCCAGAATGAAAGCTCTTGGGAGCATCAACGTCTGCTTTGCTCTAGCGAGCCTTATCGGATGGGCTCATGGATTCGGCAGTAAAGAACTCAGAGCGTCTGGACTTCGAGCGCCAAGAACGCGACTGGGGGTTGGGCGAGAGTGCAAGAATGAGCGTCAGGCAAAAAAAGTCATGGTTCCGCACTGCTGAGTTGGCAAATCCCGACAAAACAGTCTATTCGACAACCAGTGAGTCCATGCTAGTGATTGAGTCCGATGGAACGGCCACTTGCGTGGGGACTCAGGGGAGGGGAGTGATGATCCGCCGCTCGGCGTCCACTTCGTCTCCGCGAGTAAAAAGTGTAGCCTCGCCCCGCACGGCGTCGAGTAGTAATGTGGCATACGCCTTTGGAATTGCAATACGTTCGTCGGAGGCCCCTCGAAGCTATATGAAGGTTCCCGCGTTCAGATCCAGGAAGCGGTCGATGCGCTGGTAAAGCGCGCAATCGAGAGTAGCGACATGCGACTTTCGATCTACTCCGCGCGCTGATTGGCGTCTCGAATGTGACATCCAGTCCTGACTGGCAGCAAAGCGCCAAGCGCCTGGTGGATATCCTGATCACCGGTTCGCGGCCGATGAAGTAGCCGCGGACGCGTTGACAACGCCGATTGATCGGCCCGTAAATTGAAAACGAGCGCTTGATTTTCACGCGCTACTTTCGCCTAATCGTTCTCCGCAGATTGAAAAGCGTAATTCATCCGTGCGCTCGAAGTGGTAGACTGCCGACAATGCCATCAAAGAAGCAGAGCAAAACCAGGCGAGCGAAATCGAAAGCCACAACAGCCAAGAAGAGGACATCGTCCCACACGGGAGCCACGAAGGCAAGAACCAGGAAGAAATTGGTGAAAAGGAAGTCGGCGCAGACCAAGAAGTCAAAGAAGAGCCGCGCGCGTACGAGGACGGCAACAGTGAACGCCGTGCGCGAAATGGAACAGGAGATTCGAAATAAAAGATTCACCCGTGCAGACGCAGTATCAGGTCGGCAGTCGGATTTTCAGGGTTTGTCGAGGTCTGAGAAAGCAGATTCTGAAAGTGTGACGAGTTGGTTGAGGAAGGCAACGTCTTCGAAGCCGGTGCGGTCGCGGGGGTAGAGGAGGCCGACGACGCGGGCGAGCGAGAAGTGCACACACACGAAGTGCCTGAAGACGATGTGCCTGAGGAATATCT
>Ga0066710_100004947_pt1 | contig 11978 bp, 12 predicted proteins | sample GraSoiAngelo_159_FD_79666 | JGI IMG/M metagenome (GOLD analysis project Ga0066710, IMG submission 79666) | Grasslands soil microbial communities from the Angelo Coastal Reserve, California, USA - 14_1009_16_40cm | ecosystem: Environmental > Terrestrial > Soil > Grasslands | place: USA... | reverse complement strand
GCAGCGGCGGCGGGCTGACCCTGGTCAGCACCGACCCGTTCACCAACACCACCAGCCAGCACGCGACCGAGCTGGAGCCGGACACGTTCACCGCCGGTAGCACGATCGTGTCCTCGTCCCAGGTCGGCCGGTTCAATGACGGCGGCGCCTCGGACATCAGCTTCAACACCTCCACCGACGGCGGCGCGACCTGGATGCACGGCATGCTCCCCGGGATCACCGTCTTCCAGGGCGGCGGCCAGTTCGCCCGGGTCAGCGACCCGAGCGTGGCCTTCGACGCCAGGCACAACACCTGGATGATCACCGGGCTGGTCATCGACGCGAACGTCAACGGCGTCGGCGTGACCGTGAGCCGGTCCACCAACGGCGGCACCGCCTGGCTCAACCCGGTGGTCGCGGTCGGCAACGACGGCCAGAGCTACGACAAGGAATGGATCGCCTGCGACAACACCGCGACGAGCCCGTTCTTCGGCAACTGCTACGTCGAGGTCGACATCACCAGCAGCGGCAACCGGATCGTGCTGAGCCGCTCCAGCGACGGCGGGGCCACCTGGTCTGCCGCCGTGTCGCCGTCGGGCAGCCCGTCGGGTCTGGGCGGGCAGCCGGTGGTACAGCCGGGCGGAACGGTCGTGGTGCCCTACTCGGCCAACGGGTCGGCGATCCGCTCGTTCACCTCGACCAACGGCGGTACCTCCTGGAACGCCACCGTCCTGATCGCCAACGTGACCGCACACGGGGTGGCCGGCGGCCTGCGCGACGGTGAGGGGCTGCCCTCGGCCGAGATCGACGGGGCCGGCACGGTGTACGTCGCCTGGCAGGACTGCCGGTTCCGGTCCGGCTGCCCGGCCAACGACATCGTCTTCGCCACCTCGACCAACGGCACCACCTGGTCGGCCGTGACCCGGGTACCGATCGACGCCACCACCAGCGGGATCGACCACTTCATCCCGGGCATCGGCGTCGACAAGGCCACCTCCGGCGCGACCGCGAAGATCGGCCTGTACTACTACTTCTACCCGGTGGCCAACTGCACCGCCTCGACGTGCCAGCTGGAGGTCGGGTTCGTCTCGTCCATCAACGGCGGCGGCACGTGGAGCGCACCGCAGACGCTCGCCGGACCGTTCCCGCTGTCCCGGATCGCCAGCACCACGCAGGGCCGCATGGTCGGCGACTACATCTCCTGCTCGGTCAGCGGCGGCAAGGCAGTGGCCATCTTCGCGGTCGGCAAGCCGCCCGCGAACGGGCAGGCCTTTGACGAAGCCATGTACAGCGCGGGCGGGCTCACCGTCGCCGGTGGCGCCGTCCGGTCGTCCAGCGCCGGCGCCGCGGTGCCACCACAATCCGTGGGTACCGCAACGCATCCGACCCTGTTCTGATTGCGCGACCCGGTGCCCCGCCCGAACCCGGGCGGGGCACCGGTGTGTCACGGGACGACCGCGACGGATGACGTTCATCCGATACCGCATCGGACTGGCAGCGGAGGGTGATCTACGGGCAACCGAGCGTACGTTCACGGAAGAGCAATCACGGTGGTGGCTATTGACCGGTAGCCGGATACCGTTCGCGACCAGACACGGGGCCACCGATGCGTGCTTTTGGGTATGCAAGGAGGAGCCGATGAGGAAGTCTCTCTTCGTGGCCATCGGAAGCCTACTGACCCTGGGAGTGGTGGCTGTCGGATCGAGTCCGGGTATCGCGACCCCGCCGTGCCATGAGGTTGGGCCGCCCGCCCACGTACACTCGAGCATCGACAACACGAACTGCACCGCGACGGCGGGAGCGTGTACCTCCGGTGTGTTCACTGGTGACGACCTACTCGCCGGCACCACGCACGCCGTTGGGGACGGGGTCGCCGAGTCGGCCGGTATGCCAGATGCCGAACCGTCGAGCACCCTGTCCTTCGACACCGTATACACCATCACCACGCAGAACGGTGCGGTCGTCTTCAACGACACCGGTGTGTTCGACGGAGCCGCCGGACTGTTCGCCGAGCGGATGGTTGTGACTGGCGGTTCGGGCCGGTTCACCAACGCGAGTGGCCATCTGTTCTTCACTGGTACCGGAACGACGACGTTCGACGCCGACGTCACCGGCGAGATCTGCCTGCACTGAACCTGTGGCATAGACGAACGGATGCCTTGCACAGTTTCGAGCAGACCCGGGTGGCCGTCACCGCGATGCTGCCGTCATGCGGGACGGACTGACGATAACCGACGGCGCGACACTGTACCTCGACCTGATGAAGCGGATCCTCACCAACGTGATCTACCAGGATCCGCCGCAGGCCGTCTTCTGGTACCCGGACCGGACCTACAACGGGGACCGGCGCGCCACCGGACGGGACTGGCCGTCGGTCGCGCACACGATGGTCGGCCTGGAGCGCCTGCACAACGTCCAGCGCTGCGTCGAGGACGTCATCGCGGGCGGGGTACCCGGTGACCTCATCGAGACGGGCGTGTGGCGCGGCGGCGTCTGCATCTTCCTGCGCGCTCTGCTCGCCGCCCACGGGGTGACCGACCGGACCGTCTGGGTCGCCGACTCGTTCGAGGGCATCCCGGACTCCACCGAGGGCGATCCGCGCGATCAGCTCATCGCGCTGGACCGGTTCAACGACGTGCTGGCCGTTCCGCTGGAAGAGGTACAGGAGAACTTCCGCCGGTACGGGCTTCTCGACGAGCAGGTGCGGTTCCTGCCCGGGTGGTTCAGCGACACGCTGCCGGCCGCGCCGATCGAGCGGCTTGCGGTGCTGCGCCTGGACGGCGACCTCTACGGGTCCACAATGGACGCACTGACCAACCTGTACCCGAAGGTGTCCGTCGGCGGGTACGTCATCATCGACGACTACATCATCAAGGCGTGCCGCGAAGCCGTGCACGAGCACCGGGACCGCGCCGGCATCCACGACGAGATCGTGACCATCGACGAGTGCGGCGTGTACTGGCAGCGCACCGCCTGACCGGCCGGTCAGGCGGTGCGGCGTGACGGGTGCTCAGGCCATGCCCGGTTCCCGTGCTCCGGCAACGGTTTCCAGCCGCTCGTCGCTCGTGAGGCGGGCCGCCTGGCGGGCGGCGTACCGCTGCCGGCCGCGACGGTACATCGACCGCAACCACAGGTACAGGCCGCCACCGTCGAGCATCAGTCCCAGTACCGCGATGGTGGCGAAGTCGATGGAGGTGAACCGGGTGTGCCCGCCGGTCACCAGCAGCAGCACCTGGTAGCAGTACCCCCATAGCACCGGGATGCCGACGAGCAGGAAGAAGCCCACGGCGAAGAACCGCCCGACGATCCAGACCGGCGCGAACCACCGGACGACGCGCATCTCCCGCGCCGGGATCGTCGACTGGTCCACCCGCTGCGGCGCGCGCCGCAGCGCGGCCATCTTGTTGTACAGGTAGTCCTCGGTGTCGGTCAGCAGGCTCTTGCAGTTGAGCGCGGTGGCCACCACGTAGTACCCGTCGGTGCGCAGGAAGAAGAACCACTGCCAGGCCACCCGGGTGCCGTATGTCAGCATGACCGCGCTGATCAACAGATCCGCGTTGCGGGGCAGGTGGTACCAGCCGTGCCGGCCGGTGTACACCACCATGGCCAGGATCGAGTACGACACCAGGTCGACGAGCGAGCCGACCATGAAGGCGAGGTACCGCCGGCGCTTGGGTACCAGCCAGATCCCACTGAGGTCGGTCTGCGCGACCAGGACGTACAACTGGTTTCCCAGACCCAGCCGCGCCGGGATCCCGGCGGCCCGGGCGGCCACCCCGTGCGCGAACTCGTGCAGCGCCACACCGACGAGGGCGAGGCTGAACGTGGCCCACGTGAGTGCCGCGAAGTTGACCGGGAACAGCAGGGCCTTGGGCGTCGGCATCGTCTGCGGATCGATGACGTTGACCGCCACCCCGGCCACACTGATCAGGCCGAGCACGATGAGGATCGGCGCGCTGAGCAGTCGCCGGGCCGTGCGCTCCGGCAGCCAGTCCATGCTCCAGCTGCGGCGCGACCGTTTCGGTGCGGGCTGCGCCGCCTCGGGTACCGCCGCGGCGTCACGCGGCTGGACAAAGCCCTCCTGTTGGAGGGCGTCGAGAAAGTCTTCGATATCTGGCGTCTCGTCATAGCGTTGCTCGTAGCGGCGTACCGTCTCGCCGACGGTGTGCCCGGCTGCGAGCGAGTCGAGGATGTCCATACCCTCGGCGGGAATGGCTAGGAACACCTGTCGGTCGATGTCTCCGATGGTGACTGTGTCGCCTTCGCGCCGATGGGTGAACGGCCGCACCATGACATGTGAGTCGGGCGGATAACCGGCCATCTTCCATTCCCTTCGGACCGTTGGGGATCGTCGGGAACCGGAGTCCTGCGCTGTGCCGGACTCCGGTCCCCGCCGAGGTTGTGGTTCCTTGCTGTCAGGCCGACGCGGACGCCGAGCACGGGGCGGCAGCGCTCGTCTTTACCGGCTCCAGCCGGCGAACAGTAAGCTTCTTCATGGTGGTCACCTCCTCTCCTTGCGAGTAGGGACACGTCATCCTTGTCCGGTTGGCCGATCAGGTTCTGCTCACTTCAAAGCAGACGCGGGGTTTCGTCGATACAAAACGCCGCGCCGGACACGCAGACGACCGGGGCGCCACGGCCCGGCCGTGACGCCCCGATCGGTTGACTCAGTACCTGCGGCCGCGCATCAGCAGATCGACCACGGCGTCCAGGTCAGGCAGCGCACTGAAGCTGGACATGGGCTCGGCGAGCCGGAACCGGTCGATGAGCATCGAGATGATTTCCACCCGGTCCACCGAGTCGGCGCCGAGGTCCTTGAGGTGCTTGTCGCCGGTGACTTCCTCCGGTCGCACGCCGGGCAGGATCGTGGTGACGACGTCGCTGACGACAGCCGAGACCTCCGCGCGCGGGTCGGCGGGCGCGCTCATTGGGACTCCGCCGGTACCAGACGCAGCGTGCAGACCGCGAGCACCCGGCCCGCGTTGCGGTCGCGCAGCACGACGTCGACGGCCTCGTCCGGGTACCCGTCGGCGACCTCCGTGGCGCGCCAGCGGCGCACCGAGGCGGTGAGCACGGTACCGGCGTCGGCGTTGCCGAGGTAGCACAGCTGCTGGTCCACCACGACGCGGTCGAGGAACGACCGGTCGTCGCGGCCGAGCCGGCGCCACAGCCGCAGCAACGCCCAGTCGACGATGGAGAAGTACGACGCGAAGTACAGCAGCCGGGCGCCGTTGAGGTCGCGGGACGGGTCGACGTGGTACTCGGCCCGCAGCTCGTCGCCGTCGGCGCGGTATCGGCCGGTGTCCACAAAGGACAGTACGGTGCGCGCCCGGTGGTACGCGTCCCGCGGCGAGTACCGGGCCGGCAGGACCGGCAGGTGCTCGTACCGGAAGCCGGGCGGTGCGGACCGCACCAGGTTCTCGTTCGAGTCGTCCCGGCTGCGCGCGACCCACCGGTTGAAGTTCTCCACATAGAGACAGTCCGCGTCACCGAAGCGGTAGAACTCGTCGGGATCGACCGGTGTGGTACCGCCGGACCGCGCGGGCGTGATGCGGTGCAGCGTGAGCACCGACTCGCTGCCGAAGCCGAACACCGTCGAGGTAACCCGCAACCGGTCGCCGAACGCGGGCGTGCGCAGGTGGAACCGGCGGCTGCCGCGGATCCGGTAGTAGTAGAAGGACAGGTACGTCGGTGCGCCCGACGCGTCCCGCGCATTCAGCACGTCGATCCCGCACAGCGCGCTGACCGCGTCCCACGTCCAGTCGCCGATCTGCCCGGCGAACAACGAGTTGTGTCCGCACATGCTCGGCCGCACCACTTCCGTGCGGCTGACCGTGGCCCGGTCGACGACGATCAGCCGCGGGTCCGGCGCGAGTGCGGGCGCACCCGCCTGCGTAGTGGTCACCGCGGTGGTCGCGGGCGCCGGTCGAGCGTGCTGCGCACGCTGGGCCGGTCGAGCGTGCTGCGCACGCTGCGGGGCGCCAGCTCGATGACGACGCGCTGCTGCGGGAACCGGGCGCGGTACGGTTCGCCGCGGTACCGGTGGGACAGGCGGTCCATGTGCGCGCCGGCCGCCTCGGTGGCGGTGCGGACCAGCCCCGCCTCCACGTGCACGACGCGGTACATGTCCTGCGGGTCGACGAACAGCAGGGTCGCCTGCCGTTCCCGCTCGACGTGCGCGAGCCAGTGCGCGCCACGCCAGCTGTTGAGCCAGAAGTGGCCGTCGCGGAACTCGTACCACGCCGGGTTCAGCTTGACCGTGCCGTTGCGCCGACGGGTGCCGACGATCACCGGCATCACCCCGCCGAGGAACCGCGCGGTCGCGTCGTCGATGTGCTCGGCCATGGGTAAACCTTGCCCTGCCGGTACCCCGGACAGAAGCTCAATAGTGACCAGACCGCCCGATCCCGCCGGAACACGATGTGCCAATGAACATCGCAGCGTCGATCAGGGACATTCTCGTCACCGACGTCTTCGTCGAGGTACCGGTCGACGAGATGCACGACGACGACAGCCTCCGCGACGTGTACGGGCTCGACTCGCTGGGCTTCGTCGAGCTGCGCGTCCAGTGCGAGAAGCGCTTCGGCGTGACCATCAGCACCGACGACTTCAGCCCGGAGAACTTCGCCACCATCGGCGACCTGACCGCGTTGGTGGACCGGCTGCGACAGGACACCGTCGCCGCCGGAGCGCAGCCCCGGTAACGATGGCGACCGTCCCCGGCCCCGCCGACATCTGCGTGACGGGCATGGCGTGGACGACCCCGCTCGGCGACACGCTCGACGGCGTCTGGCAGCGCCTGCTCGCCGGTGACCACGGGCTGCGGGACACGCCGTCGCCGTACCCGCTGCGCACCACGCTGGCGGCGACCGTCCCGCGGCAATCCCCGGCCACGCGGCAATCCCCGGCCACGCAACGGCAACTGGACCTCGGCGTGCAGACGCTGTCCGCCGCGTTCGACTGCGCCGGACTGGATCCGGGCGAGCCGAGCGCGCGGTTGGTGTGCGGTACGAGCTATGGACCCTTCCTTGATGAACCCGCCGGCTCCTGCGACGACTGGGCCGTCGAGACCGCGCGGCGGGTCGGGCATCCGCACCGGCCGGTCTGCGTCAGTACCGCATGCTCCGCCGGTTCCGACGCCATCCTCGTCGGCGCCGAACTGATCCGCTGCGGCAGCACCGAGGTGTGCGTGGCCGGCGGCGTGGACGTGGTGACACAGGCCAAGCGGCTCGGGCATTCCGCGCTGGGCACGATGAGCGAGGACCGGCTGCGCGCGTTCGACGCGCGGCACGACGGCATGGTACCCGGCGAGGGCGCGGCGTTCCTGGTACTGGAATCCGCGCGTTCGGCCCGGGAGCGCGGCGCGCCGGTGTACGCGATCCTGCGCGGCACCGGTTCGTCGAACGACGCGACCGGGCTGACCAACCCCGACCCGTCCGGTGACAGCGTCACCCTCGCGGTGCGGCGGTGCCTGGCCTCCGGCGGGTCCACTGTGGATCGGGTGGCGGTGGTGAGCGCGCACGCCACTGGCACCCCGGTCAACGACGCGGTGGAGAGCGCGAGCCTGGCCCGGCTGTTCGGTGCCGGCGCCGCGGCGCCGGTCGTCTTCGCCACCAAGGGCGCGCTGGGGCACAGTCTCGGCGCGACCGGTGCCATCGAAGCCATCGCGCTGATCCTGGCCCTGCGCGACGGTCGGATACCGCCGGTGTACGGGTTGGACACGCCGATGCCGGGCTTCCCGCTGCCGTTGGCCGCCGGTGCGCCCAGACACTTCTCCGGGGACGCCGGCATCAGCCTCACCATCGGGTTCGGCGGCTTCAACACGTGTCTGCTCTTCGAGAGGATCGACGGTGACCCGGGGCGGTAACGGAAACGGTCTCACCGTCATCGCCGACGGTACGGTGGCGGCCGCGGATCCGCGGCGGTACTCGCGCAACGCGCCGTCGTTCTACGCCGACCCGGCCGGCTGGCTCGTCGCCGCGGCGGTACAGGAGGCGTTCGACGGGTGCGCCGGGGACCCGTTGTCGGTACCCGACGAGGTCGGTGTGGTCGCGGTGAGCGCGGCGTGTACGGCGCACACGATGGGGGCGATCGCAACCAGCGCCCGCGACGGGCTCGTCTCGCCGCTGCGGTTCGCCGGTGCCAGCCCGGGAATCCTGGCCGGCCTCGCGTGCATCCGGTGGAAGCTGCGCGGACCCACGCTCACGCTCGCGATGGATCCGGTCGCCGGGCTGGACGTCGCCGCGACCGTCGCCGGTGGATGGCTGCGCGACGGGCAGGCACGGTACGTCCTCGTCGCCGCCTACACCGTCGAGGACGACCAGCACGTGGCGCGCTGCGCGGTCACCCGAAGCCGGCGCACCGGCGAACCCGACGGACGGCCGCGCATCCGTGCGCTCGTGGCCGGTCCGGTACCCGTGGCCGCAGGTCGGTAGCCGTGGCCGGCGACGGGTACCCGCTGCCGTTCGGGTACGGCGACGTGGCGAGGTTCCTGACCGGCGTCGTCGACCTCAACCGGGCGGGCGGGGCGGGCTTCGACGACGTGGCCGGCGATGTCGCCCGGCTCGGCCTGCCGGCGGGTACCCCGGTGCTCGTCTGCCTGTCCAACGGCCGCCGGCTGCTCGACGTGTACTTCGCGGTGCTGCTGGCCGGCGGGGTACCGCTGACCGTGTCGCCGGCGACGAGCTCCGCCCGGATCGCCGCGCTGGCAACGGAACTGGGAGCCGGTGCGGTCGTCGCCGCCCGGCCGGACCGGGCACGGTACGGCGGCGAGACGGTGGTCGCCGTGGGCGACGCGCAGGCCGTGGTGCTTCCGGCGCGGTACCGGCGCACCGGGGTCGCGGGTACCGTCCTGATGTCCACCTCCGGCACCTCCGGACTGTTCAGCGCGTGCCTGCACCGGGTGGACTCGCTGGTGCGCAACGCGCGGCGGCACGCCGACGCGGTCGGCCTCACCGGGCGGGACACCGTGCTGGTCAACCTTCCGCTGTTCTACTCGTACGCGATCGTCGCGCAGGCGTTGGCCGCGCTGGTGACCGGCGCCCGGCTGGTCGTGTCGGGGCCGCCGTTCTCCCCGGAGGCGTACGAGGCCGCCGTCGGGCGGTACGCGGTGACCAGCTCGTCGCTCACGCCAACGATCGCGCGGCTGTTGCTCGCACAGGGCACGCGGCTGCCGGTGGGGCTGCGGATGCTGACCGTCGGCGGCGACCGGATCGCACCGGAACACGTGACCCGGCTCCGGTCGGCCAACCCGGACGTGGAGCTCTACGTCACCTACGGGCTGACCGAGGCCGGGCCGCGGGTGTCGACGCTCGCCGCGCACCGCGAGCCGCCGGGTCGGCACGGCTCCGTCGGGGTACCGCTGGACGGCGTCACGGTGTCGCTGCGCGGCGCACCGCCGGACGGTACCGCGGCGGAACTGCTCGTCAGCTCCGATACCGTGATGCTCGCGAAGGTGGGTACCCGGCAGGCCGGGCGCACGCTCGTCGCGCCCGGCGTCGTCGCGACCGGCGACCTGTTCCGCATCGACGACGGGTACCTGTTCTTCGAGGGCCGGCTGTCGGACTTCGTGGTCGTCCGCGGCGAGAAGGTGTCGCTGCACGCGGTGCGCCAGTTCGTCCAGTCGCTGCCCGATGTCGTGCGGTGCAGCACGCACGTCGGCGAGGATGCCGCCGGTACCACGCACTTCGACCTGGAGGTCGGCGTGACCGGCGGCACAGACGGTGCGCGGCAACGGATCCGGCGCGCGGTGGACCGGTTCCTCCTGGCCGGCGAACGGCCCCGGGACATCACCGTGCACGAGGCCGACCTGGCGGTGTTCCAGAAGTAGTAACGGTTACCGCATGCTCAGGATGGCGAGCTCGTCGGCCCGCAACCGCTCCTCGGCGTTGTGCTCCACCCGGGCCATCGCCCAGCGCAGCATCGGCGGCGCGGTGACCGACGTGATGACCGCGATCAGTACCACGATCGTGTATGTCGCCGTGGTGAGGATGCCCAGGCGCAGTCCCACGGACGCCACGACCACCTCGACGACACCGCGCGAGTTGAGCCCGGCGCCCAGGGCGAGGCCCTCCCAGTGGCTCAGCCGGCTCAGCCGCGCGCCCGCGTACCCGCCGGCGAACTTGCCCACGATGGCCAGCAGCAGGATCACCAGGCCGGCGAGCAGCACAGCGGGGTGGCCCAGCGCGCCGAGGTCGACCCGCAGGCCCGCGCTGGCAAGGAAAAGCGGCGCCAGCACGGACATCGTGACGGTGCGCAGCGGCGCCAGCCGCTTCTGGTCCTCCGGCCGCGCGGCGGTGAGCAGTACGCCGGCGACGAAGCCACCGAACACGGCCTCCAGTCCCAACGCCTGGCTCGCCGCCGCGCCCAGCAGGACCACGACGGCCGCGGCCGCGCAGACAGGCCCGTCCTCGGCGGACCGGCCTGCCGCGCGGATCGCCAGGCGTACCAACGGCCGCCCGACGATCGCGGCCAGTACGGCGAAGCCGACGAGGTACCCCGCGGACAGCGCGATCCGTTCCGGGCGCAGGCTCGTCACCGCCATGGTGGAGACCATGGCCAGCAACAGCCAGCCGACGGCGTCCTCGATGGAGGCCGCCGCGAGGGTGAGCTGTCCGACGTCGCGGTGCAGCAGGTTCATGTCCGCCAGGGTCTTGGCGATGACCGGGATCGCGCTCACGCCCAACGCCACGCCGAGGAACAACGCGAACGTCGGCCGGCTCGCGCCGTTGCCCAGCAACGCCACGGGTACCAGGTAACCGGCTGCCACGCCGAGTCCCAGCGGCACGATCAGGCCGCCCAGGCTGACCCGCGCGACGACACCACCGCGGCGGCGCAGCATCTTGACATCCAGGTGCGCACCGGCGATCCCGACGAGAAGCAGCACCGCGAACTGGCTCACCGCATCGAGCAGGTGTACCTGGTCGGCGCGCGCGGGAAGCAGCCAGCCGGACACGCCCGGCGCGACGCGGCCGAAGACCGACGGGCCGAGCAGCACTCCGGTGGCCAGCTCACCGACCACCGCGGGCAGTCCCAGCCGCCGGGCCAGCCGGCCCAGGCACAGCGCCAGCAGCAACAGGACACTCAACTGCAACAGGAAAAGCAACACCTGGTGCGCGCTGAGTGCGGATACCGGTGTCAGCGCCAGTGTCATGCTGACAGTCTGTGGTGTATGTGGCCGCGCGCCTGCTCAACACTGGGCAGTACCCGGGATCCGGGCGTCGCTACCGTCGGGCGCGGCCGACCTGAGGTAGCCGCCGGCCGACGACGCGGGGAGGCAGTCATGCCGATCGCACACGCGCCGGGCGGTGGCGCCCGGTCCGCACCTGTCGTGCTCGGCCGGCGGCACGTGCTGGTGGCCGAGGGTACCGACGAGTCGGGTACCCCGGCGCTGGCGGTGTGGCAGGCCGACGCGGCCGGGCGGCCGCTGGCCGGTTGGGTGTTCCCGACCCGGAAGGCTTACGGCGAAAGGGAAACCGCGCAGCGCCTGCTCGCCGCGGCGGCGACGGGTGCGCTCGTCGGTGCCCGCGAGGCGAACGGCCGCTGCGGGGCTGTCGGGGTACTGGATGCGCTGTCCCGCTCGACGGGTGTACCGGGCAACCATGCCGGGCGGGCGCTCGTCGAGGTGACCCGGGTCGTCGCGGAAATCTGCGGGTACGAGCGGCGGTACGCGTCGGCCGTCCCGGACTGGCGACCGCTGCGGCCACGGTACCCCGGGCTGCGGTACCCCTGGCTGCGGTACCCCGGCCCGGCGGCGCCTGGCGACGTGGTGAGCGAGGTTCTCGCCGTGGCCGGACAACTGCGCACCTGTGCGGTGCTGTGGCAGCGGTTGGAGGAGGCCCGCTGCCGGTACCCCGGGTTGCGCGAACGGTTCGGACCGGTACGGCCGCTGCCGCCGCACTGGCAACGACTGCTGGACGTCGCCGGACAGCGCCGGCTCGTCGGCGGTACCGGCTGGGCGCGCTGAACCCGCGCCCAGCCGGCGCGTACCAGCCGGCGCG
>Ga0066710_100004946_pt1 | contig 11979 bp, 11 predicted proteins | sample GraSoiAngelo_159_FD_79666 | JGI IMG/M metagenome (GOLD analysis project Ga0066710, IMG submission 79666) | Grasslands soil microbial communities from the Angelo Coastal Reserve, California, USA - 14_1009_16_40cm | ecosystem: Environmental > Terrestrial > Soil > Grasslands | place: USA... | reverse complement strand
TAAAACCAGGCGGACCACGGTGGTGGGGAGTCGGAAGATGATCGTGTTCGACGACATGGAACCGACGGACAAGGTCCGGATTTACGACAAGGGCGTGGACGTCCGGCCCCAGTCCGTATCGTACGAGGATTATCTCCACGTGCGGTTTGGAGACGTCCTGATCCCGCATATCGGCGCGGCGGAGCCGCTGCGTCTCGAGTGCCAGCATTTCCTGGACTGCATGCGGACCGGGGCGACCCCACGCAGCGACGGCGCGCACGGGGTCCAGGTCGTCCGGATCCTGGCAGCCGCCCAAACGTCGTTGGAACTCGATGGGGCGCCGGTTCCGGTGAAGGGATGACCATGGGAGAGGCTTTCTGGGCTCACGAGACGGCCTGCGTGGACGATCCGGGCGCGATCGGAGAGGGAACGCGCGTCTGGCATTTCTCACATATCGCGAAAGGGGCCTCGCTTGGCCCGCGGTGTTCCATCGGCCAGAACGTCTTTATCGCCCCCGGCGCCGTCGTGGGCGCTGGCGTCAAAATCCAGAACAACGTTTCGGTCTACGACGGCGTGACGTTGGAAGACGGCGTGTTCTGCGGGCCGTCGGTCGTGTTCACGAATGTGATCAACCCCCGCAGCCACATCTCCCGGAAGCATGAGTACCGCCCAACGCTTGTCCGGCAGGGGGTCACCTTGGGAGCGAACGCAACCGTTCTCTGTGGACTCACGATCGGGCGTTTTGCCTTTGTGGGAGCGGGCGCCGTCGTAACCCGCGATGTTCCGGATTTTGCGCTGGTCACCGGCAACCCGGGCCGGCAGCAGGGATGGATGTGCCGGTGCGGCGTGAAGCTGAAGGTCTCAGGCACGGGCAAGCGGAGACGAGCGGCCTGTGAATCATGCGGGACCGAGTACCGCAGCGGGCCCACCGGCTTGGTGGAGAAAGAGACGCCCCCCTCGGGGCGCGTCTGATTATGTGGAAAGCACTTGGCAAAGTCTTAAGTGCGGCGGTGCCGACACCTCCTGTAGGCAACCTGAACAACACGACGTACTGGAGTAAGCATACGGTGACCAATGGCCTGGTCTTTGCCTCCCGTGAGCATTCGCTGGAGTATCTCCATTGGCGTGGCTCCCAATACTTGTTTTATGAAGAGCTGATGCCCTTCAAGGGGCATGATGGCGATGTTATCCTCGATTATGGATGTGGGCCGGGCAATGACTTGGTGGGATTCTTGGAATACTCCCGGCCCAAGCTGCTCATGGGGTTCGATATCGCCCCGTCAGCGCTGGCGGCCGCCAAACAGCGTCTTGCGTTCCATAGGCACGGGCCTATACAGCTGACGCTGATTCAAGAGGAGCCGGCACGTCTTCCTCTGGAAGATCGATCGGTGGATTTCATCCATTCCTCAGGTGTCTTACACCATATTCCCAACGTTGAGGGGCTGTTAGGCGAGTTTCATCGTGTCCTGACACCTGAGGGTCGGATCCGAGTCATGGTCTACAACTACGACAGTGTCTGGCTCCATTTGTATGTGGCCTACCATTGGCTCATCGTGAACGCGGGTGCGGTCAAGGAGTCTCTGGCCGAGGCCTTTAAAAGAAGCACCGACGGGGATGCGTGCCCCTTCTCTGTCTGTTACAAGCCCTCGGAGTTTTTGGGTCTTGCCCGGCGTTGCGGTTTCAAGGGGATCCATGTGGGATCAGCAGTCTCGCTACACGAGCTTTCGCTATTGAGCCATCGCTATGAAGCGATGATGAATCCGCAACTGGATCGCCAACACCGTGAATTTCTGAAAGAGCTTACCTTCGATCAGTACGGGCGTCCGTTGCGCGGGGGAGAGGTTGCCGGGATCGATGCCGTGTACGAGCTGACCAAAGAGCTTGCGCGGTGAGCCGGACACAGCTTGGAGGAAAGGGCCAGACGTGAAACTCGTAACGGTCGTCGGGGCGAGACCCCAGTTCATCAAGGCCGCGGTCGTCTCGCGGGCCATCCCGGCCTTCAACGCAAGGCGTCACCGCGACCACCAGGTCCAGGAAGTGATGGTCCACACCGGCCAGCACTATGATGACAACATGTCAGCAGTCTTCTTTCAGGAACTGAACATTCCGGAGCCGGCGCACCATTTGGGCGTGGGATCCGGCCCCCACGGACAGCAAACCGCCCGGATGCTGGAGCGGCTCGAACCGGTGCTAGAGCGCGAGCGGCCTGACCTCGTGCTGGTGTACGGCGACACGAATTCCACGCTTGCCGGGAGTCTGGCGGCCAGCAAGCTGCGGATTCCCGTGGCTCACGTCGAGGCCGGGCTGCGCAGCTACAACCGCGCGATGCCGGAAGAGGTCAATCGTGTGGTCACCGACCACCTCTCCGCGCTACTGTTCTGCCCGACCGACCGCGCGGTGAAGAACCTGAGTTGCGAGGGCCTCGTGGCCGGCGTCCACCAGGTGGGGGACGTGATGTACGATTCGCTGCTGTACAACCTGGCCCAGGCCAACCGGCGCGCTGGCGTGCTGGCTGAGTTGGGCCTGCAGCCGGGACAGTATGGTATGGCCACGATCCATCGCGCCGAGACGACCGATCGCCCCGAGACCGTCACGGGCATCCTGTCGGCCCTCGGGCGCCTCGGCCTGTCCATCGTGGTGCCGCTCCATCCGCGCACGCGGGCGGTGCTGGACGCGGCGGGGGTTGGTCACGTCTCCGGGCCGGTCCGCCTGATCGCGCCTGTCTCCTATCATGAGATGCTCATCCTCGAGCGGCACGCCCGGCTGATTCTGACCGACTCCGGCGGGGTCCAGAAGGAAGCCTTCCTGCTGGGTGTGCCGTGCGTCACGCTTCGCAACGAGACCGAGTGGGGGGAGACGGTGGAGGCGGGATGGAACCACCTCGCCGGAACGGACCCCGACGCCGTGGCGGCGGCGGCTCGGTCGGCGCTTGACGCGAAACCTTCAGAACGGGGACAGCCATACGGCGACGGCCATGCCGCGGAGGCCATCGTTCAGCTTCTCGCCGGGTACAGGACGGGGCATTGACATGCAGGAGTCGGCGTTGAAACGGCGGTTCGATGCTGTGGTCATGCTGACGGCGTCGGACTGGTTTGCTGAAATGCGGAGCAACCGCTATCACTACGCGATGCGCTTTGCCAGGCACTTGCCTGTGATCTTTGTCCAGCCTGACCTGAATGAGCTCCAGTTTCGCTATGAAGAGAGCGGGACAGCGGGCGTTACGGTTCTTCATGTCTGCCAGCATTTCGATTGGAAACAATGTGTTCTGTTGAGAACGGCCTTGGAACCCAAAAGAATCGTGAAGCCGCTTCTGTGGGTTTATAACCACGAGTTCCTTGATTTCATCGCCGTCTGTTGCGCGCCCTTCACGATCTACCATGCGACGGAGGATTATTTCTCGCCCGAGATAGGGCTTTCTGTTCCACGGCAGGACAAGTTGAAGAAGGCTCTCGCGCTCTCCGATCTGTTGGTGGCCGTTTCTGAGGGTGTGCTACAGAGTTATAGAGAGAGAGGAAGCTATCCGGGCGACGCGCTGGTCATCGGGAACGGCTGCGATTTTAAGTTCTGGGCTCCACGTCCCGACGAAATGGACGGCATCCGTTCTCGCGCCAACACGACGCCCGTCGCGTTCTACCAAGGGGGCATCCATCGGAAGATCGATTTCGAACTTTTGCAACGAATTGTACGTGGGATGCCTGACTGGGAGTTCTGGTTTTGCGGAGACGTCTACCCCAATCTGCCCGAATGGGACGCCCTCTCCCGGTACAAGAATGTCACGTATCACGGAAAGCTCAGCCCGGAGGAAGTCAGAACACTGGCGCTCCGCGCCACCGTCGGGCTGATCCCCTTTGTCCAAAACGAATGGATCACACGCCGATCGTTCCCGCTGAAAGCGTTTGAATACGTTGCATGCGGTCTTCCCGTGATCAGCGTCCCCATCGACGCGCTGAAGCCCTATTCTGCGATCATTGGCTTCGCCGAAACAGCGGATCAATTTGCCGGCGCCATGCGGCGCGCGGCGCCAACACGGTTTGATCCGGAATGCCTCAGCCTTAGGATTAGGGTCGCGCAGCAGCATGATTACGACCTGAAGTTTGATTCGTTGTTGTCCGAAGAGACATTTCAGTCGGGGCCTCGACATCCCTTCCGCGAGGCCGTGCACTCCTTCTATTGTCGCTATAAGATCATCGGCACCTCGTTCATGAAGAACCTGCGGAAAGAGGCGTCTTTCTATAGGCAGGCGATCCTGAGCCATGGGAGCCGAGCTCAGGGGTCCAAGGGCAACTTATGAAGCGGCTCGAGACAAGCCTGGAGGGCTTCAGCGCGCTTTTCCGGTATCGCAAATTGATTTGGGACCTCGTCGTCCTGGATATCAAACTCCGGTATGCGGGTTCCTGGCTGGGCTTAGCCTGGATGCTGCTGGCTCCGCTCATACTCCTGGGTGCCTATTTGTTGCTGTTCGGCAAGATCTTGCAGGTCAAGGCCGACCCGGCCTTGGGCCCTCTCGCCTACGGGCTTCTGATGGCGTGCGGTCTGTTGCCGTGGGTCGGATTTGCCGAGGGGGTGACCCGCGGCACATCCTCGGTCCTCGCTCAGCGGAACCTCTTGAAGAGCGGGGTCTTCCCCATCGAGCTGGTCCCCGTGAGCGCGGTGTGCACCGCGCTTCTGGGGCAGGCGGGCATGACCGCTCTTCTGCTGGCGGTGCTGGGTCTCAGAGGAACGCTGGGTCAGAGTCTGGCGTTCCTGCCGGTGCTGCTTGTCCTCCAGGCGTTGTTCACCATCGGCGTGGTGTGGTTTCTCTCCTGCGTCAATATCCTGTACCGTGATACCTCGCAGGTGGTCGCCCTGCTGCTGGTTCTGCTGATGTTCGTGTCGCCCATCGCATACACGGAACGGATGGTTCCCGCCGGACTCGAGCTGGTGGTGGCGGCGAATCCGCTGTCGTACCTGATCGAAGGGTATCGCGAGGCGTTGCTGTTCAACCATGGCCCGAGCGTGCGCGGACTGGCTGTCTTCGGCGGGCTGGCGTGCGCCGCCTTCGTGACGGGCTACCGGTACTTCATGCGATTGCGCCGGGTCTTGCCGGACTACGTGTGAGAGGACAGCACGTGGGTGATGTGGCGATTTCAGTACGGGGCCTCTGCAAGATGTACAAGCTGTACCGGGGCCGTCCTTACAGGCTGCTGGACTTCCTGGGCCTCCGGGTCGGCCAGGCGGCGCGGTATTTCGAGGAATTTTGGGCGTTGCAGGATGTCACGCTCGACATCGCCCGAGGGAGCACGGTGGGGGTCATTGGGCGGAACGGCGCGGGAAAGAGCACGTTGCTCAAGTTGCTCTCCGGCGTGAGCGCGCCCACCAGGGGCGAGGTGGCACTGCACGGCCGGGTCTCGGCCCTCCTGGATCTGGGCACCGGATTCCATCCGGACCTGACCGGGCACGAAAATATTTTCGCCTGCGGGCTCTACCTGGGGCTCGATCGGGCGGCGATGGAGACTCTCTACGACGAGATCGTGGCCTTTGCCGAACTGGGACCGTTTCTCCATCAGCCGGTCAGGACCTACTCGGCTGGCATGCATATGCGGTTGGCCTTCTCGGTGGCGACCAGCGTGCCGGCTGACATCCAGGTGATCGACGAGGTGCTCGCCGTGGGGGACATGTATTTCTTTGGCAAGTGCCTCCAACGGTTCCGCCGGTTCCAAGAGGAGGGCCGGACCACCGTGCTGGTGTCGCATGACCAAGCGACAGTCGTGCGCCTGTGTTCGCGCTGTCTGTGGATCGACCGGGGGGCCGTCGTCGCGGACGGGACGCCGCTGGAAGTCATCATGGCGTACCACCAGTCTGTCTATGAGGAACGAGACCGCTGCGGTGAGGCCGGTGTCTCTTCCTCCGGCGTGGACCTCCGTCCGGCCCAAGCCCTCCGGGCTGGGGAAGCCGTCCGTGTGGAGGGAGTGGAATTCATCGCGGGGGCCGGGAGGCCCGCCCGCGTGTTCTTGAGCGGCGAATCCCTGACCGTCCGGGTCCGCTACCGGTCCCGTGTGACCCTCCGCAATCCGGTCATGGCGGTGGTCGTGTATCGGGCCGACGGCGTGACCGTCTGCAACGCGATCTCTTCGATGGACAGCGCCGAGCTGGAGCTGGCCGAGGGCGAGGGGACCGTCGAGCTCCTCTTCGATCCGTTGCTGCTGGGGCCCGGCGAATACACCGTGGCGGTCGGCATTTACCCCGCGCTGGATTTGGCGGATTCCGCCAGCATGCAGCACGCGGTAATCTGGCACAAGCCCCACACCTTCGTGGTGCGCCGGCCGGACGGCGTCGCGGTGGACCTGGGAGTCGTCCGGCATCCCGTGAAGTGGAAGCTCGCCGGTCGTCCCGTGACGGTCATCGCGGGTTCCTCTGTCGAGGAGAAGGCATGAGCCGGACACTGGCCAAGACCCAGACTTCGCCGGATGTCGGGGCGGAGCTGCGTCGGAAGTACCGGCAGTCTTACCGACGGCTCGCCGAGGACGATCTCGTCAAGCCGATTGAATGCAACAAACATGTGCGCAACATCCCGCTTCTCCGCATGATCGGGGACGTGCGCGGCAAGAAAGTCCTCGACGTCGGGTCCAGTCAGGGGCTGGTGATGGACGAGTTGAAAGCGGCCGAGCTGACCGTCTGCGTTGATCTGGCGGAAGCGTACCTCCGTATCGCTCGCGAACACGGACATCGGGCAGTCGGCGCCGATGGCGAGACCCTGCCGTTCCGATCAGGCGTCTTCGACGTGGTGATCTGCTCCGGCGTCTTGGAGCATGTCCTGAATCCGGAGGCGGTGCTCGGAGAGATCGCGCGCCTCCTGAAGCCAATGGGAACGGTCTTTGCTCTCGTGCCGTGGGAAGAAGATCTCGGACAATATGAGGCTTATGAAAGGATCTACGAATTCACCCATCTGCGGTCCTTTGACGAGGGAACGATTCGGAATCTGTTCCGTGGGTTTCGAATTATCCGGCGCCGTGGTGTTGAGCCAAGGGTGGTGAAGCCGCCCAACCTCAAGTTGTTGGACGCCCTTCCCGGGGTCGTGAAAGGTCTCTTCCGGCTTGCCGGTATCGACAGTCTAGAGGAATGGTTCGGGCGGCATATTCCGTGGCGAATTCAGAACCGGTACTGGAAGTGGTACTGGCGGCAGCTTGAACGGTTTCCGGAGAGGGACTGGCTCTGGTTGTGGTTCTACCCGCCGGTGCACATGATTTTCGAGCTCGAACTGGCCGGTCGCGCGGGCGCGCGGGGGAGGCGCTTATGAGTGGACATGCCCGCCAGGCGCCGGGCGTCGTGATGTTCGTGATGAACGACCTGCTCAACGATCCGCGCGTGCAACGGGAGGCCCGGTCGGCGGTCCGGGCCGGATTTCGGGTCACGGTGGCTGCGTTGCAGAGCGACCGTTGCCGTGTCGTGCGGGAGGCAGTGGACGGATACGAAGTCGTGCGCGTGTGGGTCCCCAGGTTCTGGATCCTGTGTACGGTCTTCAATTTCTGGCAGATGTTTGTGCTGGTGGGCGTGGTCGTGAAAGAGGGGGTGAAGTTGGCACTCGGCCTTCCCCCGGGCCCGGAAGCGCCGGGACAAGCCAGCGGGTCCGCCAGCCGCCTGCGTCGCATCAAATGGGCGCTCATGCGGGGCATCGGGTTCCTGCTGTTGCCAGTCAGGATCTTTCGTCCCTTCATGGGTCGACTCAATCGACGGCCGCAAGAGGGCGCCTCCTTGGAGCGCGCCGCCACCGGCCCGCCGAAGAAGCTGCTACAATACGCCAGCGAAGTCGGCTTTCTCCGCGATACGCTCTGGATCACTTGGGCTATGCTGAGAGCCGTCCGTGCCGAGCGGGCCGTGGTGTTCCACGGGAACGATTTGCCCACGCTGCCCCTGGCAACGTGGGCGGCGCGTTTGTATGGCGGGAAGGCAGTCTATGACTCGCACGAGCTGTGGGTGGGGATGAGTCCCACGTGGACGCCATTTCTCAATGGAGTCGCGCGGTGGGTGGAAGCCCGCTACATCTGCCAGATGGACGCCGTCGTCACGGTCAATGACCTGATTGCGGAAGAGCTCAGACGACAGTACCACATTCCACTGCCGACCGTCGTGATGAATTGCCCGGAACCGATTGTACCGCGCCCGGTGGAGCCGGCCCATTCGATACGTGCCAAACTGGGCTTGTCCCGGGAGACGCCGATCATTCTGTATCAAGGACGCTACGAACCGGGCCGGGGCCTGGAGGAATTGATCGAGAGCGGCCGGTACCTGTCCCGGGGCGTCATCGTATTGCGGGGCTATGGTTTCAACGAAGAGGATCTCTGTCGGCGTGTGGCTGCCCTCGGCGACGGTCGCCGAGTGTTCATGGTGGAGCCGGTCCCCATGGCTGATCTCGTGAGCGCCGCCGCGGAGGCCGATGTTGGGGTGGTGCCCTATAGCGCTTATTCACCCGGCTATTACTACGCCTCGCCCAACAAGCTGTTCGAGTACATGTTCGCGGGCTTGGCGATCGCCGTAAGCAATCTACCGTTTTTGGAGAAGATCGTGAGGGACCATGATCTAGGTGTTGTCTTTGATCCTGCCGACCCCAAGCATATTTCGGAACAGCTGAATGCCTTGGTTGGCAATCCCATGCGTCTCCGGACCTGCAAGGAGAACGCGACCCAGGTGGCGCGTGATCGGTACAACTGGGATCATGAAGGAGAGAGACTGGTGTCTCTGTACCAGGCCTTGGCTGCAGGGGTTGTTGAGAAATGACGTCCACCGTCCTTGATAGACAGAACGCCGAATTCTGGAATGAGATTTGCGGCTCGGAGCGCGCGCGGTATCTCGGAATCAGCGACGTGACGCCAGAAAATCTCCGCAGATTCGACGAAGAATATCTGCGTTTCTACCCCTACTTGGAGAAGTACGTGTTCCCCGAGGACTTGAAAGGGAAGCGAGTACTGGAGATCGGCCTGGGCTACGGTACGCTCGGGCAGATCCTTGCATCGAATGGGTGTCGATACTTCGGACTCGACATCGCGATGAATCCCGTCGTCCTGATGCGCTACCGGTTCTCGCTCATGAGCGTGGCAGGTGGCCACCGGGTTCAAGTCGGATCGGCGCTCGAGATCCCATACCGGGATGGCGCCTTTGATTACGTGTATTCGATCGGTTGCCTGCATCACACGGGCGATCTGCGGAGGGCCGTAGGCGAAGTCTACCGGGTCCTCGCGGACGGGGGGAAGGCTGTCATCATGCTGTATAACCGGCACTCCTTCCGCCGCATGGTCTTCTTGCCGGCCGTCCATCTCCGCAACCTGCTCTTGGGCCGGTACAAGTCGCAAGGCGGACGCACGAGCTTCTCGGACTGGGCGCGGACCTGGTACGACAAAAACGGGCAGGGTGAAGCCGCGCCGCATACCGATTATGTCTCGCGCGCGCAGGTTCGGAGACTGTTCAGGAAGTATCGAGACGTGCGGATCGAAAGCCAGAACTTCGATCCGGTGGTGCTCAAAGACAGGCTGCTCGTTCGGCGCGAGCGCTTCCTAAATAACCTCGCTCGAGTAGCGGGCGTGGACCTGTACATTACCGCAACCAAGTAGCGAGGTGGGTGGAAGGAAAGAATCATGTTGTCATTGCTGACCCGGAAAATGTGGGGACTCAAGGGCCGCCTGCATAGCAAACTGGCTGGCGCGGTCCAGGGGTACAAGCAGGCTCGCATCTTCCGGCGGACCGTTGTCCCGTATCCTTCCACGATCTACCTGGCCGTGAACACGCGCTGCGGGTTCGCCTGCAAGATGTGCGACGTGGGCATGGACCAGTACGACACGCAGTTCTACAAGATCATGAGCCTGTCCAAGGACAAGCCCCGCGAGCGGCTGGCTCTGGATCGGCTCAAGACCCTGGTGGACGAGGTAAAGGACTTCAAGCCGATGATCGCGGCGACCTCTACCGAGCCGCTGCTCTATAAGGATCTCATCCCCTTATGTGACTATGTCGTCAGCAACGGCCTGTCCATGTTGGTGACCACGGCGGGGCTGCAACTGGAGAAGCTCGCCGAGGACCTGGTCCGGGTGGGCGTCCAGCACCTCTGGGTCTCGATCGACGGCCCGCCCGAGATTCACAACGACATACGTGGGGTCAAGGACTCCTTCCAGAAGTCCGCCGCGGGCATCCGGGCCTTGGACGACTGGAAGCGCCAGCTCGGGCGCGACTATCCCAAGATTGGTATCAACTATGCGCTATCCAATCACAACTATCACTGCCTGGAGCCCTTCATGGCCGCCGTGCACGCCTTGCCGGTGGACCAGATCACTTTCTCTCACATGAACTATGTGACGGCCAGGACGGCGGAAGTCCACAATGCCCGGTTCGGCCACCTCTATCCGGCGACGGTGAGCAGCGTGTCAAATGCCGATCCGACCAAAGTGGACGTGGACGTGCTGTGGGACCAGATCAATCTGGTGAAGACGCGCTATCCGGAGCGGGTCGTTTTCGGTCCAGACCTCGATCGAAAGGGAGTGGAAGACTTCTACTACCACCCTGAGGTGTTTGTGCGAGGGGACCGCTGTTACGTGCCGTGGCGTGCCGCCGAGATCATCGCCAACGGGGACTGCATCGTGATGACGCGGTGCTTCCAAGTCAGCTTCGGGAACATCTACGAGCAGAGCTTCAAGGAGATCTGGAACGGTCCGCGCTACCAGGAGTTCAGGAAGAACCTCATCACCCACGGGTCATACCCGGCCTGCTCCAGGTGCTGCGGAATTCTGTGAGATGCGACTTCTCACCCGCGTGACGCGCGCGATCGCGGCTCGGTTGGCACCGAGGCCGCGGGCACCGGAGAAAAGCCGCGAGGAGCTCTGGGCACTGGTGGGCATGTCCGACGAGGACGTGAGAGTCTGTCTCAAGCCCGAGACCTCCGGGAGGGATGCCGCCGCACTGCTGGCCTATTACCGCGGTCGCCGCCTGCCGTCGCCGCTCTTTCGACCGAGCGACCGTAAGGAGCTGACGCGCCTGGTCGTGGAAGGCTTTCCCGAGTCCTACAAGGAAACCCTGCATCGGGCCGATTTGGCCTGTCGGCACGTCGTGGAAGTGCTCGGCAGCGGGCCTACCCACCTCGGCGACCCGATCAATTGGTGGACGGACTTCAAGGGCGGGACCTGGGCGCAGGGCGATTATCAGGAACTCAACGCCACCCTCTATACCAACGACTTCCAGAACGATCGCTACATTGGCGACATCAAGCTTCCCTGGGAGCTGAACAAGCACGCGCACTTCCTCGAGCTGGCCAAAGCATACTGGCTCACCGGTGATGAGCGCTATGCCGAGGCCCTGCTCGCGCAGATGGACGACTGGATCGCCCGGAACCCTTTCCTGTACGGCCTCGCCTGGACCCAGAATTTGATCGTGGCTCAGCGGGCGATCGCGTGGGCGCTGGCGATCCAGGCGGTCTGGGGGAGCCCTGCGCTCACGCCGGCTCGGCTGCTCCGTATCCTCCGCTCGCTGTACCAGCATGCCCGGTACATCCCGGCCCACTTCGAGTTTGCCGAACGGGCCTCGAACCATCTCTTCGGGAACGCCGCCGGACTGGCCGCCATCGCGCTTGTCTTTCCAGAGTTCCGCGACGCGGACGCGTGGCGCGAGACGGCGCTCCGGGTCATCGAATCCGAATTGGCGAAGCAAGTCTATCCGGACGGAGTGCAGTACGAGCAGTCCGTCAACTACCACCGGTACGTCGTGGAGTTCTGCCTGGTGCCGTGGCTCCTAGGCTGGCCGCAGCCCTCGGCCTACTCTGCGGCGGCGCAGGCAGCGCTCCAGCGCATGGCGACTTTCCTCCTGCACATGACCCAGCCGAATGGCCGGGTCCAACCCATCAGCGATGCCGACGGGGCGCGCGTGTGGCAGTTCAACGACCGGTCGATCAACGATCATCGCGGCGTGCTGAATCTGGGCGCGGTCCTATTCAAGGACGGCGCGCTCAAGTTCGGCATGGAGGGAAACAGGGAAGATGTGCTCTGG
>Ga0066710_100004945_pt1 | contig 11980 bp, 16 predicted proteins | sample GraSoiAngelo_159_FD_79666 | JGI IMG/M metagenome (GOLD analysis project Ga0066710, IMG submission 79666) | Grasslands soil microbial communities from the Angelo Coastal Reserve, California, USA - 14_1009_16_40cm | ecosystem: Environmental > Terrestrial > Soil > Grasslands | place: USA... | reverse complement strand
GCCTGGTTGTGCTGGCCGTGAACGTAAAGGAATCGAAAGAGGACGTCCTAGAATACCTGCAAGCGAAGCCGCGCCTGTGTCCCATCGTTCTGACTGAGGACACGAACCTGGTCTCGAAGTTTAAGCCCACAAGTTTTCCTCGTTACATTGTAATCACACGTGAAGGTCATATCGGCAGCGAGATTACCGGCGCCGGCGGCGAAAAGATGCTGCGGGCGGAACTGGTGCGCGCTGGGATCGAGTCGAATACAATGACAGCGCAAGCCCACAGTCGGCAATCGTCGGAATCCGGTGGCGGGCCGCACATGCAGGTCATCGAGCTGGCGCCCATGGTGCACAGGATTTCGGCGCCAAAATCTTCGAAGCCGGCCGTGTTCATCTTCAAGAGCGGCGAGCGCGTCGAAGCTGGGCATTTCCTGCTGAGCTCGAATTCCCTGCAGATGACGCCGATTGAGGGCAAACCTCGCACGATTGTGCTTAGCGATCTTGATCTGAAGGCGACGATTGCTGCGAACCACGAGCGCGGTGTCGAAATAAAAATCCCTGGCGGCGAGGGCGAAATCACCCTCGGGCCGTGACGGAGTGCTTAACTTGGGAAGTGGAAGTGGACGTCTTGACGTGAGCTGATGGCGACTCCGTCCACGGTGGCGGGACGGAAACGCCAGTTCTTCAGCGTGGCAATCACTTTCTGGTCTATGTCCTGCTTGAGCGATTGCAACACGCGGGTGGAGGTCACGCTGCCTTGCTCGTCAATTGTGATCTCCACGATGACGTCGCCCTTCAATTCTCCTAATTGCCAGGAATAGACGTCGGGATCAGGAAAGACCATGGGCAATGCGGGCCTGGCCTCACTGCCGCTACCGGGACCGTGATAAAGCGATCCAACCGGAGTGCCGGCGCGCGGCGGCTCGACCGGGGCTTTAGCAATTTCGGGGAGCGGTTTGGGTTTTGCTTTCGGCAGCAGCAACCGTTTCTTTGGGACCTGCTGGTTTTCGAGCTGGGCTTGCGCGGTGTAAACCAGCGTTTCGGATCGTCCGTGCTGCCCCCAGGCCAGGGACGAGGGTTTCACGAAGATGGGTGCGCGATATAAGCAAAGAGTCAAGGCAATGACGTGCAGCAGCAGCGATGCGATGATCGAATTCGCTCGCCTCTTCTTCGGGGATGACAGCGTCTGAAACATCGCTCGGGCCAGGTTCTATTCTATCCCGGCGGCCATGTCAGATTGCGTCCGCCGAGCAGATGTACATGCAGGTGAAACACGGATTGTCCCGAGCCGGGGCCGACGTTTAAAACGGTGCGATAGCTGTTTCCGATGTTGCGATCGCGGGCAATCTTCGCGGCGACGAGATGGCAGCGTCCGATGATTTCTGCGTCGGACTCATGCGCTTCTTTCAGCCCACGCAGGTGTTGCTTGGGGATGATGAGCACGTGAGTTGGAGCCTTGGGATCAAGGTCCTCGAACGCGTACGTGTGTTCGTCTTCGTAAACCTTTTTCGAAGGAATCTCGCCGGCGATGATTTTGCAGAATAGACAGTCACTCATTTTCGTATCCGAGTTCAGCCAACGACCAACGACGGTTTCACTAATCCAGTCTCACCAAAAATATTCCGCCCTGGCTGGTTTTTGAATTGCGCAGCACTTCTTCGGCGCGGGCGCGAAGGTCGTCTTTTACGCGCACTCGAACCCACCAGTCTCCAGCGGGAGAATTAAACGTGAGCACCTTGGCGGTCTGATAGCGGCGCGAGAGATGTCCCGCCAGGTCACGCGCGTCCGCTTCATGCCCGAAGCCCCCGATCTGCACTGCCCACTTGCCTCCGGATTCGATTGGCGCTGGCGTTTGCAGGACCTCGATCCGTACTTGACCGGTACCTTTTTGGACGAGGCCGACCTTTTTTGCGGCCGCTTGCGAAAGATCCACAATGCGGCCCTCGATGAACGGACCGCGATCGGTGATTCTGACGACTGCGGAATCTCCATTCTCGATGTTTGTGACGCGCACGATTGATCCGAGCGGCAATGTGCGATGCGCGGCGGTCATTGCGTGCATGTCATAAATCTCGCCATTAGATGCGCGTCGATTGTGATAGGGCGGGCCATACCAACTGGCGATGCCGGTCTCGACGAGGAGCGGCTTTGTGTCGAGAGGGACGGCGATCGAATCGGCTAAGTCTGGTGTTTCCGAAGGCCCGGCGTTGGGTGTTGCAGCGGGCTTTTGTTCAATCGGCGGAGGAGGCGCGACCGAGACTTTTGCCGACTTGTGACTGCAGCCGGCGAGGAAGACGAAAAATGCAAACAGCAGAGCGAACCGCTTCATTTGCGCGCGGCCGATTGTTGCTCCATGTAGTTGGCGAGCTCGTGCAGCTTTTCGGCGGCGACTCGCAATGCCTTCGTAGAATGTTGACGAACGGCGGGGACGACTTCGTCGTTCAAATACTTGATGAACTCGGCGGCTTCCTGCTCGACTCGTTCCGTCGTGTCGCCTACGGTTTTGTTCACTCGCGCAGAAGCGTCCTCGACCTTGCGGTTGAAATTGTTCATGAGAGTTTTGGTCCTCGCGCCGACAATTGCTGGACGTGGCAGACACGACATTATTTCTTAGCGGGTGCCTCCGGTCAATCAGGGATTTGTAATAAGGCCATTCCACAAAGCATTTAACCGCAAAGGCCGCAAAGGACGCAAAGTAGGCGAACCGGTTCTCAATTTCTTTGCGGGTACGTTAGGGTCGATGAGGGGGTTTGGGAGAAAAAGGCTTTTAACCGCAAAGTGCGCAAAGTAGGAAAAAGCGGCCCTCCAAGAGACACAAAGTTGGAAGACCTGAACTGCTGACGAATTACAATCCCGTTCAGCCTATGAAGAGCGGCGCTCGAGTGGAAGCAGGGGGTCCGGCTGATTTACGCGGTGCACTGCTCGCGTGGTATGGAAAGAACCGCCGCGATCTGCCTTGGCGCAATAGCCGCGATCCATACCGAGTTTGGGTTTCCGAGATCATGCTGCAGCAGACGCGTGTGGCTGTGGTCATTCCACGATACGAGAAGTTTCTGAATAAATTTCGCTCAGTGGAGAAGCTTGCTTCGGCGCGGGTGGCGTCGGTACTGGCGGAATGGAGCGGTCTCGGCTATTACCGCAGGGCCCGCAATCTGCACGCGGCAGCAAAGATGATTGCCAGGGCAGGGAAGTTCCCCAAAGATGCTGAGGGCTGGCGCGAGCTTCCCGGCATTGGCCGATACACGGCGGCCGCGATCTCGAGCATTGCTTTCAACGAAGCGGTTGCGGTGCTGGACGGCAATGTCGAACGGGTCCTGCGACGGTTGCTCGGCCGCAGCGTGAGTTCCGCAAAGTCGTGGAAAGTTGCGCAAGAAATGCTCGATCATGCCAGACCCGGTGATTTCAATCAGGCGATGATGGAGTTGGGCGCTACAATCTGTGTGCCGGGACAGCCATTGTGTACCGAGTGCCCGATTCAACGGTTCTGCCGAACCCGCGGCTGTGGCAAGGCAGGGGCATCGAAGCCCCGCCAGCTTAAACGCCAGATTGAATTTGTACTCGCGACCGATGATGGCTGCGTGCGCCTGGTACGCAGGTCGACGGACGCGAGTCTTATGCCGGGCATGTGGGAACTGCCTTCATGCGAGGCCGTCGGCAGCACAGACGAAGTGCTGTTTTCAGTGAGACACTCAATCACGGTTACGGACTTCAATGTGCGTGTGATAGCGGGCAAGGGCATTCCAGCTTGCGGAGGAACGTGGGTCAAAACCTCTCGACTGGGTGGTCTTCCTCTGACCGGTCTGGCAAAGAAAATCCTGCGCAAGGCTAGAATCATCTTATGAAGTGGCTGAACAGCATTTTTGGAGGAAGAACGATGGCGGCATTGACGGCGGGAACTCGTGCCCCGCACTTCGAGTTGACAGCAATGGACGGGGCGAAGTTCTCATTGCAGGACGCGCTGGGCCGAGGGCCGGTTCTGGCAGTATTCTTCAAGATTTCCTGCCCAGTTTGTCAGTATGCGCTTCCATATTACGAGCGCATTTATAGAGCTTATGGCGATCAGAGCGTCACACTCATCGGCGTATCGCAAAACCAAAAAACCGAAACGGCCGAGTTCATGAAGAGATACGGGATTACATTCCCGGTCCTGCTCGATGACACAAAAACTTTTCCAGTTTCAAACGCCTATGGCCTGACGAACGTCCCAACCACATTCTGGATTTCGGAGGATGGCGAAATCGAAATCTCCAGTGTGGGCTGGGTGAAGCAGGAATTCGAGGAGATTGCCCGCAAAGCTGCTACCGTGACAAAAGCGACTGCGGAGCCGATCTTTCATTCGGGCGAACGAATCGCCGATTTCCGGGCTGGTTGAGGGTCCAGAAACTAGTCCGCAGGTTGCGGACAAGAGCAAGTCACTCCGAACTGCTTCGATCCCCGCCCAAGCGAAGCTTGAACGGGGCACCGGGAAATCTACTAGTCCGCAGGTTGTGGACAAGCGCGAATGTAGAAGCAAGAAGTCAGAATGAAGAGGTAATGCGGTGTCTGCTGGAATTGTTTACTTCTGCATTCTTCTGCATTCTTCTAACTTCTTCCTTCCCGTACAATATCGAGTTTGCCCATCTCTTACGGGAGCTCTGAATGAGAAAGCTGGCCTTGATTGTTCCTCCTATTCTTCTGCTAGTGTTTTCCATCGCGCACGCCGCCCGCAAGACTAGCCACGATTCTCTGGCATCAGCGCATCTTCCGCCGGCGGCTATTTCCGCATTGGAAAAGATTGATCCCGAGCATATCCGAGCGCATGTACGTTTCCTCTCGCACGACCTTCTTGAAGGCCGCGGCACTGGCCAACGTGGTGGCGACATCGCCGCCGAATACATTGCCACGCAGTTTTGGCTAGATGGCCTAAAAGCGGCGGGCGACAATGGAACATTTTTCCAGAAGGTACCGATGGTCGGCATTGCTCCGGCAACGGAGACCACGTTTGAATTGGCCCCGAACAAGGGCGATGCAATGAAACTCAAGCCGCTGGAGCAGTACGTTGCCTACGACCAAACCCAGCAGGCTTCGAACGACATTGATGCGGAGATCGTTTTTGTCGGGTACGGAATCGAGGCACCGGAATATCAATGGGACGATTACAAAGGCGTAGACGTTCGCGGCAAAGTTCTGTTGATGTTGGTGAACGAGCCCAGTTCCGATGATCCTATTTTCTTCAAAGGACGCGCTCTCACTTTTTACGGACGCTGGGTTTACAAGTACCTGGAAGCCGCTCGCAAGGGAGCTGTGGGAGCCATGTTGATTCATAAATCGGACATGGCGAGTTATCCGTGGGAAGTGGTCCGCAATTCGAACTCGGGCGAAAAATCCTTCCTGAAGAGTGATGCACCACAACTGAAAGCCGCGGCCTGGATTCAACTCGACGTGGCAAAGCAGCTAGCGCAAAAATCCGGAATGGATATAGACAAGATGATTGCCGATGCAAACTCGCGAAATTTCCATCCGGTGCCGCTGTCAGCCAAGCTGAAGGCACATATGGTGAGCAAGATTCGGCCATTTTCGTCTAACAATGTTGTGGCCATGCTGCCGGGCTCGGATCCCAAGCTGAAAGATGAAGCCGTCATGTACACCGCTCATTATGACCATCTTGGTATCCGCCCTGAGATGCCCGGCGACAACATCTATAATGGCGCCCGCGATAACGCAACCGGGTGCGGCATTCTGCTGGAACTCGCACGCGTGTACGCTCAGGCGCAGGCCAGGCCTCGGCGTTCGGTGTTGTTCGCGTCAGTAACGGCGGAAGAACAAGGACTACTCGGTTCGGAATATCTGGGTCAGCATCCGCCGCTTGCGGCAGGAAAGATTTCACTCGATCTGAATTACGATGATGTGCCGCCACTGGGCGCGCCTGAAGAAACCGAAGTCTCCGGTGCGGAGCGCACGACGTTTTATCCCACGGTTGAAGCCTTGGCCAAAGAGTTCCGCCTTGGCATTCGTCCCGATTCTCATCCTGAAGCCGGTCATTATTACCGCTCCGATCACTTCTCGATGGCGCGCGTCGGCGTACCCGCGTTCTCGATCAATGAAGGAATGAAATTCAAAGGCCACAACACCGAATGGGGTATGCAACAGGCCGAGGAATTCACCAACAAGCATTACCATCAGCCTAGCGACGAATACAGCCCCGACATGGACTTCACCGGCGACGCGGCCATGGCGCGCTTTGGTTTCGCACTGGGATGGGCGGTAGCATCTCAGCCAAAGTTGATCGGCTGGCAAAAGGGCGACGAGTTTGAGAAGGCGAGGATGCAGAGCCAGGGAGCGCACTGAGGGAAGTGACGGGTAACAGAGTGCGCTAGAGCGAAGATTGGTATGCCGAGACACGAACTTTTGTTTGAAGGATTTCGGCAGGATGAAATTCTGAACCTCCCGAAAGAGACAGTTGAGCAGCTGATATTGCTGGGCGAGCCGCTTGTTTTCCGGGTCGGTTCAGCAGTGCTTCTAGGCTCTTCAAAATCCATTCTGATCGGCTGGTGGTTGAACTTGCCCAGATCGAAGGCGGTGGGGATGGAGTGCTGGTTTCTCTCGCTTCCCTATCGAGGCGGTACGCCAAGCTACACGATCTGGTAGGTGTGGAATGGATTGTGCATGCCGTCTCTTGTGCTAAACCGAATCTCAAGCTTAGGTGCGTGCTCGAACACCGGGGTTTTACCGTCAGGCACATCGAAGGAGTCGGGAAGCCTACCATCTCATCGATCTTCTCTAGAAAGGCCCAAGTCCAGATGGTGCATCTTGGAACTCCAGCACACCCCAACACGTATCTAAACCCAGGAGAACTCCCATGGCGGCTTTTTTCCTCTGGTGCATCCTATTCGTCCTTTGCTGGCCCCTAGCGATACTTGCGCTGATCGCATATCCATTCGTCTGGCTCTTGCTGTTGCCGTTCCGCATCGTCGGAATGGCCGTCGATGGCGTGCTGGCGTTGGTCTGGGCGCTGGTGATGCTACCGGTTCGGCTGCTGAGAGCGCCATTTCGCCTCGCATAGAGGTTCGAGCGCACCGATGCGCGAACGAGCCGCGGTCAGCAACCCTTCAAAAAGTGTGCGTGAGAATTTGTACCGTCCCTGCGGGACTCGGCCTGATCTCAAACTTTACCCCGGACTTCCGTCCGAGGGGCTGACATATTTCGCCCTTCGGGGCTAGGATCTAGCAGATCATGTTCCGCCTGATTCATGCCTAGGTAGGTCTCATGCACACTCTTCCGGACTGTCTTCAGTTCGCGAATTCGGCACCGAGCTGAAGCTCGCTTATGGCTATCGTGCGGGGGAACGCGACCCTGAAGGGCCGCTCTACCAAAGAACGCTGCTCCTGCGTAGTCTCAGTGCCTGAGAACATCTGATACCCTGATCAAAAACGAGGAGATCGTCTTTCATGAATGCTCAATTATCCCCAACTCCGGATCCTTTCTTCCAATTCAAGCAAGCGCAAAAGCAAGGCTGGGCCCACTTTTTTCCTTTGGAGGCCCTGACCATCCCGCAGGCGCCCCGCCTCATACGTCATGCGAAGGTTCGTTCAGCCGACCGCGTGCTGGATGTCGCATGCGGGACCGGGGTGGTTTCCATCACTGCAGCCAGGCTTGGGGCACAGGCTACGGGCCTGGACCTCACTCCCGAGTTGCTGCAACGAGCCCGCGAAAATGCCAGAATTTCCGGAGTGGCAGTTGAGTTTCACGAAGGTGACGCCGAGAGGCTGCCGTTTGAGGATTCGTCTTTCGACGTCGTCCTAAGCCAGTTCGGGCATATCTTCGCGCCCAGGCCGGAAATTGCAATTGCCGAAATGCTTCGCGTACTGAAGCCCGGTGGGACGATGGCTTTTTCAACCTGGCCGCCGGAACTGTATGTAGGGCGCTCGATGGCTCTGATGAGCAAATATTTACCGCCGCCTGCCGGTATGCCATCGCCTATGCTTTGGGGCGATTCGAATGTGGTTCGTGAGCGTCTGGGAGACAAAGTAAAGGACGTCGTTTTTCACCGCGCCCGCATGAACGTTCCAGTTCTCAGCGTGCAAATTCATCGCACTAACACTGAGCGCACGGTCGGACCGCTGATCAAATTGGTGGAAGCGCTTTCGGCGACCGCTCCGGAGAAGCTGGATCAATTGCGCAGAGAAGCGGAAGCGCTGGCGGCGGAATACCTCGAAGACAATTTGCTCAGGCAGGATTATCTGATGACTCGGGCGATCAAGATTTAGGTTTGGAGTAGGATCGGGATGAAGCGAGCTCTTGTTGCTGGTTGTTAGCGATCCGTGTGGGTCGGACATTCCTGTCCGAACTGGAGCCGCAAACTTTCGCGGACAAGAGTGTCCGCGCCACACGGGCATTAGGCTTCCATCGTTCGCAACGTGGGGCTCGGGATCAGCCGAGCTTCGGTCGCGCGCTGCACGTCATCAAAGGTCAGGGCCACTGCGATCTCTTCCAGCACCAGTCCCGTGGGCGTCACGCGGATGTAGGCCATCTCCGTCACAATCGTGTCCACAACTTTCGATCCCGTCAAAGGTAGCGTACATTTCTTCAGAATTTTCGGCTGGCCTTCGCGCGTGGTGTGCTCCATGGCGACTACGACACGGCGGGCGCTGGCGACTAAATCCATGGCGCCGCCCATACCCTTAATCATTTTTCCTGGAATCGTCCAGTTCGCGATACTGCCTTCTTCGTCCACTTCCATCGCGCCTAGCACACTTAAATCAATGTGACCGCCGCGGATCATGGCAAAAGAGTCAGTGCTCGAAAAATAAGATGTTCCCGGCATCTCGCTGACGGTTTCTTTGCCGGCATTGATCAAATCCGGATCTTCCTGGCCTTCGATTGGATATGGCCCAATGCCGAGCATTCCGTTCTCGCTCTGCAATACAACCTGAATTCCTGACGGAACATGATTCGCGACCAGCGTCGGCATGCCGATACCGAGGTTTACGTAGAATCCATCGCGCAATTCGCGAGCGATGCGCTTCACGATGCGTTCGCGTTTGTCGAGGTCTTTGGCGGGTTTCGACATTGTCGTTGGTCGTTGGTCGTTCGCTTCTAGGTCCTTGGCTATTATTTCCATCGCGCTGGCACAATGGGTTTGGCCAACGACCAAGGACTAACAACCAACGACCGGTCTCACCGTCTTTCTCTCAATCCTTCTTTCGTACTGCTCGCCTTGAAAAATCCGTTTCACGTAGATTCCGGGTGTATGGACTAGATCAGGATCAATTTCTCCGACTTCCACCAGGTACTCGACTTCGGCAATCGTGATCTTCGCAGCAGTCGCCATCATCGGATTGAAATTTCGCGCAGTTTTGCGATAGACGAGATTGCCCCATTTGTCGCCCTTCCAGGCTTTCACGAAGGCAAAATCGGCTTTGAGGGCGTGTTCCATTACGTACATACGGCCATCGAAATCACGTGTTTCTTTGTTGTCGGCGACAATTGTGCCGAATCCAGTGGGAGTAAAAAATGCCGGGATTCCGGCGCCACCCGCGCGAATGCGCTCTGAAAATGTTCCTTGCGGCGCCAGTTCCAGATCAATCTTCTTCTCGAGCACCATCTGCTCCAGCAGCTTATTTTCGCCGACGTAGCTTCCAATATGACGGTGGATTTGTCCGGCGGCGAGCAGCAGGCCCATGCCGTATCCGTCCACGCCAACGTTGTTGCTGATTGTGGTGAGATTCTTTGTTCCCTTACGCGCCAGCGCGCGAATGAGATTCTCGGGGATGCCGCACAGGCCGAATCCGCCGATCATGATGGTCGAGCCGTCAGGAACGTCGCGGATGGCGTCCTCGGAGTTGGCAACGACTTTATTCATCGTGGAGATTGTAAAAGAAATTCACCACGGAGACACCCTTCGACTTCGCTCGGGGCAGGCTCCGACACGGAGAAAACCGAAACCCGGGAAAGCGAGCGGACGAGTAGGCAGCAAGAGAGTATGCAGAGATTGGTATCCCCGCCGGGCCAAGATCCTCGCCTAATGTTTTTTCCCCGCGCCCCCGTGTCTCCGTGGTGAGTGGTTCTTCAGCGCATGTGCGCGCTCGAATTCTGTCTCCAGTTCGCGTGTGTCGAGATTCTCGCGGATATTTGCCAGCTTCTGTTCTAGTTTGAGGAGCGCGTCGGCGATCTGGCTCTTGTTGGTGAGCGCGATGTCGCGCCACATCGAATAGGGGCTCGATGCGATCCTCGTCATTTCGCGCAGGGCTCGCCCGCCGGATTCAAGTAATGGAGCGCGTTCGCCATATTCTTCAACGAGCGTTGAGGCTAATGCAGTCGAAATCATCTGCGGAACGTGGCTGATCCAGGTGCAGAGCCGATCGTGAGCGTCTGCATCGAGGATTTCGACCTTCGCGCCGATCTTCTTTATACAGGCGATGTATTCGCCGGCTCGGCCTGCTTTCATTTTCTGGTGCGGTGCCGGAGTAAAGAACCAGACTGCGTCGCGGAAAAGGTCGGCATCGGCAAATTCAATACCGGAATTCTCCTTGCCGGCCATGGGGTGTCCGCCTAGAAATCGGCGCGCCGTTTCGCGACCAAAAGATTTTTGCGCTCGCAACAAAATCTGCGCCTTGGTGCTGCCAACGTCGGTTAGCAGGGCCTCGCTGGGAAGATGGGGAGCGAGTCGCTCCATCAACTCGATGATCGTGCCTACCGGAGTTGCGAGCACGACCACGTCGCTGCCATTGCAGGCCTTGATCGGGTCAGAGATGCCGACGTGAATCGCGCCTACACGCTTGGCGCGGGCCAGGACCTTTGGTTGATCGCAGCCAACGATCTGTCCACGGAATCCGTGCTTGCGGAGCGCTAAGGCGAACGAACCGCCGATGAGGCCGGTGCCGATGATCGTGATTTGGCGAATGGAAGCGGATTGAGTCATTGAATCATCGGATCATTGAATGATTGAACACCAAACCCGGCAGACCCAATGATTCAATTCCTACGCAATCTTCCGTCCTACGGCGGGCGCGATCATGCGCAACGTATCCATTAATTCGGAAAATTGTTTGGGATAGAGTGACTGCGCGCCGTCAGAGAGTGCCTTGTCGGGATCGTGATGAACTTCGATGAGCAGCACGTCAGCGCCAGCGGCCACTGAGGCGCGGGCCATGGGAGCAACTTTGTCGCGCAGGCCAGTACCGTGCGAGGGATCAGACGCCATTGGCAGATGCGAGAGTTTGTGAATGATCGGGATGGCGCAAACGTCGAGCGTGTTGCGCGTGTAGGTCTCAAAGGTGCGGATGCCGCGTTCGCAGAGGACCACATCGTAGTTGCCGCCTGACATGATGTACTCGGCGGAGAGTAGCAATTCTTCGATGGTGGCCGCAATCCCACGCTTGAGCAATACGGGCCGCTTCACTTTGCCAAGCTCACGCAGCAGGTTGAAGTTTTGCATATTGCGTGCGCCGACTTGGAAGACGTCAATGTAAGGCAGCATTTGCGGGATCTGCGAAATTTCCATGACTTCGCTGACGACGAGCAAATTGAACTTGTCACCGGCTTCGCGCAGAAGCTTGAGGGCCTCAATGCCCAGACCTTGAAACGAATAGGGAGAACTGCGCGGCTTGAAGGCGCCCCCGCGTAATGCGCGTGCGCCAGCCTTGGCGACGAGGTCGGCCACCGTAAAAAGCTGCTCGCGAGATTCGACGGAACACGGGCCGGCCACCACTATGACTTCGTCGCCGCCGATCTTCACGCCGTTGGAGAATTGAACGACGGTGCCGGCGGGACGGAAAGCGCGTCCGGAAAGTTTGTAGGGAGCGCTGATGCGGTGAACGTGCTCGACGCCGCTGAGGACTTCTAGGTTACGTGTATCAAAGTCGGCGCGTGCGCCCACAGCGGCAAGAATGCTTTGGCGCTCACCGGTGGTGCGATGGACGGAGAATCCCATCTGCATGAGGTGTTCGATTACCACCTCAATCTGTTCTTCTGTTGCGGTTTCCTGCATTGCGACAATCATAGTTAGCTTTTAGCT
>Ga0066710_100004944_pt1 | contig 11981 bp, 11 predicted proteins | sample GraSoiAngelo_159_FD_79666 | JGI IMG/M metagenome (GOLD analysis project Ga0066710, IMG submission 79666) | Grasslands soil microbial communities from the Angelo Coastal Reserve, California, USA - 14_1009_16_40cm | ecosystem: Environmental > Terrestrial > Soil > Grasslands | place: USA... | reverse complement strand
TAGCGGAGCCGTCCACCCGTGATCTCGACCTCTTTGCGTTCCGGAATGATGAGATCGAGCGGCACGCGAACGTCGGCCACGCCTTCCGACGTGAACGTCACGTACGCAACGGTCAGCCTGCCGGCGGGTGCGCTGCCCGGAATCCCGACGGTGATGAGAACGGACCGTGCGCGCACGGGATCGATGACACCGTGACGCGTGCCGAGGATGGGGGCGGCGCCTGTGGGCTCGACATCGTACGAGACGCGACGAGCGGTCGGAAGCCCGGCCGGCAGCTTGACCTCGACGACCTGAAAGCTGCGAGGCGCGCCGGTGGTCGTCACGGCCGGTGATTCAGTGCGCACCACAGCCGCGCGACCGGAGTCCGACGGGACACGGAGATGCCCCTTGACGGAAATGCTCTTCACTGTCGCGAGCTTCGGGCCTCGTGCAGGGATGCCCTGGGCCGCCGCACGCTGCACGCCGGCGATCGACACGAGCGCCAACACCGCGCTGATGCTCGGGACATACCGCCGGGCGGCGTTCATGGTTTGACCACCGTGTAAATCAACTGGATGGCCGTGCCATACGTCGGACCGGCGTCGCCCACATTGAGATGCATTCGGAACAGAACGCCGTCGCTGACACTCGCATTGCCGCTGGCGTCGGTCGTGAGCGATTGAGAGACGACGACGCGCTGTGCGGAGATGCCGGCGGCGCAGTTGTTCGTGATTGCCCGATAGGACGTGGTGCTGACTGGGCTGAACTCGAGATCCGTCAGAGCCTTGCCATTGCCGAGCGTGGCGTTCGTCGCGCACAGCTCGACGGTGACCACCCTGGTTGTGCCACTCCCGCCGTTTCTATGAATCGACGCAGCAAAGGTCAGCGGCGTCGGATTGTAGAACCACGGCGCCAGGAAGTCGGCGGCCGACGGACTCGGGAAGGTCGACGATGCGCCCCCAGTGATCGTGAGCGTCGATGGCTGGGTCTGTGCGCCAAGGGGCGCGGCAACGGCCGCCTCGAGCACGGCGAGGGCCACGAGGACACCCGACGCGCCGCGCATCAGCGCACATCCAGCTCGACCTGTGCCGCCGCGATCTCGGTGCCGTTGTAGTCCAGCAGTGCGAGGAGGACATACTTGCCGCGCGCCAAGCGCGGGACCGGAACGCCGAGACGCCGCGTGGCGCCAGGAAGCGTTGGAAACTCGGGGATGTCTACCTTTCCCGCGAGCGAATTGTCCGGACGGCGAATTTCGAGCGTGCCGTGCGTCGTCGTCTGACGCCCGCCGGTATTATGGAAGGCCAGAAGCACCTGTCGTGCAGCCGTATCGCCGTTGGCGGCGGCCGAATCGTTCCGCGCCAGCTCGGCGTTCTCGATCTGCGCGGTCAGCGGCACGTCGCGCTCGACGTAGAGCTTCACGCCATAGCGCAATGTGTAGGTCACGCCGACTCCCTTGTCGGCGCCCGGCATCATCGGACTTTCTATGAAGAGAATCGCGTAACAACGGTCGTGGATCTTGTCGACGCTGTCTACGGTGACGCGCACCGTCTGCGACGACTTCGGGGCGAGCTGCACGACCGTCGGAAACACGTGCACGCGCGCCCCGCAACTGGTGGGCAGCGCATTCAGGTCGTAGAACCGGTTCGTGCCCTTCTCGTCGCGATCCCAATCCTGGATCGTTATCGTCGCGCGCGCCGACGTCGCTCCCGCGTTCGTGACGTGAAAGACCTGCGCCGGCGGATCCGCGTGGCTACCGCGCGGAACGAGCACGTTGAGCTCCAGCTCGTCGACTGAGATTTGCTGCGCCGTCATCGACCTCGGCGCGACCGCGAGGAGGGCGCCGAGGGCAACGAGTGCGCCTCGACACCAACCCCTCGTTTGCGGTGCGTACCGCATATGAATGATTGCGGCTGGTGGGATTACTGCGCGGCGAGCGTGAAGGTCACGCCCATCCGGTACTGGCCGGGGATGTCGGCGGTCACGCTGTAGGTCGTCCGATACTTGAGCGTCGTGAGAGTGCTGGCGAGCGTGGCGCCACCGCTCGTGATGTCGGCGTCACTGGTCGTGAGCGCGGCGTATGAGTTCGAGCCGATCGCCCAGGCCACATCGCCGCACGGCTTCGCGTAGCCAGGATTCGTCGTGAAGGTGCTGCTGGCGGCCTTGACCATCAGCTTCCAATTGCGGTTGGCCTTCACCGTGAACGTGGGACCGTTGTCATCCTTCGTCAGCGTGGACGACGAGTACTCCGTAATGGATGACGGCGTTGACAGTGTGGTTTCCGTGCCGCCACCAAAGTCCATCGTCAGCTGGAGCAGCGACGGCATGTTCATCGCCACAGTGGCGCTGACGGAACAGCTCTGCGGAAGGGCGCCGGTCGTGCTGATCGAGCAGGTCTGGGCCGTCGCGACCTTTGCCGAGAGCATGAGCAGCGTACAGACTACCGAGATTCGCCGAAACATGGGTTGAACTCCGAATAGAGGTTTAGCTGCGTCGCTAGACCACGACTGCCAGACCGCAACAGCTCAGTGCTTGAGCAATTTCGAAAGCCAGCCGGAGCTGACGCGCTCGATGATCGGCACTCGCCGCGCAGACCCATCGTGGGTCCCGCTTGGTACGCGAGGATGATATGGCTCGCCACCAAGTCCAACCATTGAGCGGATTTAGCCAGGTAATGCGCTCGATTGCGCCGATCCGACGCGAGCTGCAACGTCTCGTTCCAGCCTCGTGTAGGTGGTTCCCCGACCCCGCCAGGCGGGGAGGCTGGACGTGCAAGACGTCAGCTAATGGACAGCCGACTCTGGCGGGACGTCACGGCCGAATGCCGCCGGAAAGGGGCGCCGACGAAGGCGCACAGCAAGGGGCGCCATGTGTTCAGAAGGTGAAGCCGATGACGAAGCGGGCCGTCACGTATGCGTGGTCGAGGGCGACGCGGTCACGATCGTCGGAGCTGGCCAGCACGCGCTTCGCGCCGACGCCGGCTCCGACGAGGAACCGCTCGTGCCGTCCGATCAGCCAGTTGTAATCGAGGATGATGCCGAGTGTCGGAAAGTCGAGCTCCTGTCGCTGCGGCGTCGACGTTGTGACGAAGTGCGTGTACCCGACACTGGCGCCAAGCGAGAAACCACGCAGCACGACCTCTCCGGGATAATAGCGGAACTTGGCATCGAACGTCGTATATCGGTCGTCATCGAGCCGAGTGTATGAGGCCAGCGCACCGATGGTCACGCCCTGCGCGATTCCGGTTTCGATCTCACCCGACACGATATCGAAGGGAATGGCGAGGGGGTTGATCGCAACGGAGGTGACGTACGGAATGCGCGTGCCCGGCTCCTGCGCACCTGCGGCCGCGGCGCTGGCGAACAGCGTGAGAATCGCGAGGTCGTGAAAGCGCACGTGCATGCTCCGTTGGTGAGCTCTCCGGAGAGCAGAAGTTAACGGGGCCGTCGCTACACGTCGCTCGGAGGGCTGGTTAGCTTTCGCCGGAGATGCACACGCTCAGCCGCTCCGCTCGATGAACATCGAGATCACACCGAAGAAAACGCAGGGACTCGAACGTCTGATCGAGGTTCGCGTACCGGTCCAGGCGGTGCGCGACGCCGAGGACAAAGCGGCGAAGCGGTACGCGTCGACCGTGCGCCTGCCGGGGTTTCGGCCTGGCAAGGCGCCGGCGGCAATGGTCAAGAAGCGGTTCAAGGACGCTATTCGGCAGGAAGTCATCGAATCGCTGGTGCAAGAGGCCTTCAAAGAAGTGATGGATCGCGAGCAGTTGAAGGTCGCTTCGCAGCCTCATGTACACGAACTCAAGTTCGAGGAAGGCGAGCCGCTCAGCTTCGAGCTGCATCTCGAGGTTCGGCCCGACGTCGAGCTCGCCCGCACGCAGGGCTTCCGCGTGAGCCGCACGCAGGCGGCCGTCGCCGATGACAACGTGCGCGAGCAGATCGAGCAGATCCGCGAACAGAAGGCGGCGTGGACGCCTGTGAACGAGAAGCCGGCGCCGGGTGATATGGTCACGGTGCAACTCGCGACCGCGTCGGAGTCCGGCGACATGCCTGAGGCGAAGGAGTACCGCCTCGTGCTCGGCGGCGGGCAGGCAATCGCTGGTATCGAAGAGCTGATCATGCAGCTCGAGCCGGCCGAGACGGCCGAGCGGCCGGTCCGTTGGCCGGACGATTTCCCGGACGAGGCGCAGCGTGGAAAAACGAAGCCGGTGCAGGTGACGCTGCAGGACGTAAAGCGCAAGTCGCTCCCGCCGCTCGACGACGCGTTCGCCCGCGAGGTCGGCGACTTCGAGTCGCTGGACGCGCTGATAACGACGGTGCGCAAAGACTTGGAGGAGCACGCGTCGCGCGAGGCGGACGCCGGTGTGCGGCAGCAGCTTCTCGACCAGATCGCTAGCGCGAACGCGTTCGACGTCCCGCCGAGCTGGGTGAATCAGCTCATCGATTCGTACGCGCAGGCATATCAGGTTCCCGAGGAGGAAAAAGACCGCTTTCGCGGCGAGTTCCGGCCCGTCGCCGAGCGCCAGGTGCGGCGCGACCTGATCATCGATACGATTGCCGAGCGAGAGGGCCTGAAGGCGACCGAAGGAGACATCGACGACCGCGTGGCAGAAGTAGCGAAGAAGCGCGGCGCCGATCCGGGGCAGGTTTACGCTTCGCTCCAAAAGGCGGGGCGCCTCCGCGAGATCGAGCAGAGCATTACCGAAGAGAAAGTGTTCAAGTGGCTCCTGGACCGGAACGAGATCGTGTGACGCTTACACAACCATGCCGACTATCTATCCTCCCTATGTGATCGAGCGCTCGCCACGCGGCGAGCGGAGCTACGACATCTTTTCGCGCCTCCTGATGGACCGCATCGTCTTCCTCGGGACGCCGGTGAACGACGACGTGGCGAACATCATCATCGCGCAGATGCTGTTCCTCGAGGCCGACAATCCGGATCGCGACATCTTCCTGTACATCAACTCGCCGGGAGGCAGCGTGTCGGGCGGTCTCGCGATCTACGACACGATGCAGTACATGAAGGCGCCGGTGAACACGATCTGCATGGGGCTCGCGGCGAGCATGGGTGCATTCCTCCTCGCTGCCGGCCGCAAGGGCCGGCGATCGGCGCTGCCGCATTCGCGCATCATGATCCACCAGCCGTCGCAGTCCGGCGGCGGCGGCACGGCGTCCGACATCGAGATCCAGGCAAAGGAGATCCTTTATCTGCGGGCCAAGATGAACGAGCTCCTGGCCAGGCACACGGGCCAGCCGACGGAGCGGATCGAGCGCGACACGGACCGCGACCGCTATCTCTCGGCCGAAGAGGCAAAGGAGTACGGGCTCATCGACCACGTGATCACTCACCGCGGTGAGATCGTGGAAGTGAGCACGCTGCAGGCGGTGACCAAATGACACCGAGGGTCGAGGCTTGACATTGGCATGCAAACCTTCGTTCGGGTCAATCGTCTCTTGCCTGGCTGGCGCCCGAGCCTTAATTCTCTCCCTACCTACCGCGCCCGCCCCGCCCGCCTCGTAGCCGATCTCCGCCGCGGACAGCGCCAGTCCCGCAACCGCGTCACCTGCTGAGTGATCTGTCATGTCGCACGACAAACACCTGCGCTGCTCGTTCTGCGGAAAGTCAAAGGACTCGGTTCGGAAGTTCATCTCCGGGCCCTCGGTCTACATCTGCAACGAGTGCATCGCGCTCTGCAACGAGATCCTCGCCGAAGACGAGGAGCGCGAGGTTGCCGAGGCGATCACGCAGGTCCCGACGCCGCAGGAGATCAAGGACACGCTCGACCAGTATGTCATCGGGCAGGAGAAGGCGAAGAAGGCGCTTTCGGTCGCGGTCTACAATCACTACAAGCGCATCAATTCGGCATCGCTGCGCGATGAGGATGTCGAGCTCGACAAATCGAACATCCTCTTGATCGGACCGACTGGCGTCGGCAAGACGCTGTTGGCGCAGACGCTGGCGCGCATCCTCGACGTGCCCTTCACGATCGCTGACGCAACGACCCTCACCGAGGCAGGATATGTCGGTGAAGACGTCGAAAACATCCTCGTCCGGCTGCTGCAGGCGGGCGATTTCAACGTCGCCGAATGCGAGAGGGGCATCGTCTACATCGACGAGATCGACAAGATTGCCCGTAAGTCCGAAAACCCGAGTATCACTCGCGACGTCTCAGGCGAGGGCGTGCAACAGGCGCTGCTCAAGATCCTGGAAGGGACGATCGCCTCCGTGCCGCCCCAGGGCGGCCGGAAGCACCCGCAACAGGAATACATCCAGATCAACACCAAGGACATCCTGTTCATCTGCGGCGGCGCCTTCGACGGTTTGGAGAAGATCATCGAGGCGCGCACCGGCCGCCGGCAGATCGGCTTCTCGAAGGCCGATGACAAGCGCACCGTGACGCAGGTGAAGAATCCATTCTCCGAGGTCGAGCCCGACGACCTGCTGCGCTTCGGGCTCATTCCCGAGCTGGTCGGACGCCTGCCCGTCGCCGTCGCGCTCGAAGCGTTGGACGAGGAGTCGCTGGTCCGCATCCTCAAAGAGCCGAAGAACGCCCTGACCAAGCAGTACGCCAAGTTGTTCGAGCTGGAGGAAGTCAAGCTCACCTACGAGGATAGCGCCTTGCGCGCGATCGCGGCCAAGGCGCTCAAGCGCGGCACCGGTGCGCGCGGCCTCCGCGCGATCCTCGAGGAGATCCTCACCGACGTCATGTTCGAGCTGCCGACGCGCGAAGACGTCGAAGAGGTGAAGCTCACCGAGAGCGCCGTGCTTAACGGAACGCCGCCGCTGCTCGAGATCTCACCGCAACGTAAGAAAAAAGAAGCTTAGTCTGACAGTCGGACAGTAAGACAGTCGGACAGCGGGTCGATCAGCAGGACAGTCAACGACGCTCGATGTGGCGACACGCGCCACGTCGAGCGTTTTCTTGCTGTTCGACTTGCCGTTGACCCGCTGTCCGACTGTCCGACTGTCTTACCGTCCGACTATGTTTCGTCATGCCCTCCTTCCTCCGCGACGGCGAGACCATCCTCGTCGTCGAACGCCTGCCGGTGCTCCCGCTGCGCGACGTCGTTGTATTTCCCTACGTCGCCATGCCACTGCTCGTCGGGCGCAGCGGCTCGCTCGCCGCGATCGATGCCGCGGCCGCCGAAGCGGGCCACGCGGGCGGAACGGGCGCGATGCTCTTCCTCGTCGCGCAGCGCAGTGCAGACACGGAGGAGCCGGTCGCCGGCGATCTTCATCGGGTCGGCGTGGTTGCGCGGATCGTACAGATCGCCAGGCAGCCGAATGCCACCGCCAAGATCCTGGTGGAGGGGCTCGCCCGCGCCCGGGTGACGCGGTATGTCCCGTCGACCGGCCATCTGCGCGCGATGTTGGCCAGCGAATCGGCGGCGACCACCGACGACCCGTCGACTCTGCAAGCACTGGCACGCCGGGTCCTGTCGCTGTTCGAAGAGTACGTCGGCCTCCACCGACGCATTCCGGCAGAAGTCGTCGCGCTCGTCCAGAGCGCCGACTCGATTGCCAGGCAGGCGTACGGCATCGCAGCCCACCTTGGCGTGCGCGTCGACGTCCGCCAAGCGCTGCTCGAGGCGCCCGACGTGCCTCAATTGCTGGAGCGACTGAGCGAGGTCCTCGCGGGCGAGATCGAGCCCCTCCGGCTCGAGCGGAAGCTGGACGATGAGGTCCGCGGATCGCTGTTCCAGAATCAGCGCGAGTTCTATCTGCAGGAGCAGCTCAAGGCGATTCACCGCGAGCTGGGGCAGGAAGATGGCGATGACGCGCTCGAGCTCGAGTCTCAGGTCGAGGCGCGCGGTCTGCCCGAGCCGGTGAAGGCCCGCACGCTGCGCGAGGTGCGGAAGCTGCGGCGAATGTCGCCGCTGTCGCCGGAATCGACGGTCGCGCGCAACTACGTCGACTGGATCCTCGCGCTGCCATGGACCGCGCGCACCGATGACGTGCTCGACGTCGCGCACGCGCGCCGGATTCTCGACGAGGACCATTACGGACTCGAGGAGGTCAAAGACCGCATCCTCGACTACATCGGCGTACTCTCGCTGGTCGAGAAGATCGAGGGTCCGATTCTCTGCCTGGTCGGCCCGCCTGGTGTGGGTAAGACCTCGCTCGGACGCTCGGTGGCGCGCGCGCTCGGACGCAAGTTCGTGCGCATGTCGCTCGGCGGCGTGCGTGACGAGGCCGAGATTCGGGGCCATCGCCGTACGTACATCGGCGCCATGCCGGGCCGCGTGATTCAGGCCATGCGGCGCGCGGAGGTAATGAATCCTGTCATTCTGCTCGACGAGATCGACAAGCTCGGCACCGACTACCGCGGTGATCCAGCGGCCGCGCTGCTCGAGGTTCTCGACCCGGAGCAGAATCGCGCCTTCAACGACCACTATCTCGAGGTCGACTACGATCTTTCACAAGTCCTCTTCCTGACGACGGCGAACTATCTGCCGCAGGTGCCGGAGCCGCTCCGGGACCGCATGGAAATCATTCGGCTTTCCGGCTATATCGACCAGGAAAAGTTCGCCATCGCCCGGCAGTTCCTCGCGCCGAAGCAGCTGCGCCTGAACGGTCTCCAGGCCGGCGAAATCGAGTGGGAGCCCGACGTCATTCCGGCGATTGTCCACGGGTACACGCGCGAGGCGGGCGTGCGCGAGCTGGAGCGACGCATCGGCCGCGTGGCGCGGAAGCTCGCGCGGCGTAAAGCCGAAGAGATCGGAAGCCGCGAATCGACCAGCGCCAATCACGAGCTGGCGACGGCGAAACGCGGTGCAAGGCCGGAATCGCGAGCGCAGGCGGCGGGCGCTCGGGTTCCGCTTCCGTATGTTTTGCGGGCCTCAGATCTCAAAGCGCTGCTCGGAACCGCGCCATACGATCCGTCGCAGCTCTCTCTCGATCACAAGGTCGGCGTCGCGACGGGGCTCGCCTACACGAGCGTCGGTGGCGAGGTCCTCGAGATCGAAGTCAGCGCCGTCGGTGGCCGCGGTAAGGTGCAGCTCACCGGCACGCTCGGCGACGTGATGAAGGAATCGGCCACCGCGGCGCTGAGCTACGCCCGCGCGCGCGCTGGCATGCTCGGCATCGACCGCGAATTCCATCGCAGCCGCGATCTCCACGTCCATATTCCAGCGGGTGCCACGCCGAAAGACGGGCCGTCTGCCGGCATCGCCATCGCGACGGCGATCGTCAGCGCGCTGACCGGCATTCCCGTGCGTGGCGATGTCGCGATGACGGGCGAGATCACTCTGCGTGGGCGCGTGCTACCCATCGGTGGTCTCAAGGAAAAGGCAGTCGCCGCGCACCGCAACGCCGTTCGTCATGTCATCATCCCGTATCAGAACCTGCGTGACATCGATGAGATGCCACAGGAGGTGCGTGACGCAGTGAGCTTTCACGCGGTGAAAACGATGGACGATGTGCTCGCGCTCGCCCTCGCCCGCGCGGACTTCGCCGCCGAGACGCCCGTCGTCGCGCCACACTGATGTGCGCGGACGCGAGTGATCCGCTCGTCATTCGCTCGCTCGAGTTCCTCGGTGGCATGGCGAGTCCGGACGGATGGCGCCCGGAGCCGCAGTTGCCGGAAATCGCGTTTGCCGGGAGGTCCAACGTCGGCAAGTCGTCGCTCCTCAACCGACTCGTAGGCCGAAAGAAGCTCGCGCGGGTGAGCAACACTCCCGGCCGCACGCGCGAGATCAACTTCTTCAAGGTCAACGACGCATTCGTGCTGGCAGACTTGCCGGGATACGGGTACGCGCGCATCTCGAAGGAGCAGCGCACGGCATGGAAGCCGCTCATCGAAGGCTATCTGCGCCGAAGCTCGCAGCTGCGCGGTATCGTCCATCTGCTGGACGCGCGACATGAGCCGACGATCGACGACCGACGCATGCTGGACTTCGTGGCAGAGCTCGGGCTGCCGACGATCGTCGTGCTGACGAAGATGGACAAGCTCACCACACCGCGAGCCGCGCAGCGGCTCATCGCGATTCCTGCCGACTTGGAGGTGGACCCGGCGCAGGTGATCGGCTTCAGCGCCGTCACCGGCGCGGGCCGCGACGATCTCGCCGCGGCGATCGAAACGCTGCTCGCCCAGCCGTCGTGGAAAGAGGCGACGGCGTGAGATCGGCGTTCTGGTTCGCCGCGCTCGGCGCCGCGTGCACCTCCGCACCGCAACCGGTGACGCCAAGCACACCGACAGCGGCCACGCCGGCCGTTTCGCCAATGCGTCCCGCTTCCCTTCCCCTTCCTGCTTCCGGCGCGCCGGACAGCGCGAGCGCGGGCCTGGTGCCTGTCGGCTTTGGCACCCTGCGGCAAGATGACATCGCCATCAGCCTACAGGCGAACAACGTGCTCGTGAAGCTCATCCCGCTCGACGAGTCGGTGATACGCGTGCTCGCGCCAGACTCGTATCGTTCGTTGCATAACTTGTATGAGAGTCGGCGAGAGAGCATCGGGCGTAGCGCCGCAATGCACGGCCTCAAGCAGGGTCACGTTTGGCAAGCGGAGTTCATCGGACTTGCGCCCGACGCCCGCTTCGTGCCAGGCGACGTTACGGTCACGTCCGCGGGACGTGAATTCCGGCCCGTGGACATGTTTCCCCTGACAACGGGTTTCGGTCAGCAGCGCCTGCAACCGCAGGACAGACAGCGAGCGCTGTACTTGTTCGACGACGCGGTCGACGTCACCCAACCGCTCACGGTGACTATGGGCAGCGAGCGGAACACGGACTGGCAGGCAATCCTGCAGACTGTCGAGCACGAGCGGACGCAGATTCGCGCGCGGGCGGCGAGTAAGCCCTCCGCGCCGAGATCATAGGACAGTGTCTCCACCTCGCCACCCAGCCTATGCCATTCCTTCCCCTGCGAAAGATCGCCGACCGTCCCGTCCGCACGGCTGCGGACGCGTGGCTCGCGCAGCTCGCGGATTCGCTCCGAGACGCGGCGACCGATCGCGCCCTGCTCTGTCGCCGCGCGCTGGTTGAGCTGTCCTACCCGCAGTACGCGAACAACTGGGAGACGGCCGTCGAGGACGAGACGCTTCCCGCCGCGACGCGGCTCGCGCTCGCGACACTCGATCCGCGCAACATCACGCTCGAGCCGGAATACTACGGCGAGTGCGACGATGCGCGCTTCCAGCGCGTGAAGCCCCTGCTCTGGCTCTGGTACTCATTCGACCGCACTCCGGCCGGGGGCCAGAATGTCTGGCTTGGTGTGGAGCTTCGCCGACTCCTCGCTCCGTACATCTTCAAGCGGTGCGGCCAGAACTTCAAAGCCTTTCAGCACGTGGAGTTTTCGTTCGGTTACAACCTGGAGGTCGGCGACAATGTCGTCGTGCATCGTCACGTCCTCCTCGATGACCGGGGCGGGATCGTCCTCGGCAACAACGTGTCGATCGGCGACTACGCGAACATCTACAGCCACACGCACAGTATCGTGGAACAGCGCGACGTCACCAATGCGACGACCGTGATCGACGACGGTGTGCGGATCACGTACCACGCGACGGTGCTCGCCGGGGTCCATGTGGCCGAGCAGGGCATGGTGGGCGCGATGGCGGTGGCCACGAAAGACGTGCGGCCGTATCACGTGTACGTCGGCATTCCGGCGAAGAGCGTGCGCGTGAAGCCCAACGCACCGGCGGCGGCCACGGTGCTGCGGAGCAGTCTGCGGAAAGACAGTTAGCTCAGAGCACCCGCAGAACATCCTCCAGCGGACCCGCGTCGCCGGGCGATAGGAGCTGCACGATCTCCTGGAACGCGACGCGCTCGCGCGGCCACTGAAAGCGATTCAGCGCTTCGTCGACTGAAAGCCACTCCGCGCGCTGATGCTCGTCGCCTAACGTGATCGTCGCCGGCTCGTCGACGAAAGCGGCGAAGACGACCGCGAGCTGCACGGTGTGCGAACGGTGCAGGTAGAATGGCTGCACGGTGACATTGTACAACCGGCTCGCCTCGAGCCCGGCCTCTTCCCTCACCTCGCGAAGGGCTGCGTCCTCGGGCTCTT
>Ga0066710_100004943_pt1 | contig 11983 bp, 12 predicted proteins | sample GraSoiAngelo_159_FD_79666 | JGI IMG/M metagenome (GOLD analysis project Ga0066710, IMG submission 79666) | Grasslands soil microbial communities from the Angelo Coastal Reserve, California, USA - 14_1009_16_40cm | ecosystem: Environmental > Terrestrial > Soil > Grasslands | place: USA... | reverse complement strand
GAGCGTCTTGAAAATCTTCCCGATGCCGGTGGTGGCCGGCTCGTCGAGCATCGCCAGCACCAGGTGCTCGACGCTGACGTATTCGTCTTTGAGTTTTTTCGCCTCGTCCTGGGCCTTGACGAGCAGCTTGTTCATGCGCTGGGTGACGTAAACGCCCTGGCCGGTCATGTCGCTGCCCGAAACGCGCGGGATGCGGTTGAGTTCCTCCTCGACTTTGGCTTTGAGCAAATCCGGCGCGATTTTCGCCTTCTCGAACAGACGCGGCACGAGTCCGCCTTCCTGTTCGAGCAGGGCGAGCATGAGGTGCTCGACATCCACAGCCTGGTGCTGATTGCGCGTGGCGACGTTCTGCGCCTCCATCAGCGCCGCCTGGGATCTTTCGGTGAACTTGTTCAGGTCCATAAGTGTGTCCTGGGTGCGCCTTTGATTTCAGAGTTTATCGCCGGTGACGCTGGTGTCTGGTTGAGGCTCGCCAACGGCGGCGGCCAGCGCCATGGGTGGCACCGGTTCTTTGGAGCGCGGCATTTCGCGGCCGACAAGCTGGTAGAATCGTGGACCGTCAATGGTCTCGTGCCGGAGGAGTTCGGCGGTGATTTGCTCGTGCTGGTCGCGGTGCAGAGTCAAAATCTCTTTCGCCTCGGCGTAGCAGCGGTCGAGGAGTTTCTTTACTTCCTCGTCAATTTCACGGGCGGTCTGCTCGCTGCAATCACGCTGGAGCTGGAACTCATGCCCGTCGAGGAACGCGGGCTGGCGCTGAACGCAGTTCGCAAGGCCGACGCGCTCGCTCATGCCATAGAGGGCGACCATCTGCCGGGCCAGCGCGGTGGCGCGTTCCAGATCGTTTTGCGCGCCGGTGCTGACTTCGCCGAAGACGATCTCCTCGGCGGCACGTCCGCCGAGCATGCCGCGGATGCGGTCGAGCAGCTCGCTGCGCGTGAGCAGGAACTGGTCTTCGGCCGGCAATTGCATGGTGTAGCCAAGCGCGGCGCGGCCCCGGGGCAAGATGCTGATTTTATGCACGGGATCGGCGTGCGGACTGTAAGCCGCCACCAGCGCGTGGCCCACTTCGTGATAGGCCACGCGGCGCTTTTCCTCCTCGTTCAACCGGCGGCTCTTCCGTTCCGGGCCGGCGACGACTTTCTCGATGGCCTCTTCAAGATCGCGCTGGGCGATTTCTTTGGCTTGACGGCGCGCGGCCAAAAGCGCGGCTTCGTTGAGGACGTTGGCGAGGTCCGCGCCCGAAAAGCCGACGGTGCCGGCGGCGATACGGCGCAGGTCCACCTTGGCAGCGAGGCTCTTGTTGCGGGCGTGGACTTTGAGAATGGCTTCGCGGCCGTTGAGATCAGGCGCGTCCACGACAATCTGGCGGTCGAAGCGGCCGGGCCGAAGCAGGGCGCGGTCGAGGACTTCAGGCCGGTTGGTGGCTGCGAGGAGGATGACGCCGGTGTTGGCCTCGAAGCCGTCCATTTCGACGAGCAGCGCGTTGAGCGTTTGTTCGCGCTCGTCGTTGACGGCGCCGACATGCACGCCGCGCTGGCGGCCGATGGCGTCCAACTCGTCAATGAAGATGATGCACGGGGCGTGTTGCTTGCCCTGCTGGAAAAGGTCGCGCACGCGCGCCGCCCCGACGCCGACGAACATTTCGACAAAGTCACTGCCGCTGATGGAGTAGAACGGCACTTTGGCTTCGCCGGCCACGGCGCGTGCAAGGAGAGTTTTGCCTGTGCCGGGCGGGCCGACGAGCAACACGCCTTTGGGGATGCGCGCGCCCAGATCCCGGTATCGCTTCGGATTCTTGAGGAAGTCCACGACCTCCTTTAATTCGAACTTGGCCTCGTCGCAACCGGCCACGTCGTCGAAAGTAACCCCGGTGTTTTTGTCCACGATGAGGCGGGCGCGGCTCTTGCCGAAGCTCAGGATCGATTCGCCGGCCGCGCCGAAGCGCCGACCGATGAAGGTCCACAGCCCGATCATGACGGCCACGGGCAGCACCCACGCGAGAAGGAATTGCGACAGAAACGGCGGACGCACGGCGCTGTATTCCACACCGGCGGATTGGAGTTCTTTAACGAGGTCCGGGTCTTCGATGCGCACGGTGCGGAAGAGGAACGGCCTGGTTTCCGCCAGCGCGCGACGCAGCGCGAGGGGCACGGCGTTGGTCTTTGGCGTGGTGAGGACGGGTTCAGCCGGCGCTGCGTTGGGCTCTCGCGCGGCCAGCGGAACGACGCGGCCCACGATCTCCTCCTGCTTAACGGCGGCCTCGACGACTTCGCGCCGGGCCAGGTGTACTTTGAACTGGCTGTAAGGAATGGTGCGGACGGCGAACTCGCTTATGAGTCCCTGCCAGACCCAGAGCACCAACAGCGTGACGAGGAAATACCCGATGACCCACCGCGTCTGCGGGTCGAACTTGCCGGGGAGTTTGAGTTTGGATGTTTGCTTTTTCATGGGACCAAGCGTTTCAACGCCGCTTGCCGGCTTTTACCAGGATGTAGTGGCTGCCGCCCTGACTCCACACGCGCAGGAGCACGCGCTCGTCTTTGACCTGGTGACTCAGTTCGATGGCCTCATCGGCGCTGGCAACAGGTTTGCGGTTGATCTCCAGGATCACATCGCCGGGCTGCAAGCCGGCCGCCGCCGCCGGCGAGCCTGGGTCCACGTTTACCACCAACGCGCCACCGCGCACCTGGTTGGGGATGTTCAACTGTCGGCGCGCGGTCGCGTCGAGATCTGTCACCTCCACGCCGTCAAGCGTATCACCCTTGGCGCTCGGGCTCCGTCCGCCAGACCGGCCGGCTTTGACCAGGCCTTCGGAGGGCAGTTCGCCGAGCTTGACGGTGAAAGTCTGTTCCTTTCCATCGCGCAGGGCTTTAAGCATCACGCGCGTGCCGGGCGGCGTCTGCGCCGCCATAAGGCGCAGGTGGCGGTCGTCGGCGACTTTTTTGCCGTTGAATTCAATGATGACATCGCCTTCCTTCAGACCGGCTTCAGCGGCGGGCGTTTTCGGGGTGACTTCACCGACGAGCGCCCCAGTGTCTGCGGGCAGCTTGAATTCCTTCGCCAGATCGGGTGTAAGGGGCTGAATCCTCACGCCAAGGTACCCGCGGGTGATTTTGCCCTCGGCCACGATACGCTCCATGACATACCGCGCCAGATTGATCGGCACGGCGAAGCCGATGCCCTGATTGCCACCGGAGCGGCTCAGGATGGCGGTGTTGATGCCGATCAACCGCCCCTCGGCGTCCACGAGCGCGCCGCCGGAGTTGCCGGGGTTGATGGAAGCGTCGGTCTGGATGAAATCCTCATAATCGACAATGCCCATGCCGCCGCGGCCTTTGGCGCTGACGATGCCCGAGGTGACCGTCTGGCCGACGCCGAACGGATTGCCGATGGCGAGCACCACATCGCCCACCTCAAGTTTTTCGCTGTCGGTGATGGTGATGGCCGGGAGGCTCTTGCCTTCGACTTTGATGACGGCAATGTCGGTCTGCGGGTCGGTGCCGATGACTTTGGCGTCAAATTCCTTTTTGTCGTCGGCCAGCACCACTTTGATTTCATCCGCGCCGTCCACGACGTGATTGTTGGTGAGGATGTAGCCGTCTTCGCTGATGATGACGCCGGAGCCGAGGGCTTGCTCGCGCCGCTCGCGCGGAACATTTTCATAGCCGGGCGGACCGAAGAACTGGCGGAAGAACGGGTCGTCAAAGAGCGGGGACATGCGCGGGTTTTCCCGCACGGTTTTTGCGGTGTAAATGTTCACCACGCTCGGTGAAACTTTTTTGATGACTGGCGCGAAGCTAAGCGCGGGCCGCGTGTCGCGCGCGATGGGCGTATCGTTGAGGTTGAGTTTGGGAACACTGGACGCCTGGGCCGGCGATGGGATTAACCCTTGCGTCAGCGCGAGTCCAAGGCCAAGCAGGGCCAGCGCTGCGCGTGTCTGAATGGAGATGGATTTAGCCGTTGTGTTCATGGTTTTGTGCCTGGGTTGAGTGGTTTCGTGTTCATTCGTGTATGCCAGAGTGTTTCATGTCAATAGCGCTGTTACGCCCACCCGGTGGGTTGTGTGAGCGCGGCGAGCAGCGGGTCGAGGCCGCGCGCGCCGTCATAACGCTCGCCGTTGATGAAGAAGGTCGGCGTGCCATTGACGCCGCCTCTGACTCCGCTCCTGAAATCTTCCCGCACGCGTCTGGTGTGTGCGCCGCCGAGGACTTCGGTCATCAGGCGGCGGGCATCGAGACCGAGCTCCACCGCGTAGCGGGCGAGGTCCTCATCTTCAAGCGCGTCTTGATTTTCGAACAGAACGTCGTGCATCTGCCAAAATCTTCCTTGTGCGCCGGCGGCTTCGGCGGCCTCGGCTGCGTGTTGGGCGTACGGATGCACGTTGGTCATAGGGAAATGGCGATAGGCGAAGCACAGGTCATCGCCCATTCGCCGCCGAATCTCTTTGATTACCGGGTAAACTTCGCCGCAAACGGAGCATTCGAAGTCACCGTACTCAAGCAGAGCTATGGGTGCATCAATGGGCCCCTGGATATGGTCGCGCCCGGCGACCGGGAGGGTGAATCTGGCTGCCGGGATGCCGGTGATAAATTCAGGTTTCATTTTGCCTCCTTTTTGTTTTGCAGTTCTTCAAGTGCGGACAGTATTCCTGCAGCTCCCGGATTGACGCCCAGAGGCGAAACGTAGCTCCAATGAACGATCCCCTCCGGGTTGATCACGAACAACGCCCGTTCGCTGACCCCGTCGTTTTCCCGGTACATACCATAAGCGCGGGCCACCGCTCCCTTTGGATGGAAGTCAGCGAGAAGCGGGAAATGCAACTTGCGATCCCGGGCGAAAGCGGCATGGCACCACGCGCCGTCAACCGAGATGCCGAGGAGTTCAGCTCCCAGCTCCTGAAACTCCGGCAGGATTTCGTTGTAGAGCGTCATCTGGTCGCCGCAGACCGGGCTCCAGTCAGCCGGGTAAAACGCGAGCACCACCGGCTGTCCGCGGAAATCGCTCAAGCTGACAAACTGGTCGGGCGTGCTCCGCAGAGTGAAATCGGGAGCCACCGCGCCGGCCGGCAAGGCGGTTGATTTGTGGCTCGGTGCGTGTCGTTGATCGAACCTGGATGGGGTAGTCGTGTTCATGGTTTGAGCTTGGGTTATTGGGTGAATTCTGTTTTGACGCATGGTGCCGTTGCGTTTGGCCATCAGGACGCCTGTTTGGCTGCCTTGGCCTCGTCCGATTCCAAAGTACTCACGAGCCGGTCGGTGTCGGCCAGGACCTGTTCGATTTTCTTGCGCGCATCCTCGGCCTGCGCCCGGACAGCGGTTGTGGCTTCGCGCAAGGCGAGTTTCACCGCATCGAGGAGCTGGTCGTAGGCGTGGTCATCACCCAGGGTTTCGCGAGCGTTTCGCAGGAGTCCAGTCGCCTGCTCCAGAAGCTGCTCCGCCCTCAGGAAATCCCTCTTGCCCGCAACGCCGACGGCACGGGTCGCCTTGGCCTTTGCCTGCAGCAGAGTGGCGCGAGCTTCCACACGCCGGACCCGCATGGCGATGCCCTCTTCAACGCTCCGGGCTGCCGCCACCGTGGCATCTTTGGCCGACTTCGCGCCGTCCTCCAACCGCTGAGCCAGCGCCTCTAGCTGTTCCTGCGCCTGCTTGATATGTTGTTCCAGGCCTTCGACGGCTTCGTCCTTGAGTTGGCGCAACTGTTCGCGTGCGACTTGAAGCCGCTTGCGGCTCCTTTCGTAAGCGGCCGCGACCGACTGCGCCACGCTTTCGGCTAGCTCCTTCTGTTTTGCGCGCAGGGCCTCGACTTCACGGCCCAGGGCCTGAACGTCCTGTTTCCCGCCGGACCGCCAGTAAGCGACCGAGGCGAGACAAAGACTAACCAAAGAAATCACGAGTGACGCTTTATTCATATATCCTCCATTCCATGTCGGATTGTTTGCACTTTCTCACGATGCAAGGTTATCAATCATTTGGGATCAGGTGACTCGCCTGGCCGCCGCGGCGGGGTCACCGACGCAGCGGCACAAGCGAAACAGTTCATGCAACCTTCACTTCGATTTGTTTAGGTTTGGCCTTTTCGCTCTTGGGCAGATGCACCTTGAGCACGCCGTCCTTGAACTCCGCGTTCACTTTGTCGGCGTCCGCGTCGTCCGGGACGATGAAGCTCCGCTCGAAGCTGCCGTAGGCGCGCTCGATGCGATGATACTTCCTGTTCTTCTCTTCCTTCTCGGACTTGCGTTCACCCGAGATGGTCAGCACGCCGTTCTCGACGGCGACTTTTACGTCGTCTTTTTTCACTTCGGGCAGTTCGGCCTTGATGAGGTATTCCTTGTCGTCCTCGGTGATGTCCACCAGCGGCGCCCATTCCGCCACGGTGATGGATTCCTGCTCCCCGTTCTTCCGGCGCACCGGCGCGCGGCCAAAGAGGCCGGAGAGACGGTTTTGCAGCTCTTCCATTTCCTTCAACGGATCCCAACGAGTCAATCCAGTCATAACCATCTATTCCTTCCTCGAGCGAACTTTGTTTCGATCCCGCCGGACGGGCGTTCGCTCGCTAACCAGTCCGGCGGTTCTTGAACTACAAGTCACTTCCACGAATGAAGAATCTGTGCCACCGAGGGGTGTTGGCCACCCGGCTTTTTCAACCCGTTGAAAAAATCGGACTTAGCACGTTTCCGGCGACGACACGGCGATTCCAACGCCATGGGAAATCGGGAAAAAATTTCACTACTCCCCTGTGCCATGCTGTCACTGCGGTTTGGGATCATTAGCTTCAGTTTGACAAAGTGTCGGTACTCCGTCACGAACTGGCCTTCGAGAATCACACCTACGAAATCAGCGTATTCGAAGGGGATGATCCTCAGTTCTAACGGCTAGCCGGTTGTCTGCGGGATTCATGCAAAGCCGCCTTTCGTTTTTGCGCATGCATAGGGACCGTGAACCGGGACTGGCTCGTAGCGCGCCAGACGGAAAGCGCCGATAAATCGGACGCACTCCAAACGCTTCGCGCGGTTCGGAGACACCGGGCAGTCGCGAAGCGTCTGGAGTGCGTGCGTCTTCAGCGCCGCTTTCCCAAGGCAGGTTGCGAGTCGGTGACCGGGTGGGTTCATGAAGAGCCTTCCCACAACTTTGATGATCTGCATTGGGACCATGAACCCACCGTTAACCCCTCCCAGGAGGGGAACTGACACGGCGCGAACGAACACTCGCTCCCCTCCTGGGAGGGGTCGGGGGTGGGTCGGGTCATAGTGCAGGCGTCTGGCATCGTTCTTTTGACCAACAAAGATGCGGTTGCGGATCGCGCCGCGGACGCGCCCTGCCGGCTCCGGCGTCTCAGTGAACTTCCTTTTCCTCCGTTATTGTTCGAGTGGCAGCCAGTTCCTGGAGTTTCTGTCGCGCCCTGGTCAGCGAAGTTCCGCGCCGCCAAAAATCCGCCCAGGGATCCCCGATCTTTTCCAGCCGGTCGAATACACTCCGAATCGTGTCCGCATCGGACCGAAGGCCTTTTTTGCCAAGGTCGTTCCAGTCGAGCGGGACTGATACAGGGGCGCCAGGACGCGCCCGCACGGCGTAAGCAGGAGCCACGGTTTGCGCGTAGGCATTCCGGTTCGTGTCCACGAATACACGGTCGCCACGCATCTTTTTCCGTTGCGCAAGCGTTCGCTGGCTGGGCTCCTCGCTCACGACGATCCGTGCCAACTGCCTCGAAAAAGCGCGCACGGAATCAAAAACCTCGGTGCGCTCGAGTGGCACGGCCACGTGGAGACCGCGTGAACCGGTCGTCTTGAGGTAGGCGGGCGGCCCCAGCCGATCCAGCAGTTTCTTGAGCGAATGCGCCGCCGCTTTCACAGCCTCGAAGTTGTTTCCGGCGGGATCCAGGTCGAACACCATTTGATCGGGATAATCGAGCTTCGGACGTTCACAGTTTCGCATTTAGCCTTCACACTGCCGCGTCGCTGGATGGCGCGTGGGTGACCGGGATGAGGTGGCGCTCGAACCATTCGCGAGCCAGTCGCGCCACCTCGTCGAGGGCACCCTGCTCTTCGAACAGGTGCGACGCTCCGGGAACAATTACGAGCCGTTTTTCGCAGCGGAGTTGCCCGAGCGCCGCCCGGTTCAGCTCGATTACTGCGAAATCATTCCCACCGACGATGAGCAGCGTTGGTGCCCGGGCGCGCGCCAGAGCCGGCCCGGCCAGATCGGGACGACCGCCTCGCGAGACAACCGCACCCACTGCCTGCGGCCGCTCGGCAGCCGACACCAGCGCGGCGCCGGCCCCGGTGCTGGCGCCGAAGTAGCCGATTCGAAAGTGGCGCGTGTCCTGGTACTGCGTGAGCCAGTCCGTCGCAGCCACGAGCCGCTCGGCGAGCAAGTCGATGTCGAATCGCAGGTGCGCCGTCCGCATATCGCTCGCCTCCTCGTCCGACGTGAGGAGATCGATCAGCAGGGTCGCTAGCTTCGCCTCGTTCAGCAGCCGCGCCACATAGCGGTTACGCGGGCTATGCCGGCTGCTCCCGCTGCCGTGCGCGAATAACACGACACCACGGGCCGCCTCGGGCATGCTCAAGTTGCCCTCAAGCGTCACCGGGCCCGCGGCGACGCTGACCGGACGCTCTTCACCTGTCGATTCCATGGGTCTATTCATCGCTTACACCGCGAAGGGAAACCTTTCTGGCACCTCGCCCGCGTCCCATTCGGCCGTGCGCTCGATCGGCTCGACTGCCCGGGTCTCGTCGAAAATGAGCACCGCGTCGAATTGGTCCCGCAGCCGCGTCCAGAGATAGTGGCTCGCGCGCTCGGTGTCAGGACGATAGATCACCCCGATGGCCCGCTCAAGACTGGAAATCTGCGCTACAGCCTGGCCACGCAGACACGCCAAACAGATACTCAGGCAATTTTGACCTCGATTTGTTTCGGTTTGGCCTTTTCGCTCTTGGGCAAATGCACCCTGAGCACGCCAACCTTGAACTCCGGTGATTGATTCCTGTTCGCCGTTCCTACTGGGCACCCCCATCCCACACGCCGCTCTGTTTACTCTGTCACTACTAGACAGGACAGCCGGAGATTCTATGCAAATGGTACTGAGTGGTATCGTCATCTTCGTGCCGGTTCATTTAATTACATTCGCGCACCAAAACTGGTGTTCAAAGCCATCGCGAGGAACGCCTCTGGTGGATTACTACGCGAGAACACTTCGTTCGACGGTGCAAATTGCCCCGCAATTATCGCGGAGAATCTTGGAGGGCATTTCCTCAATTACGTCCTTGGGGTTTTGAATTCGAAGCTGGCTTCGTACCATTTGCGTGGCGTGTGTCCGCCGAAGCTTTCAGGTTATCTCAAATACAGCGCGACTTGCCTGAGTGACACGCCGATTCGGGTCATCAACTTCTCCGCCAAAACCGACAAGGCCGCGCACGACCGAATGGTCAGCATGGTGGAGCAGATGCTGGAATTGCACAAGAAACTGGCCACCGCGCGCACGCCGCAGGATCAGACCGCATTCGAACGCCAGATCGCCGCCACCGACACCCAAATCGACCGGCTTGTCTATGACCTCTACGGCCTGACCGAGGAGGAAATCAATATTGTAGAGGGAACGATATGAAAGTCCCGGAGGGACGACCGATAATAGCCCGCCGTTTCAACGGCGGGTTCAGGTTATTGAAACCAACCGAGTCCCGCAGGGACGAAAGAAAACACGCATTCGTTCGCCCCATTTCTGCCGCCTGCGGGGCTTTCTCCTTTTGTATTCACGCCCACGGTTAAAACCGTGGGCTATTTTCTTTCGTCCCGCTGGGACTTAATTTGCGCCGCGCGCATACGGCCGGAGGTGCTTGCGCACGGCCACCATTCGGTCGAACGCCAATTCACCGCCACCGTGACCTTCCGGTCGGGCACTATTGACCAGCTTGTCTATGACCTCTACGGCCTGACCGAGGTGGAGATTACAATCGTGGAGGGTTCGCTCCGCGGCTGCATTGTCTGCGGGTTCAACTGAACGGTTGTCAGCACGTTTGCCGGAGGATAATATGACTCGACGATTTCCCTTTCGCCACCGCGAAGTCGCTGGCCGAGATCATGCTGAAACTGAAATCCATCCTGCGCACCCACGTGGCGGTGCCCGCCTGCGCGCTCAGGGCGCTCTGGCTGTCGCTCATTGCGCTCGTCCTCTCTGAATCCTCCACGCTTCACCCACAGCCGTCCGCCACAAATCGGGTGCTCGAACTAGACGGCAAGGGGAGCTACGTCGAACTGCCACCCAACATCTTCAACGACCTCACCGAGGCGACGGTGGAAGGCTGGGTCATGTGGGATCGGATCGGCATGTGGTCCCGCTTCTATGGATACGGAGATGAGTATCATTCCTTGTCGATCGTCAACCGGGAGAATTCGACCGATCTGAGGTTTCAGCTAAATCCCGATGAGCACGAAGTGCTCGTACCCGGCGTGATGCAAACGAATCGCTGGATCCACCTCGCTGCGGTCTCGGGCAGTCGTGGAATGCAGTTTTTCGTCAATGGCGTGCTCTTCGGAACGAATTCATTTACCGGCAGTTTCAAATCCACCGGCAGCGGCCTTTCTCATTTTCTCGGCAAATCCGAATGGGGCTCGGCGTCGGACGACCTCTTCGTAGGCAAGATGGATGAAGTTCGAGTCTGGAGAGTCGCCCGCACGGCGGACCAAATTCGCGAAAACCTGTTCCGCACGATGTCGGGCAACGAGCCGGAGTTGGTGGCGCTCTGGAATTTCGAAAACGTGGAAAACGGTCTCGTCAAGGATTCCGGCCCGGGCGGTCACCACGGCAAGCTCAGAGGACAGGCGAAAACAGCGGCCGCCGCTTTGCCTCAACCGAACGAGACTGTTATCCCCGCGATCGTGACCGGAACGATTACCGATTCGCAGGGCCGCCCCCAACGCAATACCGAGGTGCGAGTGCTTCGCGACGGCGCTCAAGTCGCGCGCACACTTTCGACCATCACCGGTGAGTACCGCCTGGTACTCGCCAAGCCGGACGATGAGCCCTACCTTTTAGAGGCGACCAAAGGCGAGTTGGGAGAGCGCGTTGATAACCTCCGACTCTTTCACGTCGGCACGGTGAAGCGTGACCTGATCTTGTTCGAAGCGCCCAGCCTGACCGGACGCTTGCTCTCTTCCAGCGGCCTGCCTCGCGTCGGAGTGAGAATTGAACTTGTCTCAGCCGGCACGATCGAATCGCCGGCATCAGGCCAGACCTTGGCAACGACTCTGAGTCAGGCCGACGGCCAATTCCGGTTCAAACGCCTGACCCCAGGCAGTTATCGGGTGCGGGCGGCCACTGCGGCCGGGCTCGCGGACTTCGATGGCGGCCGGAAATTGGAACTGATGGAACGAACCGTCGCAGCGGCAATTGAGTTCCGGCTTCCAGGTTCGACCTTATCCCCGCGCCCCGCAGAATCCCAGCCGAATCGCGTTCTCCAGCTCGCCGGCGGCGAAGGCTACGCAGAGCTTCCCTCCAATATCCTCAATAGCCTGGAGGAGGCCACCGTGGAAGGCTGGGTCCGCTGGGACAGACTTACTCCCGGGGCACGATTTTTCGATTTCGGCCGCGAGTCGCGGACGATGGTTGTTGGCGCCAAGGAAACCAGCCCGGGAATTCAGCTCGAACTGTTCGACGCTCAGTCGCGCAGGAGAGCGGAGCTTAACGCTCCGGGCATTATCGAAAGCAACCGCTGGATTCACGTCGCCGCCGTTACTGGACCGGGTGGTGCCAGGCTCTACGTCAACGGGATTCTCGCCGAATCGTCGGACTACACCGGAAGCTTCGACGATTATGACAACGGCGAGCACAATTATCTGGGAAGGAGCAACTGGCGCGAAGTCATTCCCGCCGTCATACAAGACATGGCAGGCCGGATGGACGAGATCCGGATCTGGGCCGTGGCGCGGGCCGCCGAACAGATTCGCGACGGGATGTACCAACGGGTTCGCGGCGACGAAGAGGGGCT
>Ga0066710_100004942_pt1 | contig 11984 bp, 10 predicted proteins | sample GraSoiAngelo_159_FD_79666 | JGI IMG/M metagenome (GOLD analysis project Ga0066710, IMG submission 79666) | Grasslands soil microbial communities from the Angelo Coastal Reserve, California, USA - 14_1009_16_40cm | ecosystem: Environmental > Terrestrial > Soil > Grasslands | place: USA... | reverse complement strand
ATTGTCACCTACGCTGACCAACCGATTCATGTCCGTGTCTGTCGAGCTGGGACAGAAGCTCGTGACGGTAATGCGATAGGGGGCTAACTCGCTACGGAGCGCCTCAGACAGACCCAGCACGGCAGCTTTGGATGCAGCGTAGACTGCCTGCCTCGGCACACCCCGCTTCCCGAGCACGGACGAGACGTTCACGACGTGGCCGCGGCGGTTGGCCAGGAAGTGCGGCAACACCTCCTGGATACACAGGATCGTCCCTACCAGGTTGACCTCGATCATCTCCCGGAGCTGGTCCACCGGCAGCTCAACGAGTCGGCCGTGATAGGTGACCCCGGCGTTGTTGATCAGCACGTCGATTCGCCCCCACGCCGCGAGGGTGCGCCGCACCAGCCCACGCACTTGCTCCTGGTCCCGCACATCCGCTTCAACGGTGATGGCCTCACCCCCTTGCGCCTGGATTTCATCCCGCACCAGCGCCAAGGCTCTGGTGCTTCGCGCCGCCAGCACAACCCGCGCGCCCGATCGGGCGAACTCCAAGGCCGTCGCGCGACCAATGCCGCGGGAGGCGCCGGTGACGATCACCACTTGTCCCGTCGGCGGCGCCCGCCGGCACCGACGCCGCGCAAGGTTCTGTTCCTGCCCGACCGGAAGTCCGCTCGAGGCGACATAGGCATCGTAAGTCTCCACGATCGACCGCACCGGGTCGTACCTCGGAACGTATCGAAGCCGCTTCAACAGCCTGGATGGGTCCGCGATCCACGAATCTGCCAATCGGTGATACTGATCCGCGGTTAGCGGCGACAACCGCATGAGATCCAACACCACGCACGCGCTCCTGAACACCCACGCCGGCACCGGAACCAGGCGGGACCTTGACTTCGCGTGGCCAATCAGCTTTGTGTACACGTCCCGAACGCTCGGCGGCTCTGGGACCCCGATGTTGAAGACTCCCTCGAGCTTCTCCTCGATGAGACGCGCGCTGATCTCCGCTACGTCCCGAACGTCAACGGCCTGCCATAGCCTGTGTGCGCCGCCGACCATCGGAATGGGAGCGTGGTTATGTACCCTCCTGAACAATTCCTCAACCACTCGCGTCTTTCCAGGTCCCGTGATGTTGCATGGACGCAAGACCGTCACGCGAAGACCGGTCCCCTGGAACCCCTTACACGCGTCTTCGGCGAGCTTCTTGCTCATGCCGTAGTACCCGCGCGGCCGCGGGACCGCCTCTTCCAAGACCCGCTCGATGGCTTGCCTTCCGTAGACTAACTCCGTAGAGAAATACACGAAGTGCTCAACGCCGTGTCGCTGGCACGCCTCCAGCATCACCTCGGTGCTACGAACATTCAGCGCGTAAAATTCGTTCCAGCTGTGACTCCGAGAGCTCTGCAACCCGACCAGATGAAACACTACGCGCACGCCCTCGCAGGCCTTCTCCACAGCGGCCTTATCGAGGATGTCGCCGACGACTTCATGCGCTACTCCTGCGGCCCTCTTATCGAAACAGCGCACATCGAAACCGTGCGCGAGCAGCGCGGAGCGCAACCACCGCCCCACGAAGCCGCTGGCCCCTGTAATCAGGCACTCCATGACAGACGGCCCTCCGCTCTGGCTCGACGCGATACCTTGCGCCTATGCACCACGAATTGTGTCCCCGCTCACCGGCAACGACCCGAACCAGATGCGTTTCGGGCCGGACCACAGACTGACATGCCCCCGAAGCGGGGGCGGGCCGAAGATCGTGTGGACGATGGGGAGATCAATGAAGAGCAGCGAGAGCATCAGGACAGCGCAAGCGACGACCACCGTCATGAGCGCGGGATCACGGTACAAACCCGCCGGTCGCGCCGCCGCGCTGTTGTCCTTGAAGGCGCATGAGAGATACAGCGCCATGACGAGGGCTACCAACGGAAAGGCGAGGACGAGTTCGAGACGATAGCGCATGACGAAAGCACCCAGGAACAGCATGGCGAGGGAAGCATAGAAGGCGATCGAGATCAGGAGCCTCTCCTGAGAGTAGTAGGCGAATGATTTCCGATATGCCGCGCTCCGCAGAGGATCGCCGATTTCCTGGTATTCGGTGTACCGCTTGATAGCGGTGAAGTAGCAGCCGACCATCCAGTAGCTCATCAGGAGCGAACTCGGGGGGACCACGCTGGGTGCCGCGAGGTACCACCCAGAGAGCATACGGAGAGGGTTGGTTACGGCCTCGGAGAGAACATCGACGTAGGGGATGTCCTTGGACCGTACCGGCCGTATGTTGTACACGCAGCCCATGATCCACAGAGCGACGAGGGTTGCCGTGAACGAGGCCGAGATCTTCAGGCCGAGGGCAATCCCGACGAGGGCCAGAGCCAACCACTGCGCATATGCCAGTGGGATCGAGACCTGACCGGATGCAACGGCCCGATTGCATTTGAGCGGGTGCTTCAGGTCCGAGGGTGCGTCCAACACCTCGTTGATGACGTAATTGCTGCAGGTCACCAGGCAAATGGCCAGCAACCCGATCAGAAGGTTCACAGCATCGAGCGCCGCCAGTGCCGAGCGGTCGATCGACAATGCGACCACGACCCCGGGCAGGACAAACACATTCTTGAACCAATGATCGGGGCGCGCGATGCGCAAGTGGCCCGTCAGCGAGGGGCGCCGCCGTGCCTGCGCCGTTACAGTCACGCCTGCGTTGAAGTCGGTATTCTTTCTCACTCTCATGATGGTCCTCGGGGAGTGCCCTCGTTCTCCAACTCCGGCTCTAACTCCAGCCTCACTCCGAGGCACCAGGCCTCGGTGGCTCGAAGCGTCTCTTCGACATCATCGCAGGTTGTCTTCGATCTACGCGGGAGGATAGGATAGATGGTAGGAGGGGTGCGACGTGGCGTCAACCGGTATCTGTTCGTTCTTGGACTACCTGATCAGGCTGACGCTCCAAGAACTAATTTCTTAGCCTGGGCACCATGCACTCTTTGAACGGCATCTTTCGGAAAGATCCCTCTGTCGTCTCTCGCAGAATCGCGGACGAAGTCTTTTTGGTTCCTATACCCCATAAGGTCGGGGAGATTGATTGTCTCTATGCGCTGAACGAGGTCGGGGCGCGCATCTGGGACCTCATCGACGGCGACCGCTCGCTCCAGAAGCTGCGGGATGCGATCGTCGAGGAGTTTGAGGTGAGCGAAACGGAAGCGCAAGAGGACCTCACCGTGCTGATCGAGCAGTTCAGGAAGATTGGGGTGATCCAGAAGGTCCAGGTGCCCGACCGGGCCAGCGGCCGGAAGCGGGCTCATCGTGACATGGATCAGCGACAAGCTCGGCGAGTCCTCGATCGTCACATGAAGCGCCTCAATGCTGCGAAGTTGACCACCAGCCTCGGCAGCGACCAGTGGCCACCGACGGTGGACCGCCGGTCTGCGCTCTCGTGCGCAGAGTTTCTCGAGCAGTACGCACTCCCCGGTCGGCCCGTCGTCATTACTGGAGTCACAGACAGCTGGCCGGCTCGAACGCGGTGGTCGCTGGATTTCTTCCGGAAGAATTACGGCGACGCCGTCGTGGCGGTGTCACGCGGGCATCAAGAGCGCCGTATGCGGCTCATCCAGTACGTCGATTACGTGGCGAGGTCGCCCGACGCCGAGCCCTGGTATCTGAAGGACTGGGAGTTTGCTCGGGCCGATCCGTCGCTGCGGCGTGACTATGCCGTCCCGTCGTATTTCGTCGACAACTGGATCGATCGCCTACCTGAACCCATCCGGCCTGAATGGCGCTGGATCTACATAGGGCCACCCGGTTCCGGCGGGCCGATGCACTGCGACGTCTGGGGGTCGAGCGCGTGGAGCGCGGTGATTGCCGGGCGGAAGCGCTGGGTGTTCTTTCCGCCGGACCAGCGGGAGGGCCTGTACGATGGTGCGGTCGACGCATTCCGCCCCGACTTGCGAAAGTTTCCACGCTTTGCCGAGGTCGCCTCTTTGCAGTGCGTGCAGGAGCAGGGCGACATCGTGTTCACGCCAAGTGGCTGGTGGCATCAGGTACGGAACGAAGAGCCCGGCATCGCCATCACCGAGAACTTCGTCAACGCCACCAACGCGACGGCTGTCCGTACGTATCTAGCGGTGAGGCAACCTCAGGAGGTGGTGAACCTGATCTGTCAATTCGTCCCCGAGCTGTCAGATCGACGGCCTTAGCGCTCCGATGTCCATCCGCGTAGACCACGGCAGCACCGCCCGCCAGGCTGTTTTCTTCATGCGTTCTCGTTTCTCGCCTCTCGTGCGCACCCTCTGTTCTGCGCACCCTCTGTTCTTGACACGATAGGGCCACGATGATAGCCTACCGCCCCAACAATCGATTTCCAAGGCTGGGAACCATGCACTCTTTGAACGGCATCTTTCAGAAGGATTCCTCCATGGTCTCTCGCAGAATCGCCGACGAAGTCATCTTGGTCCCCATACGCCATAAGGTCGGGGAGATTGATTGTCTCTATGCGCTGAACGAGGTCGGGGCCCGCATCTGGGATCTCATCGACGGCGGCCGCTCGCTCCAGGAGCTCCGGGATGCGATCGTTGAGGAGTTTGCGGTGAGCGAAACGGAAGCGCAAGAGGACCTCACCGAGCTGATCGAGCAGTTGAAGGAGATCGGGGCGGTCCAGGAGGTCTCGTAGGAGGTCGTTGACCGGATGGGCGAGTCCGCGTCCCCGGCAGTTCAGGTCAGCTCCAAGTCCCGCCCGGGCAATCGGCTTGGGCGAGAGGAGATTCGAGCGGTCGCCCGCGGTGCTGCTTTAGTCGGAGCCGAGCCGATCAACGACGTCGTGATGATGGAAGATCACGACGGGGCCTACTATGCGTGGAAACGGGCGGGGGTCAGCGGCAGGATCCTGCTCCACATTGATGCCCACATTGACTGGAACTGGATCGCCGATAAAGACCCGCGAGCCCTTCTTCAAGCGCAGAGCCTCAGCCAAGTTGAATCGATGCTTGAGGAACGAGGTGTGTGGAACCTCACCGAGCGAAAGCCCGACGAACTCGTTCATATCGGCAACTACATTTATCCAGCGCTCAAGGAAGGGATCGTCAGAGAGTTCTACTGGATCGTTCCCGACAGCTTCATGGAGAGCCCGGCCGCGCGGAGGAACCTTGTCCGGCAGTTCCAGAGCCTGAAGAAGATCACTCCCGGGGCCAGGAAGACCGTTTCAGTCACGGACCACCGAGTGGTCGCGGAAATTCACAACACCAAGGTCACAGCGTGCACCCTGTCGCATCTACCCGAGATCCAAGAACCGATTCTTCTCGATCTTGACACGGACTTCCTCCTGCCGGAGCCTAGCGAAAGCGCGCGTGCTGTGGACGACCTCTGGAAGCAGCTCCCCTGGATCTGGCCAGATCAACTGGTCTCAAGGCTGAAAGACAAAGGGATCAGGACCGACTTCGTCACGATTGCCTATTCGGTGGAGGGAGGATACACCCCGCTTCCCTATAAATACCTGGGCGATGAGCTAGCGCTGCGCCTGAAGCATCCGCAATTGCCGGAGCGCCACCGTGAGCGGCTGGCGCACAAGCGGCGAGGGTCCTACTACCGGCACGACAACGAACTCGATCGAGCGATTGCGGAATATGAGATGGCGGTCGTTCTCGCGCCAGAGGATGCATCGAATCACTTTAATCTGGCCTATCTCTATGACCAAGAGGGATCCTCCGAGCAGGCGGCGGCCCGCTACCGTCAGGCGGTGCAGCTCGACCCCGCGTACGCCACGGCCTATAACAACTTCGGCCCCGTCTACCATGCCCTCGGGATGATCGAGACGGCTCGCGAGGAGTACCAGCGGCTGCTGCGATGGGATCCTCAGAGCGCTGATGCCCACCATGGCCTCGCCGAGGTCCTGGCGACGCAGCAGCGCTGGGATGACGCGATGACGCAGTATCGGACGGTGCTGGCCATCACGCCCGCTCACGCGAGGGCGCTCCAGGGCTTGGGGTTCGCGTATCTGAAACGCAAGCAGTGGGATGAAGCGATCACACAGTTCCGGCGAGCCATCGCCCTGGAGCCTCAGGATGGCGTTGGATATTTCTGGCTTGGCGAGGCGCACAGACATCGGCACCGTTGGGATGAAGCCATCGAGGCATACCGGACAACGCTGCGATGCGGTGTTCGCGCCGTCGCGATCCATCGAAAGCTTGGAGGGCTGTACCTGAGGAAACGAAAGCTCTACAAGGCTTGGGAGCAGTACCGAAAGGCCCTCCGTGTGTGGGGATGGCGCACACTGTTCGCCATACGAGAACGTTCCGGAAGGCTCTGGGAAAAGTTTTCACGGGAGAGGGAGCCGTGCTTGAGGTAGACACCCGGCTCGCCAAGAACGAGAAGATCCCCTGGCGCCTCATCGAAGAGGAGGCGGTTCTCCTCGATCTCGAGGAGGGCGAGGTCCTGCGCCTCAACCAAGTGGGAGCCGAGATCTGGAACGCCATTGACGGGACGCGCACGGTGGAGGAGATTGTCTCCCATATCTGTCGCACGTTTGAGGTCAGCCACCGGACAGCCAGCAGGGACGTGCGCCGGTTCCTCAAGCAACTCCTCCGCCACGAGCTGGTCCAGGAACGCCTCGGCGTCTCAATGGCGTCAGCCTGATATGGACCGCTGTTCGATGACAACTGTGCAGGAGAAAGAGTTTGGCCGCCAGCTCATGACGAAGCTGGACGGACAGCGCTTCCCCTTGTCCGGGCAATGGGAACTGACTTGCCGCTGTAATCTGCGCTGCATCATGTGCTACACGGACTGCTTCAATACCCCCGACATGCTCCGGCGGGAACTCAGCTTTCCCGAGATCGTCCGGATCATGGACGAAATCCAGGAGGCCGGCTGCTTGGAGCTCACCCTCACCGGCGGCGAGCCCCTGGCGCGGAGGGATTTTCTGGATATCTACGCCTGTACGAAGCAGAAAGGCTTCCTCGTGACGGTGTTTACCAACGGCACGCTGCTTACGGAGAAGATCGCCGACTATTGGGTTCAGTATCCGCCCTCGATGATCGAGATCAGCTTCCACGGCCTGACCGAGCAGTCCTTTGAGCGGATCACGCAAGGCCCCGGGTCCTACGAGCGGTGCCTGGAAGGGATTCGCCTCATCCTGAGGCGACGCCTCCCTCTCACACTCAAGACGACCGGGATGACATTGAATCGGAACGAGGTCGTTCGCATCAAAGAGTATGTCGCCGCTCTGGGCTGTGAGTATTCCTCGAAGGTGCAGTACAAGTTCGGCTCGGACATCCGCCCCAGACTGGACGGCTCTGAGGACGTCTATGAGCATCAGCTTCCAGAACAGGATGTCATCGCGATCGAGCAAGCCGATCTCGAGTTCAGGGCTGAGCGTGGCAGGCAGAACCGCCAGGTGATCGAGCGCGTGCAGCAAGGAAGGTCGCTTTGCGGAGGCGGGCAGCACAAGTTCCACATTGACGCGTACGGTCAGCTCCAGCTCTGCTCAAACAATCGGCGGCGGAGCTACGATCTTCGTCACGGCTCATTTCAGGAGGGCTTCTACAAGGCTCTGCCGCAGTTCCCATGCCCCGCTCGGACGAACGCTATGCTTAACGTCCCTCCTTCCTAACTAAGGAGGCCGCGAAGAATGGGCACCCCGCTTCCGATGATTGAGTACCAGGAGTTCAGCCTGAGCGTGCACACGCGCGCGGGGCACACGCGCACGGTTGTGAATGCCCAGATTGAATTGACCTACGGGTGCAATCTCCACTGTGTGCACTGCTACACCGACTGTTACAACCGGCCCGACCTGATCAGGCAGGAACTGAGCTACGAGGAGGTCACTCGCGTCCTGGATCAACTGGCCGCGGAGGGCTGTCTCTGGGTTTGTTTCACCGGCGGCGAGATTTTCATGCGGAAGGATTTCCTGGACATCTATGCCTATGCCAAGCAGAAGGGCTTCCTGATCACGCTGTTCACCAACGGCACCATGTTCACCGAAGCGATTGCCGACTTCCTCAAGGAGCACCCCCCGTTTTCGATCGAAATCAGTTGCCACGCTGCCACCGAGGAGACCTTCGACCGGATCACACAAGTCAAAGGCTCCTTCCAACGGTTCCTCAACGGCATTCGCCTCCTGGTCGAGCGCGGCTTGCCCATCAAGATCAAGACCAAGGCCATGACCGTGAATCGGCACGAGCTGGACCAGATCAAGGCGTTTGTTGAGGGCCTGGGGATGCAATTCAGGCTCGGGACGGTGATCTATCCCCGGCTTAACGGCGATCTGACGCCTACGACGTACCGGCTGTCTCCCGAGGAGGTCGTCGCCCTCGAGAGTCAGGAGGAGGGGGACGGCGGGCCCGAGGACCGCTGCACCGAGGCCGGGATCGAAATCGGCCCGCCCCCAGATGACCGCCTGTTTCGATGCGGCTGCGGGACGACCGCAGTACAGATCAACGCGTGGGGCAAGCTCGGTGCGTGTACGTGGGTCAATAACCCGCGCATCGATCTCCGGCAGACCACGGTGGCTGACGCGATTGCCGAGGTGTTTCCTCACATCCGGGGCGCGCGGTACCAGGGCGAGACGCCCTGTCGCACCTGCCACGTGTACTCCTTGTGCGACAAGATGCCCGCGAACGCCGCCGACGAAGCAGGCGGCCCGGAACAGCCGGTCGCGCATTTCTGCCGGGTGGCCTATCAGCGAGCCCACCGGATGGGGATTCCGGGTGAGTGCCCGGTGGGCGATTGAGCAGAGATAGAGATTAAGGAGGGTCCCGAGATGGAGAACATCAAGCGCGTGTATGCGAAGCCCACGATCCTGAAGGTCCAACTGAGCCATGAGCAAGCCGTGCTGGCAGCGTGCTCATCGAAAACGACCTTCGCTTCGACTGTCTCTAACTCGTGCAATCAGAAACTCAGTTGTCGTCGGGCTGGGTTCACCGGTGGAAGTGATAGCTTCGGATCCTCCTAGCCTCGCCGGAGTCATGTCTCTCCAATTTGCCATCGCCGGCATCGGGTTCCACCTGAGCTGGGAGGGTACCCGGTTGGAAGACGAGCCTATGCTGAAATTTTATGAGGGGTTTCGCTCCGACGGGGAGCGTAGGTCGCGAGCAACCCAGATCAACGTCCGCCTTTACCTTCACTATGGCGAGCTGCCCGAGGTGAATCCGCACGCACTGCTCTTTGATGCGGTCCCCAATCACTGGCGGCTCTTTCGCGCGAACGGCCACGATGTCTTTGAGATCTTCGATGCCATGCCACCGCACCCCAGGAGGCAACTCGCGTTGATGACGTCCGATTTCCGAAAGGGCGAGGTGTTTTGCAAGCCTGAGATGGACCTCCCAGAGTCCTCCTGGTCCATCACGCCGCTCATGCGTCCGTTCGGCGAGCTGCTGTTGGTCAGTCTTCTCAGCCAAGTTCGCGGGGCTCTTGTTCACGGGCTCGGAGTGAGTCATCAGGGAGCGGGGATCCTCTTTATCGGCCGCTCCGGGGCCGGGAAGACCACCTTGGCCAACCTGTACAAGCCCCATCGGGATGTGACCATTCTGGGTGATGAGCGGGTAGTCGTGACCGAGGAGGAGGGCAGGTTCTGGCTCTCGGGCACTCCGTGGCCCGGCGAAGGATCTACCGTGTCGGCCGACACCGTGCCCCTGCGCAAGGTCTTCTTCCTTGAGCACGGCGCGCAAAACGTGCTTATCAGCGACAGCTTTCTGAACCTGTATGGGCTGTTCTTTCAGCAGCTCTTTTTGCCCTTTTGGAATAGGGAGGCCCTGGCGTTTGCCATGCATTTTGGGGAGGAGCTCCTCAGCGCAGTCCCTGCGGCCAGGTTGGCGTTTGTCAATGATGCGCGGGTGATCCAGTTCCTGCGAAGCCAGACCTGACTGGAGAGCTCATGGCCCAGGGGGAACCCATTGCGGAGATTGGTCGGGACCGGTTCTGGTCGGCCCTGCGCGAGAAGGGCGCTCACAAGAGGGTGCCGGTCGAAGCCATGATCGAGTTGACGTACGGCTGTAATCTGCGCTGCGTCCACTGCTATAACCCAACCCATCAGGCCAAGGATGAGCTGGCAGCCGCGCAGATCAAGGCGCTGATCGACCAACTGGCCTCGGCCGGGTGCCTCAACCTCGCGTTTACCGGCGGCGAAATCTTCACGCGCAGGGACCTGTTCGCGATCATGGCTTACGCCAAGGGCAAGGGCTTCGCCATCACCTTGCTGACCAATGCCACTCTGATCACCCCTGAACGGGCGGACCGAATCCAGGCGCTTCGCCCGTACCAGGTGGAGATCTCCATCTACGGCGCCACCCAAGAGACCTATGAACGAGTGACCCGCATCTCCCGCTCATTTCAGGCGTTCCTGACAGGGGTGCAGTTGTTGCGCGAGCGAACGGTCCCGCTGCTCATCAAGATGCCGGTCGTGACCCTCAACCAACATGAGGTTCAGCAGGCGCAGGCCTTAGTGGAAGGCTGGGGCATCAAGTTCGTGTACTGCGCGGAGATTTTCCCGCGCGTTGATGGCTCGCTCGAACCGCTCCAGTACCGCCTCGCCCCCTACGAGGTCGTGCAGCTCGATGAAACGATCGTCGGATCCCGGAGATGGCGCGCTGAGGGTGGCGGGGAAAAGGGCAAAAGCTGTCAAGCAGGGGAAGGGCTGTTCACCTGCATGTGCGGGAAGAGCTCGCTGGCGGTGACGCCGTCCGGGCAGATGAACCTCTGCGTGGCCTTCCCGATTCCCCAATACGATCTCCGCAGCGGCACCGTTTCGGAAGGCTGGAGGACGTTGGTCGAATTCGTGGATAGGGCAAATGCCAAGCCCGGCGAGGCCTATGAGTGTCCCCAGTGCCCCGTCCAGAGGCATTGTCGGCAAGGCCCCGTGAACGCATGGTTGGAAAGAGGGGAATTGGAGCCCTGTCTGCCCTATTTCAGGGAGTTGGCAACATTGGAGAAGGGGGCCGCTGGAGCGGCGAGTCAGAAGGAACGTGATAGTCGTCCACTTACAAGGCGGGATTGAAAGATGGGATGCCAGACATCTTAGATTCACACACGCCAACAGCGGTGTCGGAGCCGCGTCTGAAGCTGGCCAACTGCCTTTGGGAGATCACCTCTCCTCAAGCGATCCTCGCTGCTTCTTCGTCAGGGGCGCAGGAGCGGCTGCAGCGGCTTCTGGAGCGGTATCGCACGCTCTTGGCATCGCTGGGCCTTCTGGAGGCCCTGGCGGCGGTCGAAAGGTCTCAGTCGCTGTTTGCCCGGTTCATGTTGGTTCACGCTCCATTCGAGTTCCTTCTGGCGCAATTGGATGAGGACCCCCGACGGGAGAGGGAGGATCACGACTATTTGGAAGAGCGCGTGAAACTGATGTGCCTCGCCCCCTGTTGGGCGTCGGGGGTCCCCGTCACGATAGCGCTTCGGAAACGATTTCTTCTCAAGCCAGTTCCGATCAACTATACGAATCTGATTCTGGATCTTCGGGAATATCCCCGGGACGAGTTCGTCCTCACGTCCTCAAACGGCACGGTACGATTTCCGGGCGAATCGAGCCCCCACGATGTCAGCTGGGACGAGTCGTTGTGCCTTCTTCGGTTCTCCCTGGGGCACGCGCCAGTCCTGGTGCGCAACCCTGCGGAGTATGTGGTGTACTCGACCCAGACGATAAGTGAGTCGGAGGACTGTCTCTCCGAGGACAGCCCGACGTATGAGCTTCAATATCGGGGGGCGGTGTTCGAGGAAATTGTGAAGATCGTAGAGACGGCGCAGGCGTTCATCCAGGGGTATCAGCCATCCCTGTTGAAGGAGCTTCGATTCTTCGTCCGGGCTTTTGGAATGGACACCTCTTGGGAAGGCAAAGGAGCGATCCTCTATTCCAGTGTGCCGTGGCAGCCGGGACTCGTCCAGATGGCCCCCTATCTTCTCGGCACGCCGGAAGAAATGAAGATAGAGAAGAGGGGCGATCCCTTCCCGGCGATGCTGGTTGCGGCCCAGATCATCCATGAAGGGCTCCATCAGAAACATACTTACCTGTGCGGCTGTGAGGATACGAACTCGAGCGT
>Ga0066710_100004937_pt1 | contig 11988 bp, 8 predicted proteins | sample GraSoiAngelo_159_FD_79666 | JGI IMG/M metagenome (GOLD analysis project Ga0066710, IMG submission 79666) | Grasslands soil microbial communities from the Angelo Coastal Reserve, California, USA - 14_1009_16_40cm | ecosystem: Environmental > Terrestrial > Soil > Grasslands | place: USA... | reverse complement strand
GAGGTGAGGACTCGCCCCTCTTCCAGCGGCTTCTCCAGGAAATCGAATGCCCCCTTCTTGGTGGCCTCCACCGCCGTGGCGATGGTCCCGTGCCCCGAAATCATCACCACTTCGGCCGGCGTGTTGCGCTCCTTCAGCCGTTGAAGGACCTCCAGACCGTCGATCTGCGGCATCTTGATGTCCAGAAGGATCACGTCGGGATCCTCCCGACGGGCCAGCTCCAAGCCTTCGTGGGGAGTGGGGGCCAGGACGCACTGGTAGCCTTCATAATCCAGGATCATCCGGAGTGATCTCCGGATGTCCTCTTCGTCGTCGATGACCAGGATCTTCGGCTTCATGGCGGAAGGATTTTATCCTAAAAAAACCCAGGGACGGGGAGGTCTTCCCTCGCCCGTCCCTGGGATACTGCCGCGATGCGGAATCGGGGCCTATTCTTCGTTCTTCACCACGACGAAGCGCCAGCCTCTGCCGTTAGTGGTGGGATCATAAATCCGGAAGAGAACCTTGGCTCCGGGGCGGACCTTCGTCATCTCCCTGCGGTACTCGGAGAGACTGGTCACCGGCACTCGGTTCACCGAGGTGATGATCGACCCTCGGACGATTCCTTGCTCGTAGGCGTCGCTGGCCTGGGAGACGTCGGTGACCACCACGCCGTCGATTTTCTCGTCCCTCTCATCCAATTCCAGCTCGCGGCGGACCTCCGGCGTCAAGTTGTCCACGGTGATGCCCAGCCGGCGCTCCCCTTCCTGCTCGCCTTCGCCTTCCGGTTCGTTCTGGGCGCGGCGGCTTGCGTTCATATGCTGACCCCGGTCTTCCAGGCGGGCGGTAACCGCCATCGGGCGCCCATCCCTCAGGACGCTCAGCCGGACCCGGCTCCCGGGCTCGCGGGAGGAAATGATCTTGACGAGCTCATCCATGGTATTCACGTTCTTGCCGTCCACACCCAGGATCACGTCGCCGGCGCGCAATCCCGCCCGATCCCCGGGCAACCCCTTCGTTACACTTTCCACCAGGGCGCCGTGCGTGTCCCTCAAACCGAAAGCATCCTTGAGGTCCGTGGTCACATTGCGCAGGCTGATCCCCAGGAAGCCGCGCTGGACGTGTCCGGTGGCTTTCAGCTGGGAAAGGATGTTCTTGGCGGTATTGATCGGGACCGCGAAACCGATTCCCTGCCCCACGCTGGAAATGGCGCTGTTCACGCCCACCACTTCGCCGTCCACGTTGAGCAGCGGGCCGCCGCTGTTGCCGAAGTTGATGGCGGCATCGGTCTGGATGAACTCATCCAGGGAAGGGTCCTTGGAGAGCTGATCCAGCTTGCGCCCCTTGGCGGAAACGACGCCCACCGTCACAGTGTGCTCGTAGTAGTAGGGATTCCCCACCGCGATGACCCATTCCCCCACCCGCAGGCTGTCCGAGTCTCCCAGAGGCACGGTGGGCAGCTTGTGGTCGGAGCTGATCTTGATGAGGGCCAAGTCCGTGCTGGGATCGGCGCCGACCACCTCCGCCTTGTAATCGGTGTCGTCCCCTTCCAGATTGACCCGGATCTTGTCGGCACCTTCGATGACGTGGTTATTGGTGAGAATATAGCCATCTTCGCTGATGATGAAGCCTGAGCCGCCCGAGTCTTCACGCCGCGGCTCCGGCTTTCCCGGGCGCCGGCGATCCTGCCCCGGCCCGAAGAAAAACTCGAAGGGGCCGTGGAAGTTTTGGCCGCCTTTGTTGGGATCCACCAGTTCCGTGGAAATGATGCTCACGACCGCGGGGTTCACCTTCTCTACGATGTCGGCGAAGGAGGGGTAGCTCAGCCTGCCGGGAGAGGCGACGCCGCCCGCCGGTTGAACGGGCGGCCGGAGGGAAGCGCCCTGCATTCCGGAGTCCGCCAGGGAGGCGGGGGTAAGCTTCACGCCCGAGGCCAGCACCATCCCGAAGAGAATGGAAGCCGCGGCGATCAGGGCCAGGGTTAGTAGTTGTGCGTGCTTTTTCATGGAGAAACCGGCTCCTAGGGATTTGCCCCCTCGGACAGGGAACGATGCAAGTATAGGTTCCATCATGGCTTAGGTCAAGGCGATCCGGTCGAAAAATCGCCGGGTCGTCCCTCCTGAAATTTGGTGAATGCCTCCGCCACCGACATGAGCAGCGCAGCGCTTTCTACCGGTTTGTGAAAGATCCGACTTATTCCTAACCTCCCGGCCTCGGCGGACATTTCCGAACTGACATGGGCGCTGATGAGCAGGGCAATGGCGCGAAATCCGCTGCTTCGCAAGCGCCTCAGAAGCTGGAGGCCGGTCAATCCCGGCATTCGGTGGTCCAAGAGAATCACCTGAATGTCCCTGAGGCTGGCGAGGTTGCTCTCCACCCAGGTCCCGCTGGGCGCCAGACAGGGCTCGTAGCCGTGGCGGCGGAAGAGTCTCCCGTAGCATTCCCTGGCACCCGAGTCATCGTCCACTATCAGAATCCGCCTGGGGGTCACGACTTGCTCCTCGGGCCGGGGAGGCAGCAATCAACGTGCCATGGGAAGCACCTCGGCGTAGGAAGCTAACTGTCTTGAAGTCGATGGCTTATAGAAAGTCCATGGGCGGGCAATTCCCCATGGCGCCATTTTGACTTGTATGAGGAAGCTAATCGCCCGGCTCTCCGTACTCTTTGAGCTTGCGCTGTAGCGTACGTAATCCGATTCCTAGAATCTCCGCGGCCTTGGTCCGGTTCCCTTCCGTCTCTTTGAGGGTTCGAAGGATGGCCTCCCTCTCGATCTCCCCCATGGTTCGCGGCGCAGGGGCCTGGCCGGCCTCAGCACTCGCCTCCAACTCCTGGAGTGGAGTCTGACGGTAGGCTTCGGGAAGGTCCCACACGTCGATGACCGGACGCGTCGCCATCACGACCAGCGATTCCAACAGGTTTCTCAGCTCGCGGACGTTTCCTTCCCAGCGCGCTTGAGTGAGGCAGCGCATCACCGCAGGAGAAAGAATGAGGCTATCCCGCGCGTTTTCCTTCTTGAATTGGGCCAAGAAGTGGTCCACCAAGAGAGGAATGTCCTCCCGGCGGTCGCGCAGCGGCGGGATGTGCAGGGTCACCACTTTGAGTCGATAATACAGGTCCGACCGGAACTTCCCGTCGGCCACCCGTTGCTCCAACGAGGCGTTGGTGGCAGCCAGAATTCGAACGTCCACATCGATGGTTTCGGTGCCCCCGACCCGCATGAAGCTCTGCTCCTCCAGGATACGCAGGAGCTTCACCTGGATGTCCGGGGCGATCTCTCCCACCTCGTCGAGGAACAGAGTCCCGCGGTGGGCCAGCTCGAATTTTCCGATTTTCCGCCCCGTGGCTCCGGTGAAGGAGCCCTTCTCGTGGCCGAACATCTCGCTCTCCAGGATGTCGGCGGGAATGGCGGCGCAGTTCACCGGAAGGAAGCGCTCGCCGCGCCGCGGTGAGTTTTGGTGGATGGCGTTGGCGATGAGCTCCTTGCCGGTGCCGCTTTCACCCGTGATGAGCACGCTGCTGCGCGTGGGGGCCACGAGCTGAAGCTGGTTGAAGAGCTGTTGCAACGCCTTGGATTTTCCCAGAATGCTCCCGAAACGGTATTTCTCGTCCAAGCGTCCGCGCAGCTCGGCCACCTCCCGAATCAGGCTGCGTCTCTGGATGGCCACCTCCACCCGGCGTCTCAGCTCCACGGTGTTCACCGGTTTTTGAACATAGTCGTCGGCTCCGGCTTTCATGGCCTCCACCGCCGATTCCACCGTCCCGTGGCCGGTCACCAGGATCACTCCGAGCGTCGGATCCAATTCCTTCACCGCCTTGAGCAGTTGCATGCCGTCCATCCCGGGCATCATCAGGTCCGTCACCACGACGTCCGTTTCCAGGCCACCGCGGAGCTGATCGACGGCCTCCCGTCCCGAGCCCACGTCCAACACGGAGTGCCCTACCTTCTCCAGGGCCTTCTTCATGATCTCCCGGGAAGGGGCGTGGTCCTCCACGAGGAGGATGCGGCCGACGGCAGTCATGAATGTTCGACCTGCTCGCGGTAGAACATCCTGGCCGTTTCCAAAACCATCGCAAACAGGAGCGGGCCCACCACGATGCCGATGAACCCGAACAGCGAGAGTCCCGCGAAGACTCCCAAGAGGGTGATGACCGGGTGCACCCCGGCCATGTTCTTCATGATGAGGGGCCGGATCAAATTGTCCGCCAGGCTCACCACCAGAGTCCCCCACACCAGAATCCCCACGCCGGAGCTGGTAGCCCCGCCGGCGATTTGCATCACCCCGGCGGGGATCCAGATGAGAAAGGCGCCCAGCACGGGGATGAGAGACAGGACCGCCATCACCAGCCCCCACAGCAGCGCACCGGGAAAGCCGAAGATCAGGAACCCTACGGCTCCGAGCGCTCCCTGGAGCATCGCCGTGACCCCCTGCCCGAGCACGAAGCCGCGGGAGATCCGATAAAAATCGTCCATGAGCTTCTGCGAATTGTCGTCGCCGAACGGGAGCAGCTCCTTCATCACACCTTCCAGCGCCTCCTGCTCCCGGAGCAGGTAATAGATCAGGTAGAACATCACGAAAAATCCCAGCAATACCCTGAGCGCGCCGGAGGCAATGTCCCCCAGCCTCGACTGGAGCCAGGTGAGAAAGGTTCCCGCCTCCTCTCGGACCAAGTCGGGAATGTTCCGGCCGAAGAGCTCCAGGTGGATCCGCTCGGGGGAGATTGCCCGGTACTGCTCCGCCACGGTCTGGACCTCCTGGAAGGCAAGCACGCCGAGAGTGACCAGGGGCCCCACCGCCACCACCAGGATCACCAGGAGCGTCGCCCAGGCGGCCAGCGCCGGGCGCTTCAGTCGCCTCAGAAACGTGCGATAGACGGGTCGAAAGATCGGGGCGAAGACCAGGGCAGAGAGGATGGCGCTGAGGTACGACTTGAGCCCCACCAGCAGCAGTGCCGTCAGCAGGAGGACGAAACCCAAGGAGAGGAGAGTCGTGAGCCGTGACTTCATTATTCCTCCCGCGAAATCATCCTGAGAAACGCCGCCTCAGTCAGCGCCGGAACCCCCAACACCCTCGCCTTCTCAAGCTTGGAGCCCGACTCCTCTCCTGCTAGAACGTACGACGTCTTGCGCGACACCGAGGCAGTGACCTTCCCGCCGTGCCCATGGATCAATCGCGCGACTTCGTCCCGGGTCAGGGTGGGAAGCCTCCCCGTCAAGACGAAAGTCTTGCCGGCCAGGATCGCGCCGCCGGGAGCCCCACGCGGCGCTGTGTGCTCCATCTTCACTCCCGCGTTCCGCAGCCTCCGGATCACTTCGCGATTTCGAGGCTGGTGGAAGAATTGCCGGATGGCCGAGGCCACTCTCGGCCCCACCTCGGGCACATGCTGCAGGTCTTCCTCAGTGGCGTCCATGAGATCGTCCATAGCGGGAAAGGCATCGGCCAAAAGCTCCGCCGTTTTCTCCCCGACGAAGCGGATGCCCAGGGCGTACAGGACTCGCGAAAGGTCCCGCTCCTTGTAGCGCTCGATTTGCTCCAACAGATTTCCGGCCGACTTCTCGGCCATCCGATCCAGTGCCGACACCTCCGCGCGTTTCAGGCGGTAGAGGGAGGACACGTCCTCGATCAGCTTCTTCTCCAGGACCTGGTCCACCAGGGCCTCGCCCAGCCCTTCGATGTCCATGGCCCGGCGGGACGCAAAGTGTAACAGGGACTCCCTCAGTCTTGCCGGGCAGGAAAGATTGGTGCAGCGGGAGATGACTTCTTCCTCTTCCTTGAGCAGCTCTCCGCCGCACACCGGACAGGACTCGGGCCATGGGAACGGGACCGCCTCCGCCGGCCTCGCATCGGGGATGACTTTGACGATCTTGGGGATCACGTCGCCTCCCCGCTCGATGAGGACCCGATCCCCTACTCGGACATCCTTGCGCCGGAGTTCCTCCTCGTTGTGGAGGGTGCAGCGGGAGATGGTAGTCCCGGCCAGGGAGACCGGTTCCAGGATTGCCACCGGAGTCAGCGCGCCTGTTCGCCCCACCTGGACACGGATGTCCCGGACGGTGGTGGTCGCCTGGCGGGGCGGGAACTTGTAGGCCACCGCCCAGCGGGGCGCCCTCGCGGTCTGCCAAGCCTGTCGCTGTAGCGCCAGGGTGTCCAGCTTAATCACGCAGCCATCCACTTCGTAGGGGAGGGTGTCTCGGTGTGATTGCATCTCTAGACAGTAGGACTCCACTTCTTTCATCCCTTGGACACGGCGCGCGAGCGGGTTGACCTTGAAGCCCAAATCTTTCGCCAGAGCCAGGGAGTCCCAGTGGGTTCGGGGCATGCTTACGCCGCGGATGTCCACCAATTGCCAGACGTAGAAATCCAGGGGGCGCTGGGCCGTCAGCCGTGGATCCAGGAGCCTCAGGGTCCCGGCGGCGGCGTTCCGCGGATTGGCGAAGGCCGGCTCGCCGGCTGCTTCCCGCTGTCGATTCAGCTCCTGAAACGCTTTGAGCGGGAAGAAGACCTCTCCCCGCACTTCGGCGTATTCCACATCGTGCGGGAGGCGCGAGAGCAAGCTGCGAATGGTGCGCGCATTGGCGGTGACCTCTTCCCCCTGAAACCCATCCCCTCGGGTGACCGCCCGGGCCAACGCGCCCCCTTCGTAAATCATCGAGAGGCTAACCCCGTCTATCTTCAACTCGCAGCAAAAGCGCATCTCCTCGGATCCCTCCTCCCCCAAGACCCGGCGCAGGCGATCCTGCCACTCCCCCAGTTCCTCGAGGGAGTAGGTATTGTCGAGGCTGAGCATAGGGGTGGTGTGGCGCAGCGTGGCCAGGGATTGCAATGGTTCGGCCCCCACCCGGCGGGTAGGCGAGTCGGGAGTGATCAGGTCCGGGTGGGACCGCTCCAGATCCAGCAGTTCCCGTTCCAGGGCGTCGTATTCCGCGTCGCTAATTTCCGGCTCGTTGTCGACGTAATAGCGCCGCCGGTGGTGCCAGAGGAGCCGCCGCAACTCCTCGGCTCGGCGCCGGACGTGGGATTTATCGAGCGGGACGGAGGACATCGGCTCCCTTGGCCGTAGTGATTCGCTGGGCCGAGTCCTCGCTCTTCGAGGCGGGAGGTCGGCGGCGAGGGAGAAGGATATGGAAGGTGGAGCCCCGCCCCGGCTCGCTTTCCACTTCGACGCGTCCGCCGTGAGCCGCCACGGCGCGACGGGCGATGGGCAATCCTAATCCCGTGCCGCCCTCCCGGTGAGAATAGAAGGGCTGAAAGATGTGTTCCCGGACTTCGGGGTTCATCCCGGGCCCGGTATCCTGGATGGAAACTCGAACCTCGCCCTTCGGATCGATGCGGCTTCTCACCCAGATGGTGCCGCCCTCGGGGACGACCTCCTGAGCATTGCTCAGAATGTTGAGCACCGCCTGCCTCAGCTGGGCTGAATCGAACTCCACCGAGGGGAGAAGGGGATCAAGATCCCGTTCCAAGCGGATGCGCCGCGCGTCCGCTTCCGGCTGGACAAAAACGCAGAGTTCTTCCAGAAACCGGTTCAGGTCTCGGGCGTCCATGCTCAGCTGCGGGGGCCGGGCGTAGGAGAGGAAGTTTTCAGTCAGGTCTTTCAGGCGACGGATTTCTCCCTTGATGCCTCGCAGGAAGACCCTGACCTCTTCCTGGCTCCCCGACCCCTTGCCTTCCAGCTCCTCTTCCAACATTTCCAGATTGAGGGACATGGCATTGAGGGGATTGCGGATCTCATGGGCCATTTCGCGAGCGAGCGTAGCCACATGGGCCTGCCGCTCAGACATCTGAGCCTCCATTTCCAACCGGCGGGTCCGCTGGACCAACCGCAGGACGTAGGCGAATGCGCCGCCGAGGATCAGAAGGGTTATGCCCGCTCCCACAAGCGTCCGCGTGATCAGCGACCGGCGGAGAGGACTGACATACTCCTCTAATTGGTCCATGGGGATGCCCACCTCCGCGATAGCCTTCCCCGTAGGATCTACGGGCTCCCGGATGCTGAGAACCTTCTTTTTCTGGTTGTTCCCCAGGTCCCAGACCTCTTCCACGGGGCGATCCGTGAGCGTCTTTTCGTCCTGGGCGGGCACGACCCACATTCGGGTATGTACGCCGTGGCCGACGATGTTTCCCTCGCTGTCCCGAACTGCAAAGAACTCCCGAATCCCCCGAATGATCACCCGGCGCGACGGTAGCCTCGGCGGAACGGCGGTCTGGGGAGCCGGGAGGGGCAGCTCCCGAGAGAGCTCGGGACTATTGACCACCCCGGCGTTGTCTCCCTGCTTGCTCTCTTCTTCGGACCATCGCTTCTTCACCTCCGAGAGGCTGCTCAAAAGGTTTCGCGTAATTACCTGGTGGCTGAGGTCTTTGAAGATGAGGTGCGTGACAACCGCCAGGGTGGCGAGAACCAGAAAGACGAAGACCGCCGCCGAGATGAGAAAACTGCGGCGGAAGGTCGGCGGATTAGTCTTCAAGGGTAGGTTGGACATGGGGGAGTCTTTTCTCGCTGGATATGATAGCAGACGGCCTCCGGACCGTCAAAGGCTCCGCTGGGCGAACCCCTTTTATGACAGGGGGATAGATGGACCCGAAACAGGCAAGACCGGCGTTGTCCCGGCGCCGGGGCGTGTGCTAAGTTAGGCGCCGCTTCCCGCACAGTCTACTTCCTTGGAGATGACGCATGCCTTACAAATCCTGGAAGGCTTCTCTGCGCTTCCTCCCCCTGGTATTCCTCGTGGCCGGCGTCGCCAGGGCGGAGCGACTTCCCGAGCCCGTGCCTCAGGGCGAGTACGCGGCTCGGCGCAAGGCGCTGGCTGAAAGGCTCCGCCTTGATCTTTCAGCCGGGAGCATGGGGGTGCTGCTCTTGCGCTCCCTCCCCGAGCCGGAGAATGCTACCTTCCGCCAGGACAGCAACCTCTATTACCTGACTGGGACGGAGATCCCGAACACGGCGTTGGTCCTGATCTTCGACCGTCCTGCCGGAACGGCGGAGGACTCCGGCCAGCCTGCCAGGCCGCACTACGCAGAATACTTCTATCTTCCAGAACGGGATCCTCGGCAGGAAAGGTGGACCGGACCGAAGGCGGGCGCGGGGGCGCTGGAGAACGACTCCCGCAAACCGGACGCCGAGCGGCTGGCCACCATGCAGCTCTTGGGCTTCGACAAGATCCCCGAGGAAGACTTCCCGCCTCCGCGCTTCCCCAAGGGACCCGTGGAAAGGCTGAGTGATCTGCCACGCCACCTGCACCGCTTTCTCAACGAATCGGAGGTTCTTTTCTTCGGCGTAGACCCGGGCACACTGGGAGAGCCGCTCTCACCGGAGCTGGTCTTCCTGGGGGAAGTCCGCGCTCGTTACCCCGAGCTGCAGGTGAAGGATCCCCGGCTTGCGCTGGGCAAGCTTCGGATGGTGAAGTCCCCGGCGGAAATAGGACAGATTCGCAGGGCCGTGGAGATCACCTGCCTGGCACAGCTGGACGCTCTTCGGGCCGCGCGAAGCGGCATGACCGAGTATCAGATACAGGCCGAGCTGGAGCACCGCTTCACCTATGAGGGGGCGCGCCGGCCGGGCTACCCCTCCATCGTCGGATCGGGACCCAATTCGTGCATCCTTCACTACGATGCCAACGGGCGGACTCTGAAGGAAGGGGACCTCCTGCTGATGGACGTCGGCGCCGAGTACCGTCGCTACAGCGCCGATGTAACCCGGACGTTTCCCGTGGGGGGGTGGTTCAGTGAGGAACAGCGGAAGATTTACGACCTGGTGCTGAAGGCCCAAGAGGAGGTTTTGGCCCTGATCAAGCCCGGCGTCCCCTTCTCGGAGCTGGATCGGACCGCCCGTAAGGTGATCAGCGACGCAGGTTACGGCCGGTACTTCATTCACGCCACCAGTCATTTCCTCGGACTGGACGTGCACGACGCCGGGGACGCCTCGTCTCGCATCCAGACCGGAATGGTCTTCACCGTAGAGCCAGGAGTTTATATTCCAGGCAAGGAATTGGGAATCCGCATTGAGGATGACGTGCTGGTGACCGAGACCGGGGCGGAAATCCTCAGCGTCTGCCTGCCGCGCACGGCGCATGCGGTGGAGATGCAGACCCGGAATGCTCTAAAGTCGGGAACTCGTTGACTTAGCCAAATCCCCTGTGCTAGATTTCGCGCTCCACGAAGCAGCTCATCTGTCGTTTCTGGCCATAGTTTTTGCGCGCGGCGCCGGTCGGTTTGTTGCGTCCGGCATGGGTCCCAGAATAGGAGTGCCCGATGATCCGCAAGGCGTTCTCGTGGGCCGGGATTTCGCTTCTGTTTTCGTCCGTGGCACCGCTCGCGTTTGCCCAGGCCCGTGACAACTCCTGGGAGGTGGGTTATTTTGGTGGCACCAATTTCTACGCCAACGAGCTGAAAATAGAAAATGCGTTTGTCTACGGCATTCGCATCGGCTACAACTGGAAGCCGTCCCTGGAGCTGGAGGCCACCTACGGCGCCGCCGACGAGAGTAACCTCCAAGAGCCCACGTCCACGCTGATCGCGGAGCATCCCCCCTCAAGCTTCGTTTTCAAGACCGATTACACCGCGAAGGTGACCTCCTACAACGTCCGGGTTGTCGGCAACGTGGTCACCGCTTGGCGTCGCTGGAAACCTCTCGTCTTCTTCCAGGTGGGGCACCACGACCTGAAGCTTCAGCAGTCCTTCGTTCCTGCAGGGAACGAGACCGCCACCACCGTAGGCTTCGGTGGGGGAACGCGATTCTTTTTCACCGACTACCTCGCCGCCCGACTGGAAGGCTCCATCGAATACGCCATCAAGGACATTTACTGGAACAAGGTGCTCACGGTGGGGCTGGTGGGGGTCTTCGGCGGGGCGGCTCCCTCCGACAAAGACGGCGACGGCATCAGCGACACCCACGACAGGTGCGCCGACACGCCCAAGGGGGCGATCGTAGACCGCTTCGGCTGTCCGCACGATCAGGACAAGGATGGCGTCTTCGACGGACTGGACAACTGTCCCGACACGCCGGAGAAGGGGCCGGTGGACGACAAAGGGTGCCCCAGAGACGCCGAGGGCGATGGCGTCCGGGACGGTAAGGACAAGTGCGCCGATACGCCCAAGGGGGGCAAGGTGGATGCGGATGGGTGCCCATTGGATTCCGACGGCGACACCGTGTTCGACGGCCTGGATGAGTGCGAGAACACCCCCTTCAGCGCCAAGGTGGATGCGAAGGGCTGCCCGATCGACTCGGATAAGGACGGTGTGCCCGATGGCATCGACCAGTGCGACAAGACTCCCGTCGGCGCCACGGTGGACTCCAAGGGTTGCCCGTCCGACAGCGACGGGGACGGTGTGTACGACGGCCTGGATGAGTGCCCGGATACGCCCAAATGGTGGACGCTGGACAACAAGGGGTGCCCAACACCGAGGCTGGACCACCTCTCTCTGGTGATCCTGGAGAGAGTCAACTTCAAGTCGGGAAGCGCGGTGCTGGAGTCCGCCTCCACAAAGTCCTTGGAAGAGGCGGCACAGGCCCTGATCTATTGGTCCGACCTCAAGGTGGAGGTCGGCGGCTACACCGACAATCGGGGTGCGGCCGCGACCAACAAGGCCCTCTCGCTGGATCGCGCCAAGTCGGTCAAGGCTTTCTTCGTTTCCAAGGGGATCAACGCGGGCCGGTTGGAAGTGAAGGGCTACGGTTCAGAGAATCCGGTGGCCGACAACAATACACCCGAAGGTCAGGCCCAGAACCGGCGCGTGGAGCTCAAAAAGATCGGCGGTGACGAAAAAATCCATCCTCCGCTGTCGTCCTACACACCTCCTCCTTCGGCCGCGGCGCCTCAGTCCGCACCCGAACCCCCCAAGGAGAAATCAACGCCTGCTCCTTCCGACAAACCCTGATCGGGGTCGCTCTCGGCAGATTCCCACGGCCGGCGCGTTGCCGGCTGTTTTCTTTTTGTTGAAGCTCAGCGGCACGGGCTGAATTCTCCACGGGGAACCGCCCCGTCGCATGATCTTCGTGACGGAGCTGCTTCGT
>Ga0066710_100004935_pt1 | contig 11989 bp, 12 predicted proteins | sample GraSoiAngelo_159_FD_79666 | JGI IMG/M metagenome (GOLD analysis project Ga0066710, IMG submission 79666) | Grasslands soil microbial communities from the Angelo Coastal Reserve, California, USA - 14_1009_16_40cm | ecosystem: Environmental > Terrestrial > Soil > Grasslands | place: USA... | reverse complement strand
GGGCCCGCGCCGTGGCGGCGGAGCGACCGGGTCGGCTCTTGCTCGAGGTGGTCCGCTGCCTCGATCGGAGGCTCCTCGCCGACTCCGGGCTCGGCGTCCTCGGCGGGCGCGTCCGCGTCCGTCATCTCGAAGAGGACCACGGTGATGTTGTCCTCGCCTCCCCGTGCGTTCGCAGCAGCGACGAGGGCGTCGGCCGCTCGTGCGGGGTCCGCGGCCGTCTTCTCGAGTACGTCCTCGAGCTCTTCCTCAGTGAGCATGTCCGTCAAGCCGTCCGAGCAGATGAGATAGAGGTCGCCGGGCTCGGCGTCGACCGTGAAGGCGTCGACCTCGACCGTAGGCTCCGTGCCCACCGCTCGCGTGATCGCCGAGCGCTGCGGATGCCGCTCCGCCTCTTCGGGCGTGAGGATCCCGCTCTCGACGAGCTCGACCACGAGGGAATGGTCCGTGGTCAGCTGCGCGAGCGTTCCGTCCCGGTAGAGGTACGCCCGTGAGTCGCCGACGTGTCCGATGACAACCTTTCCAGGCTCGGCGGCGACGAGGGCCGCGGTCACCGTCGTGCCCATCCCGGACGTGTCCGGATCTTGGATCGAGCGCTCCCAGATCTGGCGGTTCGCCTCGTCGATGAGCGCGACGATTCCTTCCGCGCTGGTCGGCTCGGCGCCTTCCTCGAGCGCTGCCGCGGCGAGGCCCGCGGCGATCTCGCCCGCCCGTGCGCCACCCATGCCGTCGGCGATCGCGAAGAACGGAGGCTTGAACACGAACGCGTCCTCGTTCCCGATGCGCCGACGACCCGTGTCCGTGACGACCGCTGTCCGGCCGATTCTCATCGGCTGTCTCGCAGCCGATGAGAGGGGAAGGGTGCGGGGAACCGGGAGGTTCCCCGCGCTCTCAGGAAGAAGGGGGTCAGAGGGGGAAACATGGTTTCCGTTGGCTCTTCTGCTGGCCAACGCGAGCCGAAGGCGAGCGTTCTCATTTCTGAAGCTGGAGCTCCGTCTCGCCCACACGGACGACGTCGCCCGGCTGCAACACGCGCTTCGCGCTCACACGCGCACCGTTGACGAACGTGCCGTTGGTCGAGCCCAGGTCCTCGATCCAGACGCCGTCCGGGCTTGCCTCGATTCGCGCGTGCTGCGCGGATGCGAACTCGTCGCCGTCGATCGAGACGCCGCTCTCGGGCCCCCGTCCGACGATCGCGGAGGCAGTCACCTCGACGGTGCTGCCCCGCTCGAGCCCCGGCCCGTCGAGCACGACGAATCGGGCTGTTGCAGGGGCGTACTGAGCTCGCAGGGCCGCCGCCTCGGGAGCGCCGAGGACGATGCTCTCCTGCGGCGCCCCGCCCAGGTCCTTCGTCGCGCTCCGCACGATCAGCACGATGAAGCCGTACAGGAGCACGAGGAAGGCCAGCTTGAGGATGAGCAACGTGTCGTCACTGGAGAGCGCGAGGACGCTCACGGCTGCGAGGCCGAGTCGGATGGCGGCTGCCGAACGGCGCTCTTGCGTCCGAACACGATCTCGGTCGAGCCGAGCGTGATCCGATCGCCGTCGTCCAGCCGCTCCCGCTCGACCCGATGCCCGTTGACGAGGGTCCCGTTCATCGACCCGAGATCGACGATCCAGTAGCCGTCGCCGTCCTTTTGCAGCTCGGCGTGGCGACGGGAGGCGTTAAGGTCGGCGATCCGAAGGTCGCAGTCCCGCGAGCGCCCGATCACGACCTTCGACGACGTCACGGCGTGCGTCCTTCCCCCAATCGTGAGCGAGACAACCTCGGGCTCCGGTTCCGGCTCGGGTTCGGGGACCGGTGGGGGGCCAGGAGTCGGAGTCCTGTACACCATCGTCATGGCCGGCTCCTCGAGCGGGAGATCCGCCGGCGTCTCCTCGCGAGCCTCACCGGCGACGAGCCGCGTTGCGATTCCGAACTCGCCCACCGCGAGGTCGGCGTCCGTCGTCACGAGCACGCGCGGAGGAGTGAGCAGCGCGTAGCGCTCCCGGCCCGCGTGCTCGGCGAGGTACTCCTGGAGCTCGCCGACGAGCGACCCTTCGTAGCCCGAGAACCGCCTTCGGTCCTGGGGCGAGAGGTAGACCGTGTACTCATTGGGCACGTAGACGCGTGAGACGGACGCGCTGCGGTGGTCGTCCATCTCCTTGACGAGCTTGCGCGCGAGCTCGATCGGCTGGACGTGGGTGCGAAATGCGCGTCCGAAGATGCCCTCGAACAGGCCTTCGATCTTTGCCTCGATCGCTCTGAGAACCGGCATATCCGAGGGTTGCCCCTCCGGGCGAGTCTAGCGAGGGGCCCTCGCGGCGAGCGCGGCGGCGACCCCCCAGACGACGACCAGAAGCGCGACCGAGGCCGGCCCCGCGCCCGCCGCGAGCGACCCGATCGTGAGCGCGAGCCCGACGGCCGCGACTCCCCAGCGCGAGCGCGCGCGGGCCAGCGGAAGCATCGCCGCCGCGATCGCGAGAACGACGACGGCGACGGCGAGGAGCGGCGCTCCGGCGATCGCTCCGCGTAGAGCGAGCGCGACCCGGCCGACCGTGTCGGCCGGCGCGATCCCGACGTCGACCTTGCCCGCGAACGGTAGGTCGGCTCCTGACGTTCCGGCGACGAGCGCGGACGCGAGCACGGCGACCGCGGCCTGGGCGGCCCGGCGGGCCGGACCGCGAGCCGGCTGAACCGCGAGCGGGACGAGAGCAAGAGCACCCAGAGGAGCGAGCAGGGGTCCCGCGACGAAGAGCAGGCCGCGGCGGGCGTCATCCCAGCAGACGGCGAGCCACACGATCGCGAGCCCCCCATAGAGGACGGCGGCGCTCTGCGATGCGTTTCCGAGCGGAAACACGGGAGCGGCGAGGGCGATTGCAAGTCCGAGCCGAGGCCGAAGCGCCCCGGCCACCGCTGCTGCGACGACGATCGCAGCCACGAGGCCGGGTGGCCAGAAGGGGAGCAGCGTCGCCCCGAGCGCGGCCGTCGCAGCGGCGAGCCCCGATGAGACGACGCGCGAGACAACCTCGGTGTGAGGAAAGGATGCTGTCGGCTGCGGCTCCGAGCTCTCGGGCCTCACGCGCTCGGCCTTCCGCTCCGGTGCTTTCAGAGCTCCGCGCAGGTCGGTGGCTAGCTCGGACGCCCGAGGTCTCGAGTCGGGATTCGGCGCGAGCGCCCTGTCGACCGCGACCAGCACGCGCCGCGGAAGATCCGGTCGCTCGCTGACGAGCGGCGGCGCGCCGGCCTCGATCGCTCGTGCGACCTGCTGCAGCGGCATGCCCCAGAACGGGTGCCGGCCCGCGAGTGCTTCCCAGAGAAAGACGCCCACGGACCAGACGTCGCTGGCGGCGCTCGCCTCTTCGCCCGCCAACCGCTCGGGAGAGATGTACGCGAGCGTGCCCGGAACGTCGCCGACGGCCGTCAGCGTGTCGGCGCCGTCGAACTGGGCGAGGCCGAAGTCGAGGAGGCGAACGGCCACGTCGTCGCTGCTCTCGAGCAGGATGTTCGACGGCTTGACGTCCCGATGGACGATCCCTGTGCGGTGTGCGTGCGCGAGAGCGTCGAGGACCTGAGCGGCGATCTCGACGACCGTGCGATCCGAGACGGCGTTCGACTGCAGCACCTCGCGCAGCGTGCGACCGGGGACGTATTCGTATGCGATGTAGACGTGACTCGCGTCGTGCCCGACGTCGTATGCGCGGACGCAGCGGTCGTGACGGAGCCGCCTCGCCGCGAGCGCTTCGCGCTCGGCTCGCGCAGCCCCCTTCCCTTCCCGCGGGATGATCTTGAGAGCGACGTCGAGCCCGTGCTGCTCGTCCCGGGCGAGCCACACGGAGCCGTTGCCGCCGCTACCGAGCGGTCGCACGGGCCGGTAGCGGCCGAGGACGAGTTCCTGAGTCGGTAGTGCGAGCGCGAGGGAGGACACCGGTACTGGCCGTGTTGGCCACGACGCACGGAAGTCCTCTCGAGGTGCCGGAAATGCGCGTGGACGGGGGATTGCGCTCCTGTGCCTCGTCTAGAGTGGCGCAGCAGACGGCGCTGTGAGCACCCACGACGACGACATCCTCGACTTCGACTTCTTCGACGAGGAGGAGCCGCCCGGCGGGGAGGAACGCACCGAGCGCGGCCCGGGCCCTCCGCGTGATCGTGGCCCGCGCCCCCCGCGCCGGCGTATGCGACCGCCGGGAAACCTGACGCCGCTTCTCCGCCTAGTCGCGCTCATCGCGCTCGCGATCCTTGTCGTCGTTCTGCTCGCCGTCTGGGTCGAGGGCTGCTCCTCGAATCAGAAGCACGACCGATACGCGAGCTACATGGCGCAGATCGGCTCCATCGGAAGTGCGTCGGCGAGCCTCGGGGACAGGCTTGCGACGACGCTCACCCAGCCAGGGCTCAAGCAGGAGGATCTCGACGCCAAGCTCGGCGGCTTCGTCCAGCAGGCGGAGTCGCAGGCGCAGAAGGCCACGGATCTCCGTCCTCCTGGACCGCTGCACGACGCAAACGACGGCGCGGTGGAGGCGCTCCAGTTCAGGGTCTCCGGTCTCAAGGGCCTGCAGAAGACCTTCCAGGAGACCGCGAACGCCAAGGACGCGACGACCGCAGGGCAGCAGCTCGCGGCCCCGGCTCAGCGGCTGACTGCGAGCGACGTCGTCTGGTCCGACCGCTTCCAGGGAGTCGCCCAGAGCGTCATGACTTCGGAGAACGTCCAGGGGATCCAGGCCCCGCCCTCTGACTTCGTCACGACCGAGGACTTCGTCAGTGCCCGCACGCTGGCGACGATCTGGCAGCGCATCCAGGGAGCGGCGACGGGAGGGACCGCTACCGGCTTACACGGCACGGGAATTCTGTATACGAAGGCCCTGCCGAGCGGTACTCAGCTCTCGACGACAACCGCCACGACGATCAAGGCGTCCGTGAAGCTCGCCTTCGAGGTGGCGGTCGAGGATACGGGTGACAGTCAGGAGGTCAGCGTCAAGGTCACGCTGACGATCCCCAAGACCCCCAACCCGATCGTCGTGACCAAGACGATCCCGCTCATCGACCCGGGCGAGACGAAGACCGTGGCGCTTCACGTGGGCAACCTCGTCCCCTTCGGCGAGCAGACGTCGGTCAAGGTCGACGTCCAGCCGGTGCCTCACGAGACGAATACGCAGAACAACTCCTACGAGTATCCGGTCATCTTCTCCTTCGAGCCATGAGCACCGCCACGGTCGTCGCCGTCGCGGCCTGCGCGGTCGCGGTGATTGCGCTCGTGGCGACGGTCTGGCTCTGGCGGGGGCTCGTCCGCCTCCAGGGCGCCCAGGCGGTGGTGCTCGGGAGCGAGCGCCAGGATCTCCTCGACTTCGCAGTCTCCTTGCAGGCTCGCATCGACGATCTCCATCGCGGCGTGGACGAGGTCGCCGCGGGGCTCTCGCGGGTCGATCGGCGCGTCGACGGGTCCGTCACGAACACGGCCGTCGTGCGCTACGACGCCTACGAGGGGACGGGCGGCCAGCAGTCGGCCTCGCTCGCCCTGCTCGACTCGACGCGCACGGGCACCGTGGTCACCGCGATCCAGGGACGCGACTACGCCCGGATCTACGTGAAGGATCTCGACCGGGGACGCTCGTCGGTCGCCCTCTCGCCCGAGGAGCAGGAGGCGGTCGAGCGGGCGATGTCGCGCTAGCTGACGCTACGCGGCCGCGACCGCTTCGAGCCCGGGCAGGTAGCTGCGCCAGATGTCCGGGATCTGCTCGGTCGTGAGCCGGATGAACAGGACGGGCGTCGGCGGCCGAGGCGTCCTTCGGAGCTTCATGCTCGTCTCCTCGAGCAGGCGATCGCCCTTGCGATGGTTGCACGGGGCGCAGGACGTGACCACGTTCTCCCATACGGACGTACCGCCGCGCGAGCGCGGCACCACGTGGTCGAGCGTGAGGCGGTTGCTCTCCGACCCGCAGTACACGCACTGCCAGCCGTCCCGAGCGAAAAGGACCCTCCTCGAGATCCGTCTCGTCACGGCGCGTGGGACCCGGACGTACGTTCGGAGCCGGATCACATTCGGCCGCTGGAAGCTCGTGGTGGCAGAGCGAAGCGGCCGGTCGTGGCACTCGAGAATCTCGGCTCTGCCCTTCCAGACGAGAACGTGCGCACGGCGAAGCGAACAGACATTCAGAGGCTCGTAGCTCGCGTTCAGGACGAGCACCCGCTCCATCGCGCGCGCAGCGTAGCAGCGGTTCTGCGCTGCCCAGCCGGTGCGCAAGATCGAATCCGGCTCTCGCGAGATCCGTGAGGCGCGGCCGCTTCGCAACTGACTCGCACGAGCGTCGTCTTGGGCACCCACGTGTGACCCACAGCGTGACGGCGGCGTATTCGGAGGACACCTGATCCCGGAGGTCCTCGATGAAACGTCTGCTCTTGGCCGCGGCAGCGCTCCTCGCAGCTTTGGCGCTTGCGGGCACGCTCCGGCTGCCCGATTTCGCGCACGCCGGCGACCCCGCAGCTTCCGACACCATCGTCGTCGACGGCGTCGGCTCCATCCGGGTTGTCCCGGACGAGGCCGGGCTCTCGTTCGGCGTCGAGAGCCGAGGCGCGACCGCGAAAGCGGCACTCACGGCGAACGGGAACGCGATGCGAGACGTCATCGCCGCGCTCCGAGAGGCGAGAGCGGGCGACATAACCACCCAGTACGTCAGCGTGTGGCCCGTTTCGGAGGAGGGAAGCACCATCAGCGGCTACTCGGCGTCGAACACGGTCAGCGCGACGATCGGCATCGCGCGGGCGGGAGACCTGGTCGACGCCGCGACCGCCGCAGGTGCGAACGACGTCTCGGGTCCTGAGCTGAGCCGGAGCGACGCGGATCGCGTCTTTCGCCAGGCGCTCGCCGCAGCCGTGGCGAATGCGAGATCCCGTGCCGACGCGCTCGCGAAAGCGGCTGGACGATCGCTCGGGGCGATCACGAGGATCTCTGAAGGTGGCGAGACGCCGGTGCCGTACGCGTCCGCAGCCTCGGCGGCCGACACAGGGACGCCGATCGTTCCCGGCAAGCAGGAGACGAGCGCTACGGTCAGCGTCACTTTCGGCCTGCGCTGAGACGAAGACGGGTCGGACCTTCGGGTCCGACCCGTCTATGTCCCGGAACGGTTAGCAGTCGAAGTAGAGCGTGAACTCGGCCGGATGTGGGCGCAGCCGCACGGTGTCGACCTCGTTCTCGCGCTTCCAGGCGATCCAGGTCTCGATGAGCTCCTTCGAGAACACGTCGCCGGCGAGCAGGAACTCGTGGTCGGACTCGAGGGCGGTGAGCGCCTCCGCGAGCGATCCGGGAACCTGTGGGATTTCCTCGTGCGCCTCTGCGAAGAGATCGAAATCCGCTGGCGCCCCCGGTTCGAGCCCGCGCTGGATCCCGTCGAGGCCCGCCATCAGCATCGCGGCGAACGCAAGGTACGGGTTCGCGGCTGCGTCGGGACAGCGGAACTCGATCCGCTTCGCCTTCGGCGACTCCGAGTACATCGGGATCCGGATGCAGGCGGAGCGGTTTCGCTGCGAGTAGACGAGGTTCACCGGAGCCTCGAAGCCTGGGACGAGCCGCCGGTACGAGTTCGTCGTCGGTGCGCAGAAGGCGAGCAGGGCCGGCGCATGCGCGAGGAGCCCTCCGACGTACGCGCGTGCGAGCTGCGAGAGTCCCGCGTAGCCCGACCTGTCCGCCATCAGCGGCGTCCCCTCCTTCCACAGGGACTGGTGCGTGTGCATACCCGAGCCGTTGTCACCGAAGATCGGCTTCGGCATGAACGTCGCCGTCTTCCCGTGGCGGCGGGCGACATTCTTGACGACGTACTTGTACGTCATCACGTGGTCCGCCATTCGGGTCAGCGAGGTGAAGCGAAGGTCGATCTCGCACTGGCCGCCGGACGCGACCTCGTGGTGGTGGAACTCGCACGGGATGCCGACCCGCTCGAGGGTGAGCACCATCTCCGTGCGCACGTCGTGGAGCGTGTCGGAGGGAGCGGCGGGGAAGTACCCCTCCTTCGGGCGCGCGGTGTAGCCGAGTCCCGGCTTCCCAGAATTCCAGTAGCCCTCGCCTGAGTCCACGGCGTAGTGGGAGCGGTTCGGTCCCAGCTCGTACGACACCTCGTCGAACACGAAGAACTCGCATTCGGGACCGAAGAAGGCGGTGTCGGCGACGCCGGTCGAGCGCAGGTGCTCTTCGGCTCGCCGCGCGATCTGCCTCGGGTCCTTCGCGTATGGCTCGCGGGTCACGGGATCGACGATCTCGCATATGAGCGAGAGCGTCGGGGCCGCCGTCGCAGGGTCGAGGATCGCGGACTCGGCCTGTGGCATGAGGAGCATGTCCGACTCCTGAATGCCCTGCCAGCCCCGGATCGACGACCCGTCGAAGCCGAGCCCCTCGTCGAACGCCGACTCGTCGAGCGCGCGTACGGGAAGGGTCATGTGCTGCCAGGTTCCGAGGAGGTCGCAGAACTTGAGGTCGACCATTGCCGCGCGCGTCTCGCCCGCCCATTCGAGCGCCTCACGCGCGTCTGGAAGCGTCTCGCCGCCGTTCATCAGGTAGTGCCGCTCCTCGAGCTCCGACATCGTGCCTCCTTCCGGGACCAAACAAAAGACCCCAGGACTTGAATCAGTCCTGAGGCCACGTCGCCTCGTACAACGCAGGAGCCTGCGCCGGCTCCAACCTGCGTCTCACCTTAGCGGTGAGCTCGGACATTCGTCAACGCCCGGGCGCGGAAAATGCGCGTTCCGTACGGCCGTCGGAGACCCGATCCTGGCGTCCTGTCTGCGCCCGCCTGGACGTAGGACGACGTCGAAGTACTCTTCAAGGTGCCGTTCGACGTGAAGGTTCTCCTCGGGCGAGTCGTCGAGTTCTTCGAAGGCGGTGACGACGATGGCGAAGAAGAGGAAGAAGCTGACGAGCCTTGAGTTCTGGGCGAAGTATCGAGGGCAATTCGAGGAGACGGATCGGCGGCTCCTCGAACGCATCGCCTACCACCAGGCCAAGAGCGCGAAAGAGCGAGCAGCGTAGGAGCAGACTTCGCGCTGATTTGAGCCGTTCGGGAAGCCCTGCTATCGTGCTCGACCTGATGTTGCTCCGCAACGGCTGAATCATCCGTTCGCGGGCCCCGCCTCGACGGGGCCAGCGTGTGCCTGTCAGCAGCCTGCCGTTGTAGTACGACCTAGGAGCACTCACGTGACGAACATCCAGCAAGCAGCGATCGAGGCCCTGCCTCGCCGCAGGGCTCCAGCGGTCGACGTCCGCGACCTGAGCAAGGAGTTCCGGCGCCGAGATCGGAAGCTCGGCAGGTTCGCCCACAGGAAGCGCGTCGCGCTCGACGGAGTGTCGTTCACGATGCAGCGCGGGGAGACCGTCGCCATCCTGGGACAGAACGGATCCGGGAAGTCGACGCTCGTCCGCCTGCTCTCCACCCTGCTGCTCCCCGACGGAGGCTCGGCGGAGATCTTCGGCCACGACGTCGTCAGGGACGCTCGTGCAGTGCGCCGGCTCGTCAACCGCGTCTCGGTCGAGGCGTCGTTCTTCAAGAAGATGTCGTCCTCCGAGAACCTGGGCTACGCGTCGCGCTACTACGGCATGACTTCGCGCCAGACACGCGACCTCATCCCGCAGATCCTCGGGCGGGTGGGATTCCCTCCGGACCGGCGCGACGAGCCGATGGAGAGCCTCTCTCGAGGCATGCAGCAGAAGGTCGCTCTCGCGAGGGCCTTGCTCACGTCCCCGGTCGTCCTGCTGCTCGACGAGCCGACGACCGGCCTCGACCCGCGCTCGAAGCTCGAGGTGCAGGAGTTCATCCGCGAGATCCGGTCGAGCCACGACTCGACGATCCTGCTCTGCACACATGACCTCGCCGAGGCGGAGACGCTGGCCGAGCGGGTCGGGATCCTCGACCGCGGGCAGCTGCTCGCGCTCGAGCCGGCCGACGCCCTAAGGCGCCGCTTCGGCGCGACGACGCTGGAGGAGGCGTTCTTCGCCGCCACCGGCCGTGCGTTCGAGGCCGACGACGAGGAAGACGACCAGGACCGCGAGGTGTTCGCCTGATGAGCGGCGTAGGCCCGACGGAGCCGCCCAGCCGGCGTAGGCTCGACGGAGCCGGCCCGAGAGCGGAAGCGGCGGCTTTGCCGCCGTTGGAGCGGGACCAGAGCGGAGCGTCGGCCCTGCCGGCGCGGGAGCGGGCATGAAAGCCCTGCTCGGGAACATGCGCGCAGAGCTCGTAGGTGCCGGCGGCGTCGTCGAGCGCAACGCCTATCTCACCAAGCGCTACATCTGGTGGGACGTCGCGTGGTTCGTCTGGACGGTGGCGAACACGCTCACGATCGTCTTCATCGCGAAGGGAATCGAGGCGACGGGCGGCTCGCTCGACGTCAACGAGACGATGACGACGCTCCTGATCGGCGCCGTCGTCTGGGCGTACCTCGGCATCCTGTTCGAGTTCCTGATGGAGACCGTCGCCTGGGAGCGTTGGGAGGGAACGATCGAGTACACGTTCATGGCGCCGCTCTCGCGTGCGATGCACCTGGCGGGACAGGGAGTCTTCGCGATCGCCTACGGGCTGGTTCGCGCGATCTTCCTCTTCTGCGTGTGCGCCTTCGTCTTCTTCAGCCTCTCGATCCCGGACGCGAAGTACTTCCCCGCGTTCGTCGTCCTCGTCGTCGCGTCGATCTCGTTCATCGGTATCGGGATGATGATGTCCGTGCTGCCGCTGATCTCGCCGGAAAAGGGGACGCAGCTCGGCTTCGTCGCACAGGGCACGCTTCTCGTCGTCTCGGGCGTCTACTACCCGGTGAGCGTGCTGCCGGAGTGGATGCAGTGGATCGCGAAGGTCTCGCCCGCGACGTATGCGCTCGACGGGATCCGGAAGGCGATCCTCGAGGGCCAGGGCCTGTCCGCGCTCTGGAGCGACCTCTGGCCTCTGCTTCTCATCGGGTTCGTGTCGATCCCGCTCGGCCTGTGGGTATTCCAACGGGGCGAGCAGTACGCGAAGCGGCACGGGAAGCTGAAGAGGTCGGGCTGATGGCGGTCCACGTCGACGGCCTGCGCAAGGTCTTCGAGGTTCCCGAGCGTGAGCCCGGCCTCTGGGCCTCCGTGAAGAGCCTCGTCCGCCGCAAGATGCGCGAGGTGCGAGCCGTGGACGGGATCACCTTCGACATCGACCGCGGCGAGATCGTCGGCTTCCTCGGGCCGAACGGCGCCGGGAAGACCACCACCCTGAAGATGCTCTCGGGATTGCTCCACTCGAGCGGCGGGGAAGCGCGGGTGCTCGGCTTCGTTCCGTCCAAGCGCGAGAAGGACTTCCTGCGGCAGATCACGCTCGTCATGGGCAACCGGAACCAGCTGCAGTGGGACCTGCCGGCGCTCGACTCCTTCGAGCTGAACCGCGCCATCTATCGGCTACGTCGCGAGGACTTCGTGCCGTTCCGGGACGAGCTGATCGAGCTGCTCGACATCGGCGACCTCGTGCGCAAGCCGGTGCGGAACCTCTCGCTGGGCGAGCGGATGAAAGTGGAGATCGTGGGAGCGCTCCTCCACCGCCCGCAGGTGCTCTTCCTCGACGAGCCGACGATCGGGCTCGACGTCACGATGCAGAAGCGGATCCGCTCGTTCGTGGCGGAGTACAACCGACGCCACGGCGCCACCGTTCTCCTCACGAGCCACTACATGGCCGACGTGCAGGCGCTCTGCCGGCGGGTGATCGTCATCCACCACGGGCAGATCCTGTATGACGGGCCGCTCACAGGTCTCGCCGACCAGTTCGCCGCGCACAAGACGATCGGCGTGGCGCTCGAGGACGGGACGGTCGATCTCACCCGCTACGGGGAGGTCATTCATCGCGACGGCGACTGGATCACGCTGAGGGTGCCGAAGACCGAGACGTCCGAGATCGCGTCCCGACTGCTCGCCGAGCAGTCGGTGCTCGACCTCACGATCGAGGAGCCGCCGATCGAGGACGTCATCGAGCTCGTATTCGCGCAGGAGCGCAGAGAACCGGAGGTGGAGGTGGTCGCATGAGC
>Ga0066710_100004934_pt1 | contig 11989 bp, 7 predicted proteins | sample GraSoiAngelo_159_FD_79666 | JGI IMG/M metagenome (GOLD analysis project Ga0066710, IMG submission 79666) | Grasslands soil microbial communities from the Angelo Coastal Reserve, California, USA - 14_1009_16_40cm | ecosystem: Environmental > Terrestrial > Soil > Grasslands | place: USA... | reverse complement strand
CGCACCATCCGGCCGAGTTCATGGCCGCGGTCATCAGCAACGGCGGCGGCTACTACTCGACCTTCGCCTACATCTCCGAGTGCCGGCGGATGGGGCTCTCGGTCCTCCTGCCGGACATCAACGAGAGCGACAAGGCCTACGCGGGGCGCGACGGCCGGGTGCGCGTCGGCCTGATGCAGATCAGGGGATTGAGCGACGAGGCGGCCCAGGCCATCCTCGCGGAGCGGAAGGACCGCGGGCCGTTCGTCTCGTTCGACGAGTTCCTACGGCGCGTGCCGATCGACCCGTCCGACGCGCGCCTCCTGGTCCGCGCCGGCGCCTTCGACGGCGTCGGCTTCGGCGAAGACGCCGCCGCCCCCGACCTGGCGATCCGGCCGCGCCTGCACTGGCGCCTGCGCGAGTGGGAGGCGAAGACGGAGGGGCGGCGATCGCGCGCGCGGTCGCTCTTCCCGCCCGACCTCGGGCCGCTGCCGTCGCCGCGCCCTTGCGAAGAGGCGAAGCTCCTGCGCGACGAGGTGGAGACCCTGGGCTTCCTGATCAGCCGCCACCCTCTGACGCTGTACCGCGACCACCTGCTGGCGCTGCGCCGCTCGGGGATCGTGCCGGTGCGCGGCTGCGACCTGGCCCGCCACGCGGGGCGGCGGGTGGCGGCGCTCGGGTGGCTGATCACGGGCAAGGTGGTGAGCACCAAGGACGACGAGCCGATGGAGTTCGTCTCCTTCGAGGACACCACGGCGATCTACGAGACCACTTTCTTCCCGCGGCCCTACGAACGTTTCTGCAGGATGCTGGCCACGACGCGGCCCTATCTGCTCAGAGGACGGGTCGAGGAGGAGTTCGGGGCGGTCGCCCTGACGGTGGACGACGCGGCCTTCCTGGACCAGCCTCCAGCCCCGCGGCGGGAGGCGATCAACCCTGCCGGCGGCGCGGCCGGCCCGCCGGGGCCGGAGGCTCGTCCAGCACCAGATCGGCCTCGCGGCGGCGCCCATCCCGCTCGAGCCCGAGCGTCACCCGATGGCCGGGCTTGAGACGCGACAACTGGGTGCGCAGATCGTCGTCGGAGAGAACCGGCTTGCCGCGCAGGGAGACGACGACGTCGCCGCGCCGCAGCCCGGCCCGGGCGGCCGGCCCGCCGGGGTCGATGGAGGCCACCAGCGCGCCACGCGCCGCGCCGAGATCGAAGGCCCGGGCGATCTCGGGCGTGATCGCCTGCAGGCGCACCCCGGCGTAGCCGCGCACCACGTGCCCGTGCGCGAGGATGCTCTCCACGATCTCCCGGGCCATGCTCGAGGGAATGGCGAAGCCGATCCCCTGGTAGCCGCCGCTGCGCGACAGGATGGCGGTGTTGATGCCGATCACCTCGCCGCGTGTGTTGACCAGCGCGCCGCCCGAGTTGCCGGGGTTGATCGCGGCGTCGGTCTGGATGAAGTCCTCGTAATCGGCCAGCCCCAGGCTTCCGCGGCCGATGGCGCTGACGATCCCCATGGTCACGGTCTGGCCGATCCCGAAGGGGTTGCCGATCGCCAGCACGATGTCGCCGACCTGCAGGTTCTCGGAGTCGCCCAGGACCGCCGTCGGCAGAGAGGTGTCGTCGACACGCAGAACGGCGAGGTCGGTGCGCTGATCCGCGCCCAGGATGCGGGCTCCCACCTCGCGCCCGTCGGCGAGCGCGATCTTGACCTCGCGCGCGTGCTCGACGACGTGGTAGTTCGTCAGGATCGTCCCGCGATCGTTGACCACGACCCCCGAGCCCAGGCTGAGGGCGCGCCGCTCGCGGGGCACCGCGAACTCCTGGGCGTCGTCTCCGAAGAACTGCCGGAAGAAGGGGTCGGCGAAGAGCGGCGAATAGCTCTCGTAGGTCTGGATCACCTGCACGGAGGAGATGTTCACGACCGCGGGCATGACGGCGCGGACGACCGAGGCGTAGCCGTCCTGGGCCGGAGCCGCGGGCGATCGTGGCGCGGGGATCGGAGGCGGAGCGGCGCGCCCGGCGCCCGCTTCGCTCCGCGGCGCCGCGTCGCGGCCCCGCTCGTGCAGCGCGAGGAGGCCCGCTCCCAGCGCCACCCCGGCGACCAGCACCAAGAGCGCCCCCACCTGCCGGGGGCCCTCGAACGGGAGGCCGCCCATGCGCGCCCGCCCTCCCTCATGCACGGCCTTCACCTCCTCGCGAGGGGTGCTTCATTGCACGCCCGCCGAAAAGGATGTAATTATACCCTCCGCTGCGCGCGGCTCCGAGATCGGCCGCGACCGTGAGGTGAGATGACCGATTTCCTGCAGACGCTGCGGCCCCTGGTTCAGGACTTCCTCCCGAAGGCGCTCCTCGCCATCGTGTGCGGCGGGCTGATCGGGGTCGAGCGCGAGATCAAGAACAAGCCGGCCGGGTTCCGGACGAACATCCTGATCTGCCTCGGGTCGATGCTCTTCATGTGGCTTTCCGCCAAGGTCTCGACGGTCTTCGCGCCGGAGCATCCGGGCGATCCGGGGCGCATCGCGGCGCAGGTGGTGACCGGCATCGGCTTCCTGGGCGCCGGCACGATCATGCAGTCACGCGGCAAGGTCGTCGGCCTGACCTCGGCGGCCATGATCTGGGTGGTGTCGGCCGTGGGCATGAGCATCGGCGCCGGGTACGGCGCCGTCGGTGTGTTGACGACCGGGCTGGTGCTGGTGGTCCTGGTCGGCCTCGGCCTCCTGGAGAGGCGGGTGTTCGGCCGCTGCGTGTACTACGACTGCCAGGTGGCGTTCGACGACGATCACGGCCGCACCCGCGCGGAGATCGACCGGGCGCTGCGCGCCTTGGGGCGCCCCCTGGAATCCTTCGCCGTCAAGCGGCGCGACGATCACCTGGTGCTGACCTTCCAGTATTGCGGCGTCCACCCACAGCACAAGAAGGTCCTCGGCGATCTGTGGCGCGTCGAGGGCGTGCGCGAGGTGCGCCCCCTGCGCTAGCCTGCAGGAGTGCCCGGCTCCTCCCTCAGTAGGCCACCTGCGCGTCAAGGTCGGGTGGCAGCGTGATGCCAAGCGCCTCGGCCGTGCCGCGGTTGACGGCCAGGAGGCGCGAGGGCGGAACGCGCACGCCGAAGTCCGAGGGCTGATGGCCGTGGTAGAGGATCTCCGCGGCGAGCCGCGACGCCTCCGCCCCGATCTGCTCGGTGCTCGCGCCGTAGGCGTAGAGCGCACCGCGCCGCACCCAGTCAGGCCCCGGCGCCGCCAGCGGCACGTGGTTCCTGAGGGCCCAACGCGTCACCCTCTCCACGGTGTCCGGCGAAGCGCTCAGAGGATCGAACGGCAGGAGAAGGGCGTCGATCCGGCCGCGCAGAGGGTCGAGCGTCTCCTCGGGGCTCGATCCCTTGTAGCGCGGGCGGAGGTCGACCTGGATCCCGGCGCGCCCGGCGGCCGCGAGCAGGTCGTGCGCCACGGAAACCGAGAGATCCGCGTCGTACACCAGTCCGATCCGCCTGGCGCGCGGCAGCATCGTGGTCAGGCGCCGCACGACCTCATCGGGATCGGGTGCGTTGGCCAGGAAGCAGGTGGTCGACGTCTCCAGATCGTAGCGGCGCGGATCGGTGACCAGCGTCAGGATCGCGGGCGCGTCGGGGATCTCCCGTCGGATGAGGCGGGCGGCCCGCAATCCGGCCCCCAGCAGCAGGCTGGGGTGTTCGGCGCGGACCCGCCTCACGCTCTCGGCCGGGTCCGCTTCCTGGTCGAGGTCGACCACCCGCACCGGGACGTCGAGCCCCTGCGTGAAGCCGCGCAGGAGGTCCTGGTACGGGAAAGGGTCGCGCGTCACCAGGGCGACGACCTCGCGTTCGCCGGGCCGCTTCAGGCGGAAGTCCATGCCCCTGGCGCGCCCGGGCTGCAGGACGAGCCCGTCGTACGTGACCGTGCGGTAGCCCGCCAGCTCGGCGGTGATCGAGTAGCGGGCCAGCGGACGCAGGGCGGGGAAGCGATAGGTCCCGTCGCGGCCGGTCCTCTGCCTGCTCCGCCCGACGCCGTCGCCCGAGACCGTCAGGCTCGTCCCGGGTAGCGGCCGTCCCTGGGAATCGCGCACGGTGCCGCGCACGCTGGCGAAGTACGGATCGTCGGCGCGGGCCTCCCGGGTCGGGAGAAACGCTGCGAGAACGAAAAGGGCCAGGACCAATGCGGGCCAGCGGGGCAAACGCGTCATGACCACCTCCCCGGCCGGCACCGGCCGCGGTCCGGCCGCGATCTTTGCGATGGGCGAATCCTGCGAGCGAACGTGCATCCCTTATAGTTCAGACTGTGAGCCCGGGTCAATCGCCCGCGGCGCGGCGATTGACAGGCGGGGAGGCGTGATTCTAGGATCCGCGCTCGCCCGGGCCCCGTGCTCCCCGGCGCTTCGAAGAGGATACCGCCCCATGGCGCCTCTCCTGGAAACTTCCCTGCCGGGTCTGCGGCTCGCCAGCCGCGGCAAGGTCAGGGACAATTACGACCTCGGCGACGAGCTGCTGATCGTTTCGACGGACCGGATCTCGGCGTTCGACCACGTGCTGCCGAACGGCATTCCCGACAAGGGGAAAGTCCTCAACCAGATCTCGATCTTCTGGTTCGGGATGTTGTCGGAGCTGGTCCGCAACCATCTTCACGAACATCGCGTGGAGCGCTTTCCGCCCGCGCTCCGCCCGCACGCCGACCTCCTGCGCGGGCGCGCCGTCCTGGTCTCGCGGCTGCGGATGCTCCCCGTGGAATGCGTCGTGCGCGGCTACCTCTCGGGCTCGGGGTACAAGGAGTACCGCCAGGCCGGCTCGGTCTGCGGCCTCCGGCTGCCCGCCGGCCTGCCGGAGTCGGCGCGGCTTCCCGAGCCTCTCTTCACCCCCTCGACCAAGGCGACCACGGGCCACGACGAGAACATCCCGTTCCAGAAGGTCGTCGACCTGGTCGGCCGCGAGACGGCGGTCGCGGCGCGCGACCTGAGCCTTGCGATCTACGGGCGGGCGTGCGCGCACGCCGAGTCACGGGGGATCATCATCGCGGACACGAAATTCGAATTCGGGCAGGACGGCGCGGGGCTGGTCCTGGCGGACGAGGTCCTGACCCCCGATTCGTCGCGCTTCTGGCCGGCGGACGCGTACCGGCCAGGCGGGCCACAGCGTTCCTTCGACAAGCAGTTCGTGCGCGACTACCTGGAATCGGTCCGCTGGGACAAGAACCCTCCTGCACCCGCTCTACCGGAGCCGATCGTGCAGGGGACCCGGGACCGTTACCTCGAGATCTTCCGCCTCTTGACCGGGCGCGATCTGGACTGATCTACCGGGCCGTCGGGTCGGGACCCGGACCGGCCAACCCACCGAGCGACTCGAGCAGGAGGCGCGATCGGACCACGCTTCCCGCGGAGTAGGGGGTCCGTCGCCGGCGCACCAGGTGGCGCTCCTTCAGCGAAAGGATCCGGCGCAGCGACAGCGCCAGGCGAGGGGCGCCCACTTCGCCGCTCTCGAGGGCGCGCACCAGGCCGTCGTGCGCCTGGAGGATCCGCTCCTCGGTGCGGCAGAACATCAGCCCATCGCTGCCTGCCAGGAGCGCCGCACGGGCCTGGTCCCAGCCGTCCAGGCCCTGATCGATCGCCCCCATCTCCAGGTCATCCGTGAGGACGAGCCCGCGGTAGCCGATCTTCCTGCGCAGCAGGCCGTCCACGACGGCCCGGGACAACGTGGCGGGGTGCGGCCTCGTTCCCTGCAGGGACGGGTAGTAGGCGTGGCCGACCATGACGATGGGGAGCAGCCTCCGGAGCCGTCGGTAAGGCAGGAGGTCCCTGCTCCAGAGGAGCGGCCGGGCGCGGCGAATCAGGGGGAGCGTGGTGTGCGTGTCGCCGCGCGCGGCGCCCAGGCCGGGGAAATGCTTCCCGACCGGGATGGTCCCCGCCCGCAGATGGGTGCGAGCGAAAACGGCCGCGAGCTCCGCGACCCGGCGGGGATCTTCGCCGAAGGCCCGGTCACCGATGCCGTTTGACGGATCGGGCCCGGACAGGTCGAGGACCGGAGCGAGGTTCACGTTGAAGCCCAGGCTCTTGAGCGCCTGGGCGGTCGCCTGGGAGTGCCTTCGCACGGCGCTCTCGGCGCCGGCGCGGCTCGCGAGTGAGAGCGCGGGCGCGGTCGGCCCCAGGATGCCCTTGAGGCGATTGACCCTCCCTCCTTCCTGGTCCAGGGCAAGGAAGGGAGGGATGCGGGTGGCCCGGAAAAGGGCATCGGTCAGGGCGCGGACCTGGGCCGCGTCCTCGAGATTGCGCGCGAACAGGATCAGCCCCCCGGGGTGGACCTGTCTGGTCAGGCGTTCCAGGGCCGGCCCGTACGTCGTGCCGTCGAAACCGATCCAGAGAAGCTGGCCGGCCCGTTCGTCGATGCTCAGGTCCCTGGCTTGCAGCATGGGGCGGTACTGTAGTCGATGGAAGGCGCCCGGGCAAGGATGGCGCCTTGCGGCGTTGCGCCGGGCCCGAGGAGCGTGCCGAAGCCACCGGAAGGAACCCCGCGAGGTGGGCTGCCGACGCTGACAATTTTGAAACCTGGCTTGACAGTGCGTGCTCAGGCACCTAAATTCGGGCTATGAATATGTGATTCGAACAACTTATATGGTAAGAAACAGGAATCACATATGCGAGCAAGTTCCCCCCCTGTGGAGATGGGGCTTGCCGCCCGGTGGGTGTCAAGGTATGGTAGGCGCGTCGCCGCCGGACTCCGTATCTTGTGGTCGTGATTTGGGGCGATCCGCATTGACTTGCGGAAAAACGGATGGTAGCATCCCCGCCTCTTTCACAGAAACAGGCGGGCAGGCGAGGGTGTAATGGCCAGGAAGTTCTACACCATCATGATCGTGCCGCACGCCACGGCGAAGTTCCGGAGAGTCAAGGTCTCCAAGAACTTCCTGGTGATGGCGGGCTGCTTCCTGGGCCTGGTGTTCGTGGCTGGCCTGATGTTCCCGCACTTCCTCCTGAAGGCCAGCCAGCTGCGGGCGAGCCTCGACAGGCTGACCCAGGAGAACGAGGAGCTCCGCAAATCCAACGAGAAGTTCGACGCCTCCCTGTCCGACCTGCGGGGCAAGCTTTCGGAATTCGAGACCAAGGCCACCAAGTTCGCCTTGATGGTCGGCGTGGACGATCTCAACGGCCAGCAGATGGGCGCGGGCGGCAGCTCCTTCGACCTCAAGGGGCTCTCTCCCAAGGCCTCCGAAGCGGTCATCGAGGGGGAGATCAACACCCTGCGCGAGAGGTCCGGCGCCCTTCAAGATTCATTCCGGGTCCTCGACATGGCCTTCCAGAAACAGGCGCTGCTCCTGTCCTCGACCCCCAGCATCGTACCTGTGCGCGGTCTGATGGGCAACGGCTACGGCTGGCGGCGCGATCCCTTCACCGGCATGCGCGATTTCCATGAGGGGCTCGACCTCGTGGCCCCGATCGGCACCAAGGTGGTCGCTCCGGCGGACGGCATCGTCACGCGCGTCGGGGTGAGCGGCGGGTTCGGCAACTCGATCTTCGTTTCCCACGGCTACGGCATCATCACCCGCTACGGGCACCTCGCGGGCTACAACGTCAAGGTCGGCCAGCGCATCAAGCGCGGCGACGTCATCGGCATGGTCGGAACGAGCGGCCGGAGCACCGGCCCGCACCTCCACTACGAAGTCCTGGTCCACCAGAGAAACGTCGACCCGGTGAAGTACATTCTCGACGAGTACCGCAGCTTCTGAATCCTGCCCCTCCCGGGGCATTCTTGACTTCCCCCTGCATTTTGCTATAGTTACAGGAACGCGGCCGGGCCGGAACGCGACTCAACCCGGGCCCCGTCGAGGTCGCGCCGGGCGCGGCGACCCCTGGATCCGATTCCCCAACAGCGCGTTGCCAGGGTTCAGGTCCCCATGAGGGGACGAAGGGAGTACACTCCACGGCGATGCTGATCGACGCGATCCTCAAGGCCATCGTCGGGACCAAGAACGAGCGCGAGTTGCGCCAGCTCAGGCCCCGCGTCGGCACCATCAACGAGCTCGAGCCCGCGACGCGCGCCCTGTCCGACGAGGATTTCCCGCGGCGCACCCTCGATTTGAAGGACCGCGTCTCGCGCGGCGCACCCCTCGACGAGATCCTCCCCGAGGCCTTTGCCCTGTGCCGCGAGGCGGCCCGCCGCATGCTCAACATGCGGCACTTCGACGTGCAGCTCATCGGCGGCATGGTCCTACACCAGGGGAAGATCGCCGAGATGAAGACCGGCGAGGGGAAGACCCTGGTCGCCACCCTGGCCGCGTACCTGAACGCCCTCTCCGGCAAGGGCGTGCACGTGATCACGGTCAATGATTATCTGGCGCGCCGCGACGCCGCCTGGATGGGCCCCATCTACAGATTTCTCGGGCTGACGGTGGGCGTGATTCAGCACGAGCTGGAGGACGCGGCGCGGCAGGAGGCCTACGCCGCCGACGTCACCTACGGGACCAACAACGAGTTCGGCTTCGACTACCTGCGCGACAACATGAAGTACTCCCTGGGGGCCATGGTGCAGCGCGGCCACCACTATGCCATCGTCGACGAGGTCGATTCGATCCTCATCGACGAAGCCCGCACACCGCTCATCATCTCGGGACCTTCCGAGGAGTCGACGGAGCTCTACTCGCGCGCCGAGGTCATCATCCCGCGCCTCAAGAAAGACGAGGACTTCACGGTGGACGAGAAGGCGCGCACCGTCGCGCTCACCGAGGAGGGGGTCGAGAAATCCGAGAAGCTGTTGCACGTCGCGAACCTTTACGACCCCGCCGAGATGGAGCTGAACCACGCCGCGCAGCAGGCCCTGCGCGCCCACGTCCTGTTCAAGCGCGACGTCGACTACGTCGTCAAGGACGGGCAGGTCATCATCGTCGACGAATTCACCGGCCGGTTGATGCCGGGCCGGCGCTGGAGCGACGGGCTGCACCAGGCCGTCGAAGCGAAAGAGAAGGTGACGATCCAGAAGGAGAACCAGACCCTCGCGACCATCACCTTCCAGAACTATTTCCGCATGTATTCCAAGCTGGCGGGCATGACCGGGACGGCCGATACCGAGGCGGTCGAGTTCGACAAGATCTACCGTCTCGAGGTCATGGTGATCCCGACCAACCGCACGCTCATCCGCATCGAGTACCCCGACGTGGTCTACCGCACGGAGCGCGAGAAGTTCGACGCCGTCGTCGAGGAGATCGAGGAGCTGCATCGGAAGGGGCAACCGGTTCTGGTGGGCACCGTGTCGATCGAGAAATCGGAGCGCCTGAGCGGCCTCCTGCAGAAGAAGCGCATCCCGCACGTGGTCCTGAACGCCAAGTACCACGAGAAAGAGGCGGAGATCGTGGCCCAGGCGGGCCGCCTGGCGGCGGTCACCATCGCCACGAACATGGCCGGCCGCGGCACCGACATCCTGTTGGGCGGCAACCCGGAGTTCCTGGCGCGCCGCGAGCTGCAGGAGGAGGGAGCGCCCGCCGCGGAGATCACTCCCGAGGTCTGGAAGGAATCCTTGGAACGATCCGCCCGGCGGTGCGGCGAGGAGCACGACACGGTCGTGTCGCTGGGCGGCCTGCACATCCTCGGAACCGAGCGACACGAGGCGCGCCGCATCGACAACCAGCTGCGCGGTCGCGCCGGCCGCCAGGGCGACCCGGGCTCCTCCCGCTTCTACCTCTCCCTCGAGGACGACCTGATGCGCATCTTCGGGTCGGACCGCATCTCCGGGCTGATGCAGCGCCTCGGGATGGAGGAGGGAGTCCCGATCGAGCACCGCATGGTGACCCGGGCCATCGAGCGCGCCCAGAAGCAGGTCGAGGCGCGGAACTTCGAGATCCGCAAGCACCTGCTCGAATATGACGATGTCAACAACAAGCAGCGGACCGAGATCTACCGGCTGCGGCGGGAGCTCCTGGAGGGGAAGGGGCAGAAGGAGTACCTGCTGCAGAAGGCCGAGGAGATCCTGGATTGGACGCTGGAGTCGGCCTGCAACCCGGGCGTGGACCCGGGCGAGTGGTCGACCGAAGAGCTGCGCAACGGGGTGCTGCGCTACTACGGGATCGACGTGCAGGCGCTGGGGATCGACTGGACCACGATCAACGCTCCTCAACTGCGCGAGGTCCTCTGGTCCAGGGTGGCGGAGCGCTATGAGGAGAAGGAGCGCGGTCTGGGCTCCGAAGTGATGCGCCAGCACGAGCGCACCCTGATGCTCTACGTCATCGACACCGCCTGGAAGGACCACCTCCTGGCGATGGACCACCTCAAGGAAGGGATCGGCCTGCGCGGCTACGGGCAGCGGGACCCGCTGACCGAGTACAAGAAGGAATCCTTCGTCATGTTCGGGCTGATGAAGGAGCGCATCGAGGACGAGATCATCATGAACCTGTGGCGCATGGACGCCGTGGTGCAGTCCGAGCAGCAAGAAATGCGTCGGCGCCGCGAGCGCGACCTGGTCTACACCGCGCCCGCCAAGGAGGCGCCGCGGCCGGCCCAACGCGCCGCCGGCCGGGTCGGCCGCAACGATCCATGCCCGTGCGGCTCGGGGAAGAAGTACAAGAAATGCCATGGCTCGGAGGAGGGGACGGGCACTCCGGAGCGGCCGGCGGCCCGGCACGGGATGCGGGCCTGAAGAGAGGAGGCAGGGCGATGCTGGACGGACCGGTACCCGAAGCGTTGACCTTCGACGACGTGCTCCTGCTCCCGGCTCGGTCCGATGTGCTGCCGGGGGGCGTCGACGTGGCCACGCAGCTCACCCGCAACATCCGTCTGAACATCCCCCTGGTCTCGTCCGCCATGGACACCGTCACCGAATCCCGCCTGGCGATCGCCATGGCCCAGCAGGGAGGCATCGGCGTCATCCACAAGAACCTGTCCATCGAGGGCCAGGCGGAAGAGGTCGACAAGGTCAAGCGGTCCGAGAGCGGCATGATCGTCGATCCGATCACCATCGCTCCCGACCGCCTCATCGCGGAGGCGCTCGAGCTCATGCGCAAGTACAAGATCTCGGGAGTCCCCGTCACCGATCGTGGAGGGCGGCTCCTGGGGATCCTGACGAACCGCGACCTGCGCTTCGAGACGCGGACCGATCTGCCCGTCTCGGCCGTGATGACCAAGGAGCATCTGGTCACGGTGCCGGTGGGGACCACCCTGGAGGAGGCCAAGGCGATCCTCCACAAGCACAAGATCGAGAAGCTTCTGGTCGTCGACCGCGACTACCACCTCAAGGGATTGATCACGGTCAAGGACATCCAGAAGATGATCAAGTATCCGCACGCCTGCAAGGACAGCCTCGGGCGGCTGCGGGTCGGGGCGGCCCTCGGGGCGGGCCCCGACACGCTCGAGCGCGCCAAGGCGCTGGTGGCCGCCCGGGTGGACCTGCTGGTGGTCGACACCGCCCACGGGCACTCGGCGGGCGTGATCGAGACGGCGCGCCGACTCAAGAAGGAATTCCCCGGCATCGACATCGTGGCGGGAAACGTGGCCACGGAGGAGGCGGCCGAGGAGCTGATCCGCCTGGGGGTCGACGGCGTGAAGGTCGGCATGGGACCCGGCTCGATCTGCACCACGCGCGTCGTCGCCGGGGTCGGCGTGCCCCAGGTGACGGCGATCGCCCAGTGCGCCCGCTCGGGACACAAGCATGGGATCCCCATCATCGCCGACGGAGGCATCAAGTACTCGGGGGACATCACCAAGGCCTTGGCGGCGGGGGCGTCGTCCGTAATGATCGGGTCGCTTTTCGCCGGCACCGAGGAGTCGCCGGGTGAGACCATCCTCTACCAGGGACGCACGTTCAAGGCCTACCGTGGGATGGGCTCGCTGGGCGCCATGCGCCATGGGAGCGCCGACCGCTACTTCCAGGAATCGGAGGCGGGGGACGACAAGCTGGTCCCCGAAGGGATCGAGGGGATGGTCCCGTACAAGGGGAGCCTGCAGGCGCTGGTCCCCCAGCTGATCGGCGGGCTGCGCGCCGGCATGGGCTACTGCGGTGCCAAGGACATCGATTCCCTGAGGCGCGAGGCCCGCTTT
>Ga0066710_100004931_pt1 | contig 11991 bp, 10 predicted proteins | sample GraSoiAngelo_159_FD_79666 | JGI IMG/M metagenome (GOLD analysis project Ga0066710, IMG submission 79666) | Grasslands soil microbial communities from the Angelo Coastal Reserve, California, USA - 14_1009_16_40cm | ecosystem: Environmental > Terrestrial > Soil > Grasslands | place: USA... | reverse complement strand
TCGCCGCGGCGCCGCTCGCGAAATTCATTCCGCTCGCGGCACTGAGCGCCGTCCTTGTGAACGTTGCGCTGCACATGGGCGAGTGGCACAACTTTGGCCGGCTCGCCAAATGGCCTAAAAGCGACTCGGCGGTTTTCCTCGCGACCTTTGCGCTGACCGTCATGATCGACCTCACCGTAGCCGTAGAGGTGGGGATGGTTTTGGCCGCGATTCTTTTCATCAAGCGCGTCACTGAAACGACGCAAATCACCGCGGTCGATGACAGTGTTGAAACTGAGGGCTCGCAGCACTCGCTCGTGGGCAAGGAGGTCCCGAAAGGCGTGATGGTCTATCGAATCTTCGGCGCCTTTTTCTTCGGGGCGACAGATAAGCTGGAAACGGCGCTTAAGCGTCTCAAGCAAGAGCCGGATGTCCTGATTCTGCGCATGAAGAAAGTGCTCGCGATGGATGCCACCGGTCTGAACGCGCTGGAGGAGCTTTATCGCCGCCTTCACCGCAAAGGGAAGCACCTGGTCCTCAGCGCCCCGCACACGCAGCCGCTCCTGGTGATGGACAATGCGGGCCTTCTGGACCGCATCGGTCGCGAGAATGTTTGTGCTCATCTGGATGACGCGCTGGCGCGTGCGCGCGAAATTTTGCGGCTGCCACCTGCTCCGCCAAGCGATCCGCATTTCGAAGAGAAGCAAAAGTTGGAAGCGGCGCGCCAGGAACTTGCCGGCGCCCTGGCACGCGTCAATGAAGTTTTGAAGTCGCCATCAACCTCTGGTTACGAATTGACGCGTGCGAAGGGAAAGCCTACGGTGGGCAGCGGCGACGGATAAAGAATTGATGGAGCAACCTGCATTGACCGAATCAGCGCCGGCCACAGTCACCGAACGGGTGAGCTTTCAGCGATGATGGCCCAGGTAGCTCCCGTCCTCCTGAACTTTAGCTTGTTGGGTTATGTAATTGGAGCTGTTGCGGGGTTGCTCTTCTTCCGCCGCGAACGCCTGGCGAACTTTTTTGCTTTCGGCAGCGCTTCAGCGGCCGGTTTTTGTGGCGTTGTCGCCAGCACCTTGTCCTTGCTCCAGGGCACAACCATGGCCAGCCAGCCAGTTCAAGTGTTGCCGAGTCTCATTCCGTACGTGGACTTCACGATCCGAGCGCAACCACTTGGGTTATTTTTCGTAATCATTGTTTCACTCCTGGCGCTCGCTGTATCAATGTATTCGCTGGGTTACGCGCGCGGGTTCTATGGAAGGAAAAACGTGGGGGTGCTTGGCGCGTTCTTCAACGTCCTGCTGCTGGCGACCACTCTGGTGTTTCTCGCGGACAACGCTTTTTTCTTTCTCATTGCTTGGGAGATCATGGCGCTCTCGGCCTATTGCCTGGTCAGCTATGAACATGAGAAGGACGAATCACGCAAGGCCGGCGTGCTTTATTTCGTCATGTCACATATCGGCAGCGGCTGCCTCATTCTCGGCTTCCTGTTGCTGTTCCAAGCCGCCGGCAGTTACGGTTTCGATAGCTTTCATGCAATCGGTGACAAAATGCCCGCCGACCGGCGGAATGCAGTGTTCGTTTTATTCCTGATCGGTTTTGGGGTTAAAGCCGGCATCGTCCCGCTGCACGTTTGGTTGCCGGCGGCTCATCCGGTCGCGCCCAGCAACGTCTCCGCGCTGATGTCTGGCGTGCTGATCAAGACTGGCATTTACGGGATGGCGCGAGTATTCTTTGATTTTTTCGGTGCACCGCCGAACTGGTGGGGCGTCACAGTGTTGGCGATCGGCGTCATTTCGGCTGTGCTCGGCGTGCTCTACGCCTTGATGGAGCACGACCTCAAGCGGCTGCTGGCATATCACAGCATCGAGAATATCGGTATCATTCTGATGGGGCTCGGCGCGGCGCTGATGTTCAGGCACACGAACCACAACGTGCTCGCGGCGCTCGCGCTAATCGCCGGTTTATATCACACAATCAACCACGCCGTTTTTAAGGCGCTGCTCTTCCTTGGTGCAGGGGCGGTATTGCACGCCACGCATACGCGGAACATGGAGCAAATGGGTGGCTTGATTAAGCGCATGCCGCAAACCGCGCTTTTTTTTCTGATCGGCGCTGTCGCGATTTCGGCCTTGCCGCCGCTCAACGGTTTCGTGAGTGAGTGGCTCACGTATCAATCATTGCTGCAAGGGTATGGCACGACCACCACCCTGATCCGCCTGATGCTCCCGTTTAGCGGCGCAATGCTGGCGCTGACCAGCGCGCTGGCGGCGGCGTGCTTCGTCAAAGCGTTTGGGATCACATTTCTTGCACAGCCGCGCAGCACGCAGGTCCGAAATGCGCGCGAGGTGTCGTTCACGATGCTCTTCGGCCAGGGCTTGCTGACCGCCGCGTGCGTGTTCTTGGGATTGTGCCCGGCAACTTTCCTAAGCCTGCTCGATCCTGTAACCAAAGAGCTCATCGGGCCGCAGCTTAGCTCGCAACTCTCGGCCGGAAATGGCTGGGTGCTCTCCGGTGTCGTTTCGGATGGAGGAACAGTATCGACACTGGCCATTCTGCTAGGCGGCATTTGTCTGATGGTAATTCCATTTGTGCTCTGGTTGCTGATCGCGCAACGCGCGCCAATCCGAATCGGGCCGACGTGGGATTGCGGATTGAAAGGCTTGACGCCGCGCATGGAATACACAGCGACCGGCTTCTCAAAACCGATTCGCATGATTTTCAAAGCGCTCTTCCGGCCGCACCGCGAACTGCAGCGCGAATATGATTTCTCGCCGTATTTCGCGAAAACCCTTCGGTTCGAGAGCCACGTTGAGGAACTTTTTGAGGAGCGCATCTACCGCCCTGCACGCATCTGGATTCTGCGCGCCGCCCGCCAGATCCGCGCGCTCCAGGCCGGGAGCATCCAAGCGTATCTGATTTACATGTTTGTCACGCTGTTACTGCTGCTCCTTTTCGCGTTATGAGACTGGAGCTTGGCAACATTGTCCTGCAGACACTGTTATTGCTCCTGCTCGCGCCGCTACTCAGCGGGATAATCAAAAATTGGAAAGCCAAGCTGCAAAACCGCCGCGGGCCGCGCATTTGGCAGCCGCACCTGGATGTGCTGAAATTCCTCCGCAAGGACATGGTCGTGTCCGAGCATGCATCATGGATTTTCTCGCTCGCGCCGTACGTGCTGTTCAGCACTGTTCTGCTCGCGGGATTGATGGTGCCAATGATCCAGACACAGGCGCCGTTGAGCCTTTTCGGCGGCGCACTGGCGATCGTCGGCCTGCTGGCGTTGGGACGATTCTTCCTCGCACTCGCCGGTTTGGACCCGGGCAGCGCCTTCGGCGGCATGGGCAGCAGTCGTGAGATGACGCTTTCCGCGATTGCTGAACCGGCGATGATGCTCGCGATTTTTACCACCGCGATCGTTGCCGGCTCGACCGACCTCTCTCGCATTGTGCAAACAACCAGCGGGCTTACCTGGGGGCTGCTCAATCCGACGCATATCATGGCTTTCGCGGCGCTGTTCATTGTCTTGCTGGCGGAGACCGGACGAGTGCCGGTGGATAATCCGGCAACCCACCTTGAGCTGACGATGATTCACGAGGCGATGATCCTCGAATATTCCGGACGCTATCTCGCCTTCATGGAATGGGGCGCATCGATCAAGCAATTGGTTTTGATGACGCTACTGGCAAACGTATTTTTTCCAGTCGGGATGTCGACCGCAAATTCTCCCGCAGCGTTAGGGTTCGGCTTGCTCGTTTACATGGTGAAGCTCCTGATATTGGCGGCTGCGGTGGTGCTGGTCGAAACCACCAACGCCAAGCTGCGCCTGTTCCGTGTGCCGGACCTGTTAAGCGCCGCGTTCGTCCTCGCGACGCTCGCGCTGATGTCAACATTCCTGTTTCAATAACATGAATTCGCCACAAATCGGCTCGCAGTTCCTCACGCTTTTCGCGGCAGGCATGCTCGTTTTTCAACTTCTGTTGGTGGTGCAACGAATGTTGCTCACGAACATCCGCCTATTCGCGCTTCAATCCTTGTTACTCGCCGCCATTGCGGGAATCGTCGCCTGGTTCAACAAAGCGCCTCATGTGTATCTAGTCGCGGGGCTGACGCTCGTCGGCAAAGTCTGGCTCTTGCCATGGATCCTCCAGCGGCAAGTGCGTCGCATCGGCATCACGCAGGAAATCGAGCCGCTACTCAATCCACCAACCTCCATGCTCATTTGTGGCGCACTCACGCTGCTTGGGTACGTTGTGGCAAGGCCATTCACGTCACTTGAACGATTCGGCAACAATACGCTGGCAGTCGCGATCACCTTGCTACTGACCGGTTTTTTCCTGATGTTCAACCGCCGCAAAGCCGTGACGCAGGTACTCGCGCTGTTGACCGTCGAGAATGGAATTATGCTCGCCGCCGTGGCACTGACGACCTATGGGATGCCCTTAGTGGTTGAGCTTGGTATCTTCTTTGATGTGATGGTCGCCGTAATGGTGCTGGGAATTTTGCTGTACCGAATTCGGGAAAGCTTCGAGTCCATGGACACCAGCAAACTCAGCCAATTAAAGGGCTAACGCATGGTTTTGGCGCTCATCGTTCTTGTGCCTCTGCTCGCGGGATTGATGTGCCTGGCCACGCGCTCGCGGACAGCGTGGGAATGGTTGAATCTGCTGGCGTTCGCAATTGTTGGCGCACTCGCAATCGTGCTCGCTGCGAATCTGCTCAGCCACGGAACAATTACCGGCTTAGGCGGTTTTCTGCGCGCCGACGCGCTCAGCACTTTGGTTGTTCTTCTGATCGCTTTTGTCGCACTCGGCTGCGCCATATACGCGGTCGGTTACTTCCGCCGGGAGGAACGCGACGGCCGAGCAATCGCCACGCAGCTTAGGCGCTATTACGTCCTCACCCCGCTGTTCGTTTCGATGATGCTGCTGGTGCCTCTGGCGGACAGTCTGGGAGTGATGTGGGTCGCGGCGGAAGCGACCACCATCACCGCCGTACTGCTCGTCACATTTTATAACCAAAAGACTTCGTTCGAGGCTGGCTGGAAATACATTATCATCGGCAGCGTCGGCATTTCGCTGGCGCTCTTTGGGACGGTAATGACCTATTATGCCGCCGCGAAGGTGGTCGGCCACACGGAACACGGAATGAACTGGTCGGTCCTGGCTGGGGTTGCCAATCAATTTGATAAAAATGCCATGCGTCTCGCCTTCATTTGTGTGCTCCTCGGGTACGGCACCAAGGCCGGCCTTGTCCCGATGCATACCTGGAAGCCGGACGCGTACGAAGAAGCGCCCATTCCCACCGCGGCACTTTTCGGCGCGGGCGTGATCAATTGCGCCATTTACGGCATCGCACGTTTCGATGTGCTCGCCGAAAAATGCCTTGGACGCGAATTTCCAGGTAAGCTGCTGATCGGCTTCGGTCTGGCTTCAATCCTTCTGTCAGCACCGTTTATCCTGGCACAACGGAATTTCAGACGCATTCTCGCTTACTCGAGCATCGACCACGCGGGGATTATGGTCGCCGCGCTTGGCTTTGGCGGCAAGCTCGGCGCGCTGGGCGCCACGCTGCATATGCTCTTCCACGCGGTGACTAAACCGCTCATGTTCTTTTGCGCCGGGAACGTGCAGCAGCAGTTTGACACCGCATATCTTCGTAAGATTCGCGGCGTCGTTCACGTGCTGCCATGGACGGGTGGACTGTTCCTGATGGCAACCCTCGCCGTGACCGGCACGCCACCGTTCAGCATTTTTCAAAGCGAGTTCAAAATTCTGAGTGCTGCGCTTGTCGCTGGCCGTCCCTGGGTTGCGTTTGCCTTCCTCGCCGGGGTGGTCACGATTTTCGCGGGATTCCTTATGCACATGGCGAGGTTGAATCTTGGCAACCCGCAAGTAAGGCCAGGGCCCGTAGTCGCCAGCGAATGTCCTTGGAAATTCTGCGCGATGATCACGGTAGCCGCAGCCGTCGTAATGCTCGGGTTCTGGATCCCTGCGCCACTTTATCGACTCGTAGAAGAAGCCACTCACATTATCGGAGGCTTTTAATGAGCGTTCTTCCCGGTTTACGGCCAATTATAGAAGAGATTACGACTCGCTTTGGTGGCCGCCTTAAAGGCCCACAAATCGCACGGCCAAACGAAATCTACTTCGACGCCAATATCGATCTCATTGCGGGCTTTTGCGGGCATCTGTACAAACGCTGGAACGCGCGCCTGGTCAGCGTGTTCGCGGATGACGCCCGCGCCGAACAGGGCGTCTTTCACCTGTATTACATTTATGCGCTGGATTCGGCGCATGGCTTTTTGATTCTGCGCGTGCTTGTGCCTCCCAATAAGCCTGAATTCCCTTCGCTCACCAACGCTGTCCCGGCTGTGAACTGGCAGGAACGCGAGATTCAGGATTTGTTTGGTCTCAAACTCATTGGGCATCCGAACCCGAGCCGTTGCGCGCTGCATGATGATTGGCCGGAGGTCCATCCCTTACGCAAGGACTTCGACTTAAACGCGGAGCTACCGCCCTTTAGTGGTGAGCGGCACAGATTCCGCGAAGTCGAGGGCGAAGGCGTTTTCCATGTGCCCGTCGGCCCGGTGCACGCCGGAGTTATCGAGCCTGGACATTTTCGCTTTAGCGTTGCGGGTGAGCCGGTGCTCTATCTCCAGTTGCGGATGTTTTACGTGCACAAAGGCACGGAGAAACTCTTCGAGAACCTGCCGATCCCGCATTGCCTTCGGCTGGCAGAGAGCGTCTCCGGTGACTCCAGCTTCGGCCATGCGACGGCGTTTTGCCATGCGGTCGAGCGGGCCGCCGGCGTCGAAGCCCCGCCGCGTGGCCGAGCCTTGCGGACCATTTGTCTGGAGCTGGAACGCATCTACAACCATGTCGCGGATATTGGCGCGATTTGCACCGACGTCGCATTCGTCACCGCGAATATGCACGCCATGCGTCTCAAAGAGAGCGTGCTTCGCGTCAATGAGCAGCTCACCGGCAACCGTTTATTGCGCGGCGTGGCATGTCTCGGCGGGACGCGCTTTGACTTTGACGCTGAACAGCTGACGCATCTGCGGCAACTCCTGGCAGCATTCAAGCCGGACTTCGAATCGCTGGTCGAAGTGATCAGGGAATCTTCAGGCACGCGCGACCGCCTCGAAACCACCGGCGTCCTCAAGCCCCAGGTCGCTCGCGACCTCGGCATCGTGGGCATTGTTGGACGCGCCTCGGAAGTCGACCGCGACTTGCGGCGCGATTTCCCGCACGCCTTCTATGACCAGGTGAAATTCACTGTGCCAGTCTTCAGTGAAGGCGACGTCCAGCGCCGGATGGTCGTGCGCCGGGAGGAAATCTTTCAGTCCCTGTCGATCATCGAACAGGTCATTGCGAACCTTCCAGAAGGCGCTATAAATACGAAAGTAGATGAGTTGCCTGCCGGCCGAACCGCTCTCGGCTATGTCGAAGGTTGGCGCGGCGAAATTTTTCATTGGATTCGGACCGCACCGGGCAATCGATTGGCTCGCTGCAAGGTCAAAGACCCGTCTCTGCAAAATTGGCCGGCGCTTCCTGAAGCCATTCTTGGCAACATCGTTCCCGACTTTCCCGTCGTGAACAAGAGCTTCAACCTGTCCTATTCAGCAACTGATCGGTGACCTATGTTTGAAATTCTCCGCAAAAGCTTGAGCACGGGCGTGGTCACCACACGTTATCCGGCCGCCCCGCCGGCAATCTCAGCGCGCGCTCGGGGACGGCCCGAAATCGATTGGCTCAACTGGAAAGACGCGCGTCCCGCTGCGAATATTTGTCCCACTGGCGCGATCAGCTATGAAGACGCGGTAGGGCGAGGCGTCCCTGCCGAGCCGCACGGCCAACGCACCGCTCGACTCGATCTGGGGAAATGCATCTTCTGTGGTCTCTGTGCCGATGTCGACAAAGCCATACAGATGACCAACGTCTGTGAATGCGCTGCCCGTCGGCGCGATGATCTGGTGACCAGCGCTGCTTACACCCTAAAATCCGATGGCAGTCACGAGCGTTTAGTTGAGAATGCCACTTCCAAAGCCGAACAACTCGGTCAAGAGATCAACCAGCGTGCGATAAAACTGCTCGGCCGTTCTCTGCACATCCGCGAAGTCGACGCCGGATCATGCAACGGTTGTGAAATCGAAATTGTCGCTCTCAACAGTCCGATTTACGACCTCGAACGCTTCGGCATCCATTTCGTCGCTTCACCCCGTCACGCCGATATGCTGCTGGTCACCGGACCCGTGACGCGCAATATGGAGCTCGCGCTGCGGAAAGCCTACGCCGCTATGCCTGAGCCGCGACTCGTCGTAGCTGTGGGAGCATGCGGTTGCAGCGGCGGGATTTTTGGCCGCAACTATGCCACTTGCGGCGCTGTCGATGTGATAATCCCAGTGGACGTTTACATCCCCGGCTGCCCGCCAAACCCGTTTGCTTTGCTCCACGGGATACTCCTGGCTGTGGGACGGATGGAATCGCAATTCAATCCTGCTTGAGTTTCTGAACGCGAGGTGGCTTTCCGCGTTGAAAACCCAATCGATTTGCGCAACCATTCCAGTGGATCATGAATAAAGTGCGCTTGGGCATTATTGGCATGGGCAATATGGGCCGCTACCACGCCGATTACCTCATGGCCGGGAAGGTGAATCGCGCCGAATTGGTCGCTGTCTGCAGCCCATCGCCGGGCAAGCTGGAAAAATACAAGCCGCTGAAAATCTATGATGACGGCGAGAAGCTGATCCGCTCCGGCGACATCGACGCGGTCGTGATCGCGACGCCACATTACCAACACACGAGCCTCGGGATCGTCGCGATCAACGCCGGTTTGCATTTAATGGTCGAAAAGCCGATTTCCGCGCACAAGGCGGATGCGGAGCGGTTGATCTCTGCGCATTGGAAGAAGCAAAGCCTGGTTTTCGGCGCGATGTTCCAGCTTCGCACCGAGCCGCGCTACGTGAAAATCCGCAAACTCATCGAGGACGGCGAATTGGGCAGCATCGTGCGAATCAATTGGGTCATTACCGATTGGTTCCGCACCGAGGCCTATTACGGCAGCGGCGGTTGGCGCGCGACGTGGAAAGGCGAAGGCGGCGGCGTATTACTGAACCAATGCCTTCATCAGCTTGATATGCTGCAATGGTTATGCGGGATGCCGAGGCGAGTGCGCAGCTTTTGCCAGATCGGGCGCTACCACAATATTGAGGTCGAAGATAACGTGAGCATCTATCTCGAATGGCCGAATGGCGCGACCGGCATTTTCGTCTCGTCGACTGGCGAATCGCCGGGAACGAATCGGTTCGAGATTTGCGGCACGCGCGGCAAGCTGGTGCTCGAAAACGGCAAGCTCACGTTTGTACGGAACGAGGCGGACATGATCGACTTCAGCAAGGCGGCGAAGAGCGCGTTCGCGCGGCCGGAAGTGTGGAACATAGAAATTCCATTCGAGAACACGCCCGCACAGCACGCGACGTTGATGCAGAACTTTGTCGATGCGATTTTGGATGGGACGCCGTTGCTCGTGCCAGGCGAGGAAGGGATTCATTCCGTCGAACTGGCGAACGTGATGCTTTACTCGTCGCTTATCAACCAGACCATTGAACTGCCAATGGATAGCGCGGCATTCGAAAAGAAGCTGAACGAACTGATCGCATCATCGAAGTTCGAAAAGAAGGTGACGCAAAGCACCAGCGAAGATTTTACGAAATCCTTTACCCGTTAACGCTATGACACTCATCGGAATTGGCGACGAAGCCGGAAACACGATCCAGACGCAAATCGCTGCGACGAAGGAGCTTGGGTGGAAGCATTTGGAAATGCGCGGCGTGGAAGTGCCGGGATATCCGAAGGCGAATTTCCACGATGTCCCGGACAAGGCGTTCGACACCGCGGTCGCACTGATCGATAAGGCTGGCCTGAGCGTTTATTGCTTCGGGTCGACGATCATGAACTGGGCGAAGAACGTGGATGACCCTTTTGAGATCACGCTAGCCGAGGTGAAACGTGCAATCCCCCGGATGAAGCGCCTCAGCGCGAAGTATGTGCGCATCATGAGTTTCAAACCGGGCGACGACGAATACAAAACGCCGCCCGAAGTTTTCAAGCGCGTCAAGGAAGTGACGCAACGCTTCCTAGGCGAGGGGATCACGCCCGTGCACGAGAATTGCATGAATTACGGCGGCATGAGCTGGCAACATACGCTTGAGTTGGTGGACAAAGTGCCGGGCCTCAAATTGGTATTCGATACCGCGAATCCAGTTTTTAACCCCGACCGTTCAAAAGCCAAGCCGTGGCCGCGGCAGGATCCGTGGGAATTCTGGACCCACGTTCGCCAGCATGTCGTCCATATCCACATCAAAGACGCGACGTGGAACCCCAAGAAGAACGATGCCGACTACAACTGGCCGGGCGACGGCGAAGGGCGCGTGCGCGATATCCTCAAGGACGCATTTGCGCGGGGATATAACGCCGGCATCTCGATCGAGCCGCATATGGTGGTGGTTTTCCACGACGCGAACTCGAAAGCCAAGGACGAGGACATCCGCAAAAACTTCGTCGAATACGGCCGGCGACTGGAAAAACTCATCAATGCGGTTAAGCTGTAGCTCTTGATGAGCGTTCGAGTAAAGGTATGCGGCATTACTTCCATCGAAGACGCCGTGATGGCAGTTGAAGCCGGTGCGGATGCGCTCGGTTTGATGTTTTACGAACGCAGTCCGCGAAAGATTTCCATCGAGACCGCTTCGGCAATCAAGAATGCACTACCCCCGTTCGTGGTGAAGGTCGGCGTTTTTGCCGACGCGACCGAAAACGTGATCCGAACCGCCGCACTCTCGGGATTAAATGCTTTGCAATTCCACGGCAACGAAACGCCGGAATTTGTGAAGCGCTTTTCGCCAACCACGACCATCAAGGCGTTTCGCATCCAGAACGCCGCATCTTTGGCGCAGCTTGTCGCCTACAACACGAGCGCATGGCTGCTGGATAGTTACACACCCGCGCAGCTCGGGGGCACCGGAACGACGTTCAACTGGGACCTCGCTTTGCAGGCGCGGAAACTCGGACGCCCGATCATTTTGGCGGGCGGGCTTACGCCCGAGAATGTGGCCGAAGCAGTGCGGAAAGTGCGGCCGTACGGCGTCGACGTTTCCTCGGGCGTTGAGTCTGCGCCCGGCAAAAAGGACCCTGCGAAGGTCGCAGCGTTCATTCAGGCGGCGAAATCGGTGTAGCCGGCTGGAGACAGCGGCCAGGCCGTGCTAGGTTGTGTCAGGGATTATGAAAGCATCAGGGAACGCGAACTTCAAAAAGAGTCCAGGTGAAGGCATTCCGCAACCGTTTTGTCCGGGATGCGGCATGGTGAAGAACGAATGGCCGGGCGAAGGTTACACGAACTCCGGAGGCCAAAACTACTGCTGCCAGGGTTGCGCCGAGGGAACAGGTTGCACATGCAAGACCGTGCCGACGCGCGGATTTTCGCAGGAGGGTCAAAAGGCGACGGAAGCGAAGCCACGTCCGGGTAAGCAGCGCTCGGGCGCGCCGGCACCGCAAGGGGAACTGAGTGGCGAGCGCGATGCGCGCGGCACCGAGGAAGCCATCGACCAGTCGGGCTATAGCACGATTCTCAGTAAGCGAGAGTAGCGGCGGCTTGAACTTGTGCTACTGCGACGATCGGCCAACTGCCGCCCGCGGCGCAGGCATCGGACTCCCGCCCGCCGCCTGCAGCTTCAGCGCGATCTGTTTGTCGATCTCGCCGGCCATCTCAAGGTCCGCAGCGCCGCCTTTGGTGCGCGATTCCACCATCACACGTGTGACGCGATCATCGAGCGGTTCCACCCGGACCCAGATCGTGCGATTATTCACCGTGCCTTCGAGTGTGCTCTTGAGGATGTCCTCACTGGCGAGCTGGCCGTTGTAGCTGATCACGTCCTTTGCCGCTTTCCAAATCTCCATCGGCGCGCGCTCGTAGCGGGCCTCGATGGTGTCCTTGACGAAGGGCATGCCG
>Ga0066710_100004930_pt1 | contig 11993 bp, 9 predicted proteins | sample GraSoiAngelo_159_FD_79666 | JGI IMG/M metagenome (GOLD analysis project Ga0066710, IMG submission 79666) | Grasslands soil microbial communities from the Angelo Coastal Reserve, California, USA - 14_1009_16_40cm | ecosystem: Environmental > Terrestrial > Soil > Grasslands | place: USA... | reverse complement strand
CCATGCAGAGCGATTTCATCTGGGTTCGCTTCTGAAGATGGTTCGCCATTCTTAGAAGAATCTCTTCCGTCACACGCTGGATGCTGGCTGCTACATCCGCGTAATGTTGGCTGGTCCTCACCTCGGGCTCATGTCCCATGACGTCGGGGTGCGTCAACGGGGTGACAAACGGGGAGCCTGGAGACCTGGGTTCACCGAATAATTGTTCAAATCGTCTGCTGAACGCGCGATTTGTCGAGTAATGATAACTGAAATAGTCCATGTCTAGCGTAAAGGCTCCATCCTCAGCTACCTGGACCAGCTCGTAGATCTTGTCTTCGAAGCGCGGCTGACCGTAAGGCGCCATGCCCATCACTTTGTACTCGCCCTCGTTGACTTCAAATCCCAGGAACGCAGTAAACGCCGAATACAGCAGGCCCAGGGAGTGCGGAAAGCGCATCTCGTGGGTAAGATGAATCGCATTCCGCCCCGTGCCATCCCAGTCAGCTTCGGCTCGGCCTAGCGTTGCTGTCGTCCATTCACCGGCCCCATCGACGGTGAGGATTGCGGCTTGGCGAAAGGGAGAACAAAAAAAGGCGCTCGCCGCGTGCGCCATGTGGTGATCCACAAAAAGCACCTTTGCTGCGGGCACGCCCAGCACACTCATGAGTTGGCTCTTTATCCATAGCTTCTCGCCGAACCACGCCATCGTCGCCTCGCGGAACACCCTCCACGACCGGGGATAGCCGCCCAGACCGGTCATCAAGATCCGTTCGAACTTTAGCAGCGGCTTCTCGTAAAAGACCACAAAGTCCAACTCCCGTCCTTCAATCTCCCCCTGTCGCAGGCAGAAATTGATGGCGTTTACGGGAAACCCACGGTCGTGCTTTCTACGTGTGAATCGCTCTTCCTCGGCCGCAGCCACGAGCACACCTTCCTGAAGCAAGGCGGCCGCTGCGTCATGATAGAAGCAGGAGACACCAAGGATGTTCAACTAGAACTGCCTCCTTGCATCGTCCAGTGTCGGTGGCGGCGCCTTACGCGACCTCCAGTACGAGCCCCTTCGGCACCTCTTGAGTCCTAAGGGGTCGTCCAACCAGGAGAGCAGCAATCCGAAAGGCATCACAACTGAAAGGGCAAAGAAGCCCAACAAGAGGCGGATTTCGTACTCGCTAATGGCTTTAGCGAACGAACTCAAGCGAGCCCGGAAGGAGGGGGCTGTCAGGTTTCCTTGATTCTCCACCATCTCTTAGTAATCCTTAACACGCCCGAGCTGTTTGGCTCTCACCGATGCAGCGACTACTGTGGCAGCACATTATCCTCGTGGTCCTGGCGCTGAAGGCGCTCGAAGATGAACCCAGCAGCGAAAGCCACTGCCAGAGCCACGCCTGAACTGGCCCAACGCCCTGCGAACCTCGGTCGAACTAGGACGGAGCCGACCCACAAGCCGCCTGCAATCAGCGTGTCTAGGCAACTGGGCGCCAGATTTGATTGGCCGCGCGGCTTTATCCCGCCGCTGGAGACCGCTCCGGCTGAGTATCCGCTCAGTATGAAGAACATCAGCGCGATATGACCAACCACGTCCCTGGCCCGCCGCTGCGACTGCAATCAATTAGGGGAAAACACGAACTCCCACATTCGTACAGATGTTATATCCAGGAGTCAGCACGCACAAGAGGGTGTATCGGGCGATCGGGCGAAGCGAAAGCCTGCGCCCCATTTTAGGTTGTGCCGCTCGCACTATGGGAAGGGAGAGGAAGAAAGAAGGCGCGCAGCCAGGAATTGTGCCACTATTCGAGCACCACCTGTATTGAAATGAACGTCGTCATAAAAGGCGGAAGTGTCCTTCGGGATGAAAGACGCCAGGTCGTAGCATTCCAGGTGCTCCTGCCGGCATACGCTCAGGAGGGTCGTGTTATAAGCATCCATGGCGCGCTCCAAGTCGGCGACCGACGCGTACCCGCGCGGGTGCCCCTGCCGGCCTACGGCGCCGAACCAAAGCAGACCTTGCTCCGCAGGAGGTAGGTCGGTTCGCCACATGCTGGGCTGGGTCAGAAACACACAACGAAGCCTGCGGGCCCGGCATTCGCGCTCCAAACCGCGAACCCGCAGCGCGTACTCATCGAGACCGATTCGGAGATCGGGAAGCGGAAGTATAGGTCCGGCCGCGCGGCGCCTGGACTGCTCCGAGAATTGGGGCGCCGCGTCAGGCGCGGGTTCGCCCCAGCGCCGCCTCAAAATCGAGACCAGACTGAGCAGGCCATCCCGGCCCAAGGGAAACACCCAGGTGCGCCGGAAAAGGCCGCCCACAGGTGTGACCCCGGGGGGAGCGTGCTCTGCGAAGAGCTCGGCCTTGTACTCGAGCGCCATCTGGGTGGATGCGCCGCCATATTCGAGCGCAGCTTGCAAATCGTTCACACCAATTAGGAAAATCAGCAGGTCAGCCTGGCTGAGCATGGGAAGCCTTCCGAGACAGGAAAGATGGTCCACGGTCGTCAATCCACTGACGCCCGCATTTGCCACCCAGACGAAGTACTGCTTCTGCCGATCGTTCATCGCCTGCATCAACAGATGAGGCCATTCCTGGGAGTCATCGAGGGCGGCACATTCAGTGGTGCTTCCGCCCAGCGCAATGATCCTGTAGACGCGGCCCCCGTCCGGCGGCATAGGTCCGCGAAGGCCCAAGGCATTCACCGAAAAAGTCACGGTGGGCGACACTCCCGGCAACCGCCATGGCCTAAGGTCGAAAACCATCTTCGTCCCCGGTTTGAAAAAGAGCCGATTCCGGTTGAAGCGCCGGATCCCGATCCGAATGCCCAGCTCTAGGACAGCCACGGAAAAGAAGAACGCATAAATCGCAATCAAGGGCCCTGACGCCCACTCGAGGAAACAGCCCCGATCGCGGCTGAATGCAAGTGCACTCAAACCGACGAGCACCCATGCCGCGCCGGCGACGACGACGGTCTTTTCGCCAGCCCCCGCCGCGCCAGCGTGCATGACTCGGAGCGAGTCCACCAAGAATACCAGCGGAACCAGCAGGTGACCCAAATAGGCGGCGAGGAGCATCCCGGCCGGGAGGTCGCTGATTCGGATGCCAGATTTTCCTTTCCTCATGGAAGGGTCGGGGTCGTGACGGTTTATACGGAAGCCGAGAGAGGGTTACTTGTCATGCGCCGGAGACCTTTATACCTCGCCCGTTTGTCAGCCTTTACGAAGCTTGGCGTAAACCGCTTCAAACTGCGCGGCTGTCCAGTCAGCGTCATAGGTCCGGGCGAAGTGCTGTGCCGCACGGCCCAAGCATGTGCGTTTCTGTTCATTCGAAAGCAGCGTGAGGATCCCCGCGGCAAGGGCCTCAGGGTCGCGCGCTGGCACGGCGAGCGCAGCCTCGGGGGCCATCTCGGCAACCAGGCCAACAGCGGTCCCTACGGTTGGGACGCCTGCGGCGGCTGCCTCCAGCACGGCTGCACCCATAGCCTCATGAAGCGAGGATTGCACAAACAGATGGGCTCGGCGGTAGAATGGAACCACGGCGTCCAGGGGGATAAAATCGAGAAACCTGACGCTGCTGGCTATGCCCAAATCGGCTGCAGTGTGCTGCAAGCGATTCCCCAACGTGTCGACCCCAATGCAGTCCAATCGGACGTCCATATTGGCCTTGAGCACCAACCGCATTGCCTGCAGCAATGTTGCTTGGTTCTTCACAAAATTGAGGCTCGCCACTTGCAACAGCCGCCACGGAGGACCTGGAGAGCGCTCGACTGGCGCATCAAAAGTGGCCACTTCTACACCCAGGGGCAGCCATAGCGTGTCTCGTCGGCGATGGAGACACGGCCCCCTCGCATAACGGCTGCCGGCTGAGACCGTCTTCGCCATTCGCAGTGTCAGAAATGCTTCTGCGCGGCCGACCCAGTTTCCGTGGCCACCGTAGCCAATTTCTGGCAGCCACACCAATTCGCCTCCGCCGATACTGATCACTACCGGAACACCTAAAACACGGCCTGCAGCCACGGCCAGTGAGCCAGGGCCGCGCGCCCAGAAGCCATGTATGATATCGAACCCGCCACCTTCCGACTGCAGAGCGCCGATCATTCGCCACAGACGACTGATCCACCGGAAGACCCGCCCACGACCTTCCACCTCTCCCATATTGATGACCGTAGCTCCCAACAGCGGATACCGGCACCACTCCGGCTGCTGTTGGAGCGCAACCACTAGCACTTGATGCCGTCGCGCCAGTCGCTCGATCAAAGCCAGCAGCACGGGGATGACCCGCACACGCCCGCTTCGATCGACTCCCCCGGGCACGACCATCGCAATTCTCATCGTTCTTGTTCCGCTCTGCGGGCCGCCACTTCGCTGTAAGCTTTGATGGCTTTGCGGGCGATTGCCGGAAAGCTTAGATGCTCTTCGAAGAAATGGACAGCCCGGTCGGAAAGAATCTCGACTGGCTGGCACGACACCCGCTGCAGCGCCGCCGCAAACGCCCCACTATCGCCGGGTGGCCAGCAGGCGCCGATCTGGCCCCCGTCGGTTATGGCCCGGAACGAAGGGATATCGGTGACCACGGGCACCACCCCGCAAGCCAGCGCTTCGACCAGGGAGTAGCCGCTGCCCTCATAGTGGCTACCCAATACGAAGTAATCCGCGCTGTTATAGAAGGCTTCAAGCTCCGGATGCGGCAAGGAGCCCAACAGGGCGACCGACCTCGCCAATACGGGCCGGCACGCTACGTAAGTCCGGACTTCGGACAAAAGGTCGTCACTCCCGTAGACCAAGTAAAGGCGCGCGCCAGGCTTGTGTTGAAGTACCAACTCGAAACCCCTCAGCACTGTCAGGGGGTCCTTGAGGGCGATCAGCCGGCCGACCCACAGAACAACCGGGTCACCGGTCACACCGGTTCGGGCACGGGCGGACTCCCGATCTTTGCGACGGAAACTCGTGGATCCTTCCATCACCTGATAGACTGGTTGGCTCCTGCCGATCAGTCCGTCTTCAGCCCACGACGATGCCAGTTCAGACGCAGCAAAAAAGAAGCTGTCGGCTGCCTGGAGACCCCACCGCTGAAGGTGCCGGCGGACCCCTTGCGAAGGCTTTTCGGCGTGATGTTGCACCACGATGGCGACCTCGTCAGGTAGGCTTGCTCTCAGAGCCCTCAACTGCAAGGGGAAGAAAAGGCCATTGAAATGTACCACAGTTGGCTCCGCCCTTGGCGACACTTGAGTACATACTTCCTGAACCGCGCGGTGAAGCGACCACGGAATCTGCCACTTGCGTAACCGAGGATCATGCCGGTCCGCAAGCAGCACAAAGCTCACGCCATCGCGCCGAACCCTAGCGTCTTGATGGAAGCGCTGAAAGACTGTAATCTCAGCCCCCGCAGCGTGAACAGCGTCTACCCAACCCCTCATGGTGGAGTAGATCTGTAGCAAGTCCTCCAGCGACGCCATTCTCGGGTCGTACCAGTAGTTCAGAAAGAAAACGCGTAACCCCCCTCGCGCTTCGGAAACCGGGGGTACCAAGAAACGTACATCCATCTTCTACTCTTTTCTTTCCCAGACCTGATCGCCGTCGGCAAAGGTTTTCACCATATGGTAACGGCTGCGCAGGAAGACGCGTAGTGGCCCAAGGTGGTCACCCTCGATCTTGCCCTGCGGAGTGTCCAACTCTAATGACCACAAGACCAATCGTACACCCGTCCGTTCCAGGCTTTTCACCACCGCCTGGACCTGCTCGGGACGAGTGTAATCCGTATTCGTCACGTAAGGTACAGGCGTCGGGTTATGTAGCGACAAGGCAACATAGGTATCCGCCCAGACGCCCTCGAAAAAGGGCTCCGACGGCCGCGTGTGCTCGGAGATCCACTTATAGCGATCGTAGACAATGGGCCGCAAGAACGCCGTGCGACCGGACGGAAGATCGATATAGCATCGCGCGTGCCTTTGCACCTTTATAGGCTCAAGGACAACCATCAGGATGGCGAATGCCCAAGCCAGGTTGGCTAGAACCCGCTCGATACTTCCGGGCTGACTTAAGAACCAAACGAAGAGAATCAACGCCGGCAGAGAGACTACACACAATCTGAAGAAGGACGGCGCGGGCGCCGTCCCAATGAACAGGGACAAGCCTGTGATGTTGAGCGCCATGAGCGCCTCCCAAGGGTAGTCAGGGTGGACGCGCGCTTGCCGCCTGTAGCGCACGAAGAACAACAGATAGACCAAAGGAATGAGAATATGAACAAACACGTAGATCAGCAAAAAAGGCAAACCGTACCAAGGCCGAAGGGGGGGCGGGCTGAATAGGTAAACTTTCACCGTGTTCGCGGAGGCGTAGGTGGGATAATACCGGAGGCCGAAGATCACCGTGCAATCCAGGATGCGAGCTAATCCGACCTTCCAAACGAAATAGGCGTCGCTGGCAACGACGGTGAGAAGGAAAGCGGCGGCTAAACAGGCTTCAACTTTGAGAAGGGTGAGCCATGTCTGTGATTTTCGGCGATGCTCCCATGCCAGGAAGACGCCAAAACCCACGACAGCCGCCAGCCCGCGCCCCAGCGTAAAAAATGCGGCGAGACCGCATAGCGCGCCCACGGTGGCCACACGTGCGAGCGTCCGCTTCTCGATGACAATTAGAAGGGCCGTCATTACCACAAGGATGCTGTACCAATGATGGGTTGCATCAAGCCCGTTGTAATGAGAACAGGTAAGGAACAGGAGGCCCGGCAAGAACACGGCCCACCCCCGCATCACTTTCCTGGAGATGGCAATGCTGAGCCAAGTCATGCTTAGCCCAAGCAAGAGCAGCATAGCGTTCGGCACCCAGGCGCGTAGGCCGAACAATCTGAAAATCGTAAGGTAAACCAGCTCGGTCCCCGGAGGTGTAAATTGAAAAAAGTCCCGGTAGATGGTTTGCCCCTGGAGCATCCGCGCTGCATTCAGTAAATAGACGGTCACATCGCCAGGGAGGAAAACCGAGGCGCATAGCGGCGTGAACAGCAGCAAGGAGAGGAAAGCTGTTGCACCAAGCAAAAACGCCGGGAGCGCCCGGTCAGGCGTCATTGGGAAGATATTCGTCGTTCGATGCAAACAGCAGTCCTCCGATTACCTTGCTTGTCGGTCAGTGCCTACCTCTTTCAATTCCCAGATCTGCTCGAAGTCCGGGAAAGTCTTGACCACCTGGTAGCGGTCGCGGAGATACTTCCGGAGCGGTTCTAAATGGTCACCCTTGGCAAGGGAATCGCTTCCCGAGTCCAGAGCCTTAGACCAGAGCACATAGCGAACGCGATGTTCTCGCAGGGCGTCTATTACGCCTTGCACCTGTTGGGGCCGGGTAAAGTCGGTCGCGGTGACGAAGGGCACTTCGGCGGGATTGTTGAGCCCTAGCGTGAAGTAGATGTCCGAATCGACCGCCTCAAAAAAAGCTTCCGACGGCCGCGTCCTGAGGAACACCCACTCGTACTTGTCGTACAACTCCGGAATGACGAAGGCGGTCCGTCCGCCAGGAGTGCTAAGGTAGGCTCGCCAGTGGCGCTGCCACCACCACGGCTCACCGGCTGCGAACAGGAGAGAAAGGAGCCAGAGAGCCCGAGTCGAACCTTTGCTAAATCGTGCCGACCGATTCAGCAGCCAAACCAGGAGGATGAAGCCAGGTAAGGAAACGGTACAAAACCTGAACCAGGAAGCAGCGGGTACAATGCCAATGAACAGAAACAAGCCCAGGATGGCCAGCAACATCATTCGATCCCAGGGCTCGCGGAGCCGAGTCCGCGCCTCGCGCCGGTAGCAAATGACGAAAATGATGTAGGCGAGAGGTAGAAGGGCACGGATGAAAAGATACGCTCCTAACCTCGGCAAGGTATGCCAGTGAATAGGATGTGGCATGTCTTCCAAATAGAACTTCCACGGGCTCCCCCCAGTGAAAGCCGGGCAGTATCGCACAACGAATGTTACCGTGCAATCGAAGAAGCGTCTCGCGCCTGCTTCCCGTAAAAAATGGGCATATGCCACGGTCGCGGTAGCAAGAAAAGCGGTGAACAGCAGACCCTGCCGCTTCAGAGCGGCCCTCCAATGGAGTTTCTTCTGCCTGGACTCCCAAAAGAGGAACGCACCGAAGCCAAGCACGGCCAGCAGACCTTGAGTCTGGTTGAACCAAAGAGCAAGGCCGCAGAGTAATCCAGCCACAGCGATGCGCGCGGGAGTCGTTCCCTCGATCACCACGGCAATCGCCCCCATGACTGCCAGTTCATTCCACCAGTGATGGGTTACCGCGAAGGCCCGGCGAAACGCGAGCGTTAGAAACAGAAGACCCGGAAGAAAAACGGCGCTGCCGCGCATCACTCGCTTTGAGATGACTACACTAAGCCAGACGAGGCCAAGCCCGAGGAGGATGAGCAGAACGTTGGGGACCCACGTCCGGGGACCTAACCACACAAACAGAACGAAGTAGACCCACTGAGTGCCCGGTGCCGTGAACTGGAAAAAGTCCCTGTAGATGACCTGTCCTCTCAGCATTCGCATCGCATCCAGCAACCAGTTCCCCTCATCTTCACCGAGGCAGATCGGGGTAAACGGTGGAACAAAGAGGTTGAGATAAAGGCAGGCGAAAGTACCCAACAGGAAGCAGGCGGTGAACTTCAAACTGAGGTTTCGTTCAATAGGGTACAAATCCCGAACCCCCGAGGCGTCGGTCGAAACGACGTGGGCTTTATCGCAAGACCTATGAAACGTTACCGCTGCAGGCTCAGGTCCACCGGGCTTGTGAAACTCCCCACCAGCAGCCGATGTGAGAACCTGAGAGTCTCTTTGGGTTTCTTATGGTACATTAGGTTGCCATCGGTGAACAAGCCGGGGATGCGGCGGCCTGCGGTTTTCGACTGGCGCGCGCCTTGGGAGAGTTTCGAGTGCAGGCCTTGAGCTGGCAGGCTTTTCTGGAGCAAGACGCTCAAACTCCGCTGTCCGAATGCTTCACGGTGATAGGAGTGACCTGTGCTGTCTTCACCAACTCTGAGGACATCCTCAGGGCCGCTCGGAATTGCTTTCGAAACACGGCGGAGCCCCAGCCTTCCCCGCCCTTGACCATGCGCCTGTGGGTTGACCCTACAGCCCGGGCCGGTCCGCCGTGGCCGCAGCCCTATTTTCGAGGTCTCAGTCATCTAGTCTATGCAGGATTTGACGCTGAGAACTCGCTGCTCCTCGATCTGCTTCAGCGGCGGGTCATCGGTCGGTTCTCCCCGTCGATGGCTCGCGACGAAGGTCATTGGCAGCGCGTCATATTTCCTACCACAGTCGGACTGGCGAGCGAGTCCTTGGATATCACCGCTCTCCATTGCGCTTGTGTGGAGCGGAACGGAAGGGGACTTCTCCTAGCCGGTGGAGATGGCGCGGGCAAATCAACCACGTCACTGGCAATGGCCCAAAGCGGCTTCTCCCTCTTGTCCGACGACTGGACGTACTTCTCCTCCCCGAACCGCCAGTTGCTAGCCTGGGGCTTAGCCACTCCTGTAAAACTGCTCCCGGATGCTGTGGAACACTTTCCCGAGCTGCGCGGCTCAGAAGCGAGCATGTCACTTAACGGGGAGTGGGCCTACCAAGTTGACGCGGAGCAGGTATTTGGCATACAACGCCTGCTGTGCTGTGAGCCTCACTGGCTGGTTTTTCTTGAACGCCAGAGCAAGCCCGGGTGCAGCCTCGATGAGATGTCACCACAGGAGGCGGCTGCGCGTTTGGAGTTCGATCTGGAAGACTTACCCCCGGACTTGTCTCAGGTCAGAGAAGCACAGCGCAAAACAATTCTAGCTCTCGTGGAGCGAAAATGCTGGCGGCTCTGTCACGGAGAGTCGCCCAACGAGATTGCCCAGGTGTTGGCTCGATTCTGCTCAAACCCTCCGCAGCCTGCACGCCGCCGGCGGTGGCGGGCTCAAGGCACGAGCGAGTTACCCAGAAAAGGACCGGACCTCCTTAGGCGATTTACGCCAACTCTGCTGTTGGCTGATCTCCGCATGATGAACGGCGTTATTCGGTTGGAGACGAACAGCCCGGCGATTCTTCAGCAAGCTCTCGAGGCTGCCGCCGGTCAAAGCCCGTCGGTGACCGCTCCCCGGCGCTTTCTTTGGAGGCTGGTCAGCGACGCTCGGGCAGACTCCCACTTGCCAAGCGCGGTCCCGTCCGCCATCTCCGCGCATCGCCTGCATCTCGAGAATGTCGGGCAGCATAACTTTTTCGCCGTCGATGCCGCGGCGCGTATTGCCGTGGGCTTTGTGACCGAAGAACTGGTGCATGATCGTGGATTCGTGGATCTGTTTCTCGCCAGAATGGTTTCCGCAACGGCGGCCGCCCTCGAGACCGGAACATGAACCGTGCCCTGGCCCGCTGCATAGTCGGGTCGCTGCGCGTTACGGGCTCACTTGAAGAGCCTCTGGCTAAGCTTGTCAAATTCCGCCGGCCTGACTGGGAGCGCACGCTCCCCTGGCTCGCTGATAGCGGACTCGCGCTGTACCTCCTGAAGCGGGCCAGCCAGTCGGACTTGCACGAAGCTCTGCCAGCCCCGATACGGGATCACCTCCGACGCAATCGTGCCAGCAACCGGCGACGGATTGCGGAGATGAAAACGGAGTTTGGCTCCCTCAATTGTCGTTTCAAAGCGGCGGGTGTTGACTATGTCGTGCTAAAAGGCTTCACGCTGATCCCCGATTTTTGTCCGGACGCCAGTCTGCGGAGTCAATACGACTACGACTACCTTGTGCGTCCCGAGTCGGTTGGCCTTGCGCAGCGGACTCTTGAAGCGGCAGGTTACTCTCGCAAGACCAGGAGTCCGGGGTTCGAGCCTGCAGGAGAATTCCTGTTTGCCGCCCAACCTCTGAGTCTGCCTTCGCCGGACGAAGACTTCTACGGCGCCCACATTCCTCGCACGGTGGAAGTACACGTTAGCTTGTGGCAAACCGATCGGGATATGATCAACCTGGATGTGCCGGAAGACGCCCTGGATCGAAAACGCATGGCGAACTGGGATGGTTTGTGTTTCCCAGTGCTGGCAGAGGACGACTCCCTGATCTTCCAGGCGCTGCACACTTTCCAGCATATCCTGAGTTATTGGTGCCGGCCGTCGTGCTTTCTCGAAATCGCACATTTCATCGCGCAGAGGTATTCAGACGAGGCGTTTTGGGAACAATTCCGTTCGCGCGTTGGCGGCCGAAGGCAATTGCCTGAGATAGTCGCCCTAGTCTTCTCGATGGCTGAGACGCTCTTTGGAGCGCCCCTCCCCAGTCAAATTCGTGTGTGGGTGGAAGCCAACCTGCGGCCAACTCTATCTCTTTGGGTGCGGCGCTACGGAAGGAATTGGGCGCTTGCTCCTTTTCCCGGTAGTAAGCTCACTCTCTTCCTACACCGCGAGTTTATTGACGACCCGGCCGTCTGGAGGGAGATTGCGCGGAGCCGATTATTTCCTTTCCATCGTCCAGCGCGCGTCGCTGAACCCGGTGGTCCCAGTCTAACTTCACGTCGAAAGGCAAACTGGAGCCAGTGCCATTTCGTCCTGCGGCGCCTGCAGTTCCACTTGGGCTCCTTGCTGAGTTACGGTTGGGAATTGCCACGATGGGAGCGACTCCTGTCATCCTCTCACCGGCGCTATTAATCTTCTACATCGCATTTGTCTATTGCTGCTGTTGCGAAACTGCACGGGCGACCCACGAAGCTTTGTCTCGACCGGTCATCCCACGATTCCTGCCAGAGTGAATTTTTCTGGCCTGCACATCCTTCCCAATTCGAACTACCCTTAAGCTTTTGAAGCGCCGGGAGAGGACGACCCGTTTTCCGTGGGAGGTTTGAGCGACGGTCCTGGTTCGGTAGACTCAGGCCGGACAAATCTCATCGAAAGGAGGCCCGTGGTGGAGAAACTCTGCCACCTGGGAGAAGACACCCAAGGGTGGCCCAATCTTTCGGCGAAGAACGGACAGGCCTTACCGCCGATGCTGGAGTTGACTGAGCAGTCGCAGGCAGCAGTGGAAGAAGTGAGCAATGTGG
>Ga0066710_100004929_pt1 | contig 11995 bp, 11 predicted proteins | sample GraSoiAngelo_159_FD_79666 | JGI IMG/M metagenome (GOLD analysis project Ga0066710, IMG submission 79666) | Grasslands soil microbial communities from the Angelo Coastal Reserve, California, USA - 14_1009_16_40cm | ecosystem: Environmental > Terrestrial > Soil > Grasslands | place: USA... | reverse complement strand
GCACCGTGATGGCCAGGATGAGCGCGACGAAGAACGGCAAGCGCGCGGTGAGCCCGCCCAGCCCGCCTTGGGCACCGGTGAGCAGGCCCATCTGGTTGAGCAGCAGCAGCACCAGTACCGCCAGACCGACCCACTGGATGGGAGTAATGCCCGGCTGTTTACGCGGCGGCCCCGGCGGCGGTGCGCCGGAGCTATCGACGGCGGTCTGGGCGCACACGGCTGGATCATACGGGGTTCCGCGTTCCGGGTTCCGCGTTCCGCGCTTGAACTCCTTCTCCGTCTGGGAGAGGGTCGGGGTGAGGGAGCCATACGAGCGGAAGCGTTCGCGCTCGTGCGCCACCCTCACCCCTGGATAAAGCCTCTCCCAGAGGGAGAGGGAGTTCAACCCGGACCGTATACTTCCTACCCAATGTCCAGCCGAAAACGGGTCGGCGTCGTCGGCGTGTCGGGCTATGGGGGCGGCGAGATCCTGCGCTTGTGCGCCGCCCATCCATGTGTCCAGCTGGTCTACGCGGCGGGCGAGACCAGCGCCGGGCAGCGCCTGGGCGAACGCTACCCGGGCCTCGGCGGCGCGCTGGCCGACCTGACCATCCAGGCTTTCGATCGGCACCGCTTGCCTGACCTGGACCTGCTGTTCCTGTCGCTGCCGACAGGCCAATCACGCACGGTGTCAGCAGGCTTACCCCAGGAGTTGAAGGTGATCGACGTCGGCGGCGACCATCGCTTCGTCGACGGCTGGACCTACGGCCTGACAGAGGTCACCGGTCCGGCGACCATCACCGAGTCAAGCCGCGTCGCCGACCCTGGCTGCTTCCCGGCCGCCGCCCTGCTGGCGCTTGCCCCGCTGGTGGGTCGTGGTCTGGTCCAGCCCACGGGCATCATCATCGACGCCAAGACGGGCATCAGCGGCGCTGGCCGTGGCGGCGGCTCGACGTTTGGCTATGCCGATGTGAACGAAGACGTCTCGGCCTACAACCTGTTCAAGCACGCTCACGCGCCCGAGATGCGCCACGCGCTCTCGCGCATGGCCGGCGGCGCGCCCGCGTCGCTGGTGTTCGCGCCGCACCTTGTACCGATGACCCGTGGCATCCTGGCCACCTGCTACGCGCATGGTCGCCTCACCACCGACCAGGCGCTGCGCGCCGCCCGTGAGTTTTACGCCGAAGCCGCGTTCGTGCGCGTCTCCGATAACCCGCCGCACTCGAAGTGGCCACAGGGTACGAACCTCGCGTTCGTGTCGTATGCCGCCGACCCTGAGACCGAGACGGTGATCGCCCTCGGCGCGATCGACAATCTCGGCAAAGGCGCGGCGGGCCAAGCGGTGCAGAACATGAACCTGATGCTTGGCTTTGCCGAGCAGCTCGGGCTCGAGATGGTGCCGATGATGCCATGACCACCTCGCTCTCGAAACCGTTCGCCATGCTCAAAGACGGCTCGTCGACGTCGGCCAGAGGCTTTCGCGCGGGCGCGGTGGCAGCCGGTATCAAAGCCTCGGGCAACCACGACCTCGGCCTGTGGGCTTCCGAGGCTCCGTGTGTCGCCGTGGCGACGTTCACCCAGAACAGCTTTCCGGCCGCGCCGGTCGTCCTCAGCCGCGACCGGCTCACGACGCATCCGACGGCGCAGGCGGTGGTCTTCAATGCTGGCAACGCCAACGCGTGCAACGGCTCGACGGGACTTGACGATGCCCGTGAGATGTCCGAGCTGGCGGCCCAGGCGCTCGGCATCGCGCCCGAGCTGATCCTGGTCGCCTCGACTGGCATCATCGGCCACCGATTGCCGATGGACCTCGTTCGAACCGGCATCCCGCGCATCCAGCTCAGTCCCGACGGCGGCCACGCGGCGGCGCTTGCCATCATGACCACCGACACGCGGCCCAAGGAGTGCGCCGTCTCGCTCGAGATCGATGGTCGCGAAGTACGCATCGGCGCGATGACGAAAGGTGTGGGCATGATCCACCCCAACATGGCGACGATGTTGGCCTTCATCGGCACCGATGCCCGCCTGGAGCCACGCTTCGCTGCCACCGCGCTCAAGCACGCCGTCGATCGCACCTTCAACATGACCACAGTGGACGGCGACACCAGCACCAACGACTCGTGCTTTCTGCTGGCCAACGGTCTGTCGGGTGCGCCGACGCTCGTCGGCGGGAGTGCCAAAGCGGAGCGGTTCGTCGTCGCGCTGGAGGCGGTCTGCACCGATCTGGCCCGCAAGATGGCCGCGGATGGCGAGGGAGCCTCCAAGCTCCTGCAGGTGGACGTGACTGGCGCGGCCAGCGAAGCCGATGCACGCGCCGCCGCCCGCGCCGTAGTCGGCTCGAGTCTGGTCAAGGCGGCCCTCCACGGGGAGGACCCGAACTGGGGCCGCGTGTTCGCCGCGGTGGGTAACTCCGCCGCCCGTGTCGACACCACCCGTGCCGCGTTGTGGATCGGCTCGATCCAGGTCGCCCGCGACGGTGGCGGCACGGGCGTCTCGAAGGACGAGGCGCGCGCGCAGATGCACGCTTCCGAGGTCACCATGCGCGTCGACCTCGGCCTCGGCAGCGCGTCCGCTCGCGCATGGGGCTGTGACCTCACCGAAGCCTACGTGGTCGAAAACAGCGCCTACTCAACGTGACGCTGGCGCAACTTTCGACAGATCAGAAGACCGCGGCCCTGATCGAGGCGCTGCCGTACATCTGCGAGTACGTTGGCAAGACGATCGTGGTCAAGGTCGGCGGATCGGTGGGCGAGGAGGGTACCGTCCTGGACGATGTCGTCTGGCTCAAGCGCCTGGGCATCAACCCGGTGCTGGTGCACGGCGGCGGCCCGCAGATCTCGGATCGCCTGAGCCAGCTGGGCGTCGAGACGCGCTTCGTCGAGGGTAGGCGCTTTACCGACGAGCAGACCCTGGAAGTCGTCCACGAAGTCCTGATGCGCATCAACGGCGCCTTCGTCTCCTACCTCAACGGTCACAAGATCCCGGCCTGGGGTTGCAATGGGTTGGATGGTGAGATGCTGCAGGCGCGACTGCGCGACGAACGCCTCGGCCTGGTCGGCGAAGTTGCCGCGGTGAACCTGCGCCCGATCAAGTCACTGGTCGAGCAGGGCTACGTCGTGGTCATCGCGCCGCTTGCGGCTGGCCCCGACTCGCAGCCGCTCAACGTGAATGCCGACACCGTGGCTGGCGAAGTGGCTCGGGCGTTAGGCGCCGAGAAGCTGGTGCTGTTCACCGACGTGCCAGGTGTGCTCGACCGCGAGGGCGCTGTCCTGCCCGAGCTGAGCCGCGAGCAGGTCGAGCGCATGCTCGACGATGGCACGATCCGGGGCGGCATGATCCCGAAGATTCAGGCCTGCCTGCGCGCACTCGAAACGGTGCCACGCGTCCACGTCCTGGATGGGCGTGTGCCACACGCGTTGATTCGCGAACTGTTCACCACCGAGGGTGTCGGTACCATGCTGACTTCGTTCCGGGTTCCGGGTTCCGAGTTCCGAGTTGAGAGCGCCACCTCAATGCACAACGCGGAACGCGGAACGCGGAACGCGGAACAAGCTACCGGGAAAGGAACCAGCGTCTGATGACCACCACGTCCGCCCGCCCAAAGTCCAGCGCCGACTGGATCGCCATCGAGCAAGCCACGTTCTTTCCGAACCTGCGTCCGCCGATGGTCATCGAGCGTGGACAGGGCAGCCGGGTGTGGGATGTCGAAGGGCGCGAGTACCTGGACCTGATCGCCGGGATCGCCGTCGTGTCGCTCGGCCACGCCAGCCCGGTCGTGCAGCGAGCGCTCGCCGAGCAATCCGCGAAGCTGATCCACACCTCCAACCTCTTCTACACAATCCCGCAGCTACAGTTGGCGAAGCTGCTGACCGAGCACTCGCCGTTCGATCGCGTCTTCTTCTGCAACAGCGGCGCCGAGGCCAACGAGGCCGCCATCAAGCTTGCGCGCAAATGGGGCAAGCGCCATCGTGACGGCGCGTACGCCATCATCTCCGCTGAGCACGCGTTCCACGGACGCACGCTAGCGACGGTGACCGCGACTGGCAAAGAGAACTACACCCGATCGTTCACGCCGCTCCCCGACGGCTTCCCGCACGTGCCCTTCAACGACATGGACGCGCTGGAGCGGGCGGTCGACGCCACGACCGCCGCCGTGCTGCTCGAGCCGATCCAGGGCGAAGGCGGCGTGCACGTAGCCACGGAGAACTACCTGCGCGATGTGCGGGACTTTTGTCGTGATAAGAACCTGCTATTCATGGTCGACGAGGTCCAGACCGGCGTCGGTCGACTCGGCACGCTGTGGGGATTCGAGCGATGGGGTGTGGAGCCCGACGTGATGACGCTGGCCAAAGGGCTCGGCGGTGGCGTGCCCATCGGGGCGGTCCTGGCCAACGAATCAGCTGCGGTGTTCGAGCCTGGCGATCACGGCTCCACCTTCGGCGGCAATCCGCTGATGTGCGCGGTGGCGTACGACGTGGTCAGGTACATCCTCGACAACGACGTCCTGGGCAACGTCAATCGCGTTGGCGGCGTCTTGAAGCGCGGCCTGGAGCACATGGCTGCCGAGCAGCCGCTGATTCAATCCGTGCGGGGCGAGGGCTTGCTGCTGGCGATCGAGCTGACGGTGGAACACGCCCCCGATGTCGTCCGTCTGGGCCACGACGAAGGCGTGTTGCTCAACGCCACCGGGCCCACGACGATCCGCCTCGCGCCACCCCTGACGCTGACCGAGGCCGAGGCCAAAGAGGGCCTCGCCAAGCTCAGGCGCGCCCTCGACCGCCTGGACGTACCCGAGCTCACCCAGCCAGCCGCGAGCTGAGCCCTCCGCGTCACATCAGGCTGACGTGCAGTACGCGGTCGTAGCCACCCGCGTCGCGGCGGATGGTTACCGCGGCGGACGGGTAGAGCTGGCGGGCCAGCGCGGCCATCGGCTCGGCCTGGGCCTGTTCGTCGAGTTCGAGGCACAACTCGGCGCCTGGCGCGAGTAACGGGCGCGCTTCCTGGAGCAGGCGCTCGAGCAGCTCGGTGCCGCGCTCGCCGCCGAAGAGCGCCAGCAGGGGCTCGTACTCGCCGACGTCCGGCGGGAGCTTTCGCTGGGACGGCACGTATGGCAGGTTGGCGAGCACGACGTGCAGTGGCCCGCGCAGGCCTGCGAGCAGGTCGGTTTGCACCAGGCGCGCTGCAATATGCTGGTGGAAAGCGTTTTCCCTGGCAAGCAGCAGGGCTTGCAGAGACCAATCCGTGGCAACCACGCCCAGGCCGCACTCGGCCGCCAGGCTGACGGCGATGGCCCCCGAGCCCGTTCCGACGTCCACCACCACGGGCTCGACCCCGCGCGACCTCCAGCGTGTCACCGCCGTTTTGCCCAGGTCGACGAGCAGCTCGGTCTCGGGCCGCGGGATGAGCGCGCGCCGGTCGACCTTGAAGCATCGCCCGTAAAACTCGCGCTCCCCGGTGAGGTAGGCGATCGGCTCGTTGGCGGCGCGCCGCGTCACCAGCTCTTGGAAAGCGCTTTCCGCCTGTGCCAGGACGGGTCGTTCGGGGTGTGCGAGCAGCTCTTCGCGGCTCCAGCCCGTTACGTGGCACAACAGCACCTGCGCGTCCAGCCGCGGGCTCGGCGATCCGGCCGCCCTCAGCCGCCGCGCCGCCGCTTCGATCACCTCGCCCGCGGTCGCCGTCATCGTGGGCAATCCGCCTCTCCCTCTGGGAGAGGCCGCGCGTAGCGCGGGTGAGGGGTGCGTACGAGCACGAAGGCTTCCGCTCGTCTGCACCCCTCACCCCAGCCCTCTCCCAGAGGGAGAGGGAGATGTCTTCTCAGGCCGCGGCTTCCTCGACCGCCAGCGCGTCGGCTTCGGCGAGCGCGTCGATCAGCGGATCCAGCTGGCCTGCCAGCACGCGGTCGAGGTTGTACAGCGTCAGGCCGATGCGATGATCGGTGACGCGATTCTCACGGAAGTTGTAGGTCCGAACCTTCGAGCCCCGCTCGCCTGAGCCGACCTGCATGCGCCGTGCGCTGCCGACTTCTTCCTGCTGCCTGCGCAGCTCCATCTCGAACAGCCGAGAGCGCAACACTTCCAGCGCGCGCGCCTTGTTCTTCAGCTGCGAGCGCTCGTCCTGGCAGGTCACCACGAGCCCGGTGGGTAGATGGGTCAGCCGCACCGCCGAGTCGGTGGTGTTGACGCCCTGGCCGCCGTGCCCGCCCGCGCGATAGACGTCCACGCGCATGTCCTCATCGCGGATCTGCACGTCGACTTCCTCGGCTTTGGGCAGCACGCTGACGGTCGCGGCCGACGTATGGATGCGGCCCTGCGCCTCGGTTTCGGGTACACGCTGGACGCGGTGGCCGCCGCCCTCCCACTTCAGGCGCGAGTATGCGCCGCGACCGTGAATCTCGAAGATCACCTCTTTGATGCCGCCGAGATCGGTCTCGCTGGTGTTCAGGACTTCCACCTTCCAGCCCTTCAGCTCGGCGTACTTCATGTACATCCGCATCAGATCGGCTGCCCAGAGGTTCGCTTCCTGACCGCCCTCCGCGCCGCGGATCTCGAGGATGACATCGCGAACGTCATTCGGGTCGCGCGGGCGCAAGAACTCCTGCAGCTCACCGACCACCGTGTCGAGCTGCGGCGAAATCGATTCGAGCTCTTCCTGGGCAAGCGCCTGGAGGTCCTCGTCGGCGCCATCGCGCAGAAGCGCCTCGGCTTCGTCCAGTCGGCTGGCGAGTTGACGATAGCGGTCGTATTGGTCGAGCACGCCTGCCAGCTCGGCCTGCTCGCGGCCCAGCTCGGCAGCGCGGCGGGCGTCGTCGAACAGAGCGGGGTCCGAGAGCTCGCGCGCAAGCTCCTCGCCCCGCGACCGCGCGTCTTCGAGGCGCTTGAGCGCCGCGTCAGTCAGGCGCGCCATCGGAGCAGCCCGCTGACAGGACTCGCACCAGGTCGCCGCTCGGCACGCGGCGTTGCTCGCCGCCACGCAGGTCTTTGAGCTCGACCGATTCGCCCGCGCCGGAATCCTCGTCGACTACGACCGCGTAGCGCGCACCCGCCCGGTCCGCCGCGCTGAATTGCTTGCGCAGCGCCCTGTCGCCGAAAGCCATGTCCGCGGAGATGCCGTGTGATCGCAGAGACTCGACCAGTCGGAAGGCGATCCGTTTACCGCCCTCGTTCCGATAGACGAAGAATGCGCAGGGCGTGCCAACCGGCGGCACCGCGACGTGCTGGTCCTTCAGCTCCAGGATGATGCGCTCGATGCCCGTGGCGAAGCCGACGCCAGGTGTCGCACGACCGCCGAGCTGCTCAGCCAGGCCGTCGTAGCGTCCGCCACCGCCGATCGTGCTCTGTGCGCCCACCACCGGCGGCCACACCTCCCAGACCGAGCGCGTGTAGTAGTCGAGCCCGCGCACGAGCCGCGGATTGATCTCAAACGGGATACCGGCCCCCTCGACATAACCGAGCCACGCCTCGAAGTGGGCCCGACACTCGACGCACAGGTGGTCGGCGCTGCGCGGCGCACCCTCGAGCACCGCCTGACACTCGGGCTTCTTCTCGTCGAGCAACCGCAACGGGTTGGTCTCGAGCCGGCGCTGGCACTCGGGGCAGAGTCCCGAAAGGTGCTCGCGAAAGTATTCGGCGAGTTTGGCCACATACGCCGGGCGGCAGACCCCATCGCCGATGCTGTTGACTTGCAGGCTGAGGTTGCGCAAGGCGAGATCGGCATACAGCCGCCACTGCAGAGCCACCAGCTCCGCGTCGATTAATGGATCGGACTCACCGATGGCTTCGAAATCGATCTGGTTGAACTCGCGGAAGCGCCCCTTTTGCGGCTTGTCATAACGAAACGTGGTCAGAAACATGAACAGCTTCACTGGTTGCGGCCGGCTGGCCATGCCTCGCTGGAGGTAGGCGCGCACGATGCCAGCCGTCGCCTCGGGGCGCAGCGTCATGCTGTCGCCCCCCTTGTCGGGGAACGTGTACATCTCCTTTTCGACGATGTCTGTGGTCGCGCCGACGCCGCGCTGGAAGACCCCCGTCTCTTCGAAGGTCGGCGTCCGGATCTCGCCGTAGCCGGCCAGGCGTGCCTGTCGACGCGTCTCGTTCTCGACGAGCGTCCAGTAGGGTGCGTCTTCGGGCAGGATGTCCTGCGTCCCGCGCGGAGCTTGAAACTGAGGAGAGGCCACGGTCGACGTGACATGATACGTCCAATGTTGCGGCTGGCCGTTCTTGCCCATCCCGCCGCGCGCGTCGAGCGCGTTGAGCTTCTCGATGATGCCAGCCTCGGTGTGTGGGTTCGCGCGCGTCCCGTCGAGGGTCAGGCCAACGTCGCCATCGAGCGGGCGATCGCCCTGGCACTGGGTCTGAGGTCGCGCCAGGTGCGCATGGTTGGTGGTTCGACGAGCAGGCGTAAGATCGTCGAGATCGATCTGCCCAGCCGAGCCGTGCTCGAGGATCGCCTCGGAACGCGGCCGACTACGTGAAGCATGCCTCGGAGAGTCTCGGTGGCCGGGTTGCGAGACAAGCCTGATGGCATATGGGTTGCGAGGCGACTGACTCCCGCCATGGCTATCGCCGACCGTGACACCGTTGCTGCTGGACCGCGCACGCGCGTACGACCGTTCACGCGCGCGGACGTGGATGCCTGGCAGGCGTGGCCCGATTATTCCGAGAAGCTCCTGGTCGGCACGAGCCCAAGGCGGATGTCGCCGGAGCAGCGCTCGCGCTGGCTCGAGGACATCATCCAGCGCCAGCGGCAGATCCCCTTCGCGGTCGAGGACGAATCGGGTGACATGATCGGCCGCATTTTCTTGCGGCACGTGCGTCGCGAAGAGCGCTCAGCCGTGCTGGGCATCGACCTGCATCCGGACTACCTCGGCCAGGGCTACGGTAGCGAGTCGCTGGGCGCCTTTCTGTACCACTACTTCGACGACATGGCGTTCGAGCGCATGCTGCTCAGCGTCGCCGCCCACAACATACGCGCCCGACGGTGCTATGAGTCACTTGGCTTCGCCACCGTCGGCTCGCACTGGGACGCGCACATCGGCCCGGATGTCAGTGCCGAGGCCAGCTATGCGCCGGTGCGCCACCTGTTTCGACGCGGGCCGCTCGGGCTCGAGAGCCTCTTCTACGACATGCGCCTCGAAGGCGCCGGGTGGCGAACGCGCGCCAGCTAGAAGCTCGGCCGACAAGCCGGCTTTCGGCGCAAGTCGCCGTCGGCCGAACTTCGATCAGCAGATTGGACGAGAGGGGCGATCAATGCCAGAAGACTTTTTCGGCTGCCCCTCTAGTGCATCAGAGCAGGTGCGGGAGCGATTGCTGCAGGAAGCTGATCACCAGAAACGCGGCCAGCGGCGACAGGTCGAACATGCCGATGCGCGGGATGACCCGGCGGAATGGCGCCAGGATGGGCTCGGTGACGTCCCACACGATGCGGATGATCGGGTTGGACGGGTCCACCGGGAACCACGACAGGATGACACGCACCAGAATCGCCAACCATAGGATCTGGAGCAGCAGACCGAGAAACGTAAGGAGGAAAGCCATTTTGTGTGTTTAGAACCTCGGCTTCCGTGGGCCGAACAGAGCGGTACCGATGCGAACCTCAGTCGAGCCCTCGTCGATGGCCAACTGGTAGTCGTCGCTCATGCCCATGGATAGCACGCCGAAGTTTACACGCGGGAACGATTCAGAGAGGGTAACTTTCAGGTCGCGGACGCGGATGAACGCGGCGCGCGCGTCCGCGTCGAGCGGCGCCACAGTCATCAGACCCTCGACCCGCAGACGCGGCACCTCGAGCACGCGGCCGACGGTTTCGACAAGCTGATCGGGCCGCACGCCAGGCCGGCTCGGATCGTTTCCGACGTAGACCTCGATCAGCACTGGTAGCTCCCGCGGACCGTCGAGACGCCGACTGAGCGCCTGCGCCAGCTTCAAGCTGTCGACAGAGTCGACACGATCGAACAGCCCGACTGCACTACCGGCTTTGTTGGTCTGCAGGTGGCCGATCATGTGGAACACCGGCGCGGCATCGCCACTTAGCAGTTGCCGAACTGTGGGAAACTTCTCGGCTGCCTCCTGAACGCGGTTTTCGCCGACGTGACGCAGGCCAGCGCCAATCGCCGCGACGATCGCCTCAGGCGCGTGCGTCTTCGAGACACCGACGAGCGTGATCTCCTCAGGCCGCCGCCCGACGTGGAGCGCGGCTTCGGCGATGCTGTCGCGCACGCGCGCGAGATTCTCGGCGATGCTGCGCTCGGTGCCGATCATGCGATCCTGATGAGACCGGCAAAGCGGCCGGCTGGCTGTCCGCCGTTGGCGCGATGCGAGAAGAAGCGGTCCGACTCGCACTGGGTGCAGATGCCCGCCACTTCGATGTGCTCGGCGCGCACGCCAGCCTCGCGCAGCGCCTGACGATTGGCCTCCCACAGGTCGAGCTTTCCCGCGGCGATCAGCTCGGGCCGATCGGCGAACGCCTCGACCACCTCGGGCCCGACCGTATAGCAACACGGGCCGATGGCCGGCCCGATCCCTGCCACGAGATCAGCGGCGTCGGATCCGAACGCGTCGCTCAGAGCTGCCACCGCGGCGCCAGCAGCGCGGACGGCGCTGCCGCGCCAACCCGCGTGTACCACGCCGACAACGCGGCGCCGGGGATCGGCAAGGAGCACTGGCGTACAGTCGGCAAAGCGCAGCATCAACGTCTTTTCGGGCGACCGGGTGATCAGAACATCGCAACGCGGGCGGGGCTCCGTATCAGCTTCGACCGCCGTCACGGCGCGCCCGTGGACCTGATAGGCGGCAAACAGATCCGCTTTGCGCACCCCAACGGCTTCCGAAATCCGACGGAGATTCTCGTCGACGTTCTCGGTCGGGTCGCCGACCGAGTAGCTGACGTTGAGCGACTCGCAGCGTTCAGCACTCACCCCACCCGAGCGCGTGGTGATGGCGTGGACGATGCCTGGCACCCGCGACAGGTTTTCGAACGTCAAGAGCTCCAGGCTCACGCCGCGGAACCGGCGAGCCGCGCAGCCTCGACCACCGCGGCCGCCTTCGGGGGCAGGTCGAGCATGGGAATCTCCTGGCCGCCGAGCCCGCGCGCACGGCCGAACTCCTGCTTCAGGTACCACTCCGGCACTCCGGTCGAAACAAGCGACCACGGCATGATGCCGTTGGGATCCATCGAGCCAAGATAGAAGTCGGGGTCGAGCCCGTGTTTGCGCAGGTTCAGCTCGAACTGCTGCAAACGCTGGGTGTCGAGCAGAACCGGCGCCAGCCGCCGATCGCCGCGGGCGAGGATGGCTTGAACGCGCTGCGCGGCGGGCGCTTCGAACCGCACGTCGATGCCCAACGGTCCGAGCGCGCGCTGCACGAGCTTGATGCGCTGGGTGCTCGTCTCGACGTTTTCCATAGCCTCCCACTGGAAGGCTGTTTGGGCTTTGGGTACGTGCGGCGACAGGTTGACCGCGACGCGCGCGCCGCGGTGGTGCTCTCGCGCGCGCTCGAGAATCTCCGCGGACAGCGCCGCCAGCTCGCGCACATCGTCGTCCGTCTCGCCAGGCAGGCCGACGATAAAGTACAGCTTGATCCGCGGTATGCCGCCGCGGCCCGCCAACTCAGCTGCGTGCACGATCTGCTCATGGGTGAGCCGCTTGTTGATCACGTCACGCATGCGCTGGCTGCCCGCCTCGGGGGCCAGGGTGATGGTTCGGGTGCCGCTGCGCACCAGCGCTTCGACCAGAAATGGGCTGATGCGGTCGATCCGCAGCGAAGACAGCGACACGTCCGCGCCAACCTCGAGCATGCGCGCCAGCAGCTGTTCGAGCTGCGGATGATCGGAGGTGGCCGCGGAGATCAAACCGATGCGCTTTCGGAGCCGGCGGCCTTGCTCTACCGCCTCGATCAGATGGTCGACGTGGCGGTGGCGCACCGGCAGCGAGGTGTAACCCGCCAGGCAGAACCGACAGCCCCGCGCGCAGCCGCGCGTCATCTCGACCAGGAACATGTCGCCAAGCTCGATGTCCGGGCTC
>Ga0066710_100004928_pt1 | contig 11997 bp, 9 predicted proteins | sample GraSoiAngelo_159_FD_79666 | JGI IMG/M metagenome (GOLD analysis project Ga0066710, IMG submission 79666) | Grasslands soil microbial communities from the Angelo Coastal Reserve, California, USA - 14_1009_16_40cm | ecosystem: Environmental > Terrestrial > Soil > Grasslands | place: USA... | reverse complement strand
GCGGTCGGCCATCGACTTCCCCGGGCGCTTGCGCGCGGCCTCGATGAGCCAGCGCATCGCCAGCGACGCGCGGCGATCGGCGCGGATCTCGACCGGGACCTGGTACGTCGCGCCACCGACGCGGCGCGGCTTCACCTCTATCAAAGGAGACGCGTTCTTCAGCGCGACCTCGAAGACCTCGTTGCCCGGCTTGCGCGTCGTCGTCTCGGCGAGCGTGAGCGCGCCGTAGATGATCCGGCGCGCCGTCGACAGCTTGCCGCGCTGCATGAGCTTGTTGTTGAACATCTGGATCTGTACGTTCCCGTACTTCGGGTCCGGTGGCGTCTTGCGCTCCTGCGGTCGTGCTCGGCGCGGCATCTAGGACGCCTTCTTCTTCGGGTTCGGGTTCTTCGCGCCGTAGAGCGAGCGGCCGCGCTTGCGGTCCTTCACCCCGGCGGTGTCGAGGGTGCCGCGGACGATGTGGTACTTCACCGACGGGAGGTCGGGGACCGCGCCGCCGCGGACGAGGACGACGGAGTGCTCCTGGAGGTTGTGGCCGATGCCCGGGATGTACGCCGTCACTTCCATACCGTTGGAGAGACGGACGCGGGCGATCTTCCGCAGGGCGGAGTTCGGCTTCTTGGGGGTCATGGTGCGGACGACCGTGCAGACGCCGCGCTTCTGGGGCGCACCGCGCTGGAGCTTGGTGTGTCGCCCGGTAAGCGAGTTCCAGGTGGTCCGGAGGGCCGGGGTGTCCACCTTCTTCTTCTGGAGCTTGCGCCCCTTGCGAACCAGCTGCGAGATCGTCGGCACGGTCTTTCCTACTCCTCTTATTACGTACGCGTTCAAGCCGCGCGGGCGCACGCGAACACGCGCGTTTGGCCCGTTTTAGTTGGACTCCCCTCGACCGAGGAGCCGCCCCTTGCGGGGTGGTCCTCGAGCGCAGCGCGGCCGCCGTCACAAGATCGCGACTGGGCCGATGCGCGAAAAATGGCCGCTGGAGCGGCCATTCGCCTCGAAAGACGCCGATCTAGAAGTTTAGGCCCGGATCAGGTCGAAGGTCAACTGAATGTGCTGGTCGAAGACGGGCGTCTACCTCGGGATCGCCACGACGGCTCATCGGACGCCGCCCCGTCGATCACGTCGCTGAACGGGGCGCCTCGGGCTCCGTCAGGTCCCAACCGAGAAGCTCAGCCTGCGCAATGACCGTCTGCGTCGCAGCCTCCTGCTTGTCGGGCGGATAGCCGTGTCGCTTCAGGATGCGTCTTACGAGACGCCGGAGGTTTGCCCGAACGTCATCCTTCACTGTCCAGTCGATCGTGGCGTTCCGTCGAACAGTCTCGGTCAACTCTCTCGCGATCGCTCTCAGCGTCTCATCGCCAAGCACGGCGACCGCGCTGTCGTTCGTACCGAGCGCGTCGTAGAAAGCCAACTCTTCGTCGCTGAGTCCGAGCTGTTCGCCGCGTGCCTGGGCTGCCTTCATCTCCTTCGCGATGGCGATTAGCTCCTCAATGACTTGGGCGGCCTCGATGGCACGAGCTTGGTACCGGCGGATGGCCTGCTCCAGCATCTCTGCGAAGGAGTGGGACTGCACAAGGTTCTTCCGCGCCCGGACCTTGATCTCGTCGTGGAGAAGCCGACGGAGCAGCTCGACAGCCAGGTTGCGCTGCGGCATCTGTCGGACCTCTCCGAGGAAGCGGTCCTCCAGGATCGAGATGTCCGGGCGTTTGAGGCCCGCGGCCTCGAAGATGTCCATGACGCCCTCGGGGGCGATGGCCTTGTCGACGATTTGGCGGATTGCATGGTCCAGCTCGTATTCCGGCACGACCTTGACGAGCGTCGTTTTGACCAGGCGAGCCTTGACGGTCTGGAAGAACTGCACCTCGGCCCTCACGGCGAGCGCTTCTGGCCGAGGGACTGCCAACGCGAACGCACGAGAGAGGTCACTGACCGCTGCGACGAAACGGTCTTGGCCGTTCGGGGGCGCCACGATGTGGTCCTGCGCCTTCGGCAACAATGCCATCCGCTCGGCGGGCGATCCTCCGAGTGCGGTGAGGTAGTCAAAGCCGTGGAACATGTCGCGACAGACCTCATATCGCGTTTGCATCGCACGGACTGCCTCGTCCTGGTCGATGGCCGTCTTACCCTGGCCGCCACTCTGCGTGTAGTCGGCGAGGGCACGCCGCAGGCTGTCCGCCAGCCCGATGTAGTCGACGATGAGACCACCCGGCTTATCCCGATAGACCCGATTCACTCGCGCGATTGATTGCATGAGCCCGTGTCCGCGCATCGGTTTGTCGACGTACATCGTGTGCAGGCTCGGGACATCGAATCCGGTGAGCCACATGTCCCTGACGAGGGCCACGCGGAATGTCGATGCGGGATCCTTGAAGCGCTCCGCGAGCGCCTCGCGGCGCTGCTTGTTTCGGATGTGCTGCTGCCATTCCACCGGGTCGCTCGCGGATCCTGTCATTGCGACCTTCACCACACCGTCGGCATCGTCGGTCGCATGCCACTGGGGGCGGAGCCGCACGATCTCGTCGTATAGCGCCGCGGCTATCCGACGACTCATGCAGACAACCATCGCCTTTCCGTCCATGGCGCCGAGTCGACTCTCGAAATGCGTGATGAGGTCCTCGGCAACGAGCGCAAGCCGGCGCTGGGTGCCAACGACCGCCTCCAGCTGCGCCCACTTCGTTTTCAGTCGCTCGCGACGCTCGATCTCTTCGGCCTCGGTGACCTCTTCGAACTCCTCGTCGATGCGGGGACGCTCCTCCGAACGGAGGTCGAGCTTCGCGAGGCGGCTCTCGTAGAAGATCGGCACCGTCGCGCCATCTTCGACGGCGCGCGCGATGTCGTAGACATCGATGTAATCGCCAAAGACGGCGCGGGTGTCGTGGTCTACGCCTTCGATGGGCGTACCGGTGAAGGCGACGAACGTCGCGTTCGGCAATCCCTCTCGCAGATGCCGGGCGTATCCCGCGATGAAGCCGTATTGGCTCCGATGCGCCTCGTCGGCGATGACGACCACGTTGCGGCGGTCCGTAAGCCGCGCGAACGAGTCACCGCTCGACTCAGGCAGGAACTTCTGGATCGTCGTGAAGATCACGCCCCCAGCCGTCACCGAGAGCAATCGACGAAGTTCGGCCCGGTCTTGCGCTTGCCGCGGAGTCTGCCGCAGCAGCCCTGCGCACCGCGAGAAGACCCCGAACAACTGGTCGTCCAGATCGTTGCGGTCCGTCAGCACCACGATCGTCGGATTCGCAAGAGCTGGCTCCGCGATGAGGTGCCCCGCGTAGAAGAGCATCGTCAAACTCTTGCCGGATCCTTGCGTGTGCCACACAACTCCCGCCCGACCATCGCCGCTGGCAGCGCGCAGGGTCGTCGCAATGGCTTTGCGGGTCGCGTGGAACTGGTGATAACCGGCGATCTTCTTCGCGAGGCGGCCTCGTTCCTCCTCGTAGACGACGAAGCGCCGGATCAGCTGGAGGAAGCGGGCCTTGTCGAAAACTCCGCGAACGAGTACCTCCAGTCCGTTGCCAGGCGTGACCTCACGTCCGTGCACCGTTCGCCACGGAGCGAAACGTTCGCGCTCTGACGTCAGCGATCCCAGCCGCGCCTCATCCCCGTCGGAGATGATGAGCAGCTCGTTGAAGGTGAAGAGTTCAGGAATCTCCTGCTTGTATGTCTCGAACTGACGGAACGCTGTCCATATCGTCGCGTCCTCATCCGCGGGGTCCTTCAGTTCCATCACCGCGAGCGGCAGGCCATTGACGAAGACGACGACGTCCGCGCGCCGCGTCGATCGACCCTTGATCGTGAATTGATTCACCACGAGCCAGTCGTTGAGATCGGGCTCATCCCACGCGATTACGCGAATTTGCTCGCCACGAATGCCCTCAGGACGCGCGACCTCGACCTCGACGCCGTCAACAAGCATTCGATGAGCGCGGCGGTTGTCAATGACGAGCGAGGAGGATGACGCGGCCAGGAGACGGCGCTCGGCGTCTTCAAGCGCAGCCGCGGGTGCGTCGGGATTGAGGCGATCAAGGGCAGAGATGAGCCGGGGGCCCAGCACCGACTCGCGGTAGTCGGCGCGTTCGGCGTTGGTCTCGCCCGGAGCGATGGATGGACCGTGTCGATACTCATAACCGAGCTGAGCGAACCAATCGATGGTCGCGAGTTCCGCGACGTTCTCGCTGAAGATCGCCATCGGCTAGTTCGAACCGCCGCGTCGCGGCCGCAGGTGACCCGACACGAGCAGGGGCAGCAGTGCGTCCGATAACGCTGTGAGGTCCTCGCTCTCGTCTTCGTTCGCTTCGACCAGTGCGAGCAGCGGCCTCGCGCGGTCATCAACCGCACGCAGGGTCGCATCATCGGGCACGGTGAAGACCGGCCGCGCGAGCGCGACCGGTCGAAGATGGTTCACCGTCGTGCCATTCGCATACGCGACTACCTTCGACCGGAGCGGCTGACTGCGGAGTAGCAAGTAGATCAGTGAGGAGGTGAGCGGCGAGCCCGGCTTTGCACGAACGCGTGCGAGATCCTGACTAAACAAGGTGGTCTCAGGGAAACAGTGAGGGACGAGGGCTGGACAGCCGATGAGAAGACGCTCGTGAGCCTGCTCTGTCATCGCGATGAGAACATCGCCCGGACGTGCGACGTGTCGCTCGCGATACTCTCCCGAGTAGTACTTGATGCCGGCGCGACTGTAGCCGCCACCTTCACGGATTGAGTCAAGGTTATGGAGTGGCAAGCCCGCGCCAAGACCCGAGCTGGCGTAGCTAAGGCCCCTGGTGACCTCTAAGTGCTGTGCCAGTGTCGTCACCGTCGTTGCACCCAGGACCGCCTCATCGAAGATCGCCTGGGCAAGTGCGTCGAGGGTTGCGTTTGTTCTTGTGTTTCGCTCGGTCTTCTGTTCAAGCGCCGAAAGCGTGTTAGCTATCGCCTCCTGATCGCTCCTCGGAGGAATGGCAATCCGCAGTCGCTGCAATGCTTCGGGTGGGAGATGGTTCACCGTCGTGCCATTTGCGTAGTTGCTGACCTTCGAGTGGTACTCCTGTGCGCGAAGCAGGTAATAGAGGAATCGCGCGTCGAGCGACGAACTGCGGGTTGGCCGCACACGGTAGAGGTCCGCGCTGAACAGGCCGGTATCGCCGCAGTCGTCGGGGACGAGTGCCGGATAGCCAATCAGGAGGCGGTCGTGGGCCTGCTCGGTATTTGCAACGAGTAGGTCGCCTGGTCGGACTGTGTGCCGCTCGCGGTAGCTTCCCGAATAGAACTTGATGCCGTCGCGCTTGTACCCGCCCCCTTCGCGGATCGAGTCGAGATTGTGAAGCGGCAATCCGTCGCCGTTTAGGCCCTCGCCTGTGTAGCTGAGTCCGCGAACGATTTCGACGTGGTTACCGAGAACGTCGTGACTCCAGCCGTCGTTCATTGCATGGAGTCGTCGCGCGAGACGTCCGGCAGGTCGCGCAGTCCTGCACGTATCGCGGCGGCAAGTTCGTCACCGCGGTCGAGATCTTCTGCGAGCCTGCGAGACAGCTCGATAACGCGCTGCTTGGCCACCGCCGGCTCAGGTGCCTTGTAGTCGCTGCCCACGTAGATGCCAGGAACAAGAGCGAAGTCCTCCGCGCGGACGGCAGCGATTGGTGCGGAGGCGCAGAAGCCCGGCACGTCCTCGTACGTGCCCCCTTCAGTCTCGCCTCGCCAGGCGTGGTATGTCCCCGCGATCCGGGAGATGTCTTCCGCTGTCAGCTCCCGATGCCGGCGGTCAACGAGCTTGCTCATTTTTCGAGCGTCGATGAAGAGGATGGAGCCTCGGCGATCGCGGAGCCCGGCGCCTCCTACGGTTGGTGTACCAGAGCGGTCGCGCGCGACGAACCAGAGGCATGCGGCGACCGCGGCGCCGTAGAAGAGGTTCGCGGGGAGGGACACGACGCAGTCGACAAGCTCCGCCTCGACGATTCGCCGCCGTATCTCGTCCTCGCCCGACTGAGTCGCGTCGAGGCTCCCGTTCGCGAGCACAAACCCGGCGATGCCGTTTGGCGCAAGATGGTGAATGATGTGTTGGACCCAGGCGTAGTTCGCGTTTCCCGGAGGCGGCACGCCGTACTTCCACCGGATGTCGTCGTGCAAGCCCTCGCCGCCCCAGCTGCTGTCGTTGAACGGTGGATTGGCGAGGATGTAGTCAGCGCGCAGATCCGGGTGAAGATCCTGATGGAAGCTGTCGCCGTCCCTTGCGCCGAGGTTCGCCTCGATGCCCCGGATCGCGAGGTTCATCCTCGCCAGACGCCACGTAGTCGGATTTGACTCCTGGCCGAAGATGCTGATGTCATTGCGGCGGCCACCGTGCGCTGCGATGAACTCCTCGGACTGAACGAACATGCCGCTCGATCCACAACACGGGTCGTAAACGCGGCCGCGATACGGTTCGATCATCTCCACGAGAAGGCCGACGACTGAGCGGGGTGTGTAGAACTCTCCACCCCGGCGACCCTCGCGGCTCGCGAACTGAAGCAAGAAGTACTCGTACACGCGTCCCAGGACGTCGCGCGCCTCCCGTCGCGTGCCTGAGAACTCGATCTTCCCCATCAGGTCGATAAGTTCTCCAAGCCGACGCTTGTCGAGAGAGGGCAAGCCGAAGCTCTTGGGTAGAACGCCCTTCAGCGATAGGTTCTCGCGTTCGACTGCTGACATGGCCTCATCGACAAGTTGTCCGATTCCTGGCGTCTTGGCTGCGGCACGCAAGACCGACCAGCGAGCCTCTGGCGGCACCCAGAAGACGTGTTCCGCGCGGTATTCGTCCGGATCCTCGGGATCTGCGCCCTCCGCAGCCTCGCGCTGAAGTTCGGCGCGGCGCGCGTCGACTGCGTCTGAGACGTACTTCAGGAAGATGAGCCCAAGGACGATGCGCTTGTACTCGCCAGGGTCGAGGTTGCCACGTAGCACGTCGGCGGCGGCCCACAGCTGCGACTCAAAGCCGACTGTCGCCCCGTTCGTCTGAGCGCTTGTCTTCCGCGCTCCACGCGCGTGGCGCTTCGGCGCTTGTGCGCCGTCCTTCCCCATGTACGAGAGCCTACCCGGCGACGCGCCGTAGATGAAGAACCGATCCGGAGGACGTATCGGCTCGCTAAACCTGGGCTCAAGTCAAGCGGTCGAAGAGTCAATCGGTCAGCCGCGTAGCGCAGCAGCTTCTCTGTGGTTTACGGAGTACTCGGGGTAAAGCTGACCCTGCGCGCCTGCTGGGGTCAGCATGCCAAGACTTGTGCGGAGCGATACGCTCCTTCACATTTCGATCATCGCGCGTGAGGTGGGGAGATGGCAGTAGTCACATCGAGCACGAAGAGCACGCGCCGGCGCCGCGGCGAGATTCAGCAGGGCATCCTGAATGTGCTGTCCGCGCACCCTGAGGGTCTTCCTGCCCACCTTGCAATCAAGAGGGTCGCCGAGGTCGTGCCCCCTACGCCATTCGAAGCAGCGGACTATCCGAACCGCCCCGGTGTCCGTCGCTTCGACAAGATCGTACGGTTCTGGACGATCGGTCCGGTCAAAGCCGGATGGATCATCAAGGAGCAGGGTCAGTGGCGAATTACTGACGAGGGTCGGCGCGTCCTCACTCTTTTCAAGGATCCCCTAGCGCTCGCGGATGAGGACTCGCGTCTGTACAGACAGTGGAAGAAGAGTCAGCCGGAGCCACCCGACGAAGATTCGGAGGCAGCCAGCGTCGAAACTCCGCCAGAGCACCTTGCTTATGAGGAGGCCGAGGAGGCGGCGTGGGCTGAAATCAGCGATTACCTAGATGCAATGAATCCGTACGACTTCCAGCGGTTGGTTGCGACTCTCTTGGAAGCAATGGGTTATCACATTGCCTGGGTTGCTGAACCAGGACCGGACCGCGGCCTCGACATCCTTGCGTACACCGACGCGCTGGGCGCAACTGGACCGCGCATGAAGGTGCAGGTCAAGAGACGGACAGAGAAGACAACGGCCGAGGGTCTCCGTTCTTTTCTCGCCCTGCTGAGCGACCAAGACATAGGAATCTATGTCGCAACGGGCGGGTTTACACGTGATGCCGAGACCGAATGGCGTAATCAGATGAACCGCAAGCTCACCCTCATCGACAAGCGAAAGCTGCTGGACCTGTGGGTAAAGCATTACTCGAGCCTCAGTGAGGAGGCAAAGACGAACCTCTCGCTGAAGCCCGTCTACTACCTGGCCCCACGTGAGTAGACACGAGAGCCGCACTGCGGTGGCGTTCGTTCTCTGAGTTTCCAGCGGCCGGCTTGATCCTCTTTCTCGCGTGATGCTGCTGAATCACGTGGGGGCTACACGAACACGGTCATCCACACGTCGGGTCGTTACTGCGTCCCCTGTGACTCGGCGTGGCCCTTGAAAATCGAATCGACCAGTCGCGTACAGCCAGACGTCATTCGGGCTAGGACCTTGAGCTCGTCCTTGCACGCACGACTTGTAGTCTCGACGGGGTAGTCAACTCGGTGCGAGACTTCGCCCCACACCTCGTCCATCATGGTGCGTACCTGAAGCTCAGCCGTCATTGTCGTCTCACGGTTTGGCTGTACAACGTAGTGAACGCTCGTGTACATGGATCGCTTCTTCTCCGTGCGAATGCCGAAACCCCTGAATAGCGCTTCGTAGTCAGCATCCCAGCAGTGAGCCACCGGGCCAGACTTCACCCTGTACCGATGTTCGGCTAATACCTCCTGAATGAGCGGCGCGATGTCTCGCATCTGCTCCGTGTGTAGGTGAAGCAGGCGCACGCCGGCGAGGTCTGTGACGCGTGTAAAGAGGTTTTGAGCCGTAATCGTTGGCGTTCGACCCTTCGCCTTGGCTTCGAGCACCTTCCGCGTCAGCTTGTCAGCAAGGTGGTCGGGATCCTTGACCCGCCACTTCGCGAAATGGATGTAGGTCCTCAACTTGGGATGCGCCAACAAATCGTCCTGCAAGTTCTCGGCGAGACGGTCGAACAAGGGAAGGTTCTCCCTGAAGCGCTGCACCGCGTCGTTGATCATTCGACGGTCGCTCTTGTTGAGGCGCGGACGGATCGACATCCGGAGTGCCGGCTTAGGCCGCTGTCCGAGAGCGCCCTGAGGCCTTGCTGTACTGAAGGATGCGATCCGCGATCTCGGAGAACGCCTTCGCGGCTTGAGCCTTTTGCGCGGGGTCGCCCTCCATTGCCTGGGCAAGCGGGACGCCTTCGCGCTGCGCAATTTGGACAAGAACTCCAAAGTCCTTGACGTTGCCCAGTCGCAAGTCGAAACCCGTCGGTGGTACGAGCTCGGGCGAAACCTCACGCAGCACATCTACGAGGTCGCTATGGATCTGCTTTTGGATACGCCCCAAGTAGTACTGAGGGTCTTTAGCCATTACGCGGCCATAGGTCTTGTATCGCTGGGGTACGTATCCAAGCAGCCGCGGCTTGCCTTTCAGCAGATACGTGTCGTCAGGCGCGAGCGCCGAAATCGTTTCCCAATCACGAATCCAGTTTTTCAGTGTTTGACCCAGCGTCGCTAGTGCTCGGACTGAGAAGAGATCGCATGCGACCGGGACAATGAACAGGTCGCAATCCAGGAGGATTGCGCGGTTCAGTGGTCCGATGTTCGGGCCGGCGTCGTAAAGAACGAAGTCAATATCGAGTGCATCCACGACCTTGTTGGCAAGTGAACTCATTGCTGAAACGGCCCGAAAACCGGCGAGCTTGCGTTTGAAGCAATCTGTCCATGAGTCGGAAAGACTTTGTTCGAATTCAGAGAGCCGGATGTCGCCAGGCGTCACCCAGAGGTTCTTTACGACCGTCTCAAGCGGCGCTCGCGCATTGATGTCGCCGGTGCCTGCCACGACCGGACGGAGCGCGGTCCAGATTGTTCGACCGTTTGGTTTCTCCGACTTGTCGAGCAGAGAATTGACAGCTTCGTCGTCGAAGAAGTAGGCGGTGAGGTTGCACTGCGGATCTGCGTCGAGGAGCAGAACTCGCTTTCCCGCGCGCGCGAGAGCGGCCCCAATGTTCACCGTCAGCGTAGTCTTGCCAACTCCACCCTTGTGGTTGTACACGGCAAGTCGAGTAGTAACGGCCATCTCCCTACGTTTCCGTTGACGTGCCTAACTTGCGGGTCTTCCGGCTTGAGCTGCGACGCGGTCGGAATCGCACGAGCACCTGCTTCGCGCTCTCACGATTCGGCAGTGCTTCGACGTACTGCTCGCCCATGGCACTAATTTGTTTGGTGCCTCCAGGTCCAGGCACCAAATAACCTCGCTGATAGGCGTTGTTAATCGAATACGCGGCGTTAGCAAGTTTTCGCTGGGCGGCCTCCGTATTCAGCTTTGAGATATCAGCCGTCTTGAAATGTGGCATCTCGCGGTACTTCGCGAGGTAATAGGCAAGGGCTACGACGCGATCGACGTCCGTCTTTGGATCCTTCTCGACCATGAATTCCTTCGGAGTGAGCACACGATGATCGGAAAACGTAAGGCTTGCCCGCGAAGGTACAGGCTCATCGTGACCATCGGCGCGCACGCTTCGCAGGGATTCAGTTAGCGAAGGCTGGCGTGCAATATCGAAGAACGTCCCGACACTCCAAAACACACGCGCGCGCGCGTCAGGCTCGAGATCTCCGAGGGCGTCGAGGACCTCTTTTAGCGCATCCCGCTCTGTCGAATCAGTCAAATGACACCTCCGGTCGCGATAGCGCATCACGTTTGAGCCAGCTCGCACAATCTAGTTTGGCGTTTTGGTGTCGTCGAGGCGCCGGCTACTTTGGCGGGCGATTGCAGCCCCGTCCACCCAGCACGGCGCCGCGGCCACTAACACCGTGGTCCGCAGACGTGGCGAATCGCCAATGTTTAACACTTTGCGCGCGCGTAGCCAGCTGCGATGCGGAAGGGGCGTACGTCTCGGACGGTCCGGCCTCTGTCCCGCGTGGCCAAATTCGCGCTTGCTGAGATCTGTCGCTGCCGATCGCGACCGTCTGCCCGGGGTTCGTCCCCCACGAGACGTACGGGCGCAGCTCGCGGGCGTCGATCGTCACCTCGCGGTCGAAGGGCGCATTGTCATCGGAGGGCAGCGCGCGCCAGGCGTCCAGCGCGGCTTCCCCACGCGGCGCCCTTCGGCGCGTGCGGCCGCCCTTCGATAGCGAAAGATCGTGTCGTCGTCGGGCGCGATCATCGCGGCACGCGCGTGACGTCGAAGAGTCCCATCGGCATGAGCTCCGTGGCGCCGGCCTCCTCAATGCGCACCTTGCGCGAATCTGGCGAACGACGATTTCGATTTGCTGTTGTTGATCGTCAGTCAATAAGTTGAACTAGGTAGCCGTCACGATCGCGCGCCGAAGGGCGGAGGCACGGCTGTCGAGGAAGCCAGTATGATCGTCCCGAGCCAGCGCCGAGTCCGGCCAGCCGGGAAGTAGGTGCGACGCAAGCAACCTGTTTAGATCGTTGGCGCCTAGCTGCTCCTGCATCTCCTTTAGGTCGTACTGGGCGCTTTCTTGCCGATCCGGATGTTCGTCTGCCTGTCGATGAGTGTCCGGTTCAGCACAGAGTCGAAAGGTAGCTCACGAAGTTCGGCGTGTTCTGCGACATAGGCACGTGGAAATACGTGATGGTCGTCGATTTGCTGGTCGCGGATGGCGTCAGGCGTAATCGGCTGTAGCTTGTGAAAGTCGAGCGCGCCGTGGCGCGCTATGAGGGCCATGCACGCGTTGTAGAGAGCACGCTGGCGCGTCGTCACCTCGCGGAATGGAACTGTTTCAAGGCGGCTCTTCACTGCGGTCGGCTCCGCTCCAGTCCTGAACCACGAGTCCAATTCGCCGTAGTCCTTTTCAGCCTGGGTGTTCGCTGCGCTCTCATAGTCCTGACGCAATACTGCCCGCCAAAACCACCTCTGGAGCTTCAACCGGTTAGCGCCCGACTTCGCATCCTTCGGATCGAGAATCCACTCGCGCCATCCGGCCGCCATTGGCACCAGCTGAGTTGTGTATGGGAGCCAACGTTCCGACAGGACTC
>Ga0066710_100004927_pt1 | contig 11998 bp, 11 predicted proteins | sample GraSoiAngelo_159_FD_79666 | JGI IMG/M metagenome (GOLD analysis project Ga0066710, IMG submission 79666) | Grasslands soil microbial communities from the Angelo Coastal Reserve, California, USA - 14_1009_16_40cm | ecosystem: Environmental > Terrestrial > Soil > Grasslands | place: USA... | reverse complement strand
TTGGAGAAACGAGTACAGGGCTGATCGTGAGGGTGCTAGATTCACGGGTCCTGAAGGTCTTATCTCTGTGTTCGAATTCTGGAAGAACAAGATTTCCAGAGACGACGGCTCAGAAACCCATCCTCCACTCTCGAATCGGATCAAGAAGCTTGAACCACTCTTGGACGAACCCATGCCTCCTCAATAGTCCCTCCTCCTACGAACTTATTGAGCCCGTTCCTTCTTCATATCAACTGCCCATGGCGCTCTCGTGCGCCATACTTTGTTAGAACCGGGGCGAGGGCAAATGAGCAATTGCCCTCCGCGCATTTTGGCTTTGTAGGGATTGTTCTGCCGGTTTATGTCATGATATGTAATCAGCGCATGATGGGTTATCTATCCTGCGCCGGTGATCTTATGTTGAAACAAAGACTACTAAAGTCCTCGCCAGAGGAAGAATGATTGGTTCGCGTCGATCTATGCAAAGACAAAGAAGACACGGCGTGACGATGAAGGACGAAGAGGAAGTACGAGGTCCCAATCCAATCCGTTAGCATCTTTTCGATAATCCATATTCTATGAACCGTTGAACCTAATTCAGAAAGTGTTAAGAAGTTGCGCTCTCCAGAATTCACATCTATTTCCTTGAACTATTCGAGAATATTCCTGGCCTTCTTTCTTCTCCTTCTTGTTTCCATTTCTGGATTAAGCAGCACCATTCCGAGGGCTCATGCTACTAATGGCTCTGGTGGCAGAATATTCCTAACCGGTCACGACCCGGATCACCATGCCCAACCTCCCGATCTGGACCCTGTTGCAGCCCAGAACCTGCTGAGAGTCTGCCTGGGCTTTGCACGAGGAGCCTCCACTTTACCTGTTCTCCTTGTGATGCATTCTCTTCAACCAGTTCCTGACGGATACAAGGACTCGAGCGGGGCTTTGAGTTTGCTCGGAGTCCCTTACGTTCAGGTTGACGCTTCAACGCTTCGAACCTTCAGTTTGAGCACGTCTGCGATAAGCGCAATCTTCGTTCCATCCGACTTTGGCGGTCTCTTGGCTCAGGCGGAGCTTGATGCTCTTGTTGCTCGGAAACCAGACATACTCTCGTACCTCCACTCTGGAGGCGGAGTCTGTGCGCTGTCGGAGAATGATGAGGGCCCGAGTCAACTTGCCACAACGGGCTTCTTCGATTTTCTTCCCTTCTCGACTGGGCCAGTGTCCCTTATGGAGGTCGAAAGTGGGTTCTCGGTAACAGCTTTTGGTGCCAGCCTGGGGCTCACCGATTCAGACGTTAACGGTAATGTCAGCCACAACAGATTTGCCAACGCTGGCGGCTTGCAGATTGTCGATACTGACTCTAGCGGCCAAATAATCTCGCTAGCCGGAGTGATTGAACAATCTCAGCTTGAGATAAGAACTTACTCATTCTTGCCTGATGTTCCAGTAGAAGGACAGCTCTTCACGCTGAACATGGTGGCCGAAAACAATGGCGAGACGGCAATACTTCTGCCTCGCGAACTCGTCGTATCTTCTGCTACCCCGACACTTGACGCGGCAGGGAACGCACCCTCTGCATATTGCAACTTGAGCGGTCCCTACAAGCTACAGGTCTCCCAGCAGTCAACTATCTCCTACTCTTGCATTGCATATTGGAACTTCGTGCCTCCTCCAAATGTCTGGAACACTTTAACGGAAACTCTAACTGACTTGGGGAAAGACGCGATTGGAGACATTATTTCCTACGGCGTGCTCAGCCATTACAAGAGCATCCTAAACCAAGACCAGTACAAGATATTCGAGAATGGATGGAACGCAATTTGGGGTGCGACCTGGGGTACCGCACAAAATGTATACGACACTGCAGATGCCTTAGGTGAAGTAGTCGAGCTATTCCGACATAATGGTGTCAGTCTCGGAGTGACGTATGACCTATCGTTTCCTCAAAACCTTGCCTATACCGTAGGCATCGACACTGGGCAAATGCAGGCCACGGTCGTGGCGCCCGAGCACAAGTTCGACGAGGCCGTGAACTGGGCTCAAGCAAAAGTTGTGGCGGTGATTGCTTCGGCTGTGCTCGGTGCGGCCTCTACAGCCACCCTAGGCTTGTGTGCTACAGCGATTGGATGCCTCGTACCTGGACTACTCTTGGCCGCATCTGTTCTCGTCGGCCCCGTCACAAATGTCTACTATACGGACCAACTCGAGGACCCGTCACCGTTCTTCACCCTGTTCGTAGCCGCTACACCTCCTCCAGCATCCATAACCGCCCTCCCCAACAATACTTTCACAAGGACACTACTGTACGAATACGAGTACGTCTCGAACCTCAATGCCTCGGTAGAGTCGAGTGCTCGTGGTGCTGCGGCCTTTCAGGCGCTTTCTCTATACTATGCCCGCCTGCAGTATGATCGCGCCAATTATTTTGCCGAAAATGCAGCAAAGTATTTTACGCTGTTTCAATTCTCCCTCAACTCGACACTCAGCCAGATCAACCCTCTGAACCAAACTGCCTATGACACCGGCATACAAGAACTCAAAACGAATGGCCTCCCAACGGGCGTCCGAGGTATCCTTGGAGAGTTAGGGTTCAATTCTTTCGTAAACGTTACCGCCTTGACTCAAATGAGTTTTCAGAAGTTCAATTTCCCTACAGTAATTGGATCACTTTTCGATGCAGGATCAGCACTCTATAATAGTACCTTACTCCACAGAGAATACGTCTCGGCTCCCCGGAGTTCGACTACTGTTTCCGCAGTCCAGAGAGGCCGGGGTCTCTTCGACCAAACGAACCTGACAGGTGTGACCGTTAATGTGACCGCGTCATCGGCAAGCGATGGCACTACAGCGAATGCAACTGTCACGATACTGAGTCAGCAGCCCAGCAACACAGGTTGGCTAAACATTGTGCCCGTTACTTTTCTCGACCTGCAAGTGCGCGGACTCCCGGACGGAGACGCGTCGATCTGCGTAACCAGCCAGGCAATTACTTCGGAAACAACTGTAATGCAATATTGGAACGGATCTACATGGAAAAACGCTGGCGCAGTATCCGTGTCCGTGAACAAGACATGCGGAAGCATCCCCGTCCGGGAATTGATCGGAACAACAATCACAATTGGTGCCCCTCTGAGCCTTCCTAGCAAAGAATGCACTTTCACGGACATTTCGTGCTCGCTTATTCTACAGATAGTCAGTGTCGCCGCGTTAATCGTCGGTGTGGGTTTCACGTTCTTCTATCTCCGCAGAAGATCAGTAAGGAAAAAAAAGGCTACCAGCTGATACTGAGCAGCGAAACCTAAAGTAACTTCCAGAATCTGGGCGGTTGGGTGTAAGCCGAATCCTGCTTGACAGGACGCTCGCACTAGTGTTTTCAATTAGAGCAAGATTCGCTCCGTTTATTGCTCAAGAACGGCCCTTGAGAGAACAGAGTTGGGTATGATTAATTTACGCTACTCATGGAGCCAACGCAGTTCCTTCTGAAATCCAAAAATCGCAGGTCCGCTTCTGCCGACTTATGTCATGATAACCTAGCAGTTTCGTTCTCGTGTCTGAGCAATAGCAGAAGGATGGCTCAACCTTACAGATGTCAGGCCAGCGGAGCGACTGGCGCGAACGACTACGCGTAAACCCCTCACGAATGGAACAAGAACTAGCAATCAAACTACAAGACAACGCAATACGCTATCAGACGCAGGTCGAGATACCAGTAACGACAGCCGACTTCTACTTTTGCTTGGAATCTAGACCTTTGCTAGTGTTCGTAGATGGCCGGGTCCATCTTGGAACAGCGCGGATGACGAAGGACGAAGAGCTACGATCTCTCCTGCGGAAAAGTGGATACAAGATTCTTGAACTATGCTACAATGGTTACTCGGACAAGGAAAGGGATCGACTATACCGACAAATTCTGGACAATTTGCGATAAAATGCATCCGGATGAGACAAAATCTGCAAAGGATATACGCATGGTAAGCCATAGCGGTCCGGATGTCGGAGGCAGGGTCATTCTTTCGAATTTCATAAGTACCGTACGAGCTGATGTACCCATGGTCGTCGAAAATTACGAGACCTTTGTGTCGCGGTACCAGTTAATACTCGAGAAGAAAGTGCTGGAGGCGCCAGTCTAGTTAGGAACTTGGATTCGGATAGCCCGCCGATTGGGTATGGTGGGAGGATACCTGTGCCGCTTGATGAAAGGAAATCACTAGCCCAGCTGCGTTCCACAGTCAAACGAATATCAGAAGGCAAAGGTCCAACTCTGAAACACGGAACTACCGTGATAGGAGTGTCGGAGCTAGCAAATCAGTTCTACTGCGAAAAACAGGTAGAGTTGAGTAGACTCCGGGGAAAAACCGTTACGGCGGACATGATGATTGGAAGGCAATCCCATGAGGCGCTTCTGACTGGAACAGTCAAGATTTCCCTAGAAAAACTCTGGGCCGAAATCTTCTCAGGGAAGCTAACTGTGTCGCGTGAAATGTTGCTTCTAGCCACCCATGGGAAAATCCCGATTGAGGGCACCGCCGACGCAATTATCTTCAATGATGGGGCTCCATTGTTACTTCTTGAATACAAGTTCACGAAGAGGACTATCCCATATCGAGACCGTCACGTCCAAGCAAACACATACTGTTACTTGCTTCATCAATTGGGGTTTGACACCAGTCATTTGAGATACGCCCTTGTCTTAGCCTCGGTTGACCTAAGGAGTGATGAGGAATTTCGCAATCGAAGCTTGGATACTATCCTCGCTAGCATCAAGAAGAGTAAGGTCGAGTTGTACAGCGACGGAAACGTCGAAGCTAAAGCGTACATAACCGATTTCAGTGAAAAGGATGCAATCGACGATGTCGAGTGGGCTCTAAAGTACTGGCGAGGCGAGAGAGAAGCTTTTCCTACACCCGAACCTGGCAAATGTCGCGCTTGTGAGTACAAAACTGATTGCGAGTTCTCGCTCGCTTGAACACTCGAGTTGACTTGGCCGGGGTCTCTGTACGTAACTTAGCCCTACAACTATTGAGCTACCAAGCGTGCACACTCCCAAGGATCTCTGTTGGGCATGAAGCCCACTGGTCACGTCATCCCATCCATCGGTGGTATTTCATAACCGAGGGGCTGCCAATTGGCTTGGTAAAACGAGCGGTAGCCCAAACGCCGGGACCTATCCTCGATCCATTCTCTGGAGCTGGGACTGTACTCGCAGAAGCAAAGTTGGATTCAAAGTCCGCTACGGGAGTCGATGTCAATCCGTTCATGTGTTTCGCCTCGCACGTCAAAACCAGAACTTACGAGACCGACAAGATATTGCCAACGCTTGAACAGGTGATGCGAAACTGCGTTGAATGGCGCGGGGTCAATGTCGGATCAAATCAACTGACTAGGTTGAAGAAATATTATACACTTTCAACTCTACAGAAACTCCAATCGCTCAAGGCAAGCATAAGATCGATTTCTGACGTGAGTCTTCGCAATCTCTTCTTTCTTTGTTTCGTAGCTGTTGCCATCAAATCAAGTAGGTTGAGTAGAACCCCTGCTCTTCGGTACAAAGGTGAACAAAGCGCCCGGTTCCCTGTTTTTCGAAAGTTCAATGAACGAGTTTTCGATGCTCTATTAGACTTGGGGACGAACGGAAGGGATAGTCAAGAACTAGAATCAGATGTAATCAGGGGGGATTCAAGGTCACTCGGGTTCCTGAAGAATAAGTATGCGCTGGTGGTGACATCCCCGCCATATTGCAACAACGTAGATTTCATTCGGCACTCTCAACTTGAGCTATTGTGGTCGGAATTTGCTTCGGGTAGTTCGGATCTCGGCCGTTTGAGGCATGCCGCAATAACCTCCTGTGAGGCAATGGCCCATGCGAGCAAAGATGAAGGCGTTTTGCCTCTTCAAGTAAGGAGAATTGTCGAACGGGTTCAGCGAAGAAGCGATCGCCGATATCATCGTGTAATAGAGCAATATTTCAACGGCATGGCCTCTCACTTTGATGCTGTTTTTTCCGTTCTGCGTAATGGCGGGACAGGTATCTATGTCATAGGAGACTCTTGGTTTCAGGACGTTTACGTGCCTACGCACAAGATCCTAGGGGCGTCTGCAAGAGGCTCGGGCTTTAGAAGCGTAAGAACTCATTGGCTAAGAAAACGATTTACGGGTCGCCCGCACAAGCATAGCCTTTCTGAGTACATCATCGAGTTGCGCAAATAGCAGTCGGCTACGTTTGGATGAGAGGAGCTTCGACAACCCTACCATGTTGTTCGATGAATCTTGACAGACTCCTTGACCTGCTTAGATAGGAAGCCTTCCTGTCAGGTTCATAGACTTGGCCGTGCGAGAGAGTTTCTAGGTTGCCGATGACTATCAGCTTGCATCTCATCCGAGACGTGCCAACGTTGAGAATTTCGTTCCATCCCGTCATTCCTAGATTACCCCCGCGGTTGGAACGAACTGTTTGGAATATTGCCACGTCGGCTTCGGAACCGAGCGCCTTAGTTACACTAGTAGCTCTGACTCCATGATAGCCCGCTCCTTCCAACTCTCGCCGGGTCTCAATCAGCTGTGCACGATACGTGGACATTATCATGAAACGGTCGTGGTTACGGACGTCAATCCCAGATGCGGAATACGCAGCCGTGAGTTCTCGTACTATTGCGGCTTGCGCAGGGTTACTAAATCCGAACCCATCTTGTACTTCCAGCGACCTGGTGTCCACGAGGGTAAGAGGTTCTTCGGAGTCCAAAACATCTCGAAGCCATCCGTGAGGTGGGTTTGGCAACGGCAGCCTTCGTTCCCGAACTTCGTCCGGGGCATCGAGTCGACCTTCGTAGAACGTTTGGGACGTCATATCTACGACTGGCTCCGGTTCACGATAGGTTGTCCTGAGCATGGCAACCTGGTGAGGGAGAGCCCCTGTGAGGCGCAATAAGATTCCGGTCTCGTACCTACCAGGAGAGATGGGCCGCGATTGCATGTGGTCTCCAACAACCGTCAATGCTAGGCCTGTCTCTTGCCAGTTGGCGATAGTAGTTGCGGCGTGCTCGAGAACTATGTAGGCCTGCTCAGGACGCGCTTGAGCCGTCTCATCGATGATGACTCTGCCCGCGCGCACCCTATTGGCGATGCGGTACGCTGAGTGGAGGGTGGTGAAGATTATTCCACGCTTCTTGATTTCCTGAGGCCGATTCGTATGAAATGGCATGATGTCCGCGGAAATCCCCTGAGGATAGCCGACCCGACAAATGTGATCCCTGAGATCACCATCGATTCTGGTTATCAATCCGGTCCGAAGCTGAGCCATCGTTAGCCGGAACACATTGTCTACAGTAAGATTCCCGAACGCAGCCACAACGATTGGACCGTCTCCTAATGCATAGGAAATAGATGCTTCAAGGGCCATGAGTCCCGATTTTCCTGTACCTGGGGGACCTTGGATCCCGCCCAAACCTCTTTTGGATAATCTCTCATCGAGAGCCTCTAGTTGACTCTCATCAAGATCACCCATCGAAAGAGGTGCAGACACTAATCCTCACCTAGGAGGGCTTGTGCGATTTCTCGGATTTGTGTGGGTGCTCGCCGCTGGACGTAATCCAGGGCTTGCAGTTCGCGTCTGGTAAGATCGATCTCGGTTCTCATTACAGCGACTGGCAATCCAGTCAGTTGTCTAGAAGCATCTGAAGCCGTGTGTTCGCTAAGAGTCACCTCGATGCCATCGTTGTTCGCTGTAACGACTGAGCCGTTGAAACTAACGCATGCTAGGGTTGGCTTGTGCTTTTCGACACCAATGACTCGGATAAGGTCCCCGTCGAGGAAAGCCCGAGAGCCCCCTTTCTTGGTCAGAAGTACCGCTTTACCGTCTAACGTTCGTGCACGCATTGAGTAGCCAGTCTCGAGTATCTTGAACTTCTCCAAGGTCGGAAGATCGTTCAATGAAACGATGAACTTGTTCCGATGGGATATCTGCCGAAAGTCAAGAACGGCGTATCTGCGATGCCATATTCTTCGACGCAGTTCTTCTTCGGATTCGGGGAGTTGGCCACTTCTGTGCAGCCTCTCTACATCCTTGTAATAGCCGCAAGCCTCAGGTCTCTCACACCTGTAACATGCTTCTTGCGTTATTGTCTGAACTCGGTCAGGAGTGAGGCAACCGAGCACATAACTTCTCGCCGCGACAACCTTCTCGATCATCCTATCGGTTGCTCGTGGAAGGTAAATCCCACCCGTGTAAACTACGAGAAGTTCGTTGTTTGTAAAATCCAACTCAGGTCTGCCATATCTGTAATTTGCAAGCATGCCATTCGAAACTATTTGCAGATGATCATATCCGTGACTACGAGGCTCGTCATCAGAATAGGTCTTGAAGTCAACCGTTGAATAGTGATCCGGCCACTCAAATATGGCGTCGACCCGTCCTTCTTGGTGAGCGGTCGTATTCGTTATCTGCAGCTCTGTAAGAATCCTGTCAGGTGGGGATCGCCCGACCATGTACTGAGCCAACCCTTCAATCATTCCATGAAGACGTGCGCCCGCTATCAACTCCTGAGCCTCAAAGTCAACAAGTTCAAAACGATCCTCGAGATCGCTCTTCCATTCGCCAAGAGTTTCACCCCTGATTGGCTCAATCTCTCGGTCCAATCGAGTAGCAATCTCGGACTGAGAGCCTCGAGATGCCCAAACTCGTTCGATCGCTCCGCCGGATCTCGCAAGGACCTTGTGAACGTAGAGTCCAGCCAAAGAGCCTAAGCCTCCGCTGCCAGGGACTCCGAAGACCAGACCAAGTCTAAACTTCCAACCACAAAGTCCAGCAATAGCGATCCATGAAGACATAGCCACATGAGTGTCCCCTTGTGGCATACGGAGTTGCGACAAGATCAGTCACTCCCCATTGTCGGGCCGAAAGGAGCTTCGAAAACTTCTGCGTCGTACTCGTTGCATAGTTCCTTTACAAGCGTCAGAGCTCGCTTCGGCACTATCACTACGGATTTCTGTATTCTGCGTCCACCAACTGCAGTGAGAAGTTGTTCTAGTCGATAGTAGAACATCCGCCCTGGCTTTACTTTCGTGCGATATGCAACCATGAAGAAGGTGTTGTCATCCAGATCGCGCTCATTCGCGTATTTTTCGACGTAGGTTGCGAGCCAGTTGGGCTTCTTGTCCAAAGCCGTCCCGATATCCTATTTCCATTTCAGAATATATGTCTTGCACTTCAGTGCAGAATAAACGCATCAGTGGTGCAAACTAAGTGCAAGCAATATCGCTTGGAGGTTCGTTTTCAGGGCTGGTGCGGACTTGGAAAGGCACAGCTCCTCCGGAAGTGTCTCTTTCAGAACGCGCCTACTCAGATTGCAAGCAGTTTTCGAATTTAGTACGTAATCACCCATAGTGAGCGCCCAAAACGTATTTTCACCACCCATAGAGATTGATGGGGGTCGTTTCAGCGAAATGAGTTAACTTTGTCGCAGGATCCTCAATTATCGTCGAATCAACCGACTGCGTCAGGATTGGTGCTTCGACGAAATCGACCTCGCCTGTCTTCGTATTTTCTCCAGTTCTCGTACATGTTATCTGGTTCCTTCGAAGTTCTGGAAGTCACAAATCCGAATAGACCCGTCAAGTAATTCTTGTCCATGATAAACGGCATCTCTTTACGAAGTCCTAGGAATGCGATAATATCGCTGTCTGGCTTACCCTCGTCGAATCTCATTCTTCTCGTTATCTGGATTATCTCTCGTTGGATGTAGTTCGACTCTTTGTAGAGATCAACGATGCCCTGCACGACACAGCCCTGACCAGCGTGCATGATGACGTTACACATTTGACATATCACGCTGAGATTCTCCATGGAGTTATTTTCTGGGTCCTCATCCATGTGATGGGCAATCTGGTACTTCTCGGCTCGATGCCCACAGTATTGACAGGTGAAGTCTTCCCGGGCCATCACCTTCCGTCTTAGATCCCGCCACTCATCACCAACCGCCTTCACTCGCGAACTAGGAGGTCTCCATTTGGCAGGGTCCGCGTAAGTAGGGAAAATCGGTAGGAGGTTCTTCACGGGTTTTGGTTCTCCCATTCGTCGTAAAGTTTCCTGGTTTCCTCTCGAGAGACATATCTCGGTGGCTCAAACACCTGCCTTACGCCAAGACCAATAATCTCATAGACAGGTCTCCCGAGAGCCAAAGCGTGTTCTACTTCCTGACCGACACCAGAAGTGACTTTGCCTAGTATTCGGGAAAACGCCAGGGCGTCACATGACTCGACGAGTTTCATGCAGTAGTCCATTCCGCCAAGTTGCTTCTCTTCGTTCTCCTCGTACAATCCAGGGTCCACAATTTCATGGTCGGGGAAAATCTGTCGGATGATAGCTTGCTCTTGCATCTCGGTGAGCCTTCCGTAGGTGCATATTGCATGCGCGTGATAGTTACGAGCTTTCAAGCCATCACCTTCTGCAGCGGTTCTCTAAGTAGTGGGAGTTCATACTTGAGATTCTTGTAGAGAAGAATGAACCGATCTGCCTCAAGTTCTACGTAGGCAACGATTTGTGCGCGTCCGGGCACTCCTGACTCGTACCAGGCCTTTACCGGATTCTGGCTTCGCTTTCCAAAGATCTCTCCGCATCCCTTGAAGCTCCTATTCATCAAGACGAGGATGGGCTTCACATCAATCACAGGCTTCCCATTCATGGCGGTTGCCCAGAGGTTGATTGTGTTCCAAGAGAGTCCTCCTTTTGGCATCTCGCTCACTTGAATATCCATCATGGTCTGCTCGAATCTTTCCTTGAACTCGTTCAGGTGTTTGCGGTAAAGCTTCTTCTTGCGTCTATTCTCGGTATTGAACATTGAAGGAAGTCCATAGAGAATGAGACTTACGTGTTTCCAATGACCGAACCCATGGACAAGCTCCCGGACGGGAAAAAGACGAAATTCCATAAATGGTTGCAAGAGAGATTCAACCTTGAATTCAACGTACATACCACCACGGAGCTTCCGTGTGATTTCTTGAACAAGCACCTTTTCGGCGACACCTTCCATGTCCAAGGAATGTGCGACTGGGATGGTGATCCCCATGATGTCTACGTGTGGCAGAAGGCATCAGACGCGTTGAAGGCTCTCGCCCACGAATGTGTCGAGTTAACATATATTCGGGATGGCAAACGACACAACCCTAATTCTGCACTTGGTTGGTTGGAAGAAACCTCGATTGAAAGAGAAGCGAAACGTTTGGTGAATGAATTCTTGCAGAGAGAAGTATACACCGAGATTGACTCTGACTAAATCCTAACTTCCGAAATAGGTGCTAGCGAAAGCCCAGACAACAAAAACCGCCATGGAGATTGCAAGCCGGGTTGGACGAGATGAAATAGGCGGGGCATTATGCCCCCACCGTATTCGTTCCGGGCTAGTCGAAATCTTCGTTAGTCGTACGCCGGACTAATGTGTACCCGATTCCGAAGTGTGGCCCAACGAAAGGAAATCTGGAAGAGCAAACTGTCAGTTGCCATGATGAGCGAACTTGCTTTAGTCATGGAACTCGATGTATTGCTTGGTCGGGATGTCTGAGCAGCAGACGGGTCTTAGAATAGACCGGGTCCTCTTCAAACAGTTTCAACAGCTCTGCGCCTGCAGAAACTAGGCCCGGGGCAAGAGGGATCCTCGTTGGAACTGACTACGTTAGTTCTTGCAGCGATGTGGGCTCGACCTTACGATAAACTTGGGATGGATCCAAGGTTTTTCCATCGACAGTCAATAGGTTCCTCTCAATTGATATGCCGAACAGTTTCTCGTTCTCTTCCAGGTATGGCAGAATCAGCTCCCAATCTTTCGGGGTTGAGTCAACCAATCGTCCGCCGTTGAGCTGATCTCTTGACACACTACGATGAGGGTCGCGGATGAATAGGGCCCCGCCAGAAGCTAGCGAGAACAAGTTGCCTCCTGGATAGGGATATTCCTGCTCTACGAACCTCCCGTCAAAGGAAGGTTTCAAGCCGTTAACGATCACGAACCCACCTCCATTGTACGGATCACCTGCC
>Ga0066710_100004926_pt1 | contig 11998 bp, 12 predicted proteins | sample GraSoiAngelo_159_FD_79666 | JGI IMG/M metagenome (GOLD analysis project Ga0066710, IMG submission 79666) | Grasslands soil microbial communities from the Angelo Coastal Reserve, California, USA - 14_1009_16_40cm | ecosystem: Environmental > Terrestrial > Soil > Grasslands | place: USA... | reverse complement strand
TCGGTCTTCTCCTGGTCCTCTACCTTGATCGCATTGTGTCTGATTTTTGTCATGCCTCTTTCCTCCTTTTTATTGTTTATAAACCTTGTCGGTGAAACCGCTTTTCCTAATCTCGTCGAGCACACTCGCGTTGATATAGCCGGCGGGAATTTGCACGTTGCCGGGACCCATCATCTCCATTTCGGCCCGCAGCGCTTCTTCGTCGGGATACGGTATTTGTTTCAAGGTGGCGCGCAATTCATCACACCATAGAGAAATATGCTCTTCGCTCACGCCGCGCATATATTTGCTGAGAATCCGCGCGGTGCCCGCCTTGTTCGTTTGGAAGTAGTGTAGGGTTTCGAGGTAGGCCTGCATGAAGCGCACGACCGCCCCGCGATCAGCCTTGAGTTTACGTTCCGTCGTCGTCAGCGGCGCGTCGGTACCGCGGAAACCCATTTCGCGCGCGCTCGCGCCCTTCATCATTTTCGCCCTGCCGCGAAAAACCAAGAGCATGCCCGAGTCGCCGAGCACGCCCACTTCGATGCGTCCGGACTCCAACCCTTGCGCGACGCCTGGTGTGCCGCCCATTTGCAAAATTGTCACCTCGTTTTCCTTGATGCCGGTTTTTCTCAACGCGGCACGCAAAAAAGTGTCACCGCCAGAGCCATATTGAGTGACGCCGATAATCTTGCCTTTGAGTTCCTTGAAGTTGGTCAAGGTCGAATCGGGTCGAAGCATGATGCGTTGCGACGAAAAATTGGCGAGCGACGATAGAATGACCACGTCGGCCCCTTGAGCTCTCGCTCTGAGCGATGCCGGTGCGCCCGCCTTTACGTAATCCAAATCGCCGGCGATCAGCGCTTGCACCGTCCTCGGCGTGCCGGGAATTAAGAGGACTTCGGCCGTAAAGCCGTACTTGGCAAGCATCCCTGAGTCCTTCGCCAGATGCAGCATGCTTTGCCCCGGATTGATCGCGACGTGCGCGAGCATCAGTTTCTGAGCCCAAACCGGATCGGCTAGCACCGTCCATCCCAGGATCACTATTGTGAACCAACCGGCTTTCATTTTACCTCGAACAATCCTTTACTTATGTCCTCCTTTGCTGTCAACGGCAGAGCACCGGAGGCGCATTGGGAGCGTGGCCAATGAAAGGACTTCAAACGTAATCAACTTGACCAGCGGGCCGTACATGTCATACGAAGTAGATCATCCATTCTTGTCTTAAGGAGGCAACTTTATGTCGTTACATGTGAAAAGCACCGATGTCCCTGAGTACCAGCGAGATCAGACTGGCGAAGCCGGCACCGGTTCGATGGTTGTGCGCAAAGGCTACGGCAATGAGTGCAGTCTAATGATCGCGACTAGAAGACCCGGCTATCACACCAAGCCGCATCAGCATGAATCCGAACAGATCAATTACGTTCTTGACGGCGAGATCTGGTTCTTCGTCAAGGACAAAGGTTACCTCTGTAAGAAAGGCGACTTCCATCGGATCCCGGCCAACACGGTGCATTGGGCGTTCAACCGCTCGGACAAAGACGCCACCGTCGCCGAGGCCCATGCTCCGGGGCTCATCGGCGGGCGTGCTGGCGATAGTGCCGCAGCGTTGTTTGACGAAGGCGAAAAGCCCGACATCCGCGGCCCGGGGACAAACCGGTTCGTTCCCTACGATCAAGAAAAAGCCGAGGCCGCATACTTTAGCAAGTAAAAACCGGCGAAATCTGTCATGGTCCTAAAGCTCTTTCGCTGTTGGTACTGCACATACGTCGTATTAGTCCTGTTGGTCTTATATTCTTCCGCAGCAGCCCAGGAACTCCGCCGCATTCACTACGGCACGACGACGTCGACGGCGCATCTGCCGATCTGGGTCGCCAAGGACGCGGGGTTGTTCGCCAAGAACGGACTCAACGTCGAGCCCATCCATATTCGCGGCGGCGCGCTGATTACGATGGGAATCATGAGCGGCCAGCTGCAATTTTCCGGAGCCGGAGCCGAATCGATCGTCGCCGCGCGCATCGAAGGCGGCGACGTGGTGTTGCTCGCTTGCCCCGTCGATTCGGATCCTGTGTATCTAATCGCACGCCCGGAAATTAAGTCGCCCGCCGAGCTCAAGGGCAAAGCCACTGCGGTGACGCGCCTCGGCTCGACGACGCACTTTTATCTCCGCGCGGCTCTGCGACAGGTCGGCCTCGATCCGGAAAAAGATGTGACGATTTTACAACTGGGCACCGGCACCGAAGCCGTCTCGGCGATGGAGGGGGGCCGTATTTCGATGGCGGCGTTGACCAATCGTTATGCGATCCCGCTGCTGCAACGCGGCTGGCCAATGTTCGTCGACTTGAGCACCACCGATCTGATTTATCCTTCGTCCTGCGTCGCCAGCAACCGTGCCTTTGTGAAAGCTGAAGCGAAGGTCGTGGACGATTTTCTCCGCGCCTACGTTGCGGCAATCCAGCTGATTAAGAAGGATCAAAATTTCGGCGAAAGAACTTTCGCCAAGTGGCTTCGAGAAAAAGATCCCTACTTGATCAAAAAGACTGTCGAGTCTTATGCGAAGTTGTTCAAGGCAGCGCCCTACGTGCCCGACAAAGGAATCGAAACCGTGATGAAAGATCTCGCGAACAGACGGCCGATCTCAAAAGAATTCATCGGCCACCCTGAGTTGTTTCGCGACAACGGTCCATTGGAGAAGGCGCTCGCGCGATCATGAATAACACGCGAATTATTGTTATTGCCGGCACGCTGCTGCTCGGTCATATAACGGCGCAGGCTCAGGAACTGCGCCGCATCTTTTACGGCACTTCGACCTCTGTGGCTCACCTACCGGTATGGGTCGGCAAAGATACGGGACTCTTCGCCAAGAACGGATTAAACATCGAGCCCGTGCAGATTCGCGGCGGCGCAGTCAGCACTATGGCGATCATGAGCGGCCAAACGGTGCTTTCCGGCGTCGGCGCCGGCTCGGTGATCGCCGCCCGTGTCGAGGGCGGCGACATCGTGCTGCTCGCCTGCCCCACCGATCTCGAGCCGGTCTATCTCATCGCGCGCCCCGAGATAAAGTCTCCTTCCGATCTCAAGGGAAAAGCGGCTGGAATCACGCGCCTCAACTCGTCCATCCATTTTTATCTCCGCTCCGCTGCGAGAATGATCGGAGTGGATTCCGACAAAGAGATGACTCTACTCCAGCTCGGCGGCAGCCCGGAGATTGTCACCGCACTGGAGGGCGGAAGAATCGCTGCGGCCGCATTGACCATACGGGATGTCCTACCGTTCATGCAGCGCAACTGGCCGGTGCTCGTCGATTTAACCAAAACCGATCTGGTCTATCCCTCATCGTGCGTGACCAGCAGTCGCGCATTCGTCAAAGCCGAGCCCAAAACGGTCAACGCCTTCTTGAACGTTTACGTAAGCGCGATTCAGCTGATCAAGAAAGATCCAAAACTCGCAGAACGGACTTTGATTAAATGGCTGAAGGAAAAAGAATCGGCGAATTTAACTAAGTCCGTGGAAGCCTTCGTCCGTCTGTTCAAGCCCGTGCCCTACGTACCTGACAAAGGCATTGAAAACGTTCTCAAGGATCTGGCGAACCAGCGCCCGGTGCCGAAGGAATTTGTCGGTCATCCGGAGCTGTTTCGCGATCACGGACCATTGGAGAGAGCCTTGCCGAAATCATGAACGCGGCTTCCCTACTCTTTGTCATCATCGTTCTTTCACTCCTGGTTCATCCGCCATCCGCTCGCACCGAAGATCTGCGCCGCATTCTATACGGCACAACGGCATCACCATCCCACTTACCTGTCTGGGTCGCTAAGGAAGCCGGCTATTTCGAGAAGAACGGTCTCAATGTCGAACCGGTACAAGTTCGCGGCGGATCGCTCATCACGCTGGCGATCATCACGGGCGATTTGCCGTTCTCCGGCGCGGGCGCCGAGTCCGTCGTGGCCGCCCGCGCGGCAGGTGGCGACGTGGTGTTACTGGCGTGTCCCGTGGACGCCGATCCGGTCTATTTGATCACGCGGCCGGAAATAAAATCGGCGCAAGATTTAAAAGGTCAGGCCAGCGCCGTCACGCGCTATGGCTCGACGACGCACTTTTATTTACGCGCGGCACTCAAGCACGTCGGATTAAATCCGGAAAGAGACATGACGATTCTCCAGCTGGGCGCTGGACCGGAGATGGTCGTGGCGCTTGACCGTGGCGCTATTGCCGCCGCTGCGCTCACCACGCGCTACGCCATTCCATTCTTGCAGCGCGGCTGGCCCGTGCTCGTTGACCTAAGCACCACCGATCTCGTCTATCCTTCGTCGTGCGTCACCAGCAGCCGAGCATTTGTCAAAGCCGAGCCCAAAACCACGCATGAATTTTTGCGCGCCTATGTCGCGGGGATTCATCTAATCAAGAAAGATCTGCGCTTCGCCGAAAAATCGTTTGCCAAATGGATGCGCGAGAAAGACGCGGCGATCACCAAGAAGACCGTGGAATCCTACGCCCGTTTATTCAAACCCGCCCCCATCGTCCCGGACAGAGGGATCGACAACGTACTGCAAGATCTCGTCAAAGCCCGCCCGGATTTTAAGCAGTACCTCGGCTGGCCGGAACTGTTCAGAGAGAACGGACCGTTGGAGAAAGTGCTGAAGGAAAAGTGAAAACCTAAAATTGGAGTGATGGAGTAGTGGAGTGGTGGAGTGACGCGGTTCTAACTCGTAGGATGCGGTGACTCCAGGAACCGCATCGTTTCTGGCCGTAAACATCAGGAAAACGCGATCGATGCAGTTCCCTCCAGTCACTGCATCCTACAGGTCTGAAGGAGAATAAGTGATGGGGCCGGAGCGTTGGAATGATGGAGTTGATGGAAGTTAAGAAATACCCAATACTCCAGTACTCCAACGAACTGAAGCACCCTCGGCTCGAAGCCGAAGGGTTCTGAATTGGTCGACTGGAAGTCGACTCTTGTTCCCGCCATTCCGGCCCTTCGACGGCGCTCAGGATAGACTCCAGCCGGAATACAGGCGGTTTTGAACTTGAATCGAAGACGAACCTGGATGCCGGCATGACGAACTTTCACTTTCCCTGAAGGTGAGGGATTTAGACGATCCCCGAGGGACGGTCGATCGCTATTGCTTCCACTCCAAAAACTCCAGCCGCACACCTTCCGGTCCTTCGAAGAAACAAACTCTTCGGCCGTCAGGCAGGACTCGTTCTTCGAGGATTTTTATCCCGGCGGATTTGATCTTGGCGATTTCGCCGTCGAAGTTATTGGTGTCGATGGCGACATGCTCGAGTCCGTGAAACTGCTCGAGCTTTTGCTCTTCCAGAAACTGGGTCACATTGAGCTCCACACCGTGCAAGTTCAGGCGATAGTTTTTGCTCCCATCGGGTCTGGTGTTCTCCTTGACGACTTTCGCCCCCGTGTACTCGACATAGAAGTCCGCTGTTTTCTTTGGATTGGGCGTTTTGAGATGAAGATGGTTGATTCGGAAAGCCATAGCATCCTCCTATTTTTCGCCGGGTCTTTGCCCCTTTCTTACTCTTGTCACTGGGCAAATTGCAATCGTAAGAGCAGCCGCATTGTTCGCCGTTCTTCAATCGGATCTGCCGGCAATTTATCTTTAATTGCATTATCCTCAACCTGCTTCCGAACCGAGTTCGACATGCCGACAAGAGTCGGCAGCTAGGAAATACAACTTTTCGAAGTCCTGCTGTGAAAACAGGACACCTAAGGTGTAAGGAAATGACGAAATCGGTGAGTTGTCTAAAGTGCAGGGAGACTTATGTGAGGGATGACAAATGCGGCCTTCGTCGTCGGCGGGTAGTGGTGAGTGGAGGGATTCGTGAGCTCAGCTCGGCAAGATTCGGCGCAAACAGTCTAAGGGCACTGCCGATGGATGAACTCAAAGAGAGTCTGGGAATTTTTTTCTGTGCTTCGATTTAAGACAACTACAGGGCGAGGACGCGTGCGCGTTCTCTAAGGGGCGGCGGCATACAGACGATCTAAGAATGCCGCGGGAATCGCCGCGTTGAGCTCTTGCGCTAGATAACCGAGAATAATGGACAGCGGCTGCGCAAAGTCGCCATCCCGGGCGTTATCCAAAAGCATATTCCAGTCGAGGTTTGGATATCGGTCAATGATAAGCCAACTATCGCACACCCAGCGCAGCGACTGACGGCTTTCGCAATAGAAGGCATCGACGCATACATGCAAAAGATTATCGGCGGGCGATAGAATACGGCTGGGAACATCGGCAATCATTTGCTCCTGACTTCGTGTCCAGATACCTGCCAAGGTTTCATTATAGAAAGGCGTACGAAACAGCCGGCTGTGCAATTCAAGCGGCAGGCCAGACCTGTGCACGAGCTTCATATCATCTATCACTGGTTCGGGTGTTTCGTCGAACGGCATGAAGTCTTGGCTCGACAGTGCTCTCACGGCACGTTGCAAATCGCCATCCATTAAGAGGATATCGATATCATGACAGTGTCTAAGCACTGGGGAAGGGTAAACAGTGTCAGCCAGCGCCGCACCCTTGAGCAAGATCGCTTGGATACCCTCTGCTCTGAGTGTAGACAAGAGGCGTCCGCAGATACGGCGATAGATATTCGTGCGCGCCTCTTCTCTCAAATGTGCAACTCGCAAATAGGTTAGAAATGTTTTGTCCGCCGCAACAGCATTGCGTCTCAGCGCGTTTAGAAGCAGCGGTCGCAAACCGCTGAGTGCTTCTGTTGTTTCCAGACCGTTGTGGAAATTGCTCCGCTGTGACTGCCAAGCCTCCCACGCTTCGCGGCCCGATTGGCCCGACTGCAAACAGGCACGCAGCAGCAACACTTGCTCCAACGTCGGCAATATGGAGCAAGCATCGGATGGCGCGGGTTTCTTTTCCGTCCCTTTCATACGGAATCATTTGGAATCAGTTTCAAAAACCAAATGAACTCTTCGGGTTGAATCGGCGTCACCCTAACGCGATAACGCAGGCCGAGAACAGCGGCATCTCTGGATCAGTTCTCCATAGAGGTCGTCATACGCGTCCACGTAGCGGGCCCAACTGAATACCGTTTGTGCGCGGCGCCGAGCATTCTCTCCCATCTGCCTGGCCCTTTCGGGGTGCTCGAGCAACGATAGGATCGCCGCAGCAATGGCACCGCTATTTCCTGGCTCGACCAACAAGCCAGTTTGCTGATGCACGATAACCTCCGGAAGCCCACCGACCGATGTCGCCACAACGGGCCGAGCCATTAGTGCCGCCTCTAATGCGACCCAGGGAAGGCCCTCGCGCCACGATGGGATGATGACCGCCGTCGCAGAGTTGATCAAGTTTGGAACCTGCTCAGAAGTAACCCAGCCAAGAAATTTGACCGCATCCTTGAGGCCCAGCTCGATAGCCTGCCGCTCTAGTTGCGGGCGGGCGGGTCCGTCTCCGGCAATGATCAAGCGTGCCAGTGGGAAGCGATCAATAATGGATTTAAACGCCGCCACCGCAACATCAACCCCTTTGTAGGAAACGAGCCTGCCCACGCATAATAACCGGGGCGGGTCGGTTGACAGGGGTTCAGGAACGTCAGGTGGCGCCTCCGGAGCGTTATAGATAACAGATGAATGCGGGATAATTTCAGGCGCCCACCTTCGACCTTGGTCGAGAATCGCCGCCGAGCAGCCAACGACCCAGTCGGCGGCGCGCAGAATCTGTCCCTGTATGGAGTCGCCATCAACAACTTCGCCCGTCACTATTTCCTGGCGCATGGTCACCGACACAGGCGCCGGATGCGTCTTGGCCGTCTGGAGATGAAAGAGAACGCTCGGACCAATAATGTGTATGTGGACGAGATCGGGGGCGAGGGCTCGCTTTAGTCTTGCTACTCGTTGGCGTACCTCTATGAATTGCTCTATATTTCCGCGCGCCAACGCCGGTCGAAACGGAAAGCGATAAATTGTAATCCCATTATATTGGGCTTCGTCGGCGAGTTCGAGGTAATCGTGCGACGTCACCACGAAGAACTCATAACCGCGATCTCGTAAGGCCAAGACCAGTCGCAGGCCCCAGACTTCCGCCCCTCCCATATAAGGCCAAAAATGCTCCGACCAAAATAAGACGCGCATTAAGAGCCTCGCCTCATTCCGCCGTCGTTCGTCTTTCCCAGACAGCGTGCGCGCTCGATCTCGCTCCTCACAAGCTCCAAGTATTCGTCGCGACTGGCGGCGGCCAGGATACGGCTGCGATTGGTCCGGTGCAAACGCCGATACACCAAAACATCGGGTAGTAACTCCATGACCGCCTCGTGTTTGGCTGCGCGCAAAAACCAGTCCGAATCGCCGCCATGCTGCAAGGCAGAGTTGAAATGGCCGACCGTTTCAAAGAGATTTCGACGGGCAAGGAGAGTCACAGTGGAGTAGCCTGGCAAAGGTTTCGCAATGCGGTGATGCCGGAATTTTGCTGCTTCCTCAGCGAGTTCTGGAATCCAGAAATTTTGTACGTGCGTGACCGACAGGTCGAGTTCCGGACGGCTCTGAAAACGCTCTAATTGTCGCGCCAGCTTGTCCGCGTGCCACACATCATCCGCGTCGAGAAAGGCCACAAAATCGCCGCGTGCAGCGCGTAGGCCCAAGTTAGTCGCCGCGGCCGGTCCCGCGTTTGATTGCCATAAATAGCAAACCTTCTCGCCGTAGCCGCCCACCAGCTTCGCTGTGCCATCAGTGGAGCCGTCGTCTACAACCAGGACCTCCAACGGCCGGTGGGTCTGCGCCAAAATGCTATCCAACGCCTCAGCCAAATAGAGTTCGCCGTTGAACACACGCACAATGCAGCTAATCAGAGGGGAGTTAATCACGAGTAGTTACAGGTAATGGTTATCTGTGAGCCTTTCTCTTTAGAGAAAAGAACGAGACGCCTCCGAAATCGCCTCTTGCACGTCGATTGCACCCGCGCGTAAGTCGGCTTGTCGACTGAGTTGAGCGCGAATCCCGGTCAACCGTACATCCCGCTAGGCTTTGCCGCATGATCGCGATTCTCAAAAAAACTTGTGTCGTGGATGTACAGCATGGGCCATTTGAATAAATGGGACTAAAATGAGTCGCGGCAGCCTGGCTTCTTTCTCATGAGGGAATGTTTCATCCTCAATCCCTGTTTCGGGGTACTCGTTATAACCGCGGTATTGTGTGCCGAACAGATAATCCCAGATACTGAAGAGTGCGCCGAAATTTGTATCCCGGTGCTGCGCCATGACCGAGTGATGCACCCGGTGCGACTGTGGGGTCACCACCATATAGCGCAAGACACCTAAGTTTAGGCGTATATTCGCGTGGTAACATCGCGTGTACCATTGCTTAAAAAACGAAAACGCGACAATCTCCGGGACCGATACCTCAAGCACGAGAAAAGGAATCACGACGACGGTATGCCGAACGATATACTCGACAATATGGTAGCGGTAATCCGTAAAAAAGTTCAATGCTTTTTGCGAATGATGCACAGCGTGAAACCGCCACAATAAAGGTACTTTATGATTCAAGTAATGCTGCAGCCAAAAAAGCAAATCCAATAATAATACGCCGGACATAAAGCGTAACCACGCGGGCCATTGCGCCGCGGCTTCGATCGTCAAGAAGTTAAAATGTTGCCGGTAAATCTCTTTGAGGACATAAACATAGGTCGTAATAACAATGGCGTTCAAAAGAGTTTCGTAGACGAACCAAACTATGTCCTGAGCCAAGCTGATATTAAAAGATTTTTGTTTGGGATCGGCGGGGAACAATTTTTGGAGCAAGAGGGTCAAAGCAACAACCACATAAAACTCAGGTGATATGAGGGTGTGCTTAAACAACCCCGCAAGCGGAAGGTAAAAACTACGCGTCAACCACGGTTTGATTAGCGACGCGGCAAGAACAAAAGGTTGGAAGCATTTAAGCGCCGCATAAGTAATCCCCACCGCTGTAGCCATGGTTACGACTAATGCAAATCTATTTTTCGCTGACATGTTGTTCATCCTAGGCTATGAATCACTTCAACAACCTAAGACAGACTAGATCCCCCGAGCACGAAATCAAATGATTCTGAAAAAAGCGTTATGATTTTTTGTCTGACTCGTTCCACGCGACATTGTCTAGGTCGGGTACGGGCGGATCAAGGGCAAGCAGATGTCCCATATCGCGATAGATAACGAGTCGAGGAGAATTATAAGGCAATTTCCGTTGCTGTTGTGATTCACAGCCGTTCCGCGGTTCGGATGGGTCGTCTGATACCGAGCACAGATTCTCCTCGATTAGTTTTCCTATTAGCTGCTCAACATCGGCTGCCACTTGTTCCGGTGAGGCGTCATAACGCGCAAGAACCTCGTCTATGATCTCCTCGAGATTGTGACCCTCTTGAATCATTTCCCAGATTGCTCCGCCAACATCCTCCATGCTGTAGCATATCCCTTTCGCGAGGTTAATGAGAATCGCCTCCCCATCGAAGACTTTGAATATGATCTCCTTTTCACGGGGGCGAATGTAACGATGCATGGTCATGATCTTACCTCCTTCGCTGTTTATCATCCTAAATTCGTTCTCGTATCTCCGACATAGGACCCTCACAATCGCTTATGGCATCGAGCCAGCAGAGCTAATGGCGATGAAGACTACCGGCTTTGCGCCCTTTGCCCTAATCGTATCTTTGGTGGATAAAACTAACGAGGGTTTGAGAATTTCTCTCTATATCTCGCCCCAAAACAAAGCGATAGGCAGACGCACGGGTAAGAAGACGTAGACTATTGTAGAGGCGCGAGGTAACCACGCCACCTTTACCTAATACTTCCCATAAGCCTCTCTCCAATAAGAATTCCAATCCCTGATAGACTCCGAGGCCGATGATCACATACTTCACCAGGGCATGGAACGCGCGGTGGCGTGACAAGGGGATGATGTCTGACAGATCGCCAAGGTTTCGCTCTCCCACCAAGATCAACGCCGGCTCGACCGTCTTACCCAAACGGTCTTTAAAGTATTCGATGTCGATTAGGGTTTTCGGGTCAAATTCCATTCGATTCACGGTGCGAAGATACTGAGGAGGGATTCCGGTCTCTTGCTCGGGGTGAACTCCGAGGCGCAGGGGAAATGGCAGGATACGACCGTGGCGATCAATCAACGGCGTATCCTCACCGAGCAGAAAAAAGCCCGGTTGGCGCATGAGCTCCAGTGCCATGGTGCTCTTACCTCCTCCCGAGGGGAGAAGAAGCAGAATACCCTTGTGCTTATAACTCACCCCTAACGCATGCACCCGGTGAATCCTTCGGCTGTCCAGATACTGCCCGACGGTCGATAGGATGAAGAGATATGCGATCTCATGGACGAGATCGTGGTCCATCCCATAAATGACGCACCGCTTTTCCTTTCGGTCAAAGACCGCCAGCCCCTGGCCAAAATAATCGATATAACTAATCTTCTTGTTCTCAAAACAGACGTTGCGGGGCGTGATAACCGAGGCGGGAAGAGAGGGAAGCTCGCCGTAAGGAGGAGAGGCAGAATGCATTTCCACTTGCACCTGTCCCTTCATCAAGGGAACACTAAAGTAGGAAAAGTGCCGCCTTACTTCCTCCACCAGATCCGGAGAGGCACTACTGACCTCAATCGTGAGGCCATAGAAATTGAAGCACTTGGTCATTCTGCTTTTCTTTCCTACTGGAGTTCGGATACTGGGGAATCTGCCAGACGATTGTGCACGTCGTTGGCTATACTTTTTAGCAATCGAAAACATTCCTGGCCTGCGGTGCTATCTGGAGCCTCCTTTAATGCACTGAGTTTTATCAAATGTTCTGGATAACGGTTTTGGCACTCGACTAAGAGTTCGTTATGCCATGGCTTAATCACTCCTGTGTACAAATACAACTTAACGAAGAGAAACCGGTTCATGATCACGTCGAATTCTATTCTCGAGAATAAATCTGGACTTGTCGGTGAAATGAGCGTATGGCATTGCGGAAATTTTACGACGTTGGGCGTCTGTCGAATCAAATAGTCGACGATTGTATGCTTATGGGGTGTGGGCAT
>Ga0066710_100004925_pt1 | contig 11998 bp, 5 predicted proteins | sample GraSoiAngelo_159_FD_79666 | JGI IMG/M metagenome (GOLD analysis project Ga0066710, IMG submission 79666) | Grasslands soil microbial communities from the Angelo Coastal Reserve, California, USA - 14_1009_16_40cm | ecosystem: Environmental > Terrestrial > Soil > Grasslands | place: USA... | reverse complement strand
GCACCGCCTGGGCGAGGAACTGCAGGTCGCCGTCGAGCGAGCCGGGCGTCGCATCTTCGTACCCGGCACCCACGAAGTGGTGGATGAGCACCTCGGGCGCCCGCTGCCCGTGCCGGTCGACGCGTCCGTTGCGCTGCTCCAGCCGGTTCGGGTTCCACGGGATCTCCCAGTGCACCAGACGGTGGCAGTGGTTCTGCAGGTCGATGCCCTCGCTGGCCGCGTCGGTGGCGAGCAGGATCCGGATCGGCGACTGGTCGGGCGGCGCCTGGAACAGCTTCTTGATCCGGTCCCGCTCGTCGAGGTCCACGCCGCCGTTGAGTACCGCGATCTGGTCGCCGCGACCGTAGCCACGGGACACCAGTTGCTCGTGCAGCCAGCGCTGTGTGTCGCGGTACTCGGTGAACACGATCACCCGGGAACCGTCGCGCAGCACGTCATCGAGCCAGTCGAGGAAGATGGCGAGTTTGCTGTCGTCACGGTACTGTGCGCGCTCCGCCCACGACGCCATGGTCGTCAGCAGGGCTGACTCTTCGGAGGTGAGGGCCGGTTCGGCCGAGGCCGCCGCCTCGAACGCACGCCGCGCCGTGGCCTCGTAGGACGTGGGATCGTCCTCGTCGGTGTCCAGCGCGTCATCCAACGCGGCCACGGCGTCGCGCAGCACGGCAACATGAGCGGCGGGCCGCCGCGCCGGGCGGTGTCCGCCAGCCGCCCTCTCCTGCACCGAAGCGCGGTGCACCGCGAGGGTACGGGCGAAGGCCGCGGGAGAGGAGAACAGCCTCTTCTTCAGCGTGGTCAGCGCGAACTCCACGGCGATCCGTTCCCGGTCGCCTGCGGCACGCTCGGTCCGTGACCGAGCGTAAGCCTGAAGATCCGCATGGATCTGCCGTTCCTCCACGCTGTAGCCCACCTCCAGCGGCACCACGACTCTGCGCGGAAAGCGCGGCCGACCCGCGAAGTCGGGCGGCAGCTCCGACTTCAACCGCCGCACCATGACCCGCCGCAACTGGGCGGCATCCGGTGGTACGCCCCGCGCGAAGCGCTGGTCGTCCAGCAACTCCAGCAGCGCGGTGAAGGATTCCTGGTACCCGTTGTGCGGTGTGGCCGACAGGAACAGCCGGTGCTCGCAGTGTGGCGCGAGTTCACGGATCGCCTTGGTGCGCAGCGAATCCGTGGCGTACCGGCCCCGCCCGGTCGGCGCGCAGGAGTGCACCTCGTCGACCACCAGCAGGTCGAAGGCGCGCGGCAGGCCCGGCGTGCCCTTCGGCAGCACGTCGCGCAACAGCCGCATCGGCCGGTCCCGCTTCAGCCAGTCCACGCTCATGATCAGTCGGGGGTAGTGGGTGAACGGGTTGACCCGCACACCCCGCTCGCGCCGCAGCGTCCGCACCAGCTCGGTGTCGAGCACCCGGAACTCCAGGCCGAACTTGTCCTGCATCTGCTCGCGCCACTGGATGCACAGGCTCGCCGGGCAGACCACGAGCACCGTGCGGGCCCGGTACCGCAGGATCAGCTCCTGGATGACCAACCCGGCCTCGATCGTCTTGCCCAGCCCGACGTCGTCGGCGATCAGCAGGTTGGCCCGCGGCATCCCGAGCGCCCGTACCAGCGGGTCGAGTTGGTAGTCCTCAATGTCGATGCCGCTGCGGAACGGAGCCTGGAGCAGGCTCTTGTCCGCGCTGGTCAGCGCCCCCCAGCGGACAGCGTCAAGGAAAGCGTCCAGCGTCTCCGGATCGTCGAGGCGTTGATCGGGTTCCAGCGAGGGCGGCGCGGAAGATTCGTGAGTCCGCGCTCCGACCTCTACCTGCCAGACGACTCGGAGCGTTTCGTCGAAGCTGTCGTCCTCGACCGAGGCAAGGTGACCAGGTGCTGCGCCTCCTGTGCTCCGGCGAGGACTGACTCTGCCGTGATCGAACTGGCCTGCACGTCGGATACCACCCACCGACGCCCGCGTGCGGTGACCAGTTGCCCAGGCACCGGCACGGCGTCGGGTGGCGGTTCAGGACGATCACCATTGACCGGCAAGGTGAGGACCATTGCATGACCATATCGGTTTCGGAATTCAAGCTCGGATCATCCGAATGGTGGCACACCGGACACGTGAGGGCAGTGTCAATCGCCCAGATCAAAGAGCCGCGCGGGGTGATCCGACATCGAGGTCGGCGATGAGGTCGGAGAGCACGGACTCCTCGTGTACCGCCAACCCGCGCGCCGACATCGCTGCGGCCAGATCCGGATCCCACGGCGTGGGTACCGGGTTGCCGCTGAGGGCCATTGCGTGGTCGGCGTCGAGGCCGGCGGCGGCCTCCCGGTAGTCGGCGGCGAACATGCGCCAGGGGGCCGCGCCGAGTCCGATGATCCGGCCGGCGATCGCGACGCCGGGCCAGTCGAAGTCGCCGTGGTACCGGACCGGGTTTCCGGCGGCGATCAGCGTTTGCAGCAGCCGGGTACCGACGGTGGCTGGGTTGCCGGACAGGCACAGCAGCGGCATCTGCGTTCCGGCGTGCGCGGCGGCTTGGAGCACTTGCGGGTTCTCGCAGACGGAGACGGTCTGTCCGGGTACGGCGAGTTCGATGGGGCCGGCTCGGTCGAGTTCGTGCAGTGTCAGGTGGGTGATCAGCCCGAGGTCGGCGCGGTCGCGCATCATGCGGGACCACCGGTCGGCGCTCGGTGGGCGAAGCTGCCATGCCAGTACGGTGCCGGAGACCGCGTCGGTGGCGACTCCCAGGGCCTGCCACAGGTCCCGCCGGTCGGCAGCGGACTCCGGTACGGGCACGCCGAGGACATGCGTGGCCGCGCGGAGGAGAACGACGGACGCGAGGTAGTTGTCGTCGAGTCCATGGGCGTCCCCGGTGACCCGGCTCGCCAGGGCCGCCAACTCCCAGCCCGCCGTGGGCTCGGCGGTCGGCTGGAGCAGGATCCCGAGGGCAGCGACGGCTTGGGCGAGCGCGCGGGCCGCGGCCTCGGCACCGGCACGGGTGAGTACGCCGGTGCGGCGCAGTCCGGCTATCCACTCGGGTACCCAGGCCGCTTCGGCCAGGCCGGAGGCGGCCAGCGCGGTGTCGAGGCCCTGCCACACCTGCGCCCATTGTGCTTGCGCGTCCTGCCGGGCGGCGGCGCGGTCGGTGACCGGGCGCCCGTCGAGGATCTCCAGAACCGAGACGAGTCCTTGCCCGGCGGCGGAGCGGCGCAACGCCGTGTCGAGCTCGGCCAGCTTGACCCGGCGACCGGTACCTGGTTCCAGCGGTCGACCGAGCAGCCCGGACAGGCGGTCAGCGGCGACCTCGTCAAGGTCGAACGTGAGCGTCCCAGCGACCTGTAGCCCGTTGCGTTCCAGGCGGGTACGGGTGGCCTCCCACACCTGAGCCAGGGCCGGTGCGGACAGGTAGCCCCTCAGCTGCGGCGGTAGCGATTCACCGCTCATGTGGCGTGCAGAAAGTGCCGATTGCGCCCGTCCCAGCGGACGTGCGCGGTCGCGGCCGGCGTGCCGTCTTCGCGGCAGATCTCGTAGATGTCCAACGCCGGTACCTGCGGTACGCAGCCCCATAGCGCGTGCCCGGTCATGACGAAGTCGACGTCGAGCCGTACCAGCAGGCCGAGCAGTTCGGCGATGGTCGGCTCGTCGACCTTGGCGAAGGCGTCGTCGAGCAGGATGAGCCGCAGTGACATCGCGGTGTTCTCCAGGCCGGACAGGTACGCGTCGACGGCCGCGAACAGGGTTACGTACGACACGAACCGGGTCTCGCCCTGCGACAGCTTGGCGCGGCGGCTGATTCGCCGTTCCCGACCTTCTTCAGGGCCGGTGATGATGACCTCGACGGTGTGCCAGGAACGGTAGTCCAGCGCGCCCCGCAGGTGGACCGCGTACCCGGCGGTTGGATCCTTGACCGCCTCAGCGGCGACCCGGGCCGAGAGCAGTCCGGTCAGCTCGGCGTCCTGCGTGGGCGTGCGGACGGCAGCGGCGGTCGTGATGAGCTCCTTGATTCGCGCGATGTCACCGCCGGCGTCGTCGGACAGCTTCCAGGTCAGCCGTACCCCGATGCCGTGGCTGGTCCGGATCGAGCGGAGGCTGGCGTTCATCGCGGAGATCAACGTACCCGCCTGGCTGAGCCGGCGGCGTAGCTCCTCGCCGACCTCGCCGAGGACGAAGTCGGTGAAGACCTTCTGCTCCCGTTCGGTCAGCGCGGCACGGCCGACTTCGCATTGCCGGTCGATCTCGACCGCGGCCTGGGCGAGCGGCCGACGCCCGTCGGCGTCGATCAGCTCGAACAGCCGGACGCCGGCGACTATGGTGGCCGCCACGTCGTAGCTGCCGGAGATGGCCTGCTCGAATGTCTGCTGGGCGCGCATCAGTGCGTTCTCGTCGGATCTGCCGCGCCGCAGGCCGGCCAGCAGGGTGGTGGCCACGGCGTCAACGGCGTCGGGTGCCAGGTCGGTGAACACCGGCCCCGGGTTGGCGGAGAAGGCGGTGTCGATGACGCCGGGCTGCGCAAGCTGATCCAGCACCGCGCTGACCTGGCCGGCCAGTTCGGTGCGCAGGGCGGTCACCCGTGCGGTGGCGGTCCGCGCCTCCGCTTCGGCGGTACCGGCCTGATGGTTGAGAGTCTGTACGGCGTCGGAGGTGGTCTTGATCGCGGCCTTGGTCTGCTTGAGGGCGAGTTCGGTTTCGGAGACCTTCCGCTGTACCTCGGCCGCGGCCTCGCCGACGGCACCGGTCAGTACCGTCAGCCTGGTCGCCTCGGTCCGCCACTCCCGCCATTCGCCGGCGGCGGTGCTCTCGGCCCCGGCCCGCCGCTGCGTGACGGCGTGGATGGCCACGACCGTTGCGGCGTACCGCTTCATCGCCTTGTCGACGGTGCCCGCGCCGAGGGTCATGGCGGCGCATCCCGCCACGGCACGTTCCGCCCGGCTGTGCAGGTCTCGCAGCGATTCTTCGTCGACCGGCAGGCCGAACTGCAAACACGCCTGCCGATGCTCGCGGTCCCTGGCCGCCCAGGCGCGGGCCAACTCGTCGGCCTCCCTGCGTAGCTGGGTGGCCTTCGCGCCCGACCGTGCCGCTTGCCGGACCGCCTCCGCGACCCGCGTCCTGGCCTGCGCCAGCTTCATCGACCGGGGCGCCGAGCGGTGGTGGTCGCGCAACTGGCGCTGACGCTCTTTGATCTGCACCCGGTGCTGCTGCCGCGCCTGCGCGGCGGTCGCCAACTCGCCCAGCTCGGCTTCGATCTCGGCGAGGCGGGCGGCGCGGGCGGCGGCCCGCGCCGCAGCACCGATGTGCCGGGCGACCGGTACCGTGTGCCGTCCACGCAGCGGACCGTTGCCCCAGCTTCCATCGTGTGCGATCCAGATAGGGGCGCCACGGTCGTCGAGCGCGATCCGTTGCAGGACCGCAGTGACCGGCTCCTTCGGCAGCGGACTCGCCGGGTCCACAGTAAGCACATTGGTCAGCGACGCCGGCGCCCCCTCGCCCACCGGCGACACGAGCAGTTGCCCGTCGGCGGCGGTGAGACTGCCGTCGGTGTCGACGGTGGCGGTCAGCAGGCCCGAGGCGAGGAGCGCGGCCTCGATGCCGGCTCGGTGTTCCACGCTGACGTGCTCGGTGAAGTCGAGGCACCGCCACAGCGCGGTCCCGTCGGAGTCGGTGACCCATGCCGGCGGTGTCGGGTCGGGGTCGTGTGCATCCTCGAGACGAGCCTGCTCGGCGGCGAGTTCGTCGACTCGTTGCTGGTCGGCGGCGTCGGCGTCGGCCAGCCTGGCCAAAGCGGCGGCCAGCACGTCGCCGGCAGTCGTCACCGCGTCGTCGGCCGCGCGATCCAGATCGGACAGCGCGATGGCACCCTCGCCGTCACCGCACAGCGCGGTCCGGTCAGTCAGAAGCGGCCCGAGCACCGGGTACGGCGACCAGTCGGCAACGCCGACCAGGTCGACGGTGACTGGGTCGGCCATCCAGGCCCGCCACCGGTCGACGAGGTCGAGTGCGAAGTCGTCACGGTCCTCCGCAGCTTCCCGGACAGCGTCCTCATCCTCCTGCGCCCGATCCTCCGCGTCGGTCGCCTTGTCCATCGCGACCCCGACCTTCTGCTGCTCCTTGGCCAGAGCATGCGCCTCCGCCGCCCGGTTGGCCGCCTGCGCGGAACGCGCCCGCGCCGCCGGCTCGACTCGCCGCACCGCCTCGGCGAACGCGGTGAGGTCGTCGGGTACCAGGGTGAGCACGTCGGCGGCCGGCCGCAAGAGTTCCTCGGGTTCACCCTCGCGCGACGTGCGTATCACGTCGGAGGAGCGAGGTCCGGGCTGCCGGTCGACCCGTACCTCGGCCGGGAGGTCGTGTTCGGTGAGCCCAACGGCGCTCAGCAGATCCCGGGTCTGCCGGATCTCAACTGACAGCGCGGCAGTCGCCTGCTCCACGTCGGCCGCCAGCGGTACCGCGTCTGCCACCCTGCCGGTCTCCTCGCGGCGCAGATCGGCGGCTGCGTTCAGCGCGGTGTCCGCGGTGGTGGCGAGGGAACGCACCAGCGCGGTGAGCCGGTCGAGCTCCTGCACACTGCGGTACTCATCGGAATCCCGCAACGCGCCCAGCGTCGTGTCGAGCTGGTCGGCTTTCTCGCCGAGCTCCGTCAGGTGGGTCTGCTCCGCGGTGACCTGCCGGTCGAGCGCCTCGGCCTGCTCCGTGAGGCGCTCCGCTTGCGTCGCGGCGTCGCGTACCGACACGACGCCGGTTCTCACGGTGTGCAGTGAGGTGGTCAGAACTCCGGTCACATACTTGCGGTACACCTCAAGGAACGTCCGTACCTGTTCCCGGGCGGCTTCCAGCCGTTCCTGGTCTTCCCGGGTACTGGTGAGTCCGTCCAGTTGCTGGCCGGCGTCGGTCAGCGCGTCCTCGGACAGCGGTGGCAGCGCGTCGGCCAGGATGGCGGGCAGCCGGCCCTCCTCGATCCGGTTGCCGACGTCGGGGGACCGCAGCGTGTGCAGCAGCTTGACCAGCCCGTCGAAGCGCTCCTTGCCCAGGTCCCCGGTCAGCCCGAACACCTCGGCACGGACCCGCTCGCGATGCTTCTCCGGTACATCGGTGATGCGCTCCTCGCCGATCAGCTCGGCCAGGTCTTTGCGGGACAGCGGCTGCCGGTCCGCGCTCAGCAGAGGAAGTTCGGCGCCGACGCGCAACGGCGTCGTGAAGTACCAGACCTTCGCCTCCTTGGTGCTGACCGCGAAACGCACCAGCGCGCCGAGAGTGAGGTACCGCGGCTGCGGATCGTCAGTATCGGCCGGGTCAACGTCGTGGCACAGCTCCAGCCACATGTACCCGAGCCGGTTGCCCTGATCCCCGGCGCCCGCGCTCATCAAGTCCTCCATCCGGACCGACGAGCCGGTACCCATGTTGCGCCGGTCCGCGTCCAGCAGAAACGGCAGCAGCATCTCCAGTGCCCGGGACTTGCCCGACCCGTTGGTGCCGCGAAGGATGAGCCGCCCACCCGAGAGGTCGAAGGTGTTCTCGTAGTAGTGCCACACGTTGACGAATCCGGCCCGGGACAGCCGCCACCGGTACGGGTGGTGCCGAGGCGGTGTCTGGTCGAACGTATCGGTCACGGCATCTCCAGTTCGAGCTGGTCGGCCAAGCGGCGCGCGGCGCGCGTCGGTGGTGCCGCGTGCGGCTGCGGTCGGTACCGGGCAGCGGCCGGGTGGATCACCAGAGCCGCGGCGGTGACGGTGGCCAGACACAGGTCGGTGAGCACCGTGACCACCTCGTCCCGCAGCCGGTCGGGTTGGTCGACGATGGTGGTACCCCACGCCTTGCGGTGTTGCGCGGACAGGTTCGCCAGCGCGGTGTCGACCTCGTCCCATCTGGCGGCGGTGCCGGGGACGGTTCGGCCGTCGTCCAGGCTGGCAGTGGTACCGGCGGCGGGCTGTCGGGCCTCGATCAGCTCCGCGAGCAGGAGCAGTGCCGCCTGCTTCACCGTGCCGCTGCCCGGAAACGCGATGTCGGTGAGGCTTCCGCTGCTGTCGTAGGCGAGCACGCCCTCGGCGCGTACCTCAAGGGTGAGCCCGAAGTTCTCCCCGAGCACCCGGGTCAGTTCGCTGCGCTCGCGGGACAGCACATCCCGCTCGGCGTCGGTCAGGTCCTCCCGCCGCACGAAGGGGTTCTCCACCAGCTTGCGGCGCAGCGACCGCCGTGGCTGCTCGGCGAGCAGGTCGGCGGCGACCAGTTCGTCGGGGTGCGTCATGCCCGACAACGGCCGGGCGAGCATGTGCGGCAACACCGCCCGGTGGATGGTCAGCAGCGCCTCGTCGCGGCGCTCGCCCCAGCCGGCCGCCGTACCGTCCGTTTCGGACAGCACACCCCAACCGATGAGGTGGCCGACCGCGGTCACCAGCGCCCGGCGCTCCGGCAGCGTGTCGCCGATCTGTACCCCGATACTGGCCGCGTCGGAGCGCACCTGGTCGATCAGCGCCGAGATGAGGGTCTGCTCGCCGGTGCCGGGGGCGAGCAGCGCGGCGCACAGCAGCGCCAGGTGGGTGTAGGTCGCCGAGGTGAAGGTGGTGTTGTCCGGGCGCCGCGCCGGCCTGGCCGGCCCGTCCACGCTCACCGGTCCCTTGGTCAGCCGGGCAAACGACGACTCCACGGTCAGGCTGTAGCCGAGCAGGGACTTGAACGTGCTGCGGAGCGCCGGCGCGTGCAGCCGCACCAGCGCCAGCTCCTCAGGTTGCCCGGCGGTGAGCAGCGGATGTGCCAGCAGCGCCCGGGCCGCGTCCACCCGCTCACGGGCGGCCAGCGACGCGGTACCGATGTCCAGGGGGCTCATGCGATCGCCGCCAGCGTGGTGTCTCGACCCGTAGCGGCCAGCGGCATGGCGACCAGCGTGACGTCGTGAATGGTGACGGTACCGTCGTCACCGGCCACGACCGTCGCCGTCCCCTTCGTGGGCGACGCGCGCAGCAGCAGTCCAAGGTCGCTGTCGCGATGCTCGACCGGTGCGTCTGCGACAGACACGGCGGCGAACAGGACTGACAGCTTGTCCAGCAACAGGTCCCGAGCCGCCCGACTGAGCCGACTACGGTGCAGCGAGCCGGCGGCGACGAGTTCGGCCGCGGCGGCGTGCCGGGCCTCATTCTGCTCACGCGCCCGCGCCATCAGCCGCTGCGCGTCCGCGCCCGGATCCGGTACCCGCGAACTGCGGCCACGGGCGGTCCGGTCACCCCGCTCCCGCAGCGATACCGGAACGTCCACCGGCTCCGACTCCCACCAGGAAGTACCCGGCCCCGCAGACACGTCCGGCTCGTCCGGTCCGATCAACAGGTGCCGGGCCGGATAGCAGCCGAACGCCGCGTCGTACAAGCGGTGCGCGGTTTCGCTGTCGGCGTTGTGGAACCACCCGGCCAGCTTGAGCAGATCCGCCCGCCGTGACAGGCCGGTACCCGACGCGGTGAGCATCCGCCGCGCGTTGGTGATGAGCTGGCCCAGCGCCTGCCGGGCGGCGGCGCGCAGCTGGTCCGGGCCGGAGCGGGCCTCGGACGCGCCGTACCACGCGGCAAGCTGCTCCCAGTCCGTGCGGCTCCGGCCGGGCAGCCGCTCGACGGTGAACACATCCCCGGACATCGCCGGCATGGCCGGCAGGTTGTCCAGGACGCGGTCGATGAGCTTCAGCAAGGTCACGAGTCGTTTGAGGATCTCGGGGGAGTTGCGGTTGACGTCCGCGCCGATCAGGTCGACATAGTCCAGCAGCAGGCCCTTGAACTGGGCGTACTCGTCGCCGGCCAGGTCGTACCGGGTGAGCACGCCGGACAGGTACGCGTAGAAGTCGGTGACCGACTCGGTGAACATCTGGTGGTCGTTGAAGACGCCGGTCACCGCACCGGCGAGCGCGTCGCCGTCGACCGGCCGGTTGATGTTGCCGACCTGGAGCAGGATCTGGTCGAGGCTGTCGACGATGCGGGCGAGCAGCTCACGGGCGACCTCGCGAGCTCCATCCACCGCGCGGAGAATCTCCTCGGCCTCACGGTGCAGTCGTCCGCCCAGCTTGGACACCTGATACCTGGAGCGGGACCGGTGGTACGCGGCGACGGTCGGGACGCGGGTTTCCCGTACCGACCGGACCAGGTTGCCCCAGTCGACCAGCTGACGGCAGCGGCTCTCCACGGTATCCGGGTCCAGTGGCAGGCCCCGGTCGGCGAGCTGCTTGGCGACCTCCTCCGCCGACAGGTCGGCGAGCAACGTGCCGGTGAACAGCCGCATGATCGCGAGGTACTCGTCGGCGGCGTCGGCAGTCAGGTACGAGAACAACGCGCGTTGAGCCGACGTGTCCCGCGTTGCATCCTCCGCGACGGCACCATCCGGCAGCTCATCCTCGTCCGTGGTCATGACCTTCCTTCCCGGCTTGCCCAGGGAGGGACAGTAGCCGGACCGTCCGACAGTTTGGGCGGCGGCGACACCCCGCAGAGTGACGACGATCGGCCTATCGCAAGTAGGTGCAGTACATTTGCTTACAGAACAAATCGGCTATAACGTATCGCGCTGCGATCACTCTCAGACCGCCACCGGGACCCGGGTGAGCTGGCTGCATGCTTGACGACGACACACCGGGTCCGATGCGTCCTGCCCACGCAAGTGACCGATCCGGCCAGAAGGGGCTTTGGTGCTGGCTCCTGTTCAGAGCTCTTCTTCGGGGATCGAGAGATACAGATGTCGTAGGAGCTCAAGGACAGGCGGGTCCTCCGGCAGCGTGCTGTGATCAATCGATCTCACGGGCCGGATTCCCACCGCCGCGTTCGTCACGAACGCGCACTCCATGTCGTCCAGATCTGACAGCGTCACCGGGGCCTCGATCGACGTCACCTCAGTGTGGAGGAGTGCCTGGAGACGGGGATGCCGGTGCGAGCGGACCTAACGATCGCGGTCGACGTGGCGACGAGGTGTTCATCTCCTGCCGCCACTGGTCGGCCCCGGCCGTGCGGCGCGTTCCTGGACGCGATCGAGTGCCAGCGGCTCTACCCGCTGTACCACCTGGCCGCGTTCGCGGGCATGCGCCGCGGCGAACTGTGCGGCATCTCCTGGGACGACGTCGACCTCGACGCCGGCCGCATCACGTCCGGTGGCAGATCACCGAGCAGATCTACCGCAAGGCCAGGGCCGCCCAGATGCAAGGCCGGCACGCCGAGTACCGCAGCAAGCCCAAGACCCGGGCCGGCGAGGACCGGGTCGTCGACCTCGACGCCATCTCGACCAAGGTGCTCCGGACCTGGAAGAAGACACAGGCGGCCGAGCGGGACGCGTGGGGGAGCGACTACGCCGAGCCGGTAGACGTCGACGGCACCCCGTACCACCTCGTCTTCACCCGCGAGAACGGCGAGCCGCTCGACCCCGACAAGACCTACGCAACCTTCGTCCGGCTCGTCCGTGGCGCCGGGCTTTCCCACGTCAAGCTGCACGGTCTGCGCCACCTCAACATCTCGCTCCAGCTCGAAGCCGGCGTCTCCGAGACCGGCATCGCCATGCGCGTAGGCCACACCTCGCCAGCCCTGATCCGGTCAACCTACGGACACCTCATCGGCACGGTCGGCCAACGAGCGGCGGAGGCAACGGCGGCCCTCGTCCCACGTCAGGCCAAGGAGGACCGCAAGCCGAAGGACGGACGCAAGCCGAAGGACGGACGCAAGCAGAAGGACGAACGCACGCAGCAGGGCGAGCCGACCGCAACGCGGCAGAGCCGAACCCAAGCCGCCAGGCGTGGGAGAATCGGAACTAGGCGCCAAGCAGCCAGAACGCTTCGCCGGGTCAGCTAGAGATCCAGAAGTAAGATCCCCAACAATTCCCCAACAAATTGCCCGACCAACTACATCGATCGATCAGATTGATCCCTGATCAAGCCTCTGACCTGCTTGAATTCCAGAGCGGCCGACGGGAATCGAACCCGCACCGTCAGTTTGGAAGACTGAAGCTCTGCCATTGAGCTACGGCCGCACCACCCCGGACGACCCGGAGCGCCCCTAGCGTACTGGTTCCGCGCCCGAG
>Ga0066710_100004924_pt1 | contig 11999 bp, 12 predicted proteins | sample GraSoiAngelo_159_FD_79666 | JGI IMG/M metagenome (GOLD analysis project Ga0066710, IMG submission 79666) | Grasslands soil microbial communities from the Angelo Coastal Reserve, California, USA - 14_1009_16_40cm | ecosystem: Environmental > Terrestrial > Soil > Grasslands | place: USA... | reverse complement strand
TGATCCTTTGCGCCATGATGGTCGCTGCATTGGTATGGATATCCACGCATCAGCCTGTGGATGTTGCGTGGATGCTATGGTCATGCGCCGACCCGCTCGCCATCGTGATTGGCGGAGCCATCGTCCGAACGCGTAGACCAGCCGCGAAACCTTTGCCTTTAGGCGCTTAGTTTGCGCAATAACTCCCGCATCGTCGGCAAGGTAGGTTCTTTGACCCTATCGCAGAAAGACATGCGCCGCGTCTTCCACGTGAACACTCGACTTGCGGCGCGCGCCAGTAGCCACGTTGTAGCCGACGAGCAGGTGACTCTCGACGAGCAAAACTTCCTTCTCGCTGAGCCACCCAACCAGCGTCGCATGCGGTAGATACGCAACACGCCGAGGAGAATCCTCCGGGCTTCTTATCTCCACTGCAGGCAAGTCCGCCAAAGCTTTCCTGATGTGCTGCGATTCTTCTGGATTCGCCTGCCCCTCCTGCGCCAATTGGATCGGCTTATTCGCCTGGGCGGTCGCGACAATGGTCATGGCAACGTATCCGATTTCCGGAGAGAGCCGTGCATTCGACGTGTAGAAACTCACATCGTAGTCCGGATTCTTGAGAGTAGCCTGCTCATCGAACGCCGTGCTCGTCTTTCCGTACATCCGCAGCAGTGTCTGATCGTTACTTTGATTCACCCATCCGCAGCAGCCCGTGTCGGGAATCGCCTCGACAATCACATTCCCATCTGACGCGGCATCGAGCACACGCCGCAGCGGCGGACTCACGGGATTCGCGATCCATTTTCCTTCTTCCTCCTGATAACGAGAGCTCGCCATATACACCGGTTGAGTCTGACCGGCCACAAACTGGGTCAGCAGAAAACATTTCCCGACACCATCTTGCGGAACCCAAACCACTCCGTAGGGACAAGTCTCCTCGCAACTTCCAGTTGTGCAGTGACAGTCCGGAAACTTGGATGAGGTCAACTCTTCGCGGATCGAGCCAGTCAAGTCCGTGCGCCAGAATTGCCATGTCGTAATCGTGGAAAGATCCACTTCTTCCCGCTGCAGCCGCCGGGACCGATTCGCGAACCACAGCAGATATTTTCCGTCCGCGGAGAGATACGGCACCGGCGCCGTCTCAGTGACTACGAAATTCGATCCTTCCTTGACGCTCGCGCGTGTCACGCCTTGCTCGATCGTCGTCGCTGTCCGCCCGTTCCAGAACCACACTTTGTGAGCCGCCTCGGCGTCACTCTCTCCCAGCGGCAGCGATACAGTCGGAGCGAACAGTATCTGCCCCAGCTGATTCACCGAAACATTCTGCGGCAACTGTACGGCCTCTGGCGGAACCTTGACGGTCTGTTTCTGCGCAAACGTTGCCGGATCGTACTCCACCATCTCCCCGCCCGCGCGTAGCACCCACAACCGCTTCCCCTGCCCCATGGCTGGCAAAACGAAAAGCAGAGTGACGCCAATTCGTAGAAACTCTCGTGCCATGCAAGTAGTTATATCGCAACGGCGCTGCTTGCCACCCAACCGGCCGCGTCTCCCCGGAATTTCCTTCGTGTACCTTCGCGACCTTTGTGATCAGTCAACCTGCGTTCCGCGCACCCTCCGCGTACAATGGAGACTTGCCACGCCACAGAAATCATTGACAATAAAACCTATGACGACGACTCACCAACCCAGCTCAAAAACAGCAGCCGAGACCCCCGCGGTCCCGCTCACCACCGAAGGCTACAGCGTTCTCCATCAGATGATGCGCTTTCGCCGCACCGCCTGGCGCGCCCTGGCGGAAGCTGAGCGCAAAGCAATCGCGCAGGAAGCGTCTTCGGTACTAGCCGCTATGGAACAGAACTCCGCCGGCCAGTCCGCTCTCTACTCGCTGATCGGGCACAAGGGCGACCTGATGCTCGTCCACTTCCGTGAGACCTTCGCCGACCTGAACCAGGCCGAACTGAAACTCGCCAACCTGCGTCTGAGCGACTACCTCGAGCCCACCACTTCGTACTTGTCCATCATCGAACTCGGACTCTACGACTCCACTCTCAAAATCTACAAGGAGCTTACCGATCAAGACATCGAGCCACACTCCGACCAGTGGAAAGCCGAAATCGAATGCAAGCTCGGACGCCACCGCGAAGCGATGCGCCCGCGCTTGTACCCCGAGATTCCACCCAATCGCTACCTGTGCTTCTATCCCATGGACCGCCGCCGCGGCGAAGACAAGAACTGGTACACGCTCCCCATCGAAGAGCGCGCCCGCCAGATGAATGACCACGGCTTGGTAGGCCGGCGATACGCAGGCGAGGTCAAACAAATCATCACGGGATCAATCGGCTTCGACGATTGGGAGTGGGGCGTCGACCTGTTCGCCGACGATCCCCTGGTCTTCAAGAAACTCATCTACGAGATGCGCTTCGACCACGTCAGCGCTGTCTATGCCCTCTTCGGCCAGTTCTACGTAGGCGTCCGCTGCCCCGCAGCCCAGTTGGAAAAGTTGCTGGCCGGAGAGCTGCCCAGCAAGTAAGCCGCTGCAGTCTGTCTTGCTTGCCGCGTCTCTCAGCGCGCTCTGCGGATTTTCTCAGCGACCTCTGCGATATTCTTTTGACTTTAGAATTTTAGGTTAGGAGAACCCATGTCCACCCTAGGCCTGATTGAATACAAAGACGCCAGCCCCGCAGTGCGTGCCATCTACGACGACATCATGGCCACCCGCAAGACCGACTGGATTAACAATTTCTGGAAAGCCATCGCCCACGATCCCGTCGCCCTGAAGCGCACATGGGAAGACATCAAGCAGATTATGGCCCCCGGCGCGCTCGACCCGCTGACCAAAGAAATGATCTACGTAGCCGTCAGCGTCACCAACCAGTGCAACTACTGCATCGCCTCCCACACCGCCTCGGCCCGCAAAAAAGGCATGACTAACGAAATGTTCAAAGAGTTGATGTCCGTCGTAGGAATGGCCAACGAGACCAACAAAGTAGTCACAGGCTACCAGGTGGAAATAGACGAGCAGTTCAAGGCGACCCACGATTAGCATTCGCCTTTTCATTCCCTAACGGTCGGTCTTGTGCCTGGTGACGCTCATCCCACGGAAAGGTGCGGCTCCCGCTAGCACTTGTTCGCGAGGGCCCTGTTACACTTGAGCCGTTCGGCAGTTCGACTGGCCTTCGCAGCCGAGGCTATTGCGTGGTCCTATGGACTTTGACCAGCTGGAGACGTTTCTTGAAGTAGCCAAGCACGTGTCCTTCTCGCGTGCTGCGGAGAAGCGTTTTCGGACCCAGCCCGCCATCTCGTCGCAGATTCGCGCGCTGGAGGAGGAGGTCGGAGCAAAACTGTTCGATCGATCCGGGGGCAAAGTTTCCCTGACGGCGGCAGGCAAGGCCTTTCAAAAATACGTGGATGAAACGCTGGAGGCGCGGAAGGCTATGCTGGTGGCTCTGGCCGAGACGGAGCGTGTGCCGCGCGGAGAGATTGTTGTGGGCGCCAATGAAGGGACGTGTCTGCACATTCTTCCCGAAGTGTTTTCCGGTTTCAAGAAACTCTACCCAGATGTCTCGGTGAACATTAAGCGCTCCGACTACGCCAAGATTCTGGAATCCGTCACTGACAACTCCGTGGATTTCGGTGTCGTTTCGCTTCCCATCACAGACAACCGGCTGACAGCGGTGCTCATCCATCAGGATGAGTTGGTGTTGATTGCCCCCCCACAGCATCCGGTGAGCAAGCTGAAGTCGGTGACGGTTGCCGAGATCGCAAAGTATCCTCTGGTAGTACCAAAGTTGGGCCATACCCGCGATGGAATCGAACAGCTGTTTCACGAGCGGCGCTTGAAGCCGAACTACACCATGGAACTGGATTCCAGCGAGCTTCTGAAGCGCTTCGTGGCTGCCGACGTCGGGATCGGCTTCATCGCTAGTTCCAACGTGCAGGAAGACGTGCGCGCCAAAGTGCTGGTCGCAATTCCAATCGCGGATGCGCAGATTCGGCGGGACCTGGCACTGGTGTTCCGAAAGGACAAAGCCCTGAGCCGCGCCGCCCTCGCTTTTATCGACATCGCCGTCAAGCACAAGCCGGTTGAAGAGCTGGTGCCGGGCCTGAAGTGAATGATGACGGCGACGGCTAGAATCCTGCTCGTGGCCTTCCTTGCTCTTCCCACATCGCCGCACTTGGGATGGGCACAAGCCATCCAGAAACGCGCCGCACCGCCGCTGCCGGACTCCGCTCGCAAGCTCGTCGCGGTCAATGTCACGGGAACTAAGCGCTACTCCCCCGTAGCCGTGATTGCAGCGAGTGGGTTGCGGATCGGGGCCGACGTAAGCGATGACGACTTTAAGAAGGCCAGCCGGCGCCTCGGCGATATGGGGGCATTCACTGATATCGCCTACAGCTTCTCGTATTCGGTGGCGGGAACCAAGCTGGAGCTAAAGCTGGTGGATGCCCCGAAGTTTCTTCCCGCTCATTTTGAAGACCTCATCTGGTTCTCCGACGAGGAACTACAGAAAAGAATTCGAGAACACGTTCCCCTGTTTAACAGCGAGCTGCCGGCTTCGGGGCGGCTACCGGACGTAGTCTCCGACGTGCTGCAGGCCATGCTGGTGGAGAAGGGTGTCCCCGGCCATGTCGACTACCTGCGCGCGGAAGGTCCGAGTGGGCAGATCGAGACATTCAACTACTCGGTCTCGAATGTCCTGATTCGCATTCGCAATATCACGTTTACCGGGGCCGGCGTCAGCGAACTACCGGCGCTGGAAGCTGCTGCGCAGAGGCTGCCGGACCGGGAATACTCCCTCAGCCGGATCAACCTTTTTGTGCAGCGACAGTTGCTGCCGGTTTATCACACTCGCGGATATCTGAAGGCATCGTTCGGTCCGCCGCAGCCCACGGTAGCGAATGCGCCGGCAGAAGAACCCGACGAACCCAGGAACTTAACGATTGTTGATGTCACCCTGGCCGTCACTCCCGGACAGCAGTACAAGCTCAGCAGGCTGGAATGGTCGGGCAACCACGAGATATCCACCGAGACCTTGCAGTCGATGGTCCGTCTGTCACCGGGACAACTGGCGAACACGGTGCAATTGTCCGATAACCTGGCGGCCGTCAAGACACTCTACGGCTCCCGAGGATACCTCAACGCCTCGATCAAGCCGGAAGCGCAGTTCGACGATGCGGCCGGGACCGTGGCCATCCGCCTGGAGGTGAAAGAAGAGTACGCGTACCGCATGGGAGACCTGGAGTTTCGCGGGATCGATAACAGCCTCACGGCGAAACTGCGCGCCGCCTGGAAGCTGCGCCAAGGTGACGTTTACGACGCCACCTACCTCAGGGAGTATCTGGCGCAATCTAACAGGCTCTTGCCGGCCGCGCTGGACTGGGAGGTTACGCCACATGTAACCGCGAACGTACACGACAAGACTGTCGATGTGGACCTGCAATACTCCGCCAGCGCACCGAAGTAAGGCTCTTTCTTCTTTTCTGGCTTTTCCGGTTTTTGGAACAAAATCATCGAAAGTTGCAGCTTTTGCCAAATCCGTGCTTTCTAATGGACAGGCACTGCCCGGGCCCTCCCCCCAACTTTACCGGGCATAGGGCGGGAATGCGCGCCTGCGCGTTCCCGCTATTTTTGCCCGCAGATTTGTAACTTCTTGCGCTCGGAGTAATCTGTGGTAGCAAAGGCTGCGCCCCCTGTGGGCGCAACGCGTAGTAGCGCTGCCAACTCACAAGGAGAACACGTGATGAATTCGCGATCGCAGAAACTGGGATTCTTGTTGCTTGCTTTGACTCTGACCGTCGGACTGATCGTTCCCTCCGCACTCGCCAAGGGAAAGACCTTCACCGGCACCGTCAGCGACTCGATGTGTGGTGTCAAGCACGCCATGCCGGGTGACGCTGCCGGTTGTACCCGGGCTTGCGTCAGCAAGGGCTCGAAGTACGCTCTGGTTGTGGACGACAAGGTTTACATCCTCGACACAACCGACAAGGCGGCCCTTGACACGCTCGACAAGCAGGCTGGGGCAAAGGCTACGGTCACGGGAACGGAGAAGGACAACACCATCACCGTGAGTTCAGTCAAAGCTGCACAGTAGCAGCATGCTGTCGGTTTGCAAAGATTGGCGGGGAGCGCCAGCGCGCTTCCCGTCATTTTTCGTGTTCTCCCACGGAAATTCATACTTCCTTTACAAACCGTTGTGTTAGATTGTGCATTCTCAAGCACATATTTTCCTTAGCGGAGGGCAACAGCGTTGGGCAAAGACATGGTTCCCAAGCGGATTTTCTTTACCAAGGGAGTGGGAAAACACCGCGAGCGGTTAACTTCATTCGAGCTGGCATTGCGCGACGCAGGAATCGCCGCCCAGAACCTGGTGCGGGTCTCTTCCATCTTCCCTCCCAACTGCAAGCTGCTGGCCCGTAAAGAGGGCGTGAAATACCTGAATCCTGGTGAGGTCGTGTTTGCGGTAGTGGCGGAAAACTCAACTCACGAACCGCACCGCCTCCTGGCTTCCTCAATCGGAGTCGCCATCCCCGCCGACCGCAACACTTACGGCTATCTGAGCGAGCATCATTCATTCGGTGAGACTGAAGACGCAGCCGGTGAGTACGCCGAAGAGCTTGCGGCCGAGATGCTCGCTACCACGCTCAACGTGGAATTCGATCCCGACCGTTCCTGGGATGAGAAAAAGCAGATCTACCGGCTGTCGAACAAGATCGTACGCACCGCCAATGTGACTCAGTCGGCAGTCGGTGATAAGCGCGGGTTGTGGACGACGGTGATCGCCTCGGCCGTCCTGATTTTCGACTAGGAAAGTTTTTGGCCTATCTCTTCCCTGCCGATATCATGGGCTGCGAGCCCGTTTTGGAGGGAGGTAGCGGCAGCCGGACAGTCTTCCCGCGAAAGTTTTCGGATAGTCCCTTGTGGCTTGCTCTGGCCGATACCGGGATTCTGAAAGTCAACAAGATCGGGGAATCATGGGCAGCCTCGCGTCGTGGCGAACCTCATTTGTTTCCGCTACTTAGAGGCCTTTCCCAATCTTTTTGATAACACTTTAGTAACCGCTCTCACGTGCCAGATGTAATCTTTCGTTAACAGAGATGTCGTATGATGGAAGTATCAATAAAGGCGGGAGTTCATAGTGGATAGCAATACTCGCAGGCAGAAACACCAGGCACTCATGGCCGAGTTGGTCGAGAGAAAGGTGCGGAACCGCGCCCGCCAGCTCTATGACAAGCGCGGCAAGATTGAGGGCCATGCGTTGCAGGATTGGGTGCAGGCCGAGTCGGAAGTGCTTGAGAACAGTATCTTAGCGCCTCTATACCGCAAACTTCGCACCAACGACCAGCCCCTCCGGGAGCTCGAGAGCGGCTCCTCCACCAAGCAGGATTCTTCAAGCCACGAGAGCCACGTCTAGACCCGTCGGATTCTCGATTAAGTCCACCTACTTCTTTGCGACCACCCTTGCCGTCTTGCGTGCCGAGTTCCCTTTCTTATCCCTGTCAAGGCGCTCCAGAACGGCCGCGACGATCAGCGGCAGGCCCACAGTCGCATCGACGAAGACCTCTCCAAACTTGCCGCCTTCTGAGGGGGGCACGAACTTGCCCCAAGACACGGCCTCGCTGTAAGGGCTCCCCGATAATCCGCCCCAATACACGGGCTCGGGGCAAATGCGCAGTCCGTAGTGATAGCGCTTCAGAGGGACGTTTTCCCCCAGACGCCGGTGGCGCAGTTCGATGAATGGCCCAAATTGCTGAGACCAGTTGCGGGGGACCCCGCCGCCGATGGTGAGAATGCCCAGTCGTTTCTGCCGCAAGAGCGTGGCTGCGAAGTGTTCAAGATCTTCGAAGGGATCGAACCGCAGCTTGTGCCTGCCGGTCGATTCCCGCACACGATTGTTGAGCGCAGTATCGAGTCCCAGCTCGGAGTCCGTGAATGCCGGTACAAACACCGGCACGCCCTGCTCATAGGCCGATTTCAAGATGCCGCGCTGACCCTGGGCATGCTTGGCGAGATGAGCTCCAATCGCATGATTCAACTTGTAGGAGCACATCACTTCGTTGTGGTCCCAGGATTCGAGCACGGCGGCCATCACCTCTTGAACGTCGTCGAGGTTCTGCTCAGGCTCAAGCGTGTCGTACACTCGGTTATAGCCCTGCTCGTACAGTTCTTCGTCGGACACTTCCGGGTTATGGCGGAAATGGGCGCGGCCTGTGGCTTCAACAAGGCCGTGAGCCATGAGTGCGCCAGTTGAAACAACTGCATTCACAATGCCGCGGTCTATGAGCTCAGTAACGACCAGGCCTTGCTTAGCTACAGTCATCGCGCCGGCGAGGGTCATGACGACGAAACATTCCTCGTCGCGGGCCATGGCTTCGAGGACGTCGGCGGCTTCGCCCAGTTGGCGGCCGGTGAAGGCAGTCTTCGCCATGGCGCGCACGAGGTCGTCGATGGAGTGCACTCTAGCCAGATCGAGAGGTTCGAGGGGAATGAGGCGATCTTCGATCGGATTGTGCAGATGACGATCTTTGCCCTCGCCGCGGTTTCCGGCACTGCTATGTCCTTTGCCTTGCTGTGAGTTGCTATGATTCCCTTGTTTCAAGCGACTAGCCTCCGAACTGCAGTCCGATTCTGCCTGACAAGATACTTTACAGGAACCATGCTCGACGGTGCCACGGGCTCTGGGAGTGCCTGACTAAGTAGTTGTTGGTCCCAAGGGACAAGGGGCCACCTCGGCAGGGCCGCGTTACACTTTCCCCTATGTCCGGCAAGCGGAGTTTCGAGGAACACATAGCCGCACTGGATAGCCTTCGGCAGCAGCCGCCGGAATCCTGCATAGAACCACTGCGCAAGGCGCTGAAACATCGGAACAACTTTGTCGTCGCCAAAGCGGCGGACCTTGTTCGCGAATTCCGTTTGGCTCAGCTGAGTCCCGAGCTGCTGACCGCCTTCGATCGTTTTTTCGACAATCCGGTTAAGAGCGACCCGCAATGCTGGGCCAAGAACGCGCTCAGCCGCGCGCTCGCAGCGTTCGAGCACGAGGACTCCGAAACCTTTCTCCGCGGCATGCGGCACATCCAGCTCGAGCCGGTGTGGGGAGGGCGATCCGACACCGCGGGCACGCTGCGCGCGACCTGCGCTCTGGCGCTCGTGCAATGCCGCCGCCTGACAGAAGCTGATCTGCTGGCCCACCTGGTCGAGCTCTTCGCGGACAAGGATAAGTCGGTGCGGATGGAGGTGGCTCGTGCCATCGAGCAGGTGGGATCGCTGTCGGCTGTGCTCTTGCTTCGTCTAAGAGCGGTTCTCGGCGCCGACGAGCCGGAGGTTCTCGGCGCATGTTATAGCGGCGTCTTGCGAATCGAAGGGGCGAGTGCCATCTCTTGGGTTGGCCGATTCCTCACTTCGGCGGATGATGCCGCGGCGGAGGCAGCCCTGGCGATTGCCGGGACACATTCTCCTCAGGGCTTCGCGGCGTTGCGCCAACGTTTCGCGGAAGAGACGGACCCCTGGTTTCGCTCGGTGCTGCTTTCAGCCATCGCCCTCACTCGCCAGGATGAGGCGCTGGAATTCCTGTTTGACCTGGCTCGAACAGAATCACTGCAGGCTGAAGCGGCGATTGAAGCCATTCTGCGCGCGATGCCCTCTGCCGAGATCACCAAGCGGCTGGAACAGATGGTCGCGGGCAATCAACGGCTCGCACGCGTATTTGCCACACACCGTCCTACGTCATCGGAGAAGTGGAGTGCTGAAAGCTGAGAGCTGACGGCTGTGTTTCAGATGCTATATTGAACGCGGAGGTAGGGAACGCTTGCCGCCTGAAAAATTTCGTGTCGCGCTGGTGCAGATGTCCTGCGGACCCGAGCCAGAGCAGAATCTGCAGAAGGCGCTAGAGCGAATAGCCGACGCCGCAGGACGCGGCGCGCAGATTATCTGCCTGCCCGAGCTTTTCCAGACCCAATATTTCTGCCAGCGCGAAGATCATTCGTTGTTTGATCTCGCGGAACCCATTCCAGGCCCCACAACCGAAAAGCTCTCCGCCGCCGCAAAACGTGGTGGCGTGGTCCTGATTGCATCGCTCTTTGAGAAGCGAGCCCCAGGCGTCTATCACAACACGGCAGCGATCTTCGACGCCGACGGTTCCCTCCGCGGGCTCTACCGCAAGATGCACATCCCTGACGACCCACTCTACTACGAGAAGTTCTATTTCACTCCGGGCGATCTGGGCTATCGGGCGCTGGACACGAATGTAGGCCGGGTGGGAACGCTCGTGTGCTGGGATCAGTGGTATCCGGAGGGTGCGCGGATTACGGCGCTGCAGGGGGCGCATGTACTGTTCTATCCGACAGCGATTGGCTGGCATCCGACGGAGAAAACCGAGTTCGGCGTGGCCCAACACGACGCGTGGAAAACGATTCAGCGGGCTCACGCCATCGCAAATGGCGTTTACGTGGCCGGGGTAAATCGCGTGGGCTTCGAAACCGGCAACATTCGGGGGAAATCGGCGCCGGGTCAGGGGCTGGAATTCTGGGGCGGCTCTTTTCTCTCAGACCCCTTCGGTCGCCTGCTGGCCGAGGCTTCGCACGATCGCGAGGAGATTCTGGTTGGGGAGGTCGACCTGAAAGCGCTAGAGGACATCCGCCGAAACTGGCCCTTTCTTCGCGACCGCCGTATTGATAGCTACGCGCCGATTACCAGCCGATTGCTGGATTAGTCCCGCTCCACCACTGCAAATGCCGACACAACGACCTTTAAGTAAACCTTTAAGAGTTGAACTGCACCCAGCTGCCGCGGGCTATCGCATGCCGGCCGAATGGGAGCCGCATGCTGCGACCTGGCTGGCCTGGCCTCACTTCGAAGGGGATTGGCCCGGGAAGTCTGAGCCGATTCCATGGGTGTACGCGGAGGTCGTTCGCAACCTGGCTCAACACGAACGAGTCGAACTGATTGTGAATGATACGTCGTCTGAGAGTAAGGCTCGCAAATTTCTCGATCGGGCGAATGCGTTGTCTGCGAACGTGCACTTTCATCGCTGGCGCACCAACCGTGTTTGGATGAGGGATTCTGGATGCATATTTCTCATGGGCCAGAAACCGGGCTTCGCCCGGTCGGACAGCGGGGAGCCTGCCATGAGCTTGTCGAAGGGGCGGCTATCCCCACATAAAGCTCTAGATGGCGAGGTGCTGGCCTTGAAGTTTCGCTTTAATGCCTGGGCCAAGTACTCAAACTGGCGTCATGATGAAAAGGTCGGCAGCCTAATGGCGAAGGGCGCGCGTACACGCGAAATTCGCCCGTTGAGTGGGGAGCGGCGGATTGTTCTGGAAGGCGGATCGATCGACGTGAACGGCTGCGGCACTCTGCTGACCACGGAAGAGTGCCTGCTCAGCAACGTGCAGGAGCGCAATCCGGGCATGACGCGCGTTCAGTACGAGAAAGCCTTTGCCGATTATCTCGGCGCTCCAAACGTGATCTGGCTCGGACGTGGCATCTTCGGCGATGACACACACGGCCATGTCGATGATCTAACCCGCTTCGTCGCGGCAGACACGCTGGTGACCATGGTTGAACCTGGCGCGAAAGATGTGAACCACTCCCCGCTGCGCGCTAACCTGCGCCGCCTGCAAGCCGCCCGCGATCAGAACGGAAAACCACTCACCATTGTAGAAATTCCCATGCCCGGCCCGGTTGTGTTCGAGGGACGAAGGCTGCCGGCCAGCTATGCCAACTTCTACATCGCCAACGGAGCTGTCCTGGCTCCCGTTTTCAACGATCCCAATGATCGCATCGCGCTGAACACGCTGGCCCAACTCTTCCCAAAACACTCCGTTGTTCCCATTTATTCCGGCGACCTGATCTGGGGACTGGGAACAATGCACTGCATGACGCAACAGCAGCCCGCACTCGTTTAAACGCCAAACGTCCGAAGTCACTACGGTTTGTGAGCAACCGGCAAGCCTCAGAAAGTCCCGCACTGAAGTTCCCGGCAGCCTAAATTACAATGCGAGCCAGTCGATGACAACCAGCC
>Ga0066710_100004922_pt1 | contig 12000 bp, 16 predicted proteins | sample GraSoiAngelo_159_FD_79666 | JGI IMG/M metagenome (GOLD analysis project Ga0066710, IMG submission 79666) | Grasslands soil microbial communities from the Angelo Coastal Reserve, California, USA - 14_1009_16_40cm | ecosystem: Environmental > Terrestrial > Soil > Grasslands | place: USA... | reverse complement strand
GTCGGTCGCGAGCGGGCCGAAGTTACGGGCCGAAAGTCACTTCCAGGCGCACGGTCGGGAAGCCGACAGAGAGCTCGGTCGGCCGGACGAGGCTGAGTGTCCTGAAGTCATCAGTCAGTTAGCTCGCTCTCACGTTCCCAGTCGCGTCCAGCTGGAGCCCATGCTGGCGGGCCGCCTCGAGGACCTTCGGCGACCAGGTGACGTGGCCAGAGTCCGACCCGCCGAGGATGGCGAGCAGGAACGCCTCTTCGGTCCCGGCGTTCCGGAAGCCGCGCATGACACCCGGCGGCACTGAGATCACGTCCCACTGCTCGAGGATCACTTCGTGCTCCCCCTCGTCGCCCCAGTACACGCCCCAGCGCCCGGTGAGCGGCATGAAGACCTCGATCGTGGGGTGATCGTGGAGCCCGACGCGATTGCCGGGCACCTTCTTGACCAGCGTGAGGTTGAAGTCGCGCGCGTCGGTGATCGCCGGATCGAGCGTCGGATCTTCGGTCACGCCGCGGCCGATCACATTGTAGATGAGGCGCTCGTACCCGGGAATGGCGGTGTCGACGAAGCCTCGTTTGGTCGGGGTCAGCCCCTTGAAGCGCGCCACACGGGTCCGCTCCATCTCCGCGACCGAGATCTGCATGCCCATCGTGTCCTCCGTCGAGCGTGACGCTCCAGCGCACGTGAGTCCGCGGTCGCGCGAGCGATCCGCGGACGAGGAATGGCGGGACTCTACGGCCCCTACCCGGGCGAGTCAAGGCGCGCAGTCGGGCCGAGGCCGGCGCCGCCCGGCAGACCGTCGCCGCCTGTTGTATGGTCATGGGCATGAGCCCGTCCGCCGGCGCGCGCTTCCGCGCGGCGGTCGCCGCCGAGCGGCCGCTGCAGATCGTCGGCTGCATCTACGCCTACGCCGCGCGGATGGCGGAGCGCGTCGGCTTCAAGGCCATCTATCTGTCGGGCGGCGGCGTCGCCGCGGGCTCCCTCGGACTGCCCGATCTCGGGATCACGACGCTGGACGACGTTCTCACGGACGTACGTCGCATCACCGGCGTCACCGCGCTGCCGCTGCTCGTCGACGCCGACACGGGATTCGGGAGCGCGTTCAACGTCGCGCGCACGGTGCGATCGCTGATCGCATCCGGGGCGGGCGCCATGCACATCGAGGATCAGGTGCAGGCCAAGCGCTGCGGGCACCGGCCCGGCAAGGCTATCGTCACCCGGGCGGAGATGGTCGACCGCGTGAAGGCGGCGGTCGACGCGAGGACCGACCCCGAGTTCGTGATCATGGCGCGGACCGACGCCCTCGCAGCCGAGGGCCTCGAGGCGGCGCTCGACCGCGTCGCGGCCTGCGTGGAGGCCGGCGCCGACATGATCTTTCCGGAGGCGGTCTCCGATCTCGCCGTCTACCGGCGATTCGTGGAAGCGGTGCCCGTCCCGATCCTCGCCAACATCACCGAGTTCGGCGTGACGCCGCTCTACACCGTGGACGAGCTCGGGGGCGCCGGGGTGCGCCTCGTGCTCTACCCCCTCTCGGCGTTCCGTGCGATGAACGCCGCGGCGCTGGCGGTCTTCGAGACCGTGCGCCGGGAGAGGACGCAGAAGCGCGTCGTGTCGGCGATGCAGACGCGCGCGGAGCTCTACGACTTCCTCGATTACCACGCCTACGAGCGGAAGCTCGACGAGCTCTTCTCCCGAGAGAAAGAAGACTGATCCGGGACGCGGCAGGCGCGGGTCGACGCGGACAGCCGGTCGACGAGTAGCGCCGTCGGGCGGCTTCCGTGCCGAGGGCCCTCCGGACGTCTTGCCTCCCAGGCGCGCCGTGTCAGACGAGACCGCGACGGAGCGCGGTGGCGACGATCTCCGTACGCGAGCCCACGTCCAGCACTGCGCGGATCTTCTCGAGGTGATCCTTGACCGTGTGAGGGCTCAGGTGGACGCGTCCGGCGATCTGCTTGTCGGTCAATCCTTCCGAGAGGTGCCTGAGGATCGCCAGGTCCGTGTCGGAGAGGGCCCTCACGCGGCGCGGGCCGCCCGGTTGCGCGGCGGGCGCCTCGCCGGACGCGGTGACCGTGGAGATGACCTGGCCCGTCACCTTCGGATCGAGGACCGAGCCTCCGCGATACACGGATCGGATCATCTTCTTCAGCTCGGAAAGCTGCACGTCCTTGATCACGTAGCCCTTGGCGCCGGCCATCAGGCTGCGCAGCACGAAGCCGTCCTGGAGATAGTTGGTGAGCATGATGACCGCGGTGCGGGGGACGACCTCGAGGATCCGGCGGCACACCTCCGGACCGTCGGCGCCCTCGAGCCGCACGTCGAGCAGGACCACATCGGGCTTGCAGTCGGCGACGATCCGCAGGGCTTCCTCGCCTGTCCGCGCCTCGCCGACCACAGCCATGTCGGGCTCGAGCTCCAGGGACAGGCGGAGGCCATGGCGCACGACCTCGTGATCATCGACCACGACGATGCGGATCTTGGGCACGGCGACACCTCACTTTCCGTCGAGACGGAGGGGAAATGCTCCCCGGATGACGACTCCGGCGCCTGGACGCCCGACGATCTCGAGCCGACCGCCCACGGCCTCGATCCGCTCGCGCATCTGCCGCAACCCGAAGTGACCCCGCTGGGCGCTGGCGACTTCGGTGGCGCCGGCGGACAGGCCCACACCGTCGTCGACGACTTCGATCGACACGAGGTCGCCGCCGATCTCGATGTGGACGGCCGCACGTCTGGCGCGAGCGTGCTTCGCGATGTTGACGAGCGCCTCCTGCAGCGTCTTCTGGAGGACGTCCCGGGCTGCCGGCGACAGGCGCGCCGGGTCACCATGAAGGGTGAGCTGGACCATCGTCCCGGTGAGCTCGCGGAAATCGTGCACGAGCCGCTCGAGCCGATTCGCGAAGGTCGTTTCCGCCAGCCCTTCCGGCGAGAGGTGCCCGATGAGCTGACGGATCTGAGCCATCATCAGCCCGGTGTCGCGGTGGATGTCCTCGAGCTTCGGGTAGAGCGGCGACGTCGCGCTGATCCGATGCAGGCACCAGTCGAGCTTGAGACCGACCGAGAAGGCCAGCTGACTGAGCGTGTCGTGCAGCTCGTTCGCGATGCGGACCCGCTCGCGTACGCGGACCGCCTCGGCCACCTGGGCGTGCAGGCGGGCGTGCTTGAGCGCCACCGCGGCGTGATCGGCCGCGGCCCGGAACACCTCGATCTCTTCCCGCTCGAACACCCGCCGCGCCCGGTCGCCGACCGAGAGGATACCGATCGGGGTGTCGTCGTGGAAGAGCGGGATCGCGAGCATCGCCCGGATCGGCACCGCACCGGTCTCGAGCCCGCGATCGGGCGCCGTCGACGACATTGCGGGGTCCGAGAGGAAGTCGGACGTCGCCACTAGGCGCCGGTCGAGCATCGCCTGCGTTTCGACGGGACCGAGCTCCGGCCCGGCCACATCGGCGGCGGCCTCGAACCCGTCCGCGCGCGCGACGGCGACGAGCCGGAAGCCGCTCCCGGTCAACTCGAAGAGCGTGGCGCGGGCACAGCCGAGGAGCAGCAGCAGCGTGTCGACGATCTCGCGGCCGAGCGTGGAGACGTCGAAGGACCGGGACGTCGCGTGGGCCATGAGGGCCAGAGCCTCCGCGGTCCGGCGTCGCTGCCGACTCTCGGTCACGAGGCGGGCGGTCTCGATGGCGAGGGCCGCCTGGTCCGCAAAGATCTGGGCGAGCCGTAGTTCCATCAGCGTCCAGGGCCCGTGACCTCGGCGGACTTCGAGCACCCCGACCGCTCGCTCACCGCCGAACAGCGGGAGGGCGAGGACCGGATCGCCGTCGGACGCGCTCGCCACCCGCCGCTCCCGGAGGGCGCGACCCGCGGCGTCGTCGCCGACAGGATGCGCCGCAATCTCTCCGACGGGGCTTGCGGCGAGCCGCTGAAGATCCGGGCCCGCGGCGGACTCGATGCCGTAGAGGCTGCACCCGACCGCGCCGAGCAGCCGTCGCAGGCCGTCCACAATGTGCTGTGAGACCTCCTGGAGATGCTGCGCCACCTCCCGGCCGTCGAGGGGGCGCGACATGAGGCGGCCGAGCGCCACGAGCTCTTCCTCGACCACGCCCCGCGGCTCGACCTCATCGCGGCTGGCGGCGACCGGCTTCATCGACCTGACGTTTGTTCCATCGGATGTGATGTCTGATGGCGGTAACGCGTGTCTCATCGAGTCTAGGCAGCCCACGGAACGTGTGTCAACGCGACGGCGCGCCCGAACACGCGCCGTCCTCTCGAGGTTCAGTTCGTCGTGGGGCGCATGGCCGTGCCGGCCGCGGACCGCCGAGGCGCTCCGCAGCCGGCGATCACGACGGATCAGACGTTGGGCGGCGCCGCGCTGACGTCGGCAAGCGCCGAGTCGCGCTCTTGCTCCATGGCGAGATCTCCGAGCGTGAGAATACCGACCGGGCGTCCTTTCTTCATGACGGGCAGCCGGCGGATGGCATTCTCCCGCATCAGGCGGACCGCGGTTCTGACCTCGTCATCGGGCGACACGGTCGTCAACTCGCGGCTGCAGACGTCCGCCAGGGCGGTCGAGCGCGGGTCCCGGCCGTCCGCGATCCCGCGCACGACGATGTCGCGATCGGTGACTATGCCGCAGACCTCTTCGCCCTCGAGCACGACCACGTCTCCGATCCCTGCAGCACGCATCTTCTGAGCTGCGTCGAAGAGCGAAGCGCTGGCAGGCATCGTGATGGGGTCGGGCGTCATCACCTCTCGAATCGTCCTGTGCTTGGCCATAGCCTTCCTCCTTTGGGTCTGAGCCCTGGCTCCCTCGCCGGCGCTAGGTCTCCTCCTCTTCTTCTTCGGTCTCCGCAGTGAGGATCAGCTCGACCTCTCCCTCGGCCGTCTCCACACAGTCGACCTGGACGCCATCGAGGGCGCTCTGGGCTACGGGATCGACGAGCAGGACCGTCGTCCCCTTGTGCTCCACCACCTGATCGTCATCGCGGGCATGGTCGGCGACCAGCATCCACTGCCCGGTCGGGGCGGCGGCGACTCGCAACCCGATCTCCGCCTCGTCGATGTTCGCAGCCTGCTTCTGCTCGAGAAGCTTCTGTTTCGCGCGCTCGCTCACTGCCACCATCGCTCATCCTCCCACCTGTGGAGTTTCCAGTGTTGTTCCGAAGTTCACGGTCGCGCCTCGCGCACGATGGCCTACGACCTCATGGTCAGCGCACCGCAGGTCCCCGTCGACCTCGGAGTGGGGGATTCGAGGACCCAGGTTCGGGGGAAGGGGTATGCCGCGGCCCGTTCTCTCCGTCACGACCGACGACGACTCGCGCCTCTGAAAGGAAAGTCGCCGACCTGATCAGAAACTGATCAGACCTTCCCCGAGCCAGTCACGCCCGGAAAGGGGAGTTTTACCGGAATTTCAGCAGGTTCCACCGGTCGAGGCCCTGGCATCCAGCATGCTAGTCGTTATCTCGCATGGAGATCCCGAGCGCAGCAACGGGAGATGCCAGGTCCCTCGAGGTCGACGGCGCGACCGCATCGGACCGTGGCGCGCAGATGGTCGAGGACCTTCTCCAGCTCGGTATCGCGATCAGCAGCGAAGGCGAGCTCTCGCCCGTCCTCGAGCGCATCGTGACGCAGGCGCGTCGGTTCACCGGGGCCGAGGCCGCGACGCTCTTCCTTCGTGAGGGCACCCATCTCCGGTTCGCCGTGGTCCAGAACGAAGGGACCACGCGCCGCCTCGGCGACTATGAGATGCAGCAGCGCCTGGAGGTCGAGCGGCTGCCGCTGGACGCCCCGAGCCTCGCCGGGTACGTGGCGACCTCGGGCGAGCTCCTGAACGTGCCGGAGGCCTACGACATCGCCCAGGACGCTCCGTACGCGTTCAACGGGCGGGTGGACGTGGCCACGGGCTATCGGACTCGCTCGGTACTCGTGGTCCCGCTGCGGGACGCCGCGCACCGAGTCCTCGGCGTGCTTCAGCTGATCAACGCCGTCGGCGCCGACGGGGGCGTGATCCCGTTTCATCCGCGACTCGAAGACGTGGCGCGCGCGTTCGCCGCCTACGCCGCGATCGCCGTCCGCAGCGCACGCCTCGAGGAGCTCTCGTTCAAGGATCCGCTCACGGACGGCTACAACCGGCGCTACCTCATGCTGCGGCTCTACGAAGAGGTGAGCCGCGCCGCCCGCTACCAGCAGCCGCTGTCGCTCATCCTGCTCGACCTCGACGGCTTCAAGGCCATCAACGACCAATGGGGCCACGGCGCCGGTGACGAGGTGCTCAAGCAGGTCGTGCAGCTCCTGGCGAGCCAATCGCGACGCGACTCCGTCGTGGCCCGGTACGGCGGTGACGAGTTCATCGCCCTCCTCCCGAGCACGACCAAGGCGGCGGCGATCGTGTACGCGGAGCGCATGCGCGCCCTCATCGAGCGCTATCCATTTACGTATGGGCCGCTGACCGCGAGCTTCGGCGTCGCCGGCTTCCCCGACGACCCCGGAAGCGTCGCCGACCTGATCAAGAGCGCCGACCACGCCCTGTATGAGGCCAAGCGCCAGGGGCGGAACCTCGTCGGAGGGCTTTGAGGTGATGCGATGAGCGCCCCCGTGGCCCACTATATCCCCAAGCCACTCGATCTGGTGCGGCTCGAGCACCAGATCTCGCTCGCCATCTCGCAGCAGAGCCCTGAGGTGACCCCATGATGGCTGCCAAGACTCCGCGCATGACGAAAACCGTGCTGGTCGTCGACGACGATGCCGCCATCGTCCGGATGCTGAAGGACGCGATCGGGTTGTTCCGGCACGAGCACGCCTACACGGTCGTGACGGCCGGCGACGGCGCCGACGGCCTCGCGGCGCTCCAGCGCGATCCGTTCGACCTCGTGTTGCTCGACATGTTCATGCCGCGGATGACCGGTCTCGAACTCCTCGCGCACATGCGCCGCCTCAGGATCGAGACGCCCGTCCTCATGCTGACGGGCAACGACGACACGCGGAGCGCGGCCGACGCGCTCGCGTGCGGTATCTTCGCGTACGTCCCCAAGCCGTTCGACCTCCAGCACCTCGAGCACCTGGTCTCGCTCGCCCTCTCGCCGCGGTCGACCGCCGCGGTCGCCTGAGCCGGCTTCGCGGCCGCCCGCCCTCCAGCCTCCTACGCACCCCAGGCAAGTCGCCCGCGGTTGACCACGAGGGGCGTCATCGCGTAGATGTGGGTGTCATGAGCGATCCGGTCACGGTTTCGGTCCTCACGCATCGCCTCGAGGCGATCGTCCAGGAGATGGGCGAGGCGATGCTGCGCACGGCGTACTCGCAGATCCTGAACTCGAGCCGCGACTTCTCCACGGCGCTGTGCGACGCGCACGCGCGGCTCTGCGCCCAGGCCGAGCACGTGCCGATCCACGTGGGCGCGATTCCGTGGGCGGTCGAATCCGTCCGCGACGCCTTCAAGGGTCGGATCCGACCGGGCGACGTCTATCTGCTGAACGACCCCTATCACGGCAACAACCATCTCCCGGACCTGACCGCGTTCGTGCCAGTGTTCGTCGAGGACGAGGTCGCCTTCTGGTCCGTCAACCGCGCCCACCAGAGCGACATCGGCGGCTCGACCCACGGCGCCTACAATCCGGCCGCCACCGAGATCTGGCAGGAAGGCCTGCGGATCACGCCGCTCAAGCTCTACGAGGCCGGCGAGCTGCGCGACGACGTGCTCCGCATGATCGCGACGAACGTACGCCACCCGCACGACTTCATGGGCGACCTCCGGGCGATGATCGGCTCGGCGCGCGTCGGCGAGCGGCGCCTGCTCGCGTTGATCGCCGACTACGGCGCCGCGACGGTCCGGCAGGCCGTCGACGAGATCCTGGACGGCGCCGAGCGACAGGCCCGGCGCTGCGTGGCGACCTGGCGAGACGGGGTGTATCGCGGCGAGACGATCCTGGACGACGACGGCCACGGGTTCACCGATATCTGGATCCGCGCGACGGTGACCAAGAAGGGCGACGCGCTCACGGTGGACCTCAGCGACTCGCATCCCCAGGTCTCGGGCTTCATCAACTCGTCGTTCCCGAACACGATGTCGGCGGTTCACATGGCCTTCGCCTATCTGATCGATCCGCGGACACCGAAGAACTCGGGGACGTTCCGGCCGGTGCGGGTGATCGCCAAGCAGGGCACGATCGTGTGGCCCTACCCGCCGGCGCCCGTGACGCTCGCCACGAATCACTGTGCCCAGGAGATCGCCGAGGCGATGATCCGGGCGCTGGCGCCGGCCTGTCCGGGGCGCGCGCTCGCGGGGTGGGGCCGCCGCTTCCGCATCGCGATCAAGGGGGTGAACCCACGGACCCGGAAGCCGTTCATCTGGCACATGTTCCACGCGCGCCCCGGCGGCGGAGCGACGGCCGCCGGCGACGGCTGGGAGACCGCGGGCGAGGGACAGGCGGCCGGAGGGATCAAGTTCGGTAGCGTCGAGGTGGCGGAGGCGCGCTTCCCGCTGACCTTCGAGCACCATGAATTCCGGACCGATTCTGCGGGCGACGGGATGCACCGCGGCGGCGTCGGCGCCGTGCTGCGCCTGCGTGTGAATATCGAGGAGCCGGCGGTCGCGAACACGGCGGGTGACGGCGTGCGCCACGCCCCGTATGGGCTTCTCGGCGGCAAAGACGGTCTGCCACACCGCTACCGGCTCCAGTCGCGCGGTCGCCCGAACCGGGTGTTGAAGACCAAGGAAGTCGGGATTCCCGTCCGGAAGGGTGACGTGTTCCTGGTCGAATCATCCGGTGGCGGCGGCTACGGGCCTCCGTCGAAGCGGTCCCGGCAGGCGCGAGCGCTCGATCGCGAGAACGGCTTCGTTCGTGATCGGGGGGAGCGACGTCGCTCCCCGCGGTGACCCTCGGCGTTGAGTCGGGGGAGAAACCGGCGCGCGAGTCTGGTTGAACATCGGGGGGAGCGAGCACCGCTCCCCGCGATAGCCCCCACCAGTCACCTGCGTCCATCTGATGGGCACCGCCAGAGCCGGCGCTCGAACGCGGCTGCTCCGAACCACCCGGCCTGCGGTCGTGTTGCGAGAGAGCTCGGGGCGGTAGGATGGGCGCCCTGCAGACGCTGCCCGAGCCTGATCAGCGCCAGACCGAGCGCGACACGGAAGGGCGGTCGCGGTTGCAGCGACTCGACCAGACGCTCGCGCGTTGCCGCCGCTCGCACCTCGCTCAGACGCTCCTTCGCCCAATACTCGATCAAGTAGATGTTCAGATCCATGACACGGACTCTCCTCAGTTCGTAATCGCGCCTCGGCCGACGGGGCCCCAGCCGTTCGACGGCCTGCGGCGCGCGCCACTCGTCGGGCGCGCCGCGACCGCAGCGCGCTCAACGCGCGGGACTGGTTGTTCTTGCGGGCTCAGCACGATCTCGAACCGGCCCGGCTTCGCGCGGTCGGCCGCGTCGAAGGCGGCGTACGCGGTCTCGATCACCTGCTTCACCGTGTCGGGGCTGTCGAACGGCACGGGGATCGTCAGCTGCCAGTGACCCCAGAGCCGTCGGCGCACCACCGGCGAGACGATCGCGCCCAGCTCGGTGTGGATCGCATCGGTAACCGCGATCTGGCGCGCGACCTCCGCGAGCCGGGTGCGCTGGCGCCACGTGGAGAGCTGCAGCAGTGCCAGGACCAGCGCCACCGGGAGCAGTACGACGCACGCGGTGAGGGCGCTCAGCACAGGAGCCTCAATCGGTTCTGACGACCGAGCCGGGATTGTTCGAGCCGAAGGCGGCGCTCGGCGACATCGGGGGCCGAGTCGCCGCTCGTCGGACTCACGAGGCGGACCCATTCGATGCGCAACATCGCGATCACCTTGATCTTGAGTGCTTCGAGCCGTGCCAGCATGTCGGCCTCCTTCTGCTCTCTGTGACACCGCAGCGAGGCCGGCGTGAAAACGCGGCGAGCGAGGCTAGGCCGACAGCGGGTGCAGATCCGGGCGGCAGGCCGTGCAGGGCGCCAGGCCGGCCGACTCGGCGCGCTCGCGCGAAGCGAAGAGGGTGAGATTGGCCAGTGTCCGCGAGGCGAGCGAGCCGCACGTCGGCAGGCAGTACTCGACCTCGTCGTGATCGCGCACGTACATCGTGTCGCGCGCGACATGGAAGTCACGGCGCGCGCGCAGGATCGGCACGCCCTCGACGCCGAGCAGCTGCTGCTTGAGGGGAAGCTTGTCACCCGCGTAGCCGGTCAGCGAGCCGGAGCTCCCGATGACGCGGTGGCAAGGCACCACGATCGGCAGCGGGTTCCAGCGCAGGGCCTGCGCGACCGCGCGCACCGCGGAGCGGTTGCCGACGTGGGTCGCGATCCCGGCGTACGACGTGACGGCGCCGTAGGGGATCGCGGCCGTGGCCTGTAGCACCGCGCGATGAAAGTCGCTGCGCGCCAGGCGCAGGTCGAGCGGCCACTCCAGGCGCACGCGGTCTCCCCGCAGGTACTCGAGCAACTCGCGGTAGAGCGCTTCGATCTCGGCGCCGTCCTCCTGGGTCTCGACCCCGGCGATCCGACTCAGGCGAGAGGCCCCGAGGTCGGCCCGCTCGTCCAGATACTCCACGAGCGAGACCCCGTGCTCCGACCGCGCGATGAGGATGTGGCCAAGCGGCGAAGGGAATACCCGGTACGACACCAGCCGCGACCTCAAATCGGCGAGCCGCGCCTCGAGCCCCTCGCGGGCGCGGGCCACGCTGTCCGCCGCCGCCGGCGCGCGCCGGAGCGCTCCCACCACGCCGTCGATCTCGCGATAGCGCCCGAACTCGACACGGCAGGCAGCGCACGCGCCGATGTGGTGCTCGACACGACGCGCGGCGCCGGGCTCGGCGTCCCCCGTCGCCGCGGCGACGAGATCGGATTCGATCTCCAGACAGACTTGCGGCTTGCGTTTAATCACGGTTGCTCCATGTTCGTAGGGCTCGTCACGGACGGCGGGGTCCCGGCCCCGCGACGTCCTGTGGGAGGGGGGAGATGGGGAGAGGGGACATGCGGAGAGGGGACATGCGGAGAGGGCGGGGATTCCCTCCGCTCGACTCCCCCGGTGTCTCGCGCGACGGGCGGAAGCTCGTGACCGTTGAGGCTCAGCCGGATCTTGCGGAGCGCCTGGAACACGTGGGCCCGCGCGCTCTCCGCCGAGCAGTCGAGGCTTCGCCCGATTGCCTCGTACTCGAGGTCGTGGATCTTGCGCATGATGAACGCCAGCCGTTGTTTGAGTGGAAGCCCGCGGACGGTAGCCTCGACGAGTGTCCTGGCCTCGCTGAACACCGCCTCGTCCTCGGGTCCTTCGGGGTCAGCCTCGCGTCGCGCTGTGGACACCGCCTGGTGGGCGACACGCCGGCGCTTCTCGGAGCGGAAGTGATTCCGGCTCAGGTTCGTCGCGATCGCGAAGAGCCACGCCCGGACGTTCGCGTCGGGGCCGAGCGTGCGGTAGGCGCGATAGGCCCGCAGGAACGTCTCCTGGGAGAGGTCCTCGGCTTCACTCGCGCGTGAGGTGACGCGCCGGAGATACCGGAAGATCTCCGCGTGGTGTGCGCCGACGATCGTCTCGAACGGCTGCGCGCCCATCATATGTAAGGACACCGGACCGGCCAGGATGTGAAACGGCTGGTCGGGCTCAGCACATGATAAGGTATGCCGCGACAGGAGCGGCTTGATGCCCTTTTCATGTCAGCGGAGACACCGCGGCTTGGTCCAGGCGGCGCCGCTGGACTGGACGAGCGCCACGATGGACCGGGGCCGTATGGCGCCGGCCGTGGAGTTCGTCGAGGTGTTCGAACGGGCGGGCATCGCCGACGTGCTGTCGAGCTTCGACGACGTGGCCGCCCGGCTCGCGCGGGGCGAGACGCCGTAAGCGGCCGCCCGATGGCCGAGACCGCCGACGTCGTCGTGGTCGGAGGCGGCGTCAACGGCGCGAGCATCGCCTACGCGCTGGCCGCGCGCGGCACGCGCGCCGTGCTCTGCGAGAAGGCGGCGCTCGCCAGCGGCGCTTCCGGCCGTTCGAGCGCGCTCGT
>Ga0066710_100004919_pt1 | contig 12002 bp, 10 predicted proteins | sample GraSoiAngelo_159_FD_79666 | JGI IMG/M metagenome (GOLD analysis project Ga0066710, IMG submission 79666) | Grasslands soil microbial communities from the Angelo Coastal Reserve, California, USA - 14_1009_16_40cm | ecosystem: Environmental > Terrestrial > Soil > Grasslands | place: USA... | reverse complement strand
GATGTCGAGATGGCGCCGGCGCTCGCACCGGCCCACTTCACGATGGCAAAGCCGGTCGGGTTGACGCCGGCGAGGTCCTTGCCGAAGACGAAGACGAAGGAGGCGAGCAGGACGAGGACGGTCACGACGTCCAGCAGGCGTTCGAGGATGATGGTGGCAAACGCGCCCGTCGCGGTCATGCGGTGCTGGTCGTGGCGCGCCTGCCTGGCGAGGAAGTACGGGCGAATGACCTCACCCGCGCGGGCCGGCAGCACGGTGCTTGCGGCGAACCCGACGGCGGTGGCGCGAAACGCGCTCGCAAACGAGGTGTGCCCCAGCGGCTCGAGCAGGTACTTCCAGCGCAGGGCCCGAATCGCGAGGTTCACGACCATCGTTGCCAGCGAGAGCGCCAGCCACTCGGGACGCGCATGGGCAATAGTCGTCATGACACCCCAAAGATCGACGTTGTGCAGAAACAGGGCGATCAACGCGAGGGCGATCGCCAGCACGATGAGGGTGCGGATGTGGGAACGCATTCGGCTTGAGCGTCCACTACTATAACGCCCCTACATGTTGTTGTTGTCAGCGTGTCACGCAGCCTGTAAGATTCAAAACTTCTTCGCAGAGGATTTTGTTGCCGCTCGCCCCGCCCATTCTTCAGACCACACTCGCTGACCGACGTCCGGATCGCCAGGGCAAGGTCCGCGACATCTACGATTTCGGCGACCGTCTGTTAATCGTCGCCAGCGATCGCATCTCGGCCTTCGATTACGTGCTCGGGTCGGGAATCCCTGACAAGGGCAAGGTCCTCACGCAGATGTCCGCGTTCTGGTTCGCCCGCACGCAGACCATTGTCGCCAACCACGTGCTGTCCACCGACCCGGCGGCCTACCCCGGCGAGGCGCGCCGCGCCGCCACGCTGCTCCGGGGCCGCTCGATGCTCGTCACACGCTCCGAACCGCTGCCGATTGAATGCGTGGCCCGCGGGTATCTGTCAGGGTCGGGCTGGGCGGACTACGCGGCCACCGGCGAGATCTGCGGCGTTCGCCTGCCCAGGGGTCTGCGCGAATCGGACCGGCTCCCGGAGCCCATCTTCACGCCGGCGACGAAAGCTCAGAGCGGCCACGACATCAACATCAGCGAGAAGGACGCCGCCGATCTCGTCGGCCGGCGCGTGCTCGACCGCCTCCGCGATCTGACGCTGCGCCTGTACGCCGAAGGCGCCGCGCACGCCGAGTCGTGCGGCATCATCGTCGCCGACACCAAGTTCGAGTTCGGCCTGCTCCCCGACGAGAGCGACAGCCGCACGATTGGGGATCGCGTCATCCTCATCGATGAGGCGCTCACCCCCGATTCGTCGCGCTTCTGGGCCCGGGATGAGTACCACCCGGGCGGTGCGCAACCCAGCTTCGACAAGCAGTTCGTCCGCGATTATCTCGAGCGGATCCGCTGGAACAAGCAGCCGCCCGCGCCGTCGCTCCCCGACGACGTCGTGACGAAGACGCGCGAGAAATACGTCGAAGCGTTTCGCCGTCTGACCGGGCGGGAGCTCGACCAATCGTGATCAGCGACCGGCTCGATCGCCTTGTCGAGGAGATGGTCGACCGCGGCGTCCAATTCGAGGATGCCGTCCGCGAATTCGAGAAACGGTTCATCGCGCGCATGCTCGGCCGGTGCGACGGCAGCCTGACGAAGACCGCCGGCGCGCTCGGCATGCACCGCAACACACTCACGCGGAAAATGGGGGAGTACAAGATCAAGCGACGGTAAATCGGCGATCGCCCGATCGGCGATCTCCGATCGGCGATTCGGGGTCTGGCACTCCCCCCTTGACAGTGCCAACAACTGCCATATACTTAGCAGTCGTGCTCGGCGAGTGCTAACCGGCAGGGCGCGGCACCGATCTCCAGGTCATTGGGAAGGAACTCCAACTTAACGCCTCACGGAGTACAACGCATGAACGTCAGACCGCTGCACGACCGCATCATTGTCCATCGCATCGAGGAAGGCGAACAGAAAATCGGCGGGATCATCATTCCCGACTCCGCCAAGGAAAAGCCCATGCAGGGCAAAATCATCGCCGCCGGCAACGGCAAATCCAAGGACGACGGCAAGCGCGTGCCGCTCGACGTGAAGGCCGGCGACCTCATCCTGTTCGGCAAGTACTCCGGGCAGGAAATCAAGCTCGACGGCGAGGAATACCTCATCATGCGTGAAGATGAAGTCCTGGCCGTCATCGATGAGGCCGCCGGGACGAAGAAGTCCAAGAAGTAAGAATCCAGTCGGCATTCGGCATTCGGCACTCAGAACTTGAGGAGTCTATCGATGGCAAAACAGATTGTGTACGGCGAGCAGTCGCGCCAGGCTATTCTGCGGGGCGTCAACCAGCTGGCCGACGCCGTGAAAGTGACGCTCGGTCCGAAGGGTCGCAACGTCGTCCTCGACAAGAAATTCGGCTCGCCGACCATCACCAAGGACGGCGTGACGGTCGCCAAGGAAATCGACCTGAAGGACCCGCTCGAGAACATGGGCGCCCAGATGGTCCGCGAGGTCGCCAGCAAGACGTCGGATACCGCGGGCGACGGCACCACCACGGCCACGGTGCTGGCCCAGGCGATCTACCGGGAGGGCGCGAAGAACGTCGTGGCCGGCGCAAACCCGATGGACATCAAACGCGGCATCGAGAAGGCGGTCGACGCGATCACCGCCGAGCTGAAGAAGATGAAGAAGGACGTCGGCGGCAACATGGTCGCGCAGGTCGGCACCATCTCGGCGAATAACGACGAGACGATCGGCAAGATCATCGCCGAAGCGATGGACAAGGTCGGCAAGGACGGCGTGATCACCGTTGAAGAAGCGCGGACGCTCGACACCTCGCTCGAGGTGGTCGAAGGCATGCAGTTCGACCGCGGCTACCTCTCGCCTTACTTCGTGACCGATCCGGAGCGCATGGAAGTCGTGCTCGAAAACCCGGTCATCCTGATTCACGAGAAGAAGATCAGCTCGATGAAAGACCTGCTGCCCGTGCTCGAGCAGGTGGCGCGCCTCGGACGCCCCCTGCTCATCATCGCGGAGGACATCGAGGGTGAAGCCCTGGCCACGCTGGTCGTGAACAAGCTGCGTGGGACGCTTCAGGCCGCCGCGGTGAAGGCGCCGGGCTTCGGCGATCGCCGCAAGGCGATGCTCGAGGACATTGCGATCCTCACCAACGGCAAGGCCATCACCGAGGACCTCGGCCTCAAGCTCGAGTCGATCAAGCTCGACGACCTCGGGAAGGCCAAGAAGGTCACCATCGACAAGGACAACACCACCATCGTCGAGGGCGCCGGCAGCTCGGAGGCGATCTCGGGCCGTGTCAAGCAGCTCCGCGCACAGGTCGAGGACACGACCTCCGAGTACGACCGCGAAAAGCTGCAGGAGCGGCTCGCGAAGCTGGTCGGCGGCGTCGCCGTCATCAAGGTCGGTGCGGCCACCGAGACCGAGATGAAGGAGAAGAAGGCGCGCGTCGAGGACGCGATGCACGCGACCAAGGCGGCCGTGGAAGAGGGCATCGTGGCGGGCGGTGGCGTGGCACTCATCCGCGCGTCGAGGGTGCTGAAGGACCTCAAGCTCGGCGGCGACCAGCAAATCGGCGTCAACATCGTCTCCCGCGCCCTCGAGGAGCCGATGCGGTGGATCGCCACCAACGCGGGCCACGAAGGCTCGATCGTCGTGCAGAAGGTACGCGAGATGAAAGAAACCGAGGGCTTCAACGCGCTCACCGATACCTACGAGGATCTCGTCAAGGCGGGCGTCATCGACCCGGTGAAAGTCGTGCGTTCGGCGCTCCAGAATGCCTCGTCGATCGCCTCGCTCCTGCTGACGACCGAGGCGCTCATCTCCGAGATTCCGGAAGAGAAGAAGGATGCGCCGATGCCGGGCGGCGGCGGCGGCGGCATGGGCGGTATGTACTAAGATGAAGAATTAAGAATTAAGAAGTTGGAATTTGGAATTTGGAATTCGTATTCCAGATTCCAAGTTCACCATTCCACATTCAAAAAGGCCCGGCGAGCCGACGCTCCCGGGCCTCTTGTTTACCGACCTGCCCTACCCGACCTACCTGCCCTACCCCGCTCTTAGCGAAGCGTGAACGTGAGCTCTATCGTGATCAGCACGGAAACCGCCTCACCCAGCCTGGTGCCGGGAGCGAAACGCCACTTCCGTGCGGCGGTGACCGCCTGCTGATCGAGGCCGAACGTCGGATCGAGCGACCGGATCACCTGCACGTCGCCGACAGTTCCGTCAGTCCGCACAACACATTCGAGCAGCACCGTCCCTTGAACCTTCGCGCGCATCGCGTCGGACGTGTACTGCGGACGTTCCTCGTGCAGCACGCGCGGCAGGGTGACGCCATTGCCAGGCCGATAGACCCCGCCGCCGGTGCCTCCACCGCTCCCGGGGCCGAGACCGGATCCTGTTCCAGGTCCCACGCCCGTCCCGCTGCCCGTGCCGGCGCCGCCGCCGCTGCCTGACCCTTGCGACAAGGTCGGCGGTCCGGGCGGTGCTTCGATCGCGCCGGGCAGGGAATCCTGCGCGGCTGCCAGGCTTTTGGCGGGGATGTTCAGCTGAGCCACCGGGTCCGGTTCTTTCTTCGCCTCCTGCATTTCGAGCTTGGGCGCTTTCGAAACAGGGACGGTGATCTTGTCCTTGCCCGGCAGCTCGGCTTTGCGCGGCGGTTCCTTCATCCGGTTGCCACCGCCGCCGCCGCCCCCGCCCGGCCCCGGCTGATTCAGCCAGGTGATGTTGACGTTGGGCTGTTCAGGCAACAGGGCCGCCGTGGTTGAGGCGGTCGAACCATAGCGGACCAGAAACAGCGCCAGCAGGCCGAACGCAGCGTGAGAAACCAGCGACCCGGCAAATGCAGGCGCAATTCGCTTTTCGGGCTGTTCGAACAGAAATGCAACCTCGACCGGGTGCGCGCCCTCGACGTGGACGGACAGGTGGCCGGCGGACTCATTCACGCGTACTCCTGCCGTCTGGTTGGGCTGGGCCATCGGGAATGCCAGCGGGCTCGCTGAGATATTGTTGCGCACCGGTCTGGCCGCTGCAACTGCAAAAGGAGTGCCTCGAAACTCGTGCGTATCTAATTGACGGCTTGGCTTCGACTCGGCCGGCTGTCCCCTTCAGAGGGGTCATCAGACACGGCCGGTCCAGGCACCAATCGCGGCGTTGCCTCCGCCGTAGGAATGAAGAAGCGCGATCGCATCGGCCGCGCGCGGTTCGTTGCGGATGGCGACCAGAATGCCACCCCGCCCCGACAGCGTCTCGAAGATGCGCGCATCATGCGCCTGAAACCCGACGCGTCGCATCGTCCCCGCCAAACCGAGCTTCGAAAGATCGCCGGCGGCGCCTTGGAGCGCGGCCACCAGCGGCCCGCGCACGACGATGGGGCCGAGGCCCGCCACGTCGAGACGTTCTCCGGGCGAGCCGAGTGCCTTTTCGATGAACGCCGACGCCTCCGGGCTGTCCTTCGCGAGAATGGTCAACGACTCAGCCGCAAACCCGGCGCGTGTAAGCGCGTCGAGCCCTTTTGCCGCCCACGCGAGATCCTGAAACACTCCAATCGTGAACCGGCCGACGTCGACCTGAACCATGGGCGTGTAATGTATCACGAGGGTGGAGAGGTGGAAGGGGCGACGTGCGAGAGTGCGAGCGTGGAGGGTGCGAGGGCGGGATGCCGAGGATGAGAGGGCGGGATGCGAGGGTGCGAGAGCGCGAGCGTGGGGACGTGCGAGCGTACGGTGTGTGACATGCAGCGTGTGAGCGTGCGACGTGCGAGTGTGCGGCGTGCGAGTGTGCGGCGTGCACACTGACGTTGCGATTGTGGGTGCGGGACCGGCAGGTGCACGGGCGGCGTACGTGCTCGCGCGCCATGGCGCCCGCGTGACGCTCTTCGACAGGTCGCACCCGCGCGAGAAACCGTGTGGCGGTGGCGTCACCGGCCGCGCGCTGGCACTGGTCGCCGATACGTTCGACGCGGCCGACTGCGCCGCCTCGGTGATCCGTTCGGCTCGCTTCATTGATTCGCGTCGGGGCCAGTCGGCGTTTGTGCTGCTGGACGGTCACGGCGCGAGTGCCGGGAGCGCGCTGCTGGTCGCGAGCCGCGCGACCTTCGACGCCGCCCTGCTGTCGGCCGCCGAACGCGCCGGCGCGGTCCTGGATCGATCGCGGGTCGTCAACGTGACGGTCGAGGCCAGCGGCGCGTGCCTCGAGACGACCGGTGGCAGGCGTCGCGCCGCGTTCGTGATCGGCGCCGACGGCGCGAACAGCCTCGTCCGCCGCCGCGTCGAGACCGCGTTCCGCCGCGACCAGCTGTCGATTGCCACCGGGTTCTTCGCGCACGGCGTCACGAGCGACGAGATCGTCATCGAGCTCACGTCCGATCCGCCGGGCTACATCTGGTCGTTTCCGCGTCCCGATCACCTCGCCGTCGGCATCTGCGCGCAGGCGGATGCCGGCGTCACCGCAGAAGCGCTGCGGTCGAGGATCGCCGCGTGGATCACCGCGACCGGAATCGCCGGCGGGGGACGGCTCGATCCCTACTCCTGGCCGATTCCGTCGCTGAGCGCGCGTGACTTCGACTCGCTCGATTTGACCGGCCCGCGGTGGGGCCTCGTCGGCGATGCCGCCGGGCTCGTCGATCCGATTACAAGGGAGGGCATCTACTTCGCGCTCGCATCGGGCCAATGGATCGCCGATGCGCTGATCGCCGGTGGCTCCATGAGCGTCTACGGGTCGCGCGTCCGGGATGAGGCCGGGTCCGAGCTCGGACGCGCCGCGCGGCTGAAGGCGGGGTTTTTTCGTCCGGCGTTCATCGGGCTCATGATGCGCGCGCTGCAACAGAGCGCGGGCATCCGCGCCGTGATGGCCGATCTCGTCGCCGGCCGCCAGCCTTACGCAACGCTCAAGTGGCGGCTGGCGAAAACGCTCGAAGTCGGTCTGGCGTGGCGGGCACTCCGTTCGGTCCGGCTGAAGAGCGTGTGAAGGATCACGGCCCGAAGTAAAATCCTCTCGATCCTCCGGTCCGCGCCCGCGCCCGGACGCCCGGAAAGTTCACCACCACGCTCAACCAGGTTCACGCCCGACGTAAATTGCGCATAAGGCGTCGTGGCGAGCGAGACGAGAGGAGCGGCGACGAAGAGTGGTACAATCTGCGCCAAGCGAAGGAGCACTCGTATGCCGCGAATTGGATTCCCGGAGCTCGTCGTCGTTCTGCTGATCGTCATCGTGATCTTCGGCGCAAACCGCCTGCCGGGCCTTGGCCGGGGCATCGGCAACGCGATCAAGAATTTCAAAGACGAAATGAAAGACAAAGACGACAAGGGCGACCAGAACCGAAGGGCGTCATAGCACGACGCGGCTCTCGCCCATGCGGCGCGTGACGCGCTCGCGGTCCAGGTACTCGAGCAGCGGAATCGCGAACTTCCGCGTGACGCCGAACCGCTCCTTGAACGTGGCGACGTCGATGCGCGCCCCGGCGCCCGCCGAGGTCTTGAGCGCCGCCACTTCCGCTTTCAATCGTTTCAACGCCTCGTCGTGGAACAAGAGCACATCCACGCGCACCAGGACCTTCTGACGTTGGAGTAACTTCAGCATCCGGTCCGCGGCGGCGGCGGGCACACCGGTGGTGGTCGCGATCGACGCCGCGTCCGGCGGCTTGAGCCCGCCGTCGCGGTACGCGCGCTCGATCGCGGCGTGCGCGCGCGCTTCTTCCGGCGACAGCGCGACCCGGTGCGTCGTCAACGCAATCCGATCTCGAACGCTGATCGTGCCGGCGGCCGCCAGATCGACCAACACGCCGTCGAAGACGGCTGGATGGGCATGCGCGGCGAGCTGCTCGCGCAGTTCCTCGCGCGGCACTCCTTCCGAGAGCGGCTGGGCGCGGTGATGCTCGGTCAACGCCGCGACGATGGCGTCCTTCAGCTGCGTGACGATCTTCGACGCGACGAGCACGTCGTCTGCGCGGACCGCGTGCCTGGCGGCGACGAGTGAATCGGCGCGCGCGTTCACGTTGCGAGGATCCACGCTGGCGCGAGAGGTGAGCGCAGCAAGCGGGAGCCCTGCGGGCCCAGCGTCTTCGATCATCACCGCGGCGGCACGCTGTTCCACGTCAACGGAATCGTCCGACGCCGGATCGAAGTCCAGCCTCCGGCATCGCTCCAGCGCGGCCGCGCTCCGAATCGGCATCCGCGGCGGGCGCGGATCGAGAATGAGCCCGCCGGCAATCGTGACCGGCGGCGAATACGCGCGCAGGATGTAACGGTCGCCGCGCGCAATGACCGCCGGCCCTTCCAGCCGCAATCGCGCGAACGCGCGCGCACCAGGCGCGATCACCGGCACGACGCGCTCGCGTCCAGGCCGGCCGACCTTCGTCCGCCCGGGAGGCCGCCTGCGCGGATCGAGCGCTTCCGCCTTCGCTGAAGCTTCGGCGGACTGCCGTAGCCCTGGCGGAGGCTGGGCGGCGAGCCCGGCCTCGGCGGCGGCGGGAGCTGCCTCCGTCCCGGCCGGCCCGACAAGGGCGACGCGTCCGAGAATCTCCGCCGTCCCCTGATGAAACCGCACGCGCGCGCCGTGCTTCAGCGGCCTGGCGCCGGGCAGCACTTCGACGACGACGTCGGCGACTCGCGTCGCTTCGAAACCACCGGGAGTGACGAGCGCCTGCCCGCGGTCGATCTCGTCGACTTCGACTCCCCCAAGGTTGACCGCTACCCGCTGGCCGGCGATTGCCTCGCTCGCCCGCTGCCCATGCACCTGCACGCCGCGCACTTTCACCTGCCTGTCGCCTGGCGCGACAGCCAGTCCGGCGTCGACGGCAATCCGCCCCGACACGAGCGTGCCGGTGACGACGGTGCCGAAGCCTTTCATCGAGAACACGCGGTCGATCGGCAGACGCGTCACGCCGTGGACGGCGCGGCCGTGCACCTTGCCGCTGACCTCCGTGAGCGCGCCGCGGAACGCGTCCAGGCCGTCGCCTGTTCGCGCGGACACCGGCACGACGGGCGCACCGTCGAGAAACGAGCCGGCGGCAAGCTCGCGGACTTCGAGACGCACCAGCTCCAGCGTGTCGGCGTCGACCAGGTCCGCCTTGGTGAGGGCGACAAGGCCGGTCGGCACCCGCAGCAGCCGGCAAATGTCGAAATGCTCACGTGTTTGCGGCATCACGGACTCGTCGGCCGCGACGACGAGCACGACGAGATCGATGCCACCGACGCCGGCCAGCATGTTCTTGACGAACCGCTCGTGGCCCGGCACGTCGACGAACGCGAAGTTGATGCCGTCGATGGTCTGGTGGGCGAACCCGAGGTCGATGGTGATGCCCCGGGCTTTCTCTTCCTTGAGGCGGTCGGGATCGGTGCCGGTCAGCGCGCGCACCAGGGCGCTCTTGCCGTGATCGATGTGCCCCGCCGTTCCGACCACGACCGACTTCATGTGCGCCGTCGCCCCTTGACCTTCTGTCTTTCGTTCCTGCCCGGTCGCCGCTTGCGCCGCGTGTCGTGCTTCGGGGCGGCCTTGCCGCGCCGCGGGCCACGCTCGCCTTCTCTGACGCGTTCGAGGATTTCGACGAGCCCGAGCTCGATCTGCCGCATCTCCATGTTGACGCGCGTGACCTGCACCTTCACCTTGTCGCCCAGGCGATACACCTTCTGGGTGTTCTCGCCGCGCAGCAGGTGCGCGCCCTCGATGAACCGGTAGTAGTCGTCGGCCATCGTGGAGACGTGAACCAGGCCTTCGACGAAGTGCTCGACGAGCTCGATGAAGAGGCCGAATGCGGCGACACCGGTGACGTAGCCGTCGAATTCATCGCCGACCTTGTCGGCCATGAACTTCACTTTCTTCCATTGCAGCAGCTCGCGCTCCGCATCGTCGGCGCGGCGCTCCATTTCGGAGGTGTGCCGGGCGACCTCGGGGAGCTCCTCGTTCCACTCCTCACGCGCTTCGGCGGTCAGGAGACCGTGGCGCGCGGCGCGCAGCGCACGATGGACCACGAGGTCCGGGTAGCGGCGAATCGGGGAGGTGAAGTGCGTGTAGCTCGGCGCCGCGAGCCCGAAGTGGCCGAGATTCTCCGGCGCGTAGCGCGCCTTCTGCATGGTCCGCAACATCAGGAATGCGATCGGCTTCGCTTCGGGCTTCCCGTGAATCTTCTCGAGCAGCTTCTGAAAATGGCGCGGTCGAAGCGCATTGGCGGGAGCCGCGAGGCTGTACCCGAAGCCGGAGATGAACTCCTCGAACTTCGCCACCTTGAGGATGTCCGGATCCTCGTGGATGCGATAGAGCGCAGGGGCGCTCTCGGCCTCGAGGTAGGAGGCGACGGTCTCGTTGGCCAGCAGCATGAACTCTTCGATCAGGCGATGCGCGACGTTCCGCTGAAGCGCGATGATCCCCTCGACGATCCCGCCCTCGTCGATGATGACCTCGGCCTCGTTGAGGTCGAAGTCGATCGAGCCGCGGCGGCGGCGTGCATCGTTGAGAATCTGGAACAGCTCCCGCATCTCGTCGAACATCGGCACGAGCGGAGCGTACTGCTCCAGCAGCGCGGGATCGCGATCGGTGAGGATGCCGTTCACGGCGGTGTAGGTCATCCGCTCGCTGCTGTTGATCACGCCGTCGTGGAACTCGTGCCGGACCACCTGCCCGCGGCGGTCGACCTCCATGAAACAGGACTGCACCAGACGATCGACGTGCGGATTCAGGCTGCACAAGCCGGTCGCCAGCTCGGACGGGAACATGTGCACCGCACGCTCGGGAAAGTACACCGACGTGCCGCGGTCGTACGCCTCGCGATCGAGCGCGCTCCCGTCCTGCACGTAGTGCGAGACGTCGGCGATGTGCACGCCGAGCCAGAAGCTCCCGTTCCGCAGTTTTTCGAGAGTGATCGCGTCGTCGAAATCACGCGCATGTTCGCCGTCGATCGTCACCGTGAGCAGGTCGCGAAAGTCGCTGCGGCCGCGAATGTCGCGCTCCGATACCGTGGTCCCCAGGCGGACGGCCTCGGCGATCGCGTCGGCCGGATGGGCGTCGGGTATCCCGAAGGTGCGAATGATGATTTCGGTGTCGACGCCGGGCGCGTCGATGTCGCCCAGCACCTCGGCGACGCGACCGATCGCACCCCGCGTGGCCGTCGGCCAGCGCGTGAGCTCGGCGACCACCATGTCGCCGGGCGACGCGCCGCCTTCCTGTCCGGGCGGGACGACGAGGTCCATCAGCACGCGGCGATCGAACGGCGCGACGTGGCCCATGCCGGCGTCGTCGCGGTCGTAGCGGCCGACGAGCGACGTGTTGCTGCGCTCGAGCACGCGGATGACCCGGCCTTCGGCGCGCCCGCCTTCCTTGATGCGCTCGATGCGGACCACGACGCGGTCGCCGTGCATCGCCTCGTTGAGGTGCGGATTGGAAATGTAGATATCGCCGCCGCCGGAATCGAGGGGACGCTCGGGCGCCACGAATCCATATCCGGCCGGATGGGTCTGCAGGCGCCCGACGTAGAGGTCCATCTTTTCGGGCAGCCCGAAACGATCACCGCGGATCTGAATGAGGTCACCGGACGCGACGAGGGACTTGACGTGGCGCTTGAACGACGTCCGGTCGTCCTTCGGGACTTTGAGGACCTGGAGCAGCTCGCGCATGCCGGCGGGATGATGGACCCGTTCCCGCATGAGGGCGAGGACTTGATCGTGTGAAAACATCTGAATTCAGGCTAACAGAATTATTTGAAGGTCGCCGACATTGGTGCCGGTCGGACCGGTGTGAATGAGATCGCCCAGCGCGTCGAAAAACGCGTAGGCATTGTTGTCCGAGAGATGGCGATCGGGCGAGAGCCCGGCGGCTCGCGCACGCTCGAGGGTCGTCGAATCGGCGACCGCTCCCGCGGCGTCGGTCGGACCGTCGATCCCGTCGGTGCCCACGCTCGCCATCACGACAGCGGCGCCAAGCCGGGCGAGCCCTTCCGCCGCGGCCAGCGCGAATTCCTGATTGCGGCCGCCTTT
>Ga0066710_100004918_pt1 | contig 12002 bp, 9 predicted proteins | sample GraSoiAngelo_159_FD_79666 | JGI IMG/M metagenome (GOLD analysis project Ga0066710, IMG submission 79666) | Grasslands soil microbial communities from the Angelo Coastal Reserve, California, USA - 14_1009_16_40cm | ecosystem: Environmental > Terrestrial > Soil > Grasslands | place: USA... | reverse complement strand
GGTGCTCGAGCCGAGCAGGCCTTCGGCAGGCAAGGGTATGCCGAGCGAGGCGAGGAGCCACGGAATGAGCCCGCCGCCCGGATCATACATATAGCGGAACAGGAAGCCGACCACTATGGGCGCGATGGTCGTCGGCATGATGAGGAGCGCGCGCGTCACATTCATGCCCGGCACCTGGCGCACCAGGAGCAGAGCGATGGCAAGTCCGAGGACGAATTCGATGGCCGTGCCGGCGATGGTGATGAGGAGGGTGTTGTAAAGAGCGCCGAAGAAGAACGACCCCGACAGCGCCATTTCGTAATTGCCCCAGCCGATGAAGCCCATTGGCGTCGGACTCATCTGCAGATTCCAGAAATAGAAGCTGGATTTGAGCGCGAAAATCAGCGGGAAGGCGATCAGCGCCACCAGCAGGATGATCGATGGGCTGATCAGCAGCCAGGGGACGAAGGACGGCAGGCGCCGTGCTCTATGGGGTAGTATGCTTGTCGTCTGCATGTGTGAAACTGATGCTTGGATTCATTGAAGACCGCTCTGCGCGAAATGTTCACTGATCCCATCCCGTCATCCCGGCGAAAGCCGGGATCCTCTGACCCAAAAGAACAGCGCCACTCGCTTTGCCCATATTCAATGGATCCCGGCTTTCGCCGGGATGACGGTTAGGGGGCGCGCCAGCTTGCTGCCGGCGCGCCCGAGTTTTTTTAAGCGAGCGAGGCCATCAGGGCCTTGGTCGCATCGAGCGTGTCATCATACGAGGCCTGCTGATAGGGGATCAGGAAGTTGCCCTTGAGGATCGTCTGGAAGAATACCGAGGTCTCCTTCAGCGCCTGCTCCGGGGTCAATTCGCCCGAAAGCACCTTGTTGAGATTGAGTCCGTAGATGCCTTCGAGCGTCGTATAGACCGGGCAGGGCGGGCGCACGACCTTGCCATCACCCTGTTCAAGATCGGCGAGCTGGCCTGGCAGATGCGGATAGATCTTGATGAGTTCGGGATCCTTGTAGAGCGAGGGCCGCGCGAAGTCGGAGAACTGGTAGCCGAACTTGTTGTAGAGGGCCATTTGCTTCTGGGTCTTGGCTGAGGTTGCCCATTTGATGAACTGCCAGGCGGCGTCGGGATTGCTGGTGTTGCCGGCAATGCCAAGGCTGTGGCCGCCGATGCTGACGGTCTGCTTCTTGCCGGGCGCGGTTGGCAGTCGGGCGATGCCGATCTTGTCGGCAATGACGGAATCCTTGCCCGTCATGTAGCCGTCCTTCTTGCAGAGATAGGCGTAGGGCGTCCACCAGTAGAAGATGCCGATATTGCCCTTGGCGAAGCGCATGCCGGCATCGAACCAGTTATAGCCGACCGATTCCGGCGGCGAGTTCTTGTAGAGCGCCAGGAAGGTCTTGAGCGCCTCCAGCGTCTCCGGCGAGTCGATGGTCGGTTCGAAATCCCATTTGCCGGTCGGGAAGCTCTTGAACCAGTGCGTGCCCATGCTGGCGGCAAGCTGGGTAAACATGTGTACGACGGGGGCCGGCTGCTGGCCCGAGACGACGGTGCCCGCCATCTTGTTGCCGGAGAACTCCTTGCCATTCAGCTTCTCGACGATCCCCAGATAATCGGCCCAGCTCCAGCTGCCATCCGTTGGAATCTTGACGCCGGCCTGCTCGACATAATCTTTGTAGTAGAGGACGGTCTGCCCGTAGGTGGCGACGGGCAGCGTGCCGACCTGGCCGCGCCACGTATTCATCGAATAGAGCGCCTGCGGAACATAATCGGCGATGTCAGTGTCCTTGTCCGCCTTGATGAACTTGTTGAGCGGCAGGATCCATTTGCTTTCGAGATATTGGCCGAGCCACATCTGATCGACCGAGATGACATCGGCATCGGGCTCATTGCTGATGAAGGATGAGGTGAGGCGCGCCTGCAATGCCTCGAGAGAGATGGCCTCGATCTGGAGTTTGATCCCGCTCGCCTGCTGGAACTGGTCGGCCAGTCCCTCGATGGCATAATAGAAGGGATCGCCGGCAAGCAGGACGCGCAGCGTCTTGTCCTGCGCCCTGGCGCGCCTCGGCCTGAGCCCGAGAGCGGCGGCACCGGCAAAAGCAGCACTGCTCTTCAGAACGCTACGGCGGGAAACTGGAGATGTCGTAACCATTCTCATTCCTCCTTTGATGTGACGCCAAGATCTTGTGTCCCAACGTTTTCTTATGTTTGTTTGATGCTCGCACAAACTTATGATATCGTCAAGCATAGAGGCCAACGGGCGCCATGAGATTCGCCGGGTAGCCTTCGTGGTGCTAGGCCTCGCCACGAGCATGGGCGATTCGTCCGTCCGAGATTGGAAAGGCCGGCGAATGTGCTGAAGGAACGGGATCGATAGCGATGGTGTCCGACGGAAGGTCTTCGTCCGAGAGCGAAAGGGGCGGCCTCGCGGCGATCAACGAATTGCTCGATGAGTCCGCGCGGCCCCGGGGCCGGACGCAGGGCCTGATCTCCTCCTCGGCGATCGGCCTCGCCAATCGAGGACGCGTTCTTCAGGTATTGTTCGATCTGGGCCCCACCAGCCGCGCCGAACTTGCCCGCCATGTCGGCGTCAACCGGGCCACCATCACGGGCATCATCCAGCCTTTGATCGACCAGGGCCTCCTCGTCGATGGCGATCCACTTCCTTCGAAAGTGAGCGGCGGCAAGCCAGCCAAGCCCGTGTGGTTCGCCAAAGACGCAGCGCCAATCTGCTCGGTGCTCCTGATGCATGACAGCCTGCATTGCTGCCTAGTTTCCCTCGACGGCACGATCACGCTGGAAGCCAAGGCTGCCTTCCCGCCGGATGCCGAAGGCGTGGAAGCTTTGGCGCGCCCGATCTTCGATACGATCCGCCAGACCTTGTCGCTCGCCCATCGCCCGCCGCTCGGCATCGGTGTTGCGGCCGGTGGCATGATCGACACCGACAAGGGGACGATCGTCGCCGTGAATCTCGCTCCCCTGCTGGCCGGTTTTCCGCTCGGAGCCGAACTGACGCGCCGCTTCGGCCTGACCGCGCGTGTCGATCACCATCCGCGCGCTTTGCTGGTCGGTGACCGCTGGTTCGGCATCGGCCGCGGCAAGCGCCATTTCGCCGTCATCTACACGGGCGAAGTGTTGGGCGGAGCAATCTTTCTGGATGGCCACCTCTATCGCGGGCCAGCCGGTGGTGGTGGAGAACTTGGTCATACCTTCGTGCAGGTGGACGGCACGATCTGCCGCTGCGGTCGCCACGGCTGCTGGGAGACCATCGCCACGCTGGGCTGGCTGCGCCGGGAGGCGCAACAGGCCGGCCTCCCCTCGGCGCCGGTGATGGATTCGCGACGCCTCGTTGCGCTGGCCGAGGGCGGCGCCAGCAGTGCTGCAGAACTGCTCGATCGTTATGCCCGTAATGTGGCCGTCGGTATCGCAAATCTGCAACAGACCATGGCGCCGAATTTCATCGTCCTGCATGGCGATGTCGTCGGAGGCGGTCCTCGCTTGCTCGATGCCATAGCCCGTCATGTTCGCGAGCTGGTGCCTTGGCGCCCCGGTGGCGATATCGATCTGGTCATGGGAGACCTGGAGGACAGGGCCGCGTTGCGGGGCGCAGCCGGGCTCGTTCTTTCGGAATTGCTGCACTTCACGCTGTGAGGGGCTCACCCCATATAGACCCCACCCGTCACATTGATGCCCTGTCCGGTCATGAAGCGCGCGGCATCGGAACAGAGAAACACGGCGAGGCCCGCCACATCTTCCGGCTCTTCGAGCCGGCCGAGCGGTGTCTGTGAGACATATTCTTTGATGACCTGTTCTGAGCTGAGGCCGCGCAATTTCGCTTCCCACGCAACTTCGCGCTCCTGCATGGATGTCTTGACGAAACCGGGGCAGAGCGCATTGACCCTGATGCCTTGCGGGGCAACCTCGCGCGCCAGCGCCTGCGTCCAGCCGAGCACGGCAAATTTGCTGGCGGAGTAATGCGCGAGCAATGGTGCGCCGACCTTGGCCGCCAGCGAGGCCGTATTGACGATTACGCCTTTCTTGTTTGCTTTCAGGAAATATCTGACGGCCGCCTGGTTGGTCAGGAAGACGCCCTTGATATTCACCGAGAAGTTGAAGTCCCATTCCTCATCGGTGATGTCGATGGCGCGGTTCATCGTCGAGACGCCGGCATTGGCGATGAGTATGTCATAGGAGCCCAGCGTCTTCTCGATCTCGGCGAATGTCTTTTCGACCGAAGCGCGCTTGCTGACATCGAGGCCGAAGGCGCTAGCCTCCTTGCCGAGCTGCGCAGCGGTCGTCCGGGCTGCCCCAGGATTGAGATCGGCAATGGCGATGCGCACGCCATGGGCCGCCAATGACATGGCGATCGCCTTGCCGATGCCGGTGGCGCCGCCGGTGACGATGGCAGTCTTGCCTTTGAGGTCGGATCCGATGGGTGTCAACGAACAGTCTATCATATTTGTGCAAAATCACACATACAGTAACAAATGCGCTTGGTAAATCCATCAATAATGTTCAAGAATGTTTGATATCTCTCAGATTTGTGTTACGCCTTTGCATGAATCGCGCAAAGCCCCGGTTCCGCAAGGATTGATCGCATGGCATCAGACACGCCCATTTCACTAGCGCAGCCGCGCAGCGAGGTGGCGCGGCGCATGCCGGTCGAATTGCGCCAGGCCCATATCGTCGAGCAATTGCGCAAAGCGGGCTTCGTATCGGTCGCCGAAATCGCCGCTGCTCTGGCGGTCTCGGAAATGACGATCCGCCGCGATCTCATCGATCTCGAAACCGAAGGCCGGCTGGTGCGCACACATGGCGGCGCCATTGCGCTGGAAGGCAGCGCCATCAAGGCCTTTGATCGCGAGGAGCCAGCCTTTGAATCCCGGTTGCGTCATAACAACGCCGCGAAGGAAGCGATCGCTGCCGCGGCGGCAGGCATTGTCAGCCCGCGCCAGACCGTGGCGCTGGATGTCGGCTCAAGCGCCTTTATACTGGCCGCCCATCTCATCGCCACTCCCTCGATCAAGGTCTTCACCAATTCCTTGCGCATCGCGACGCTGCTCGGACGCGAAAGACGCGATGTCTATTTGCCGGGCGGCGAGGTGCGCGGCGATGAGATGTCGATGTGCGGGCCAACCGCCGTCGCCCAATTCGAGCAGCTGTGGTTCGACATTGCCTTCATCGGCGCGGCCGGCCTCACCGAAGCGGGCTTCTTCGACTATTCGCTGGAGGACAGCGAATTGAAGCGGGTCTATTTGCGCCGGTCCAGCCGCAAGATCCTGCTTTGTGACGCCGCCAAGTTCAATCATCTATCGCTGGTCCAGGTGGCCGCCCTCGATACGCTCGATATGCTGATCACCGATCAGGCGCCCACCGGCGATCTTGCCGCCGCTTTGTCCGGCGCCCGTGTCGAGATCCGCATCGCGCGCCCCGCCTCCACCGCTTCATGACCAGATAGACGACCATTAGGAGACTACGAAATGCCGTTCGATTTCTTTGGCGCCAGAAAGAAGCCCGTCATCGCCATGGCCCATATCGGGGCCTTGCCGGGCGCGCCGCTCTATGATGCGGCAGCAGGCGTCGAGAAGCTCATTGCCGATGTGCTGAAGGATGTCGACAAGCTGCAGGAGGGGGGCGTCGATGCCATCATGTTCGGCAATGAGAATGACCGACCTTATGTCTTTGCGGCCCCGCTCGAAGGCGTGGCCGCCATGACGGCGGTCGTCCAGGCGGTCAAGCCCGCTCTCAAAGTGCCCTTCGGTGTCAATTATCTGTGGGATCCGAAGGCCAGTGTCGCGATTGGCGCCACGACCGGCGCCAAATTCGTGCGCGAGATCTTCACCGGTGTCTTTGCTTCCGACATGGGCATATGGGAGCCCGATTGCGCCGGTGCGGCGCGGCTCAGAAGCAATCTTGGGCGCAGCGACATGAAGCTCCTGTTCAACATCAATGCCGAATTCGCCCATTCGCTCGACCAGCGCCCGATCGAATTGCGCGCCAAGAGTGCGGTCTTCTCCTCGCTTGCCGATGCGATCCTGGTATCGGGACCATTGACGGGCGAGCCCGCGATGCAGTCCGACCTGCGCAAGGTCAAGGACATGCTCAAGAGCGTGCCGGTCCTCGCCAATACCGGCGTCAATATCGACAATGTGGCGGACGTGTTGTCGGTTGCCGACGGCATCATCATCGGCACCCATTTCAAGATCGACGGCAACACCTGGAACGCCGTCGACGGCAATCGCGTCAAGCGCTTCATGGACAAGGTCGCAGGACTGCGCTGACCCTCGCATGACATACGTCATCGGCTTCGACATCGGCACGACATCGACGATCGGCATCCTGATCGGCCTGCCGGACCGCATCCTGCATATCGCGACCCGTCCGGTGACGCTCAAGTCGCCGCATCCCGGCTGGGCCGAGGAGGATCCCGAACAATGGTGGTCGAATGTCGGCGAGATCGCGCGCGAGCTCCTCGCCACCGGCAGCATAAAGGCCTCCGATGTCAAGGCAGTGGGCGTCACCGGCATGCTGCCGGCAGTCGTGCTTCTCGACGACAAGGGAAAACTGCTGCGGCCCAGCATCCAGCAGAGCGATGCGCGCTGCGCCGCCGAGGTGGTCGGATTGCGGGCGCAAGTGGACGAACGTGAGTTCACCCAGAAGACCGGCAATGGCGTCAATCAGCAACTCGTCATTGCCAAGCTCCTGTGGATCAAGAAGCATGAGCCTCAGATCTTTGCAAAGATCGCGACGGTCTTCGGCTCTTATGACTATATCAACTGGAGGCTGACGGGCGAGCGTGCGGTCGAGCAGAACTGGGCGCTCGAAGGCGGCTTCGTCAATCTCGCCGACCATCGGATCGATGACGAACTGGTGAGACTGGCGGGAATTCCGAGGAAGGCGCTGCCCCGCAAGACCGTATCGCATGAATTGCTCGGCCGCATCACACAAGGAGCGGCAAAGCATCTGGGCTTGCCGGCAGGCGTGCCGGTCATTGCCGGGGCGGCCGATCATATTGCCTCAGCCCTTGCCGCGGGCATCGCCCGGCCGGGCGATGTTCTGCTCAAATTCGGCGGTTCGGTCGATGTTCTGATCGCTACCGATCGCATCGCCCCCGATCCCCGCATGTATCTCGATTATCATCTAGTGCCGGGTCTTTATGTGCCCAATGGCTGCATGGCGACGGGGGGCTCCGGCCTCAACTGGTTCGCCAACAATTTTGCCGAAGGCGAACGCCTGAAAGCGCAGGCAGCAGGCATGATCCTGCATCAGTGGCTCGATCATCAGGCTGCGGCGATACCGGCGGGTGCGCAAGGCGTGCGCATCCTGCCCTATTTCCTCGGCGAGAAGACGCCGGTCCACGATGCCGATGTCAGGGGCGCCATACTGGGCCTGAGCCTCGCCCATGGCCCCGCCCATCTCTGGCGCGCTTTGCTCGAAGCCTATGCCTATGGCATCGCCCATCATGTCGAAGTGCTGAACGACATGGGACACCGCACTGAACTCTATTTCGCCTCCGATGGCGGCTCGAAGAGCACGGTCTGGATGCAGATCGTGGCCGATGTGCTGCAGAAGCCGGTGCAGCGGCTCGCCGGCCATCCGGGCTCCTGCCTGGGGGCGGCCTGGACGGCGGCGATGGGCATCGGGCTTGCCAATGACTGGTCGGCCATTTCGCGTTTCATCAGCCTGGCCGATCGTCTCGAGCCCGATCCGGCCCATGCCGATACCTATAGACGGGGCTATGCAGATTTCCGTCGCATCTATCCGGCGCTTGCCGGCCTTGAATTGAAGGAGACCCCATGACCATTCGCGCCGTGGCCTGGGATGTCGATGGCACGCTGGTCGACAGCGAGCCCTTGCATCACGACGCCCTGATCGCCGCCTGCCAAAACTGGAACGTCGATATTTCCGATATTACTGAAGACTTCTTTCGCGGCGTGCATATGGGCGATGTGTGGCGCGCCATTGCCCCGCGCATGCCGGCCGAGGCCGCGGAGCGGGACTGGATCGCCGCCAATGACGAATATTATGTGAAGCACCGCAAGCTTCTCAAACCCATGCCGCGGGCGCTCGAGACCGTTGCCGTCCTTGCCGAAGCGGGTCTATCCCAGATTTGCGTTTCCAATGCCGGCCGCATGATCCTCGATGCGAATATCGACGCGCTCGGCCTTGGCTCCCTGATGGAATTTTCGCTGAGCCTCGATGACGTCAGTGACGGCAAGCCGCATCCTGAACCTTATGCCTTGGGATGCGCCCGCTTACGGCTAAGGCCCGATCAGGTCATCGCCATCGAGGACAGTTCGACCGGCAGGCGCTCCGCGCGGTCTGCGGGACTCCTGGTCGTCGCTTACGATCATCTGGGAGAAGGGATCACCGATGCGGATCATATCATCCGCGACCTGTCGGGCTTGCCCTCCTTGATCGGTGCGCACCGGTCTGCGACCATGCCGGTTGCGATGCATGGAACCGGCGGAGCCTGACATGGTGTACAAGATCGATGCGCAAAGCGATCGGCAATATATCGAGGAATTCCGGGAAAAGCCGATCGGCGCCCACAGCCCGGGCCTGCAGCGCCTTCTCAACATCATCCGCAATGATCCGTCGGGCTATCAGATCGTGCTGATCTGCCGCAAGCCCTTCGCCGAATGGGTGCTCGGCACCATGCCGCCCAATCGCCTCGATGGCCCGATCGTCATCGAGGAAGGGCCGGTCTTCTCGAGCCGGGAAGAAGCCGAATGGGAAGTCTTCCGCCGCAGATGGCGGAAATACACCGGCGAAGACATCAACACGCCATTTCGTGACTGACAAGAAAAGCCGGGGAAAGTCATGCTCAAGATCGTCGGATATCCGGACCGCTACAGTGTGGCCCCAGGAGAGAAGATCGCCTTCAAGATCTCGCTTGAGGAAGGAACGCACTTCGATGCGCGCCTGGTGCGCGTCATCCATGGCGATTGCAACCCCGAAGGACCGGGACTGAAATTCCGCCATATCAAGTCAGCGGCCGACGGCCGCTACAGGGGAAAGCCGCAGCGCATTGATGCCGGCTCCTATATGACGGTCGAAAGCATTCCCGCCCTGGCGTCCGGCGCCTTTACTTTTTCCGCAATGATCTGGCCGACCTTGCCGAAGCGTTCGAACCAGACACTCATCGCCCAGTGGGACGTACAGACAGGAAGCGGATTTCGCATCGAGATGACCGATGGTGGGCAACTCGCCGCCACGCTTGCCGACACATCGGGGCGGACGGCCGAACTCAGGAGCGGCAGGGCCATGCTCGAGCGGCAATGGTACGCGATCGCCGTATCGATCGATCCCCTGACGGGCATGGTGGTGCTCGATCAGCGTCCGGTGCAGCCCTATTCCCGGATCGCTGACCGCGCTCATGCCAGCGCCAGGCTCGCGGTTGCGCCAGAGGCGGTTGCCGCACCGCTGCTGATGGCCGGCTGTGCCGAGCCCGATGGAACAATCGGCCGCCATTTCGACGGCAAGATCGACAGTCCCCTGCTTCTCTCGGGCGTCCATACCGCTGACCGGCAGGATGGCTATTGGCGTCCCGTCATCGATCCCTCGCTCTTGAAACACATCATTGCCAGATGGGATTTCTCCAGGGAAATCCGCAGGACGAGAACCGTCGATACCGGGCCCTCGCAACATCACGGCAGGATCGTGCATCTGCCGGCCCGCGGCATGAAGGGCTGGAACTGGACCGGCGAGGAGCATAGCTGGACGAGGAAGCCCGAACACTATGGCGCCATCCATTTCCACAGCGATGATCTCTATGATGCGGGCTGGGAGACGGCGGTCGAATTCGCGATACCGGATGATCTCAAGAGCGGTCCCTATGCGCTGCATGTGAGCTCAGGCGAGAGTGATCGGCAGGCGACGCGCGAGCAATATATCGCCTTCTTCGTGCGCCCACCGCGCAAGCGTAAAGCCGGGGTGAGCCGCCCTGAGGTCCTGGTATTGGCTTCGACCGCCTCCTATCTCGCCTATGCCAATCATGGCGAGCACATCACCGCGCGCGGCGCCGAGCGGCAGATGGCGCGCCTCCTGCAGTTCGGCCACACCGACCTCTATATGTATGACCATCCCGAACTCGGCGGCTCGCTTTATGACTGCCATGCCGATGGCTCGGGCGTGTGTTATTCCTCGCGGCTCAGGCCCAATCTCAATTTCTCGCCGAAATATCATTCCTGGCTCGGCGGCCATGGCTCCGGCCTTTACCAGTATAATGCCGATACGCATCTCTATGACTGGCTCGATCATCAGGGCGTCGATTACGATCTCATCACCGATGAGGATCTCCACAGCGACGGCTATGAGCTTCTGCGCGATTATCGCGTGGTGGTGACCGGCACCCATCCCGAATATCATTCGACGCCGATGTGGGATGCGATGAAGGCGTGGATCGATCGCGGTGGCCGGCTCATGTATATGGGCGGCAATGGCTGGTACTGGCGCATCGCCTATCATGACGAAATGCCGGGCGTCATCGAAGTGAGGCGTGCCGAGGATGGCATCCGCACCTGGGCGGCCGAGCCCGGCGAATATTATCACTCTTTCACTGGTGAATATGGCGGCCTGTGGCGGCGCATCGGCCGCGCCCCCAATGTCATTTGCGGCGTCGGCTTCATCGCGCAGGGCTTCGATGTCTCGTCCTATTACCGCCGCGCCCCCGATGCCGCCAATCCGCGGGCGGCGTTCATATTCAAGGGCGTCAAGGATGAGATCATCGGCAATTTCGGCCTGATCGGCGGCGGTGCGGCCGGTATCGAGCTCGATTGCATTGCCACCAATCTCGGCTCCCTGCCTAATATCCTGCGCCTTGCCTCATCGGAGAATCACAATTCGATGATGATGCTCGCCAATGAGGAATTCATGGTCGTGCCGCCCAATCTCGGCGGCGATCAGAATGAGCGCGTCAAGGCCGACCTCGCTTTTGGCGAGACGCCGTCGGGCGGCGCCATCTTCGCCACTTCATCCATCGCTTGGTGCGGATCGCTCTCTCACAATGGCTATGACAACAATGTATCGAAGATCTGCTGGAACGTGCTGCAGCGCTTTGCCCATCCTGAACCCTTCAAGGCGGCGTTCTAGCTCTGGGAGTGCTCTGCGACATTCACCCGATCTTGCCGCCAAGCTCGTCTTCGATATGAATGCGGATGATCTCATCGAAACTCTTCTCGGCCTCAAAGCCCAGCGCCGTCGCACGCCTGGCGTCGAAATTTTGCGGCCAGCCGGAGACGATCTTGCCGATCACCGGATCGGGCTCGCGGCGGATGAGGCGCACGGCCTTTTCGCCGGCGACCCGGCGCAGCGCCTCGATTTGCTCGCCGACGGTGGCGGAAAGTCCGGGCAGAGTGAGATTGCGGCGCGCACCCAGCACCGACAGGTCCATGCTCATCGCATGAAGCAGGAATGAGACCGCGGCGCGGGGCGATGCATGCCAGTGGCGCACCGTGTCATCGACCGGCAGCACAGCCTCATGTCCGGCAAGCGGCTCACGCAGGATATTCGAGAAGAAGCCGGACGCCGCCTTGTTCGGCTTGCCGGGCCTGATGCAGATGGTCGGCAAGCGGATGCCGATGCCATCGAAGAAGCCGCGCCGCGAATAATCGGATAGCAGCAATTCGCCGATTGCTTTTTGCGTGCCATAGGAGGTGAGCGGTGTGGTGAAGAACTCATCGCCGATCTTCTCAGGGAAGGGCGCGCCGAAGACCGCGATCGAAGAAGTAAAGACGAGGCGCGGCACATAGGGCGACTTCATGCCTTGCTGGCGGATTGCCTCGAACAGAGCGCGCGTCGCATCGAGATTGATCCGGTAGCCGCGGTCGAAATCGGCTTCCGCCTCGCCCGAGACGATGGCCGCGAGATGCACGATGATGTCGGGACGGCCGGCGACGATGTCTGCGGCGATGCCGGGTTCAGAGAGATCGGCGCCATGCGTGGCGAGCTTGCCGCCAAAGCCCTTCGGCTTGTCGGGCATGATCATATCGACGAGGCTCAACTGGTCGATGCCTTG
>Ga0066710_100004917_pt1 | contig 12003 bp, 9 predicted proteins | sample GraSoiAngelo_159_FD_79666 | JGI IMG/M metagenome (GOLD analysis project Ga0066710, IMG submission 79666) | Grasslands soil microbial communities from the Angelo Coastal Reserve, California, USA - 14_1009_16_40cm | ecosystem: Environmental > Terrestrial > Soil > Grasslands | place: USA... | reverse complement strand
TCCGAACTTGAGTTGCCGCGTCTGGGTGGCCAGCCACGTCGAGAGCAGCAGCAAATTCGGGATCACCTCGTAGCCTTCGTGCTGGAAGTGATGCTCGGCCATCCAGAGGCAGTGGTAGCCGAGCTCGTCCATCGTCTGGGCGACGTCGCGCGCGGTGACGAACGCCTCGGCGAAGCGCTCGTTCGAATAACGGCGCTCGTTGGCGGGCGTCCCGTCCTTCCCGACGTTGTCGAGGTCGATCTGGCCGACGTAGAGAACGGAGAACTTGGTGATCACTTGGCTCTCCATCCCCCGTCGACCACGAGGGTGTGCCCGCTCATGTACGCAGCGTCGGCGGAGACGAGGAAGCACACGGCGGAGGCGATGTCCTCCACGGTGCCGCGACGCCCCGCCGGCACGACGGCGCGGATTTGCTCGTCGTTGACGGCGATCCCGCGCGTGCTGATGTCCGGCGTACCGGGGCCGAGAATCGCCTGGGAGTGCTGGCGGAGCCCGGTCAGGATCGGCCCGGGGCACACCGCATTGATCGTGATCCCGCGCGCCGAGTACACGACCGCCATCTGCCGCGTGAGCCCCACCACGCCGTGCTTGGCCGCCACGTAGGCGGCGCCGCCGCCCGTCCCGTTGAGTCCGGCCACCGAGGCCATGTTGACGATCCGTCCCCGGCCGCGTGGCAGCATCTCGCGCAGCGCGCGCTTGCAGCCCAGGAAGACGCCGGTGAGATCGATGTCGATCACGCGCCGCCACACGGCCTCGTCGGTCTCGTCCACGTTGAAGTAGCCGTCGAGAATGCCAGCGTTGTTGATCATCATCTCGAGGGGGCCGAGCGTAGCGATGGCGCCCTCCACCGCGCGATCGAGCTCGGCCGCCCGACTGACGTCGGCGCGGAAGGCCGCCGCCTTGGCTCCATTCTTCGTGACGAGCTCGGCCGTCTCCCGCGCGGCCGCCTCGTCGAGGTCCACCACCGCCACCGAGGCCCCGCGTGTCCCCAGCATGACTGCGGTGGCGCGGCCGATACCGGAGCCGGCGCCGGTGACGACTGCTGTGCCGCTCAGGATTCCGTTCATTCCAGGAACTCCTCCCCACCGCCGCGCCGTTGATGCGTCCCCGCCATTCCTCGGCGTACTCCGCCACCCCTGCCGTGGCGTGATGGACGGCAAGAGCGTTATTGTTCAAACATGTCTCGTCTCAAGACTAGCAAGAGAGCCCGCCTCCCCGACAGGGCCTTCGCCTACATCGACTCGCGCGGCCGGCGGCGGCTTCCGGTCCACGACAAGGCCCACGTGCGCAATGCACTCGCGCGGTTCAACCAGGTCGCCTTCGAGAACGATGCCGCCCGGGAGCGCGCCCGCAAGCGGCTGCTGAACGCGGCGAAGCGCTACCGCATCGTGCCCGTCGGGTTCATCACTGGCCAACTGCAATCGGAGCGGCGACACGCGACGGCCGGTCGCCTCGTGATCGAGTTGGGTCGCAATGCCGCACCCGGCGAGCTCGAACAGCGGCTACGCACCGTCCTCCGGGACCCGAGCCTTGCTGTATTGCACTGGTCTGACGCTTCTGGGGCGTACCTCGATGGCACAGGCAAGCCAGTCCCGCTTCCCGCCGAAGGAGCGCAGCGCGGCGTGACGTATCTCGAGCGCCAGGGCCGGCCGATGACGGTACTCGTGCACGATCCAACGATCCTCGACGACCCGGCGCTCGCGGACACCGTGCTGGACGCCGTGCGCTTCGTGGTCGAGAAGGACCGTCTGCACGGCCAGATTCAGGCCACGGCAACGGATGCCGCGGCGCTGCCCACGGGGTTCGTCACCCTTCTGATGACCGATATCGAGGCTTCCACCGTCCTGCTCCGTAGGCTGGGCGACCGCTATGGCGCCGTTCTGAACGAAGTCAGAGGCATCCTCAGGGCCGCCGTATCGCGAGCGAGCGGCCGCGAGATCGACGCCCGCGCCGATGAGTTCTTTGCAGTCTTCGAGCGGGCCGCAGCCGCCACTGAAGCCGCCGTAGCGATCCAGCGCGAACTTGGCACCCGGGCCTGGACCGACAATCTGGCCGACGGTCTCGAGGTGCGGGTCCGTGTCGGGATCCACAGCGGCCGCCCGACACTGACCGATGTCGGGTACATCGGTCTGGCGGTTCACACCACGGCTCGCGTCTGCTCGGCCGCCCACGGAGGGCAGATCGTCATCTCCGGGGCGACCCGAGCAGCGGTCGCTGCATCGGCGTCGACCGGCATCCGATTCCGCAGTCTCGGTCGACATCGCCTCCCTGGCCTTCCAGAAGTCGAGATGCTCTTCCAGGTTCAGGCACAGGGACTGCGCGTCAAGTTTCCTCGGCCGCGAATCACGCGGCACGCCGTCACTCGCCGGCGACCCGATGACCACCCAATGGGCCTGGAGAATCGGCTGCGTCCCGAGCGGGGCCAGCTCGAGCTCCCTCAGCCGCCCGTTTGAGGCTCTCGAGACCGAGCTTCGCGTCAACGCCACGGAGCAGCTCGGCCTTCATCACGTCGCCTTCACCCTTCCGCCCATGGGTGATCGGAGATCGGCGGGCTCGAGCGTTGCCGGCTCGCCTTCGCGAGAACCTGACTTGCTAAGTCCGCTCGTCGGGCGTAGCCTACCGTCCTGTCACGACAACCGCGGGAGCTCGGGGACACCGGGCTGAGAGGGCGGCTGCCGCCGCCGACCGCAAGAACCTGACCTGGTTAATGCCAGCGAAGGGAGGCCAGTCATGCCGGCCAGCCGCAAGATCTACGTCCCTGGATCTCGTCCCGACATTCTCGTGCCCATGCGCGAGATCACGCTCTCGGGGAACGAGCCCTCGATTCGGCTCTACGACACGAGCGGCCCCTACACCGATCCCGACGTCCACAGCGACATCAAGCAGGGGCTGTCACCGCTGCGGCTGCCCTGGATCCTCGGGCGGGCCGACGTCGAGGAGCTGCCGGGACCGACGTCGCAGTACTTGCGCCAGCGCGAGAGCGATCCTGCCCTCGGTGGTATTCGATTCGCCAGCGTCCGGCGCCCGCTACGTGCCAGGACCGGGCGACGCGTCACCCAGATGCATTACGCGCGACGAGGCGAGATCACGGCCGAGATGGAGTTCGTCGCGCTGCGCGAGGGCGTCACGCCCGAACTGGTGCGCGACGAGATCGCCCGCGGCCGCGCCATCCTCCCCGCGAACGTGAACCATCCAGAGACCGAGCCGATGATCATCGGCCGGAGCTTCCTGGTGAAGATCAACGCCAACATCGGCAACTCGGCGGTGGCGTCGTCCATCGAGGAAGAAGTCGAGAAGATGACGTGGGCGACCCGCTGGGGCGGCGATACCGTGATGGATCTCTCGACGGGCAAGAACATCCACGAGACGCGCGAGTGGATCCTGCGCAACTCGCCGGTGCCGATCGGCACCGTGCCGATCTACCAGGCGCTGGAAAAGGTCGGGGGCAAGGCCGAAGACCTCACGTGGGAGCTCTATCGCGACACGCTGATCGAGCAGGCCGAGCAGGGCGTGGACTACTTCACCATCCACGCCGGCGTCCTGCTGCGCTACATCCCGCTCACGGCCAAGCGCGTGACCGGCATCGTCTCCCGCGGCGGATCGATTATGGCCAAGTGGTGCCTGTCCCACCATCAGGAGAGCTTCCTCTACACGCACTTCCGCGAGGTCTGCGAGATCATGGCCGAATATGATGTTGCGTTCTCTCTCGGCGATGGTCTTCGCCCGGGTTGTCAAGCGGATGCGAATGACGAAGCTCAATTCGCCGAGCTCGACACGCTCGGTGAGCTGACGAAGATCGCGTGGGAGTACGACGCGCAGGTGATGATCGAGGGCCCCGGCCACGTGCCCATGCACCTGATCAAGGAGAACATGGACCGGGAGCTCGCCGTCTGCCACGAGGCGCCCTTCTATACGCTGGGGCCGCTGACGACAGACGTCGCGCCGGGCTACGACCACATCACCTCCGCGATCGGCGCCGCGATGATCGGATGGTTCGGCACCGCGATGCTCTGCTACGTCACGCCCAAGGAGCATCTCGGCCTGCCCAACCGCAAGGACGTCAAGGACGGTGTCATCGCCTACAAGATCGCTGCTCACGCCGCCGACCTCGCCAAGGGCCATCCGCGCGCGCGCGAGTGGGACGACGCGCTCAGCAAGGCGCGCTTCGAGTTTCGCTGGGAGGACCAGTTCAACCTCTCGCTCGATCCAGAGACCGCGCGCGAGTTCCACGACGAGACGCTGCCGGCCGAGGGCGCCAAGCTCGCCCACTTCTGCTCGATGTGCGGGCCGAAGTTCTGCTCGATGAAGATCACGCAGGAGGTCCGCGAGTACGCGGCGCAGCGTGGTATCGGCGAGCAAGCGGCGGCCGTGGTCGAGGGACTCAAGGAGAAGGCCGCCGAGTTCAGGACGACCGGAGGCGAGATCTACCGGAAGACGTGAGCCGAGGATGACCTCGCGCCCCGACGCGGCCCCAGGCGGGCCGCGTCGGGGACGCCGCGTCATTCATCGCGCTCGACCACGCATGGAGGCCGGTGAACCGGGCAAGGCCACGCGCTTGCCGGTGTCGGTCACCGTCCCGTTCTCCACCTTCAGGATGGAGAGATCGCGCGTCGTGTAGTTGCCGACGTAGATGTAGCGCCCGTCGGCGCTGAAGACCACGCCCTCGGGCAGGCCGCCCACCTCGATCTCCTGGGTCTTGGTGACCTTCTTCCCGTCGATCCGGAGCACGGCCACTTTGCCGTTCTTGTTCGCGAACCACGCGTTCTTCGGCACGCCGGCCGAACCGTTGAGCAGGATGGCCACCGCGATCTCACCGGTGGGGCTGATGGCAAAGCCCTCGGGCGCGTCGCCGACCACGATGCGGTCGATCACGCGCGGCGGAGTGGCCTCGAGGTCGATCACGCTCACCGTATCGACGTGACCGTCGGACGAGCCGCCGTTGCCGTTGTCGGCGGTGAGCGCGAGCTTGCCGTTGGGCGTCACGTCGATGTTGTACGGCCACTGCCCGACCGGCATGTCGTACTTGGTGTAGCTCACCTTGGGCCCACTCACGTCGAGCACGGCCACCTTGTGGCCGGGAAACTTCACGGCCAGGGCGCGCTTGCCGTCAGGCGTGAAGACGACGTGGGCCACGTGCTCGCCCATGGGCACGGTGTCGATCAGCTTCACCTCGTCGTGCATGATCGACAGCACGCTGATCGAGTTGTCGGCGCGGTTGGCTACCAGCGCAAGATCACCGCGCGAGTTGATGGACAGCCCCGACGGCTGCTTGCCGATCTCGACGGTGGCGATGAGCTTGGGCGGAGTGGCTTTGAGGTCGATCACGTAGACCTTGTTGTCAGGGGCTGGCTTCCAGGCGCCGCCGTCCTGCACCCACGTCATCGAGTTCGCGACGATGGCCAGCCGCTCGTCGGGTGTGATGGCGAGGTTCACGGGCGGGCCGAAGATCGAGTTCATGAGCTGGAGATTCGCGATCACGCGAGGCGACAGCGGATCGCTGCCGATGTCGATGATGGAGACGGTGTCCTTGCCGGGCGGCGCGAAGACGGGCTTGCCGGCGTCGTCCCAGCCGACTTTCTCGTCGTTGCCCACGATCATCAGCTCGGCGCCCATGGCCGGCTCGACGACGGCACCCGTGGCGACGATGACCAGCGCGAGGAGCACGGTGGCGAATTTCATGGAGGGCCCCTTTCGTGCGCGCGGAATCCTGGCACACGCGGGGAACCGGCGCAACCCGCACCGGCCGCTCAGGCGCCGGTGACGGCGTCCGGGTCGATCCAGTGCTCGGTGAGCTTCTTGCGGAGGGTGTTGCGGTTGATGCCGAGGATCTGAGCGGCCCGCACCTGGTTGCCGCCCGTCTCGCGGAGGACGGCGCGCAGCAGCGGCTTTTCGACGAGCCCGACGACCAGATCGTAGAGGTTCGCGCTGGAGCGCTCGCGCAGCCCGCGCACGCACTCGATCAGCTTGCGCTCGATGATTTCCTCGAGCGTGGCGTCGACCGCCACCGACGCGGCGGCTGACACCGGCCCGATGGGCAGGTGCTCGGGCAGGATGACGCCGGCGGTGGCCATCACCATGGCGCGCTGAATGATGTTCTCCAGCTCCCGCACGTTGCCCGGCCACTCGTACCCGACGAGCCGGTCCAGCGCCTCCGGCGCGACGCCGCGCTCGCCCAGCTCCTCGCTGTGCTTGGCCAGGAAGTGTTCGACCAGCAGCGGAATGTCGCGCCGCCGCTCGCGCAACGGTGGCAGGTGCACGGTGACGACGTTGAGCCGATAGTAGAGGTCCTCGCGGAAGCGTCCGTCCTTCATGAGAGCTTCCAGATCGCGATTGGTGGCGGCCAGCACCCGCACGTCGATGGCAATCGGCTCGTGGCCGCCCACACGTTCGATCGTGCGCTCCTGGAGCGCCCGCAACAGCTTGGTCTGGAGATCGACCGGCATGTCGCCGATCTCGTCGAGATAGAGCGTGCCCCCGTGAGCCAGCTCGAACTTGCCGAGCCGGCGCTCCTTGGCGTCGGTGAAGGCGCCACGCTCGTGGCCGAACATCTCGGATTCGAGCAGCGTGCCGGGGATGGCGGCGCACGACACGGCCACGAAGGGGCGGCCCGAGCGCCGGCTGTAGTAGTGGATGGCGCGCGCGACCAGTTCCTTGCCGGTGCCGGACTCCCCGCGCAGCAGCACGGTGACGTCGGTGCCGGCGATGCGTCCGATCGTCTTGTAGACGTCCTGCATCCGCGGGTGCCGGCCGATCAGCGCGCTGAACTCGCGCACCTCCTGCAAGCCGGTGCGCAGCCGCGCGACTTCCTGGGTGAGCCGGCTGGCCGCCAGCGCGCGCTCGGTGAGCAGCAGCACCTCGTCGATGTCGAACGGCTTGTTGAGATAGTCGTAGGCGCCGCGCTGCATCGCCTTGATGGCGGTGTCCATCGATCCGTGCGCGGTCATGACGACGACGTAGACGTCGGAGCGCAAGTCGCGAATCCGCTCGAGGGCGGTGAGGCCGTCCAGGCCGGGCATCCGAACGTCGACGAAGACGAGGTCGAAGGGCTGGGCGGCGAAGGCGCGCACGGCCTCGTCGCCACTCTTCACCGCGGTGACGTCGTGGCCCGCGCCGCGCAGGCCCTTCTCGAGGACCCAGCGCAGGCTGTCTTCGTCGTCGGCGACCAGAATGCGCGCGGCCATCAGGCGCGGGCGACCGGCAGGAAGCAGGTGACGGCGGTGCCGCGCCCTTCGGCGCTCTCCACGTGGATGACGCCCTGGTGTTCCTCGACGATGCGATGACAGAGGGCGAGGCCGAGCCCGAGACCGCGCTCCTTGGTCGTGAAGAAGGGATCGAAGATCTTGGCCCGGACGTCGGCGGGGATGCCGGCGCCCTCGTCGGCCACCTGGGCCTCTACCATCGTGCGCTGGCCGGTGCCGACGTCCATCTTGCCGTAGAGCGGGTTCATGCTCACCCGCGTCGCCAGCGTCAGCCGACCGCCCTGCTTCATCGCGTCCATCGCGTTGGCCACCAGGTTGTGGAAGAGCTGGAGCAACCGGTCCTCGTCGCCCAGGATCGGCGGCAGACTAGGATCATACCGCCGGACGAAGGTGACGCCACGCGCCCGCGCGTGCTCCTCGTGGAGGAGCGCCACGCGCTCGAAGAGCTGGTGGAGATTGAGCGGCGCCCGGCGGAGCTGCACGGGCCGCCCCAGGTCCAGCAGCGATTCGATGATGCGATTGACCCGGTCGACTTCCTTCGTCAGCACGTCGGTGTACTCGCGCCAGCGCGGATCGTCGCCCAGCTCCCGGGCCAGCAGTTGCACGGCCCCGCGAATGGCGCCGAGCGGGTTCCGGATCTCGTGGGCGACGCCGACGGCCATCCGGCCGGCGGCGGCCAGGGTCTCACCGCGACGCACTTCGTCCTCGAGCTGCCGAATGCGCGAGACGTCGCGCACGACGCCGACCGCAGCTTCCACGGTGCCGTCGCGGGCGAAGAGCGGCGCGGTGACGATGCTGACCGGGATCGTTCGGCTGTCGACCGTCTCCAGCACTCCGTCGGCTTCCGAGCGATGCTCACCCGTGGCCAACGTCTCAGTGAGACGGCGAACGAGCGACGAGCCTGCGGGCAAGATTTCCTTCAGGACCCGGCCCTGCGCCCGGCGGGCCGAGCGTCCGGTCAGCTCCTCCGCGGCGGCGTTCCAGAAGACGACGTGCAGTGCACCGTCCACCGCGATGACCGCGTCGGGCAGACCAGAGAGCACCGACTCGTAATTCATGACGCCATGCTCGCGTGGTCGCCGCAGCGTGAAGGGGGCGCGTTCATGCGGCGAGGGTGAGGTCGGGGATGGCGTTCATGCCGAGCAGCGCGCGCTCTCCTGCCCGCAGTCGCTCCGTCCCGGCGGCGGCAATCATCGCGGCGTTGTCGGTGCAAAGCCGTGGCGGAGGGATGTGGAGACGAACCCCGTGCTCGGCGGCCTCGGCGGCGAGCGCAGCGCGGAGCGGGCCGTTGGCGGCGACACCGCCGGTGAGAACGACGCGCTTGGTACCGAGGTGGAGCGCCGCCCGCAGCGTCCGGCGTACCAGCATCTTGACGACGGCCGCCTGGAACGACGCGGCCACGTCGGCGATCTCGGCTTCGGAGAGGGGCCCGTGGCGCTTCACGTACAGCGAGACCGACGTCTTGATGCCGCTGAAGGAGAAGTCTCGCGCGCCGTCGGTGATCTGGGCGACCGGGAAGGCGATCGTACGAGGGTCGCCCTGCTCGGCGGTCTTCTGAATGATCGGGCCGCCGGGAAATCCGAGCCCCAGGAGCTTCGCCACCTTGTCGAAGGCCTCGCCGGCGGCGTCGTCACGCGTCTGGCCCACCAGCGCATACTCCCGCGGCCGCCTGGCGTGATAGAGCGCCGTGTGACCGCCGGAAACAACCAGGGCCAGGAACGGGTGCTCGGGCGGATCCTCGGTGAGGAAGCTGGCGTAGATGTGGCCTTCGAGATGGTTCACGCCGACCAGTGGCTTGCGATGCACCCAGGCCAGTGACTTGGCCACGGAGCAACCGACCAGAAGCGAGCCCACCAGTCCCGGCCCCTGAGTCACGGCGAGGCCGTCGAGGTCGGCCAGCGTCACCCCGGCGTCGCGAAGCGCCTGAGTGACGACGGGGGCGATGACTTCGAGGTGCCGGCGCGACGCCAGCTCGGGCACGACGCCGCCGTAGGGCGCGTGAATCGCGTCCTGGGACGCAACCACGCTGGAAATGATACGGCGGCCGTCGGAGAGAACCGCGGCCGCCGTCTCGTCACACGAACTCTCGATGCCGAGGACGATCACCTTGCCCCCGGCTGGACTGCGCTACCGAACCTGCGTCGCCTGAGGCGCCGCCTGGGCCTGCGCGTTTCCGTTCGTGCGCTGCTCGAGCACGCGCATCGCCTTGAGCACGTCGAGCGCGCGCTGGAGCTGCACGTCCTTCTTGAGATCCTCCATCGGGTCCAGCGAGGGTGGCTGGGGCTTCGCATCCGCCGGCGGCTTGGGCGCCTCGACTACGATGTCGGGCGTGATGCCCTTGCCGTGAATCGAGCGGCCCTTCGGCGTGAAGTACTTGGCCGTTGTCAGCCGGAGACCCGAGCCATCCGAGAGCGGGATGATCGTCTGGACGGAGCCCTTCCCGAACGACTGCGTGCCCACCACCACAGCGCGACCGTAGTCCTGGAGCGCTCCGGCCACAATCTCGGACGCCGAGGCGCTGCCCTGGTTGACGAGGACCACCATCGGCAGGTTCGGGTAGGTCTTCTTGGCGTGGGCCGAGAAGCGCATGTTCTGGTTGCGGACGCGGCCCTCCGTATAGACGACGAGTTTCCCGTCCTCCACGAACTTCTCCGTCACCTCCACCGCCGAGGTGAGAAGGCCACCCGGATTGTTGCGAAGGTCGAGGACGAGCGCCTTCATGCCGTTCTTGGAGAATTTGTCGAGCGCCGCATCGATGTCGTGGGCCGTCTGCTCCTGGAACTGACGGAGGCGGATGTACTCGATGCCGTTGCCGAGGTCGTGCGTCCGCACCGACTGCACCCGAATCTGCTCGCGCGTGATCTCGAAGTCCTTGGATTCGGTCCAGCCCTCGCGGACCACACTGATGATGACCTTGCTGCCGGGCCGGCCCCGCATGCGCTTCACGGCGTCGGCCAACTGCATGTCCTTGGTCACCAGACCATCGATCTTCGTGATCCGATCTCCGGGATGAAGCCCGGCGCGATGGGCGGGCGTGCCCTCGATCGGAGCCACCACCGTCAGCACGTCGTCGCGTAACGTGATCTCGATTCCGAGGCCGCCGAAGCTCCCCGACGTCTCCACCTGCATCTCGCGATAGCTTTCCGGATCGAGGAACGACGAGTGCGGGTCGAGCCCGCGGAGCGTCCCTTTGATGGCGTTGTAAATCAATTCCTTGGGCGGCACCTCGTCGACGTACTGATTCTGTACGATCGAGAGTACCTCGGTGAACAGCCGGAGCTGCTCGTACGTCCCGCTGCCATCGGTGCTCTTGCTGGCCACGGTGCCCCCGAGGGAGAGGGTGAGCACCACGAGCAATGAGCTGATCACGAACGCCTTCTTCATGAGGTTCCTCCGCTTAGCCTCGTTGCCGCAGCCACTCGGCGGGATCCTGTGGCTTGCTCTGGTAGCGCACTTCGAAATAGAGACTGGGTCCCGTCAGCGAGCCCGTGTCGCCCACGGTCCCGATGCGTTGGGCCTGTCGCACTTCGTCGGCCTCCTTGACCAGGATGTCGGCGATGTGCGCGTACAGCGTGAAGTAGTCGTTGGCGTGATCGAGGATGATCAGGTTCCCGTATCCTTTGAACCACCCCGTGTAGACCACGCTCCCGGCATAGACCGCGCTGACCTCCGTACCTTCCTGAGCTTCGATGTCCACCCCGTTGCGAAACGTCCGCGTTCCAAAGCGGGGGTGCACCTGCGGCCCGAACGCCGCGACAATCCGGCCCTCGGTGGGCCACGGCAGGCGCCCGCGGAGAGAGCCGAATCCCACACGAGGCGGGGTGCCATCGGCCGGCGGAGGCGCCTTCGCGACTCTCCGTTGCTTGGCCTGGAGATCCCGGATGAAGGCTTCGAGCCGCCGCGCTGCCTCGCTGAGCTCGCCCACCATCCGCTCGTGGTAGGCCCGCTCGTCGCGAACTTTAGCCAGCAACTGCCGGCGTTTAGCCGCCTCCCGATCTACTCCGGCCTGCTCCTGCCTGGCTTCGGCTCGCAGGCTCGCCAACTCGTTCTTCCGAGCTTCTTCCCGTTCTTTACGGTCCGCGAGCCTGTCGGAAGTTACACGATACTCTTGAATCGTCCTGGCGTCCAGAGCCGCCAAACTCCCGAGATGCTTGATCATTGCCGCCCGCTGGACGGGATCGTCTCCACTGAGGATGACAGGTAACGCCGCGCCCTGGGCGTGAATCTTGTATATCGTGCGGAGGCGCCGGGCCAGAAACTCCTCCTGCTCGGACCGATAGCTCTCGAGCCGGGTGATGTCGCCACGAAGCGTCCCGACCTCGGCCTGCGCCCGCTTGATGCGCTCGTCCAGCCGCGCCACGTCGCGCTGCTTCTGAGCGAGCCGGCGCTCCGTCTCCTCGATCTCGGCGAGCACGGACGTCTCGCGGCGGCGCGCGTCGGCGGCCTTCTCGCGCTCCTGATTGAGCCTCTTCTGCGTCTCCTGCAGCTTCTGCTGCTCGGCCTGGACGGAGTCCTCGCGCTTGGGCTGGGCGCCCACGGGCAGCGCGCTGACGGCGACGACCACCGCGAGCAGCAGCGAGCCGCTCCGTCTCACATTGCACTCCGGCCACGCGCCAACCAGCCGCCGAACGCGCCGAGCGCGGCGCCGGCCGCGAGCAGCCGGAGAATCGCCGACGCCGGGAGGAACTCGAGGCTCGGCAGTCCGACCGTGAGACTCATCAGCGGCTCGAGCTTCGGCGCCGCCACGCGGTACAACGCCACGAGCCCGAGGAGCGCGAACGTCGCGCCGAGCAGTCCCTGGATC
>Ga0066710_100004916_pt1 | contig 12005 bp, 9 predicted proteins | sample GraSoiAngelo_159_FD_79666 | JGI IMG/M metagenome (GOLD analysis project Ga0066710, IMG submission 79666) | Grasslands soil microbial communities from the Angelo Coastal Reserve, California, USA - 14_1009_16_40cm | ecosystem: Environmental > Terrestrial > Soil > Grasslands | place: USA... | reverse complement strand
TGATCGGGAAGCGGCTGGTCGAAATCGCGAAAGAGACCGGCGCCGATGCGATCGCACACGGCGCGACTGGCAAGGGCAACGATCAGGTCCGCTTCGAGCTCACGGCGTACGCGCTGATGCCCAACGTCACGATCATCGCGCCCTGGCGTGAATGGGATCTGCTGTCACGCGAGAAGCTAGTCGCGTACGCCGATCAGCACGGGATCCCCGTCGATTTCAAAAAGCGCAACGCTGTTGGTGCGCCCTACTCGATGGACGCGAACCTGCTGCACATCAGCTACGAAGGCGGCGTGCTGGAAGGCCCTGATTTCGCGCCCGAGGAATCGATGTGGCGTATGACGGTCGCGCCCGAAAAGGCGCCGGACAAGGCTCAAATCATCGAGCTCACGTACGAGAACGGCGACATTGCGGGCATCGATGGCGAAAAAATGACGCCTGCGCAGGTACTGACGAAGCTGAACGAGATCGGCGGCCGACATGGCATCGGCCGACTCGACATCGTTGAAAACCGCTATGTCGGCATGAAGTCGCGCGGTTGTTATGAGACGCCGGGCGGCACGATCATGCTGAAGGCTCACCGCGCGATGGAATCGATCACGCTCGATCGCGAAGTGCTGGCACTCAAGGACGACTTGATGCCGCGCTATGCACGGCTGGTTTACAACGGTTACTGGTTCAGCCCGGAGCGCACGTTGCTGCAAGGATTGATCGACGCTTCGCAAACAACGGTCAACGGTACAGTGAAGCTCAAGCTGTACAAAGGCACCATCATGTGCATCGGTCGCGCATCGGAGAGCGACTCGCTGTTCGACACGCGCATTGCGACGTTCGACGATGACGCCGGCGCGTACGATCAAAAGGACGCCGGCGGCTTCATCAAGCTGAACGCGCTCCGACTGCGCATTGCGGCCAACCGCCGGCGAGGCAAATAAGGCTCACGGGCGGCAATACGGGCAACGACCGGCGTGCCTGAGCTTCCGGATGTCGTCATCTATTGTGAAGCACTCGCCGCGCGAATCGGCGGCCAGGTGCTGGAACGCGTTCGCCTGATCAGCCCTTTCGTGCTGCGCACCGCGGTCCCGCCGATTGGCGACGTCGAAGGGAAGCGCGTCGTCGGCGTGGAGCGGCTCGGTAAACGGATCGTCATTGCGCTCGAAGGCGATCTTTTCCTCGTCATTCACCTGATGATCGCCGGCCGTCTGCGTTGGCTCGCCGACGGCGCAAAGCCGCCGGGGCGCATTACGCTCGCGCTGTTCGAATTTGCTATCGGCCGTCTTGCATTCACGGAGGCGGGGACGAAGCGTCGCGCGTCATTGCACGTGGTCCGTGGCGAATCGGCGCTCGCACAGTTCGACATGGGCGGACTGGACGTGGAGCGCGCTGATCGCGCTGCCTTCGCGCAGCGCCTGACAAGCGAAAATCACACGCTCAAACGCGCCCTTACCGACCCGCGTCTTCTAAGCGGCATCGGCAACGCCTATTCCGACGAAATACTCCACCGCGCGCGATTGTCACCGCTCGCCCTCACGCGCAAGCTTTCGGATGACGCGATGACGCGCCTGTACGCCGCGACGCGCGCGGTGCTCGCGGAGTGGATCGATCGGCTGCGCGTCGAGAGCGCCGAAAGCTTTCCCGAAAAGGTCACGGCATTTCGGCCGCAGATGGCCGTCCACGGCCGCTACCGGCAGCCGTGCCCCGTGTGTGGCGAACCGGTGCAGCGCATCGTCTATGCGGAGAACGAGTGCAACTACTGCGCGCGTTGTCAGACCGGCGGTACGATTCTCGCGGATCGGGCGCTATCGCGGCTTCTGCACGATAGCTATTCGCGGTCGCTCGATGACGGATGAATCGTGATGCGCCAAAATCGCGACTCTAGCTCCAATAGAACGACAGCGCTTCGTGCCGCGCGCGGCTGACAGCGACGCGCCGCGTTTGCGTGCGGCCCTGGTACTCCGCGGTCACGATGTACTGGCCGTCGGGCAGATGTGCGAGAAAGATCGGGCCCTGCGATGCGCGATCGACGATCACTTGACCGGCTGCGTCGAGGATTTGCAGATGCACATCGGCGACAAACTCGGCACGCTCGCCGTCGCCGCGCCGGGAGAACATGAGCTCGAGCGGATAAATCCGAGCCTCGGCGCGCAGAGCCTCGGCTTCCTCTTGCCCAATGCCGCCGTTCACGTAGTTGATGTGAGCGTTGATCAGGGATTGTAGGTCCGCGCCGTAGAGGTTCGAAACGGAGAGGGCGCCGGCGAGGACCACGGCTCGCAACGCAAGCCTGGCGGACACTGACATAACAACCTCCTTGCAATTCGTGGGCGGGTGCGCCGGAACAGAGACGCTTCTTTGGCAAGTTACGTCAGCAGCGGGAATGCGGCCATCGGCGGGCGGCGGCTGGCGCCGTCAGCGGATTGCCGACAACGTTGCACGGTTTGCTAAGCGATCGGGCGCTAGAAGCCGACCCGCGCGCGGCGTCCGCACAGTTTCTTCGCGTCGATATCCTCGGGAACGAGGTAGTCGCGATTGGCAAGTTGCGCGGTTCCGAATGCGTCGAGCAGCAGCTTGCGCATGTCGCGCGGCGGAACGCTTGCGAGCCGATCGACCACCGACTCCGAGGGTTCAGCAGGGAACGGCCAATTGTGCGCGTCGAGGATTTCGCGATAGACGGCAAGCGCGATCCGCCGCGATCCCTCGGCATCGGGCCGGTCGATCGAATAGACGTTCATTCGATTGAGAATCGGCTCCGGGATGACCGACTCGTCGTTGGCCGTGGCAACCCACAAGATATGCGACGCGTCCATGTCGACATCGATGAACTCGTCCTTGAAATGAGATGCCGTGTCGGGCTCGAGCAACGAGTAGAGCGCGCCGATCGGATCGTAACGCGCGTCGCCGCCGGCCTTGTCGACTTCGTCCAATACGACGACGGGATTTGCGTACTCGCCCTCGATCAGCGTCTGCGCGACCTTGCCGGGCCGCGCGTTATGCCATTGCGCCGATGCACCCGTCAGAACCCAGCCCGCCGTCAACGAGCTCATCGACACGAACTCGAATCCGGTGCTAAGCGCTTGAGCGAGCTTCTTCGCGAAATACGTTTTGCCGAGCCCCGGCTCGCCGAGAAGCAACATCGGTGTAAATTGCACCGCCTCGTTGCCGGCGACGGCGAGCGCCAAATATTTTCGCAGGTCGTCGACGACGCGCGCGAAATTGGGGGAAGCGTCGTAGAGATCGTCGACCGCAGAGGCCGTCGACGGCTTGATGATGTAGCGCGAGCCGCCGAGCTCGCACATCCGGTCGTACCAGCTTTTCAGACCTTCGTTGCGGCGCGCCGCACCATCTTCGCGCGCCCGCCCGACATCGGCGACCGAGTAGATCGACTGAAGATCGGCGAGTGGAATCGCGGCGTCCATTGGAATCAGCCCTCCAGTGAATCCGATGCATTAAACATGCCAAATTCCGGACGCGTTGCCAAGAGGCGGACGCCGTCAGAGTTATGCTGACGCGCGTTGTGGCAGGCACGCGACATGCGGTGTGGGCACGAGCGATGCACCGCGTCCGTGCGCCTCCGACGTGCATTTGCGCCATGCCGGTGCCCGTGCTAGCGTGGCCGGAAGCGAGGAAAAATTCCAATGCCATCGTTCGATATCGTTTCGGAAGTGAACGACGTGGAAGTTCGTAATGCGCTCGACCAGACGAACAAGGAGGTGGGAACGCGGTTCGACTTCAAGGGCTCCGACGCGCGCATCGAGTACAAGGACAAGACGCTGACGCTCTACGCCGACGACGACTTCAAGCTCAAACAGGTGACCGACATCCTGACCGGCAAGCTGGCCAAGCGACAGGTCGATGTGCGCTCGCTCAAGTACGGTGAGATCGAAAAGATATCAGGCAACAAGGTCAAGCAAGCGATCACCGTTCGCACGGGCGTCGATCAGGAGCTGGCCAAGAAGATCGTGAAGGTGCTGAAGGAAAGCAAAATGAAGGTCCAGGGATCGATCCAGGGCGACGTCGTGCGTGTTTCGGGGGCCAAGCGCGACGAATTGCAAAATGCTATCGCCCTCATTCGCAAGACGATCACGGATTTCCCGCTGCAATACCAGAATTTCCGGGATTGATCACGCAATATCCGCGACCAGCGATTGCCGCGTCGCGGCGCCGACCGCCGGGATTTCCGCTTGGTAAGTCGGATGATCGACACCGAACCCCAATGTAACGCCGTATTTGAGCGCCGATATCATCTCGGGCGTCAACTCGAACCGCAGGAAATGAACCGATGAGGTCTTCTCGTCGGTTTCGCGCTCGAGGTCCTCGTCGGCGATCGCAAAAACGCGGGGGCAGCCTTCCACTTGCAGCCATACTTTCCGCTCGATGCCTTTGAGCTTCGCGAGAGCGCGCCCCCGCTCCCTGGCGTCGTCGTACTCGATCAGCATCGTCGCCTTGAAGTTGTGGCCATCGGGAATGAGCGGGTTGTACGCCGCCAGCTCGGCTTCGATGCCCTCCTCGTCGAATATCTTCTCGATCCGCAGCATTTCCTGAACCTGATAGCGGATCGTCAGCTCGTCCTCGAACAACAGCGTCACATGCTCGCCGAGATGAAGCGTCCGCGCGCGCTTGTGCTCGATCACGCGAGCGCGAAATTCCTTGCGCTCCCTGGCATACGCCTCGAGCGTCATCAAGCTTTCGCGCTTGATCCGCCGCTTCGCGATCAAAGTTTTCGAATTCTTGGACATTCGGCCTCCGCAAACAATCGGACTCGCTTCCTCACGAGCCGGGTAGTCCGTAAGCGATCCGCAGCAACGTCAGCGGATGTTCCTTCCGGGCGCGCGTGTTGCCCTCCTCGGCGAGCCCTTCGAGGATGCGCCGGCCGGCGATCGGGCAATCGGAGCTCACGTAGTCGGGATCGCCATCATTCATCCGTCTGAACACGGGACGCCCGATTTTCATCGAATCGGCATAGAACTCGCGCTTGATCCCCCACGTGCCGTCGTGGCCGGAACAGCGCTCGATCGTGTTGACTGTCGTATCGGGCACCTGCTCCAGCAGCTCGCGCGTTTTCTGACCGACGTTCTGGACACGCGCGTGACATGGAATGTGATAGCTGATCTTGCCGAGCGGGGCCGTGAAATCGCGTTTCAGCAGTCCGTCCTTGTCGCGAAATACCAGGTATTCGAACGGATCGAACATCGCGTCGGCCACGGTCTGCACGTCGGGATCGCCGGCAAAAATGAGCGGCAATTCCTGCTTGAACATCAATGTACAAGAGGGAACCGGTGTGAGAATGGCGTAGCCCGCGCGGGCGAGCTCAACAAGGAGCGGAATGTTCGTCGCCTTCAGTTTTTCGACGGTCCCCAGGTCGCCGAGTTCCAGCTTGGGCATGCCGCAGCACACTTCGCCTTCGATCAGCGTGTACGGAATTTCGTTATGCGCGAGAATTTTCAGCAAATCGTGGCCGATCCCCGGCTCGTTGTAATTGACGTAACACGTAGTGAAAATCGTGACCTTGCCCGGTGTGCGCGCGCCGTTACGAACCGGCCATTGCAATGAAGGAGACGGATGGTCAAGAAAGCGCTCGCCAGCGTACGGTGGCAGCTCCGCCTTGGCGGCCACGCCGAGTACTTTCTCCATGACTTTGCGCGCCGATGGCATCACGTTGGCTTTGTTGACGACCTTCACGACGACGGGAATCGTGGCGAGCTTGCCGACCTTGTCAGTGCTCGTCAGAAGGCGATCGCGAAAGCCGGTCTTGCCATCCTCGAAGGCCTTCGCCTTCCCGCGCAGCATCAGCTTGGGAAAATCGACGTTCCACGGATGGGGCGGAACGTACGGGCATTTGGTCATGAAGCAGAGGTCGCACAGGTAACATTGATCGACGACCTTCCAGAAATCCGACTTCGCAACACCATCGACTTCCATCGTCTTGCTGTTGTCGACGAGATCGAACAGCGTCGGGAAAGCGCCGCACAGCGACACGCAGCGCCGACAGCCATGACAGATATTAAAGATCCGCTCCATCTCCTTGTAGAGCGATTCTTCGTTGTAGAACTCGGGATTGCGCCAGTCGAGCGGGTGGCGCGTGGGCGCGTCGAGGTTGCCTTCACGGAGCGTCATGGCTTTCCCCGGCCGTAAGATGGTTGGCAAACGTGCAAGCGCTGCGCGTTCGCACAGTCGCCACCCATCTTCCCGCGAATTGAGGGGGGCGGCACGCGACCACTCCAATTCGCGGAGTTATTCCGTCGCGGCGTTTACTGGTTGAATCAAAGCGAGCAATCCGCCGCCGCGACGGGATAACGGCTAATCGGCAAGTTGGTCCAACGCCTTCTGAAACCGATTCGCGTGCGACCGCTCCGCCTTTGCCAGCGTCTCGAACCAGTCCGCGATTTCATCGAATCCTTCGCCGCGCGCGGCCTTGGCCATGCCCGGATACATATCCGTGTACTCGTGCGTTTCACCGGCGATCGCCGCCTTCAAATTCTCGCGGCTCGTTCCGATCGGAAGATCGGTCGCCGGGTCGCCTACCGCCGATAGATAGTCGAGGTGTCCATGCGCATGGCCGGTTTCTCCTTCCGCCGTCGAGCGGAAGATGGCCGAAACGTCATTTTGCCCTTCGACGTCGGCCTTGTTAGCGAAGTACAAATAGCGGCGGTTCGCCTGCGACTCGCCGGCGAATGCGTATTTCAGGTTGTCGTGGGTCTTGGTGCCTTTCAACGGTTTCATCATCCATCTCCTGTAGAAATTCATTTCCCCACCCCCCGCGTCTCAATAGCCTGCCGGGCGTCGCTCCATAGGGCCCATCACTACAATATTCTGCGCGGGCAGTTGTGATACGTCCAATTGACTATGACAATCGATTCGATAATCTCAGTTTATTTATGCATGTCAGCTGCCCGCGGGGCCAGCGCGGAATCGCGCATCTGCGGCGACGGCCGCAACTGTTCGAGCACGTAGCGCGCCATCCCCGACGCCAGCTCGCTTTCGCCGTGGAACACCTTCCCCACGTTTTCCTTTATGAGCCGCGCGGCCTCTTCGTCGCTGTGCGTCCGCACCGCGACGGCGATCCTGGGATTGAGCGTGCGCGCGATTTCGACCATCTGGCGCACGTGCAGTGCATCCGGTGTAGCGATGACCAGCGCCCCCGCACGGGCGATATGGGCCTGGACCAGCACTTCCGCATCAGATGCATCGCCCGACACCGCGGGAATTCCCCGTTTACGCAGTCTCTCGACGATCTCCCGATTTTCTTCGACAACAATGAACGGGACGTCGTTCGCACCGAGCTTTTCGGCGATGCGTCGCCCCACGCGCCCGAAGCCCACCAGAACGACCTGTCCGCTAATCTGCTGCGGGTCGACCGTCGACGGAAGTTCCCCGAGCGGGTCGCCTCGCCGATCCATCATGCGCGCGAAATTGGAGCGTGAACGTATCCAGTTGCTGACCGGATCCACCACTCGAAATACCAATGGATTGAGCGCGATCGATATCAGCGCGCCGGCGACAATCAGGCTTTGCCCGTCCGCCGGCAACAGCCCCAGCGACACGCCCAGCGCCGCAAGAATGAATGAGAACTCGCCGATCTGCGCGAGGCTGGCCGATACCGTCAGCGCCGTGTTGAGCGGATAGCGAAACGCGAGGACCAGCAGCGCCGCGGCGAGCGTCTTTCCAAGCAGGATGATGGCTACGACGGCCGCGAGCTGCCACGGCCGCTCGAATACGACCGCAGGTTGGAACAGCATTCCGACGGATACGAAGAACAAGACGGCGAACGCATCGCGCAACGGGAGGGTCTCCTCCGCCGCGCGATGGCTCAACGCGGATTCGCGCATGACCATGCCGGCGAAAAAAGCGCCGAGCGCGAACGAGACGCCGAACAGTCTCGCCGATGCGTAGGCGATGCTGACCGCGGCGGAGATGACGCACAGCGTGAAGAGCTCCCGGGACCCCGTCCGGGCCACTTGCCATAGGAGCCAGGGAAACACCCGTCGACCGACGACCAGCATCAGCACCATGAAGGTCGCGACCAATCCAAGCGTCACGAAGACGACTCTCGGCAGATTCGTCGAGGCATCAGCCGCGTCCTTGCCGCCCAACACGCCGGCCAGCGGGGGAAGCAGTACGAGAACCACGACCGTGGCCAGATCTTCGACGACGAGCCACCCCACCGCTATACGTCCATTCACGCTTTCCAGAGCCCCTCGGCTCTCGAGCGCCTTCAACAAGACCACGGTGCTCGCGACTGACAGCGACAGACCGAACACCAGCGCGCCGCCAAGGGTCCAGCCCCAATACGTCGCGATTCCGGCGCCGAGGGCAGTCGCCACTGCCATCTGCACGACCGCGCCCGGAAGGGCTATCCGCCGCACCGCGAGCAGATCGTCGAGCGAAAAATGCAATCCGACGCCGAACATCAGCAGCATCACACCAATCTCGGCGAGCTGACTCGCCACGTCGACGTCGGCGACGAAACCCGGGGTCGCTGGCCCGATCACGATTCCGGCGAGCATGTAACCGACTAGCGCCGGCAGCTTGAGCTTTGTCGTCAGGAAACCGAAAACGAGCGCGAGTCCCAATGCCGCCGCGACGGTACTGATGAGGCTTACGTCATGAGGCATCGGAGGGGCCCGAAGAGCGACGCTACCCAAAATCAGCACACCGCTCCGGGGCGGATGTCCTGACCATGGCGTTCGAAGTCAGTCGATCCGTTCGTACGCAGGCAGCGTCAGAAATTCCACGAACGTGTCATTACTGACGAGATCGGCAAGGATTTTCGACGCATCATCGTACTTGCCCTCATCGAAGGCGGGGCCGAGGTAGTCGCGGATCTTCACGAGCTCTTCAGGAATCATCGCCGCGACCATTTCCTTCGACACCTTGCGCCCGTCATCGAGTTTCCCCTTCGGGGAGCGGATCCATTGCCACACCTGCGAACGCGAGATTTCCGCCGTGGCGGTGTCTTCCATCAAGTTGAAGATCGGCACGGCTCCTTGCCCCGCAAGCCACGCGCCAACGTATTGGATCGCCACGTTGATGTTGAGGCGAAGACCTTTTTCGGTAATCGGCTGCTCAGGCTCAAAATGAAGCAAGTCCGCGGCAGTCACTTTCAAGTCCGCGCGTTTCTTTTGCGCAATCTGGTTGGGCGTCGGCATCAGGCGGTCAAAGGCTTCTTTCGCAACGGGGACCAGTGCCGGATGCGCGACCCACGTTCCGTCATGGCCGATCGTTGCTTCGCGTTCCTTGTCCGCCTTCACTTTCGCGAACGCCTCGCGATTGGCAGCCTCATCGTTTTTCACCGGAATCTGCGGCGCCATCCCGCCCATCGCGTGGATGTTGCGGCGATGGCAGGTCTTGACCAGCAACTCTGCGTAACTCCGCATGAAATGCGTCGTCATCGTGACAAGCGCCCGATCGGCGAGACAGAAGTCGCGGCTGTGCTGAAACTTTTTGATGCAGCTGAAGATGTAGTCCCAGCGGCCTGCGTTCAGACCCGCGGAATGGTCGCGCAACTCATAGAGAATCTCGTCCATCTCGAACGCGGCAAGAATCGTCTCGATCAGCACCGTCGCCTTGATGGTGCCGCGCGGAATTCCGAGCTCGTCCTGTGCCATGACGAAGACGTCGTTCCATAGCCGCGCCTCGAGATGGCTCTCGAGCTTGGGAAGGTAGAAATAGGGTCCGCTTCCGCGCGCGACCAGCTCTTTCGCGTTATGGAAGAAATACAGCCCGAAATCGAAGATGCCGCCGCTTGCCAGCGCGCCATCGATCTTCACGTGCTTTTCCGGCAGATGCCAGCCGCGGGGTCGCACGAACAGAACGGCCAGCTTGTCGTTCAGCTGATACGACTTGCCTTCCGGCGACACGTAGTCGATGCGCCGGCGAATCGCATCGCGCAAATTGATCTGGCCCTGGGCGTTGTTGTCCCACATCGGCGTGTTCGCGTCCTCGAAATCGGCCATGTAGACGTCGGCGCCGGAGTTGAGCGCGTTGATGATCATCTTCCTATCCGCCGGTCCCGTGATCTCAACGCGGCGATCGGCGATGTCGGCCGGGTACGGCGCACACGTCCAATCGCTTTCGCGCACGACGCGCGTTTCGGGCAGAAAATCCGGTCGCTTGCCTCGGTCAAATTCTGCTTGCCGCGCGGCGCGCGCCGCCAACAGCTCGTTGCGCCGGCCGTCGAAGGCACGCTGCAGGCGCGCGACGAATGCCAATGCGGCGGGCGTGAGTACCTGCGCGTATTCGGGCCTGAATTGCCCGGTGATCTCGATACCGGGACCAAATGAGGGAGTGCTCATGGATCCTCGCTGCGTGGACGTTGGCGGCGCGGCAGACAGGACGCACCGAAGGGAACGAGCAACGGATTGATGATACCCGATCATGCTGCGGTGCGACACGAGTGGCGAAGCCGGACCGCATGCAACAGGTCAGTGACGCGCCAATCGATAGATGCGCGACTCGCCATAACCTTTGGCGAGCGGCAGCCGGCCGACGTATTCGAGCGCGAAACCGTCGTCCCCGTTGGCGACCAGCGTGGCCGCGAACGATTCGCTGGCGTACACCATGCCGGGCGGCGTAACGGGTTCGATGCGCGCCGCTTTGGTGACGCTCGAGCCGAAATAATTGTCGCGCCCAATGATCGGATCGAACCCGCAGAAGACCGGACCCGCATGCAACGCGATACGGATCTGGCTCGTATCGGGCAATCCAGCGGCTGTCCAGTCGACTTCCAGCATCCCAGTCAGCAAACGCAACGCGAATTCGGCACCGTCATGCGACGCTTCGAATACCGCGAACAGCGCATCCCCCCACGTATTCGCCGTCAGCGGCTTGACCCTCGACGCGGCCATTTGCGCCGCCACGATGTCGAGAAACCGCGTTTGAAATAGAGGCGCAAATGCGTCGTGAAGCCGACTGAATCCTGCGAAGTCGGCGAACAGAAGCGTTTTCAGCATGCGCCGGGGACGGGGAACGCCGGCGAGCGCCGCGGGGACCGTTCGAAGATCGGCCTCGCCTGCCTTCGTCGCGGTACCGCTCGCGTCGGTCGCCCGCGTGGACGTATCCTTCAGTGCGTTGTTGCGTAGTTCGCTCAAGTCGATCGCTTGCGCCGACCCGATGTTGCGTTGCCAACGCGCATAGGAAGCAAGCGTCCCCCCCAAGCGACCCTCTGCCGCCTGATCGATGACGCACAATAGCGAAGGCGTCGTTTCCAGTTGCGCGGCACGAAGCACCGCGAGTCCTTCGAGCAAGAGCGCAGCGTGCTCGAACAGCACGTCGTCGTCGAGATAGCGCTCCTCGGTCGCCATGATCACGCGCGTTGCGCGGACCAGCGCATCGTCGAATCGTCGGAGCCACGCGTCGCCGCCAACGGAGACGCTGGTCCGCGCGAAGTCCATTCGATCGAACGGCAGCACGACGTTCACCTCGGCGCCGATTGCAAGCGCCGCCTCGATGAAGATGAGGTCTGCGCCGCACGCCGCCGAGGTATAGACGATCGGCGCGTGGAAGCGCGCAAGACGGTGCCGAACGGCCGCTTCAACGGCGGGCGCCAGCGCAGCCGGAAATCGAGGGACCGGTCGATTCGGCGCATCGATCATGTGCCCTGCAAACGCGACGACGGCGGGGGCCGGAAGAACCTGCAGCACCTCGACCGCTTGTGGCACCACACGCGCGAGCAAGTTCACTTGTCGCCGCATCGTCGCGACGCTGCCCGCATCGTCCGGCACCTGCGCATACGCGGCGGCGTAGCTCTCGCTCGCGCGATCGAAGCGCCCAAGCAAGAGCTCCGCCTCGCCGATCGTCGCATGATCCCACGCCGCGCGCGGCGCTTTCTGTTCGGCAAAGCGCGCAATGATCTCCTGCGCAAGTCGTTCCGCCGATGTACTGTCGCCGAGCAGCATCGACAGCGTGGCCGCGTTGACGCCTGGATACGGGTCATTTCGCAACGCGTGAGCAGCGCGATACTGTTCGAGCGCCAGTCGCGCGTATTCCTTCGCGCTGTTCCATTCGCGCGCGCG
>Ga0066710_100004915_pt1 | contig 12005 bp, 8 predicted proteins | sample GraSoiAngelo_159_FD_79666 | JGI IMG/M metagenome (GOLD analysis project Ga0066710, IMG submission 79666) | Grasslands soil microbial communities from the Angelo Coastal Reserve, California, USA - 14_1009_16_40cm | ecosystem: Environmental > Terrestrial > Soil > Grasslands | place: USA... | reverse complement strand
GCTGCCTGGGTGTAGCAGCGCACGCGGACAAAGAGCCTGTCGAAGTGCGGCTGATCCTCCCGTCTCAATGCACGCCTAAACTTTTTCCATCGCTCTGCTGCTTGTTGAATTAGTTGGACGAATGTAGGGACGGTCCTTCCCATAGTGCGCCTCCAATGGTTTACTTCAGACAGATAGGAGCGGTGCGGCTTTCTCGCGGGTAAAGGAGAGTTCGTCACCCGGCCGCGCTTCAACCTTCACAACTTCGTTTGCTTCTTTGCAGAGTCTCTGGAGGAAATCCCGTCGCTTTGTTTCGTAGGAAGTTGCGTCAGAAAACACCGCAACCGAGATGGGAAGCGGGGCAATCTCTCGCAGCCCTTCGAGTGCATGCTCGAACGATGCACGGGCTTCTCGATCGCGCACATCTTCGTCGAAAAATAAATCAGGCAGCGCTGTAACAATCAAAACGTTTGGATCAAATGTTGCGAGAACTTTTGGGACACGCCGGATCAGTTCCGTTAGTTGAAAACAGGTAAAAGCACGGGAAACTCGGATGAATCGATTGAACGCAGAGGGTTCAAGACCACGCTGCCGCGCAAATCGAGCTATCAATAGCGGGCTGACCTGATTTGCACCGTCAAGATAGAGAATTCGCTTTTCCGCAAGCAGGACTCTTGGAAGGAAGTAGTGCGAGAGGCGCGGCATTTCCGGGCAGCCGTAATAAACCGTCAGCGCACGACTGGGCAGCACCCAGGGTTTCTGGGAGGGCTGTGTTTCCCCACTACTTCCTGCGAGGGGCAAATTCATGGCGACCTACCGTTGGCCCGGGATAGCCTAGATCATAGTAGGCGAACAAAAAGCGAAATATCAAGAAGAGAGGGATGGCGATGGGATGGCGATGGATGGCGACGCTGGTTTGTGGACACTTGCGCGTTATCGGGAGCAATCTGCCAACCTGGAGGCATTCCGGTTTGCCCGTCATCCGCCCGCAATCGAGCTTTGTTGCCTCAACAGACGGCTCTGGTAGGATTGCGCAAATTCAGCGTGCGGAGGTTCGCCAGTGCCCAAAGTCAAGCAGCTTACGATTTCTTGTGATAACGCTCCGGGATCGCTGGCGCGCGTCGCGAGTATCATCGCCGGGGCGAAGGTGAATATTCTTGCTCTGAACGCCACGGCTTCGGGCGCTATGGGATACATACAATTCGTGGTCGACCACGGAGCGAAGGCCAAGAAGGCGTTGAAACGTGAGGGATATTCCTGCTACGAGGAAGTTGTGCTTCACACCACTCTCCCAAACGTGCCCGGAGCCCTTGCTCAGTTTGTGAAGAAGCTGGCCGCCAAGAACATTAACATCGGCGCCTGCTATCAGACTACGGTGGAAAAATCGAAGAACGCGAGCGTCGTGCTTGCGGTTTCCCGCCTGGAGAGTGCAGCTCTAGTCCGGTAGCGTCTCCCCGTTCGCTCTGCCCCAGCCGACAGCCGAGCGAATGCCTTCAGGGGCTTGGCACTCAGGCTCCTGAGCGCTGGGAGCGTGTTTAGGCTTATAAGCCCGGCTACTCACGATGGAGAGTTCTTCACTCAGCAGGATTCACTTGTTCAGACAGGCGGAGAGGAAAGTGGAGAAGATTACGCGAGAATCTGCCTCCGAGTAGGCAGCCGGGAAACGCGATGTCCGGGCCAAATGCTGATCGCGAAGGAGGCCTTCGATGGCGCCCATGAATCCCGATCGAAGCGCCTGGATGTTAATGTTTGGCGAGAGTTCCCCCTTGGCTGCCATTTCCTTCAGGATAGCGTCCAGGAATTTGATGAATTCCAGAAAGCCAGGAGTGACCACGACCAGATGTCCATCGCCGCGAATCCGGCGGCCTTCAAACAGGAACAGCGTCCGCAGTGCACGGTCCCTTTCCAGAAAGGTAAGCACCATGTCGACGACAATCTTCAGCTTGTCGGTAGGGGAAGGTATTCTCTCGGCAGCCAGCCGGATGGCCGGGTTGATTTGCTCCCACGCAAATTCAAAAACGGCCTCCAACAGGCCCAGCTTGCTGCTGAAGTGCTTGATCAGCTGAGATTGGCTGGTGCCCGCTAGCCGGCAGATCTCCGCCGTCGGAGTGCTCTCGTAACCGCGGTCGGCGAATAGATCCTTAGCAGCCTCTCGCAATCGGTCATGACTCGATGTCAATACCGCTGTCTTCTGAACCGGCACTATCTGCCCTCATGCGACTGTAACTACTAAACCGCAGAGCTATGATACTACCGACTTCGCCTCGTTAACGACGCTTCAAGAAAGCAGGCATGGTTTTGCCCATGTTGGCCTGCATTTTGTGGCACTTGGAACCCCGGGAAAAAGACTTGACAAAGGCTGATAGTGTTGACACTATCGCGCGTCGTGACGCAACCACTTATAGGTAATGTGATGCTACTTTGCGTTGGTGACCTTTTCGTCGGCGGTTCCGCATTTAATTCCCAGCCTCCGCGGTCGCCGCAAGAAAGAACACTAAAGAACACAGAGAGGTGAAAGATGCAGATTCCTGTGGTTCGCCTGGTGTTAACCGGCCTGGTTTTCGCCCTTTTTGCGGCCCTTGTTTATGCTGCTACTCCGTCGAGCGGCACCGTCTCCCAGAGCAACCCCACAGTGACCTGGACTGGCCAGATCCCGATCCCGCCAGCAGCGGGATCCTCTAGCTGCAGCGGGCCGAACAATCCCGGCTGCGACAACTTTAAGCTCACCATCACTCCTCCTGCCGCGACTTTTGGCCCCTATGTCGTTGTTGTTAAGACCGTCTCTCAGAATATCGACGACTGGGACCTCGAGGTGTACGACCCCAACGGGAAGCTGATCGGAAGTTCCGGCAACGGATCCGGCACGCCATCAAATCCGGAAGTGGAGACGGTGACGTTGACCAATCCTCCTGCTGGCACCTACACGGTCAGTGCCGCGCCGTTTGCGGTGTCTACGGCCTACAGCGGTTCCGCGAGTCTCCAGCATCTGGCCCCCACCTTGCTCGGAGGAAATGGCAGCGAGCCCCTCAGCTACTCCGTTTATCCAAATCCAACTGGCGTGAGCGGCGGGGAGCCCTCCTGCGGCGTGGACTGGAAGACCAAGAAAGTCATGTATCAGGCGGGGCTGACGACGCTCCGCGTGAGCTTCAACGACTGCACCTCGCCCGCAACGGCCAAATGGGAAGACGCGAGCTTTATCACCACCTCATTGGTCAGCCTGGATGCGATTCTTTTCACCGACCGCTTCACCAATCGCACCTTCGTCACACAATTGACCGGCCAGGACAGAGTCACGGCGTTCACCGATGACGACGGTACCACCTGGATTCCGAGCCAAGGGGGCGGCATTCCCTCCGGCGTGGACCATGAGTCCGTCGGCGGCGGACCCTTCCATTCCCCGCTGATTGGCACCGTCTATGGCGACGCCGTCTATTACTGCTCGCAGGACATCGCTATAGCCTTCTGCGCCCGCAGTGATGACGGCGGCGCCACCTATGGCGCTGGCGTTCCCACGTGGACACTGGCCGATTGCGGCGGCCTGCACGGCCACGTCAAAGTTTCGCCAAAGGACGGCACTGTCTATGTCCCCAACAAAGGCTGCAACGGCCTGCAGGCTGTGGCCGTCTCCGAAAACAACGGCGTGACGTGGACAGTGAAAAAGGTGGCCGGGATTAGCGCCGGTATCTGGGACCCCTCGGTCGGCATCGCCACGGACGGCACGGTGTACTTCGGCGCCGACGACGGCAATAGCCTGCCGCTGATCGCCGTCTCCAAAAACAAAGGCCAGACCTGGTCCAGTCCCGTGAACGTGGGCGCGTTCGTCGCGCCGCAGCAGACGGGCGAAACCCAAGGCGTGAAGCAGACAGCTTTCCCCGAGGTCGTTGCCGGCGATCCCGAACGCGCGGCCTTTGCCTTCCTCGGCTCCACCACCTCCGCACAAGGCGGCGGGGGCGACGACCCCAACTGGCCCGGCATCTGGCACCTCTATGTCGCGCACACCTATGACGGCGGCTCGACCTACACCACCATAGATGTGACGCCGAACGACCCCGTCCAGCGCAACGCTACCATTTGCGCGGGAGGCTTCGGCGGCTGCGGCAACGGCACGCGTAACCTGCTCGACTTCAACGACGCCTCGGTTGACCAGGACGGCCGTGCAGTCATTGCCTACGCCGACGGCTGCATCGGCCAGTGTGTGACCAAGGGCCCCAACAGTTTTACGGCCCTCTCCACCATCGCCCGCCAGGTCAATGGTCGCCGCCTGTTCGCGGTGAATGACGTGGTGGGCGTCCCAGCCGCGCCGCTGGTGCAGGCTTCGATTGACTGCACGACTCCCACGACCGTCCACATCTCCTGGTCCACCCCAGACGACCACGGCTCGACCATTCTCCGCTACAACATCTACCGCAGCACCAACGGTGGCCCGTTCACGTTGATTGCGTCGCCTGCCTTCGGCACCAACGAATACACTGACATCATCACCGCCGGTCAGTCCGTCCAGTACAAAGTGACGGCCGTCAATGGCTTCGGTGAAGGGCCCGCCTGCAGCGCAGTTACGCCGACGCCCTGCACCGTCACGACGCCTGAAGACCCGTGCAAGGTGCCAGGCGTCACTGTGCTAACCGATACGGTCGGCGATGCGACCGACATGCAGCCCTCGCACGACATCGAGAAACTCTCGATTGCCGAGCCCGCCTCGCTTGGCTCCGGCAAGATCATGTTCATCCTGAAGATGGTAAACCTGCAGAACGTTCCGCCTGATACCACCTGGCCCATCATCTTCCACGTCGGACCGGCAGCGCCCAGTGGGCAGGATTTTTGGGTCCGGATGTCCAACGTCGTCACGAGCGCAAACCCCACGGGCGCGATACAGTTCGCCTATGGCACGGGTACGAATCCGTCTGCGTTGCCCCTTAATCCAGGCACCGCGGCCGATCCTGCGAGCGGTTTCAACGCCGACGGCACAATCAGCATCGTCGTCCCGCGTATTGCGATCGGGAGCCCTATGCCGACACAGCAGCTCACCCAGTTCCTGGTACGCATCCGCGTCGAGGCCGGTGCGGCTTCATTCACGCCGGATAACATGCCGGACAGTCTGTCACGCGCCGGCACGTACACCATCGTCGGCAGTGAGAACTGCGCCGCTGCCTGCACCGCGCCGACGGCCAACCCCGACTCGGCCACGACCACTGAGAATCAAGCGGTGGTGATCAGCGTTCTGAATAACGATACCGACGGTGGCTCGCCGCCGCTGACGGTTACTGCCGTGAGCCAGCCGTCCCGCGGCACCGCCACCAACAACGGGAATGGCACGGTCACCTACACCCCGAGCAATGGCTTCGTTGGTACCGACACCTTCACCTACACCATTAGGAACGGGTGCGGGGCCACGGCGACCGGAAACGTGACCGTTACGGTGAACGCGCCGCCACCGCCGCAGTGCTTCGAAGACGACGACTCGCACATCGCGTATGACAACGGCTGGCACACCGTCAGCGACCCGAACGCCTCTGCCGGCCACTTCCATCTGAACACTGGCCAGGACGTCCAGCACGGGCTGAAGTTCACCTTCCAATTGCAGAGCGACATGGGCACGCTGCAGTACTTCTACGCCAAGAGCACCAAGGGCGGCACCGCCCAGGTGCTCATTGACGGCAAGGCCCCCATAACCAACGGGACCATTAACTACCAGGCCAGTGCCGGCACGGCCGGCTCCGGCTCGATGCATGACCCGTTCTTCAGGGACACCACGGGCACGCTCTTCTCGGTCACGTACAGCTTCACTGGAAAAGGCTTCCACACTTTCGAGCTCGTCAACCTGACCGGGCCCGCCTATGTGGACAAGATCTGCATCACCAACGGCAGCTCGACCAACATGGCCACCGCTGGCCCGGGCACGACAACGACCAATACTAGCGCCCTGGCTCTCGGCCAGTCGCTGCTGCGGAACGTCCTGGTGCCCTCGAACGCGCTGGGCTTCTCCGTGGCGGCGGAGGCCGATGCCAACGTGCCCTACAAGCTCGTGGTGATTGACCCAACCGGTAAGGTGCTCGGTACGGTGAACTCCGCCCCCAATGGAATCGCCACCGTGCAGGGACCGATTTCCACGCCGGGCCAGTACGTAATCCAGTTGGTCAACGTCGGAGTCGGCCCGGTCAATATCTGGACAGCGGCCACCCCGCAAGTGACCTATTAGGGCGAATTGCAAAGGCGGGGCTTCCTCTCTTTTGCCGGGAGCTCCCCTATAACGTCGCGGCTTTCAACCGTAGGGGTTCAGCCTGTTGAGCCCCTCTCCCTTGCCGCGCCATAAACGCGGACACCAGTAGCGACGGTCCTGCGTTGCGGGGCCGACGCTCGAACTTGTTATCTCAACGCCGAGGACCCAACGTACTCGAGAACATAGCTTGAAAACTCTTTTCGTAACGGGAAAATTTGTTATGAGTCACAGGCCGACCATCAGCCTCTTGCTTTGCGCTCTTCTGCTGCCTGCTGTCATACTCCTCTCGCGGCAAGCCGCCAGCAGCTCGCCGCCGAAAACCGCTAGCGCCGCGAAGGGCGCCGCCCCCGCACAGGAGCCCGACAAGAATACTGACGCCTGCGCGCTGCTCACCCGCGCCGAAATTCAAGTCGTCCAGAGCGAGCCTGTCGAGGAAACCAAACCGAGCGTGCAGCCGAGCGGCGGGTTCGTGATGTTGCAGTGCTTCTACCGCACCACAACCTCCGCCAAATCGGTCAGCCTCGCCCTGGGCGCGCCCGATCCTGCCAAGCCCTCCGCGCTCACTCCGCGCGAGTTCTGGCGAAAGCAGTTCCACCCTCCCGAGCCGGTGGAGGAAGAAAAACACGTTGCTGGGAAAGCTACGAAGAAAGCTGAAGTCGACCGCGAGGAGGAGCTGCGAAAGCCGCGCCCCATCGATGGACTCGGCGAGGAAGCCTACTGGGTGGGCAATCGGATCACGGGCGCACTCTATGTGCTCCAGGGCGACGCCTTCCTCCGAATTAGCATTGGTGGCGGGGAAGACGAGTCGGTGAGAATCAAGAAAGCGAAGGCTCTTGCTGAGAAGGCGCTCAAGCGCGTTGATGCGCTGCCCATTCTTCCCGCAGGCCGCAATCCGGCCAGCGCAGGTTTGGGAGGTGGTTCTGCCCGCGAACAATAAGCGGAGGAAACTCCAGACTAACCTAGCTGATGGAGGTCAGCATGGGAGGCCGACGCATAGCCGGTCTCCCAGTGTTTCTTAATCGAGGAGGTCATCATGGCTCGCTTGCGCTGGGTTCCAACTCTTGGCATTGGTTGCGCACTTCTACTGACCGCTGGGACGTTACCCGTCCTGGCACAAACTCCACCGCCCATCAAGTTTGAGGTACCAGCGGTGGTGGATCCGATCCACACGAACGGCGAGCCGGACATTGCGATCGATCCCCAGGGGCGAGTCTTCGTGAGCGGCCCGACTGGGACCGGGACGCAGCGGAGCGTGTGGCTCGGATCGGTGGATCGCGGCCACACCTTCCGAATCATTAACCCCGGCCTCCCGCCGAACGCGCTGCTAGGCACTAACGCTCCTCCGGGCGGCGGCGACACCGACATCAACTTCGACCGCAGCGGTAAGCAGTACTTTGCTGACCTATACGCCTTGGCGTGCCTACGCACGGCCACGACCACTGACGGTGGCGCTACCGTCTCCCAGAGTACTTACCCTGCTGGGTGTGGGGGCATCCCGGGCGCTGACCGGCAATGGCTCGCGGTCTACGACCCGCCTGAAGGCACGCCCAACCAGTCTGCTTACCGTGGCCCGCGGCCACTGATCTATCTGGAATACAACAACGTCGTCTCAGGGGCGCAATGGAACATGAGCAACAGCGCAGTGGATCCGCTTCCGGGTGGTCCAGGCCTGACCTACGTCGTGGCGACGAAGGGAACCACCTCGCCATGTACGGCGAACGCATCTTTCTACGCGCCCTTGGGTGCTGATGGTTATCCGGCTATCGATCAGGTGACCGGAAAAGTGTTGCAGGCGGCCGGTAGCCAGAACTCAGATGGCACCTTCAATTTGCTGCTTAATATTGGGACGCCGGACGCGAGCGGCGACCTGACATTTCTTGACTTCCCAAGTAGCGCCAAGCCGTGCGGCGATTCCAGCAAGTTAATCCACATAGCGGACGGCCTGCCCGGCTCACCCAGCACGCTCTTCACGGTGCTGTCCATGGACATCGCCCGCAACCTGTTCATCACTTGGGCGCTCAGCCCGAACAGCGGCAGCCCTGCTCAGCGACAGGTCTTCGTAAGCGCATCTTCGGCCGCCAGCGGCTGGACAAACTGGAGTACTCCGGTCCAGGTGAGCGACGGATCGACGGTCACCGGCGATGCCGTCAATGTTTTTCCATGGATCAAGGCGGGCGGCGCTGGCCGCGCCGAAGCTGTGTGGTATGGCTCAGACAAGAGCGTGGACCCCAGCAGCCAGTCAGGGCAAGCCTGGAACGTTTACATGTCCCAAGTTGTATATGCGACAGATTCCATGGGGGCGGTCAGAGGTGCGGCTCCAAGCGTTACGTTGGTGAAAGTCAGCCCGCACCCGATGCACTACAACGACGTATGTCTTGCCGGGACCGGCTGCATCGCGCAGCAAGGCAACCGCAACCTCGCCGACTTTTTCGCCGTCACGATTGACCACACCGGTGCGGCGGAGATCGTCTATGACGACACGTCGAATGGCTTGGCACAGCAAGGATTCACGCCCACCGGCAACCAAACGGTGGACCACGCTGGCGCGGGTGTTATCACCGTCGCGAGGCAATCCTCCGGCGCCGGCCTGTTCGGCACGAACGTCTCCGGGCCGTCGAACGCGCCGACCACCGGGATCAGCGACAACTTCGGCGACGCGCTCTATCCAGTGATTGGCGGCACGAATGTTCTTGGCATGGACATCCTAAGCAACTCCATCAGTCTGTCGGGTAACATCCTGACGGTGACGACGAGAATCGTGGACCTCTCAAACCCGAGGGCGACCGCCCTTCGGATCGCCGGCACCGCATTCCTCCAGTACATCACGCGCTGGCAGATGGGGAACACCATCTACTTCGCGGCCATGGAAAACACGCCGCTGAACAACCCGACCTTTTTCGCGGGAAAGGCGCAGAGTGTGGACCTGTGTTCGGTCTCGGCCTGTTTCCCGCACGTGATTACTTACCCCGAGCCGGGGCTCGGTGGCGCCACGGAGACGGGCAGTATCAAGTGTCCCAGCACGCCTTCGGCCAGCAACCCGTGCACGTTGACGATCAACGTGAACGTCGCTGACGTCGGCAACCCGACCTCCTCGAGTCTGCTCGAGGAAGTCGGCAGCTACAGCTTCGCCTCGGCGCACCAGTCCGGCGCCATGACGAACGCGCAGGCCGAGGCCGACGATGTTCCCCTCCAGGTCGACGGTGTCTGCTGCTACAACACGCTCCCGCGGCCACCCCAGCCACCTCCGTGCCGCATGGCAGACGGGAACGGCGACGAACCCGGCAACAAAGGGGGCAGTGCTCACTTCAGCTTCCATGAGGACGATTGCAATCAACAACCGGAAAGCGAGGATTTCAGTGATCCGAGTTCGGGAACTGATTTCCATTCCACGCAGGTCAATTCGGTGGCCTATGACAACGTGGCGCATACCGTTACCATCGCAGGCTTAGGCACCAACAACGGTTTTCCCGTGGCGTTCACCATCGTCGCCGTGGATAGCTCGCTAGTGCCGCCAGGGTTGTTCAGCATCACGCTGAGCGACGGCTACATCAACACCGGCAGCTTGCTGAGCGGTAGCATTACACTCCACTGACGCGTCCGGGCGGCAGTCGGGAGCCCGGATTGCCTCGCGGTCGGCCTCAGGTCGCGGCGTCGACGCCCCGTTCTCCAGGGCTGCCAAGAACACTCAAAATGCGACAAGCCTAACGCATGTTTGTCACGAAAGGAACGGTGGCTGGGTCTGACCCATAGGGAAAAATGCAAGAGGAGAAACACATGCATCGGTTCTCCCGTAGAGCACATCTCCGTTGTTGGACCGGTCGTCTACTTCAACGATGGCGACAAGAAAAGTCATCGGGCGTGCGAGTGAAGTGGCTGAAGTGAAAGCGCCTTCCAACGCGGATTTCGCTGTTCACCGGCGCGCAGCGGATCCCACGATTCTGGACGAGTCGGCTAACCGGATTGCTATCCGGCTTCGACGGCGGGATTAATCCTGTGAAGTCGGCTTGTATGAAGTGATCTCCGCGCTTCGCATCGACTCTGGACGGATCACGGGACGTGTGCGTTCGGCCTCGAACTACTTCTTCCACAAATTCCAGAATTGCTTAACCGTCGTAGGACCATTGCCACTGTAGTGATTATTGGAGAACGCAAAAATCTTCAATATTTTCTTGTTCGCCACCATCATCTTGAATATTTCCACCCAATTGCGTAGGTCCTCAGTCCGATCAACGACTGTCCTATCCCACACTCGTGTTATTTCCTCTATGGCGTGCCGGTCACCGAGCCAGCGAATGTAGACGAAATCGGTCGTCACCAAGTCAAATTTCTCCTTCATCTCCCAAGGTCTTGGCATGAAGGACGTGTCTGTGAGTGCCAACGCCACGTTGTATTCCTTGAGCAGGTCCGTGAACCGCTTATCGAGCCACGTTCTGTTGCGGATCTCCACCACGAATCGGCAGGTCGGCAAATCCTTTACACGGTTTAGAAAGAAGCGCAAACGGCGGGAGAACTCATCTGATTGCATCTCGTATTTACTGAATCGGGGAAATTGGAATAGCAACGGTCCCAACTTCTCGTGCAGCAACCCCATCCGGTCGATGAACTCGTCGAATTCCGCCTCGCAGCCCACCAACATCTTTTCGTGAGTCACGACTTGTGGCACTTTCGCAGCGAACAAAAAATCAGGTGGAGTCTTCTCGTACCAGGCTGTGACTGTAGAGGAGCTCGGCGTACCATAATACGTGCTGTCCAATTCGACCGTTGCGAATTGGGTCGCATAATAAGCCAAAAAATCGCGCGGTTTCATACCGACTGGATAGAACGAACCCTCCCAACCTGCCGCAGTGAAAGCTGATGTGCCGAGCAGCAATCCTGGCTCATAATACGGGCGCTCGACCTGGGGTGAATTTGCGATCCGTCCCGGATCTTCCGGTTTGTCCATTTCGAAGAGCGTCGGGTTCCGAATCGAGTCCAATTGTGGGCGTTTGGGCGTCACGGCGGGAGACTAGCACCCACATGGTTCTGTTGCAATTAACCCGAAAGTCGGGATGCATGTAGGCAACCGCGCTGGAATTCGGTTATCCTTCCGCAATGGACCCGATCATCAAAGGCGCGATACCCGTTCTTCCGGCCGCCGACACGGCGGAATCCTTGAATTGGTGGACGGAGATCTGTGGCTTCAAGGAAACTTTTCGCGATGCCACGCCACCGAACTACGCGGGAATCAACCGCGGCGAGGCCTACCTGCACATAGCCGGTATGAGCAACAAAGAACTGGCGCGCAAGGTCGGAGACCAAACCATGGTGCGAATCGCCGTTCAAGGTATTGAGTCCATCTATGCCGAATATCAGAAACGCGGGGGAAAAGTGCACCCGAATGGTCCACTGCAAACCAAGCCTTGGGGTACGAAAGAGTTCGGCGCGATTGACCCCAATGGTGTGTGCGTGACGTTTCAGGAATGAACCAAGAGAAATCTTTTCTCGAGCAACGTCTTGACCCACGACCGCGAACACTTTCGCAGCTCCTACGCCGGCAGCCCGCCCTGGGACATCGGCAAGCCCCAGCCTGCGTTCCAGGCCGCCGCCGATAAGGTCGTCGGCTCGGTTCTCGATGCGGGGTGTGGCACCGGCGAACACGCCATGTTATTCGCTGCACGGGGCCATGCTGTCACCGGCTTCGACTTCGTGGAGGAACCCATGGCGGCGGCGCGGCGCAAAGCCGCCCAGCGCAGCCTCATCGTCAAGTTCCTGGTCAAAGATGCCCTAAAACTCCATGAATGGAGCGAACGCTTCGATAACGTGCTCGACT